>ERZ1645185.160-NODE-160-length-28603-cov-9.876103_pt1 | contig 28603 bp, 27 predicted proteins | sample MGYA00575351_ERZ1645185 | MGnify/ENA primary metagenome ERZ1645185 (study PRJEB40838, sample SAMN11284767) | freshwater sediment metagenome | isolation source: river sediment | host: Sediment | place: India: Jana village, Kanpur | collected 2015-12-17 ... | reverse complement strand
TGCGATCGCCGCGCTGCTGGTCGTAGCCGACCGCGCCTTCGACGAGGGTGCGAAGGTCGGCCAGGCGCTTCGCCCGGCCCGCCGGCGGCCCCAGCGCCTCGGCGCGGATGGCGACGGCGGCGGTCAGACGGCGGATGTCCCCCCCGGTGCGGCTGGTGACGGCGACGGACCGGCCCAGTTCATAGTTGCGCGTGGCGGAGTCCGTGCCGGTTGCCTGCACTGTGGGGCCGCTGGCGGCGGGCGGCGGGGCGGCCGTGACCGTGGGGGCGGAGGGGATGGTGTTGCTGAGCGCGCCGGGGATGCCGATGGCGCGCGGTTCCGATGACGTGGCGCGGCTGACCTGTTCCGAGCGGAGCGCACCTTCGCGGTCGAACCGTTCCTGCGCTTCTTCGCGGGCGGCGAAATCGAGATCGATCCGCACCTGCGCGGAAAGATTCTCGGCGCCGACGACCGGCCCGAGCAGATCGAGGATGGACTGGCGGGTGCGGGCTTCCAGGTCTGCCTGGAGTTTCAGGCGCCTGTCCTCCCCCTGTAGGCGCGCGCTGCCCGGTTCCCCGGCCAGCAGGCGGCCCGCCTGATCGGCGATGGCGACATGATCGGGCGACAGGCCCGGCACCGCGCCGGCGACGAGGTGGAGGATGGCGCGGCCTTGCGATTCCGAAAGCACGCGGCCCGGCGCCAGCGTGAGGGTGACCGACGCCGTGACGGGGGCGCGATCCCTGAGGAATGGCGAGGGTTCCGGGCGGGCGACGATCACGCGCGCGGCCTGCACGCCATCCAGGCTTTCGATGGCGGCGGCCAGTTCGCGTTCCTGCGCCGATTTCAGCCGCGCCGATTCCAGCGCGCGGGAGGTGCCGAGCGGCATGTCTGCGATCATGTCCGCCCCGCCCGGCGCGGCCTTGGGCAGCCCCTGTGCGGCCAGCAGCATGCGGGCGCGGGCATGATCCTGTTCGGGCAGCAGCACGGCGCCGGTGCGGGGATCGAGCGCGACCGAAAGGCCGGCGGTTTCGAGCGCGGCCACGACGGCCGCCTTGTCGGCATCGGGCAGCTGGGCGAAGATCGGGCTGCGGGCGGGTTCCGAAAGGGCCAGCCAGCCGCCCAGCAGCACCGCGGCGAGCGTAGTGGCGGCGATCGGCCAGCCGAAACGGGCGAGGAGCGGATTTTGCCGGATCCGTTGCAGCGGCCCCTCGAGTGCGGCGGGCAGCAGGGGGCGCGTGGGCGCGGGCAGGGCGTCGTCGGCCATGTCAGACCGGCATGTTCATGATGTCGCGGTAGGCGGACAGCAGGCGGTTGCGGGCCTGCAAGGTCGCCTCGAAGGCGATGGAGGCCTTTTGCCGGCTGAGCATCACGGCGGCGATGTCCTGGGTGTCGCCGCGTTCCCAGGCGGCGGCGTCCGCGCCGCTTTGCGATTGCAGCTTGTCCACCGCCTTCAGCGCATCCTGCATGGCGGTGCCGAAGCCGCCGGGGGCCGCAGGCTGCGTGGACGAGGGGGCCGATACGGCCCCGAGTGACTGGCTTTTCTGCAGGATCTCCGCGCGGAGCTGCAGCACGCCGGACAGGCCGATGGGCTGGATGCTCATGCCGGAATCCGGGCGGCGGCGCGCGGGCGCCCGGCCTGCGCGGCGAGCTTGTAGCGCAGCGTTCGTTCGGAAATGCCGAGGCGGCGTGCTGCCTCGACCCTTCGGCCGCCGGTTTCGGCCAGCGCATGGGCCAGCATGTCGGCTTCGTGGCGGCGCATCCGGCCGGGGAGGGCCGATGGCGTATCGCGCGCGGGCATTTCGAGATGGGCATCTGCCAGCGGGCCGCCGCCGGCCAGGATGCGCGCGCGTTCCAGCCGGTTGGCGAGTTCGCGCACATTGCCGGGCCAGCCATGACCGAGGAGCGCGGCGAGGGCCGCTTCGGAGAGGCTGACGGGGACGCCGCGCAGCAGATGTGCGGCGAGCGGCAGGATATCGCCGGGCCGCCGGGCGAGCGGCGCAACCGTGAGCGGAAAGACGGACAGCCGCCAGTAGAGATCCTCGCGGAAGCGGCCGGCGGCGGCTTCGGCGGCGAGATCGCGGTTCGTGGCGGCGACGAGACGCGCTTCGAACGGGACCGGGGCGGTGGCCCCCAGCGGCAGAACCTCCCGCGATTCGATCGCGCGCAGCAGCTTGGCCTGGAGCGGCAGCGGAAGCTCCCCGATCTCGTCGAGGAACAGGGTGCCGGCGCCAGCCGCCCGGAACAGGCCGGGGGCGGCGCGCTCGGCGCCGGTGAAGGCCCCGCGTTCATGGCCGAACAGCAGGCTTTCCAGCATGGCGTCGGGCAGGGCGGCGCAGTTGAGGGCAAGGAAGGGCTGGGCGGCGCGGTCGCTTTCGGTGTGGATGAAGCGGGCGAGCACGTCCTTGCCCGCGCCGGACGGGCCGGTGACGAGGATGGTCGCGCTGGACCGGGCCGCCTGGGCTGCGAGCGCGAGAAGCCGGCGGCTGAGCGGATCGGCGGCGACCGGGCCTTCCGATGCGGGGGCGGCGAGAAGGGCTTCGAACTGGCGGGCGAGAGGCCCTGTTGCGGTTGCGGGGTTCATGTCTGCTTCCTGTCCCGTCCTTGCTGGCACCGGAGGTGCCCGCCGGGGGGTCGCGAACCCGGCGGGCACTCGGCCGATACGCTTGCGAGGGCGGGCAAGCTTTCCGGTGACCGGCCGTTACAGGGGGAGAAGCAAGGCGCGTGCCAACCGGCCGCGCCTTGGGTGCGGCTGACTTTGGACAAGGAAGGGCGCCAATTGTCTGGCGCGCCGGGGCCATGAAGCGTCAGGAAATTGACGCCTGCGGCCGGGCCGCCGGGTCAGTCGGACAGGGGCTTGCCGCGCCCCGACTTGATGTCCGACCGGCGCTTCTTGCTGTCGAGCCGTCGCGCCTTTGCGGCCTTGCCCGGCTTTGTCGGGCGGCGCGCCTTGGGGGCGATGGCCGCCTTCGCCAGCAGGTCCACCAGCCGCTGGATGGCATCTTCGCGGTTCATCGCCTGGGTGCGGAACCGTTCCGCGAAGATCAGGATTTCGCCCGCGTCGGTGAAGCGCGAGCCTGCCAGCGCCGCCGCCCGGGCCTTCACGGCGGCGGGGAGAGAGGGGGAATTGGCGAGATCGAAGCGCAGTTCGACGGCCGTGGAGACCTTGTTGACGTTCTGCCCGCCGGGGCCGGAGGCGCGCACGAAGCGCAGCGACAGTTCATCCGCGTGGATGGCAAGGCCCCGGTTGATCGGGATCCAGCCTGTCATCCGCGGATGGCGCGCCGGATGCAGATCATCGCGCCCAGGAAGCCGGCCGCCATCGCTGCCGCCATCGCCAGCGGGCCTGCCGCAGCGAAGGGGGCGGTGATTGCACTGGCGAGCGCGCCGAACAGGAACGAGCCTGCGCCGATGAGGGCGGAGATGGACCCGGCCCGGTGCGGCATCGCGCCGAGCGCCAGCGCCGAGGCATTGGCCGAGACGAAGCCGTAGCTGCCCAGCCCGAAGAAGAGCAGCGCCATGGTGACGGCCATGTCATCCACCCCGACGGCCGACAGCCCCAGCAGCAGCGTGGCGAAGGCGAGTGCCGCCGCAGAGCCCCTTCGGGCGATGAGGGCGGGCGGCCAGCGTGTCAGCGCGGCCCGGTTCAGCTGCGAGGCGATGACGAGGCCGAGTGCGTTCAGCGCGAAGATCCAGCCGAAGGCGGACGGCGGCCGGGCATAATGTTCGATGAAGAGCGCGGGCGAGGCCGAGACATAGGTGAAGAGCGCGGCACTGTTGAACGCGCCCGCGCCGACGAAGCTGAGGACGCGCCGGTCCGCCAGCGCGGCGCGATAGCTTTGCAGCGGGGTTTCGCCGGCCGCTTGCTCGGCGGTGGCGGCGGTGCGGCTTTCGGGCAGGCGGAACAGCACGGAGACGCCGACGATCAGGCCGAAGGCGGCCAGCACCAGGAAGATGGATTCCCAGCCCCAGCGCGCCAGCAGAAGCGCGCCGCCGGTGGGCGCCAGCATGGGCGCGATGGCCAGCACCAGGAAGGTCAGGCTGAACAGGCGGGCGGATTCGGTGGTGTCGTAGCGGTCGCGGATGACGGCGCGGGCGATCACCAGCCCGGCGCTGGCGCCCAGCCCCTGCACGAAGCGGCCGGCGGCCAGTGCTTCGATCGAGGGCATGCGCGTGAGCGCGAGGGACGCGAGCGTGTAGAGCAGGATTCCCGCCAGCAGCGGCGGGCGGCGGCCGACCCTGTCCGACAGCGGCCCCCAGCCCAGCTGGCCGATCGCCATTCCGGCCAGGAACGCCGACATGGTGAGCTGGGCCGCGGCCGGGCTGGCGCCGAAGTGGCGCGCGATATCGGGCAGCGCCGGCAGGTAGAAATCGATGGAGACTGCCCCGAAGGCCGTCAGCGCGCCGGCCAGAAGGACGAAGCCAAGGGTGGGGCGGCGGGACTCGACGGGGGCGTGCATCGCGGTGCGCCTAGCATGGGGGAAGCGCCTTGGCACTCGTGCTGCGCTCGCGTAACGGGCAGCCATGCAATTTCGGGACGGAGACGGGCAATGACGGCAGCAGGCGCGACGGCAACCGGCGGAGAGACATCGCCCGCAAAGCCCTGGCCCCGGTTCGACTGGGCCGATCCCGCGCTGATCGAGCTGGAGCTGACGCAGGAAGAGCGGATGGTGCGCGACACCGCGCGCGCCTTCGCGGAACAGCATCTGGCCCCCATCGTGACGCAGGCGAACCGGCACGAGACGAGCGATCCCGCCCTGATGAAGGCCTTCGGGGAAGCCGGTCTGCTGGGGCCGACGATCCACGGCTATGGCTGCGCAGGCGTTTCCTATGTCGCCTATGGGCTGATCGCGCGCGAGGTGGAGCGGGTGGATTCGGCCTATCGCTCGGCCTTTTCGGTGCAGTCCTCGCTCGTGATGTATCCGATCTGGGCCTATGGCACCGAGGCGCAGCGGCAGGAATGGCTGCCGAAGCTGGCATCGGGCGAATGGATCGGCGCCTTCGGCCTGACCGAGCCCGACGCCGGATCGGACCCGGCCGGCATGAAGACCCGCGCGGTGAAGACGGCGGACGGCTTCCGGCTGACCGGCGCGAAGATGTGGATCACCTCCAGCCCCTATGCGCATCTGTTCGTGGTGTGGGCGAAATGCGACCTGGGCGACGGCGCGGGCGAGCAGATCCGGGGTTTCGTGCTGCTGCGCGGCGACAAGGGGCTTTCCACGCCGAAGATCGAGGGCAAGTTCAGCCTGCGCGCCTGGGTGACGGGCGAGATCGTGATGGCGGATGTGGACATTCCGGCCGACCGGCTGCTGCCGAACGTGGCCGGGCTGAAGGGGCCGTTCGGCTGCCTGAACAATGCGCGCTATGGCATCGGCTGGGGGGCGATGGGCGCAGCCGAGTTCTGCTGGCATGCGGCCCGGCAATATACGCTGGACCGCAAGCAGTTCGGCCGGCCGCTGGCGGCGACCCAGCTGGTGCAGAAGAAGCTGGCCGACATGCAGACGGAAATCACTTTGGGGCTGTTGCTGGCGCTGAGGTCCGGCCGGTTGATGGATGCGGGGAAGCTGGCGCCGGAGGCCATTTCGCTGCTGAAGCGCAACAACTGCGGAAAGGCGCTGGAGATCGCGCGCGTCGCCCGCGACATGCATGGCGGCAACGGCATTTCGGACGAGTTCGGCGTGATCCGCCACGCCATGAACCTGGAAGCCGTAAACACCTATGAAGGCACGCACGATGTGCATGCGCTGATCCTGGGCCGGGCGCAGACGGGGCTTCAGGCCTTTTCGTGACGCGGCTTCTCGCGATTTCGTCCACGGGGGGGCACTGGGTGCAGCTGAACCGGCTGATGCCCGCGTTCGAGGGGTGCGAGGTGCATTGGGCCTGCACCAGCCCCGATCACGAGGCGCGGCTTCGCGTGGCGGCGAAGCGGCTGGGGCAGGCGGTGGCGAGCTACACCGCCATCACCGACGCCAACCGCTGGACGAAACTGAAGCTGGTGAAGCAGATGCTGGAGACGGTGGCGCTGCTGATCCGGGTGCGGCCCGACGTGATCGTGACGACGGGCGCAAGCGTGGGATTCTTCGCGATCCGGGCCGGCAAGCTGATGGGGGCGCGCACCTGCTGGATCGACAGCATCGCCAATGGCGACGAGCTTTCGCTTTCGGGTGCGAAGGCGGGGCCGCATGCCGACCTGTTCCTGACGCAGTGGCCGCATGTGGCGAAGCCGGGCGGGCCGGACTATCGGGGTGCGGTGCTGTGATTTTCCTGACGGTGGGCACGCAGGAGCCGTTCGACCGGCTGGTGAAGGCGGTGGACGACTGGGCCGGCAGCCATGACGTGCCGGTGTTCGGCCAGCTGGGGCGGCTGGAGCCGGGCAGCTACCGGCCGCGGAACTTTCCGTTCGAGCCCTTCATTTCGGCGGACGAATTCCAGGAACGGGCGGAAAGCTGCACCCTGATGGTGGCGCACGCGGGGATGGGATCGATCATCTCCGCGCTGACGATGGCGAAGCCGCTGCTGATGATGGCGCGCCGCGCTTCGCTGGGGGAGCATCGCAACGAGCATCAGCTGGCGACGGCGGCGCGGTTCGCCGGGCGCGCGGGGCTGCATGTGGCGGCCGACGAAGGAGCGGTGGGCCCGCTGATCGACCGGCTGCTGCGGGATGCGCGCGATCCTTCGGGGGCGATTTCGCCCTATGCCCAGCCGGAGCTGATCGCGGCGCTGAAGGATTTCATTCGCGGCGCTTAACGCGTAGGATTTGCCCATGCTGCAGAAATCGCCAGACGCGCCGCCCCGCAAATCCCGGTTCGTGCCGTCGCGCCGGGGCTTCCTGATCGGCGCGGGGGCGACCTTGGGACTGGTCGTGGGCTATGCGCTGTGGCCGCGCAGCTGGCCCAACGCCTGGGAAGCGGGCGATGGCGAGACGCTGCTGGGCCCCTGGGTGAAGATCGGCCCGGACGGCCGGGTGACGGTGCCGGTGCCGCAGGCGGAAATGGGGCAGGGCGTGATGTCCGGCTTTGCGCAGATCGTGGCGGACGAGCTGGGCGCGAACTGGCAGATGATGGCGGTGGAGCCCGCCCCCTGGCATCCGGCCTATGCCAATGTGGGCATGGTGCGTGAGGGAACCGCCGGGCTGCCGGCGGTGGTGCGCGGGCTGGCGGCGCGGGTGGGCGAGGAAGCCGTGCGGCGGATGAACCTGCACCTGACGGGCGGCAGCACCAGCATCAAATCCTATCATGATGACCTGCGGCGGGCGGCCGCGGAAGCGCGGGCCCGGCTGGAAATGGCCGCGGCTGACGAATGGGGCGTCGCCGCCGGCGAGGTTCACGCCGAGAACGGCTTTGTCGTCTATAAGGCGAACCGGATGGCCTTTGCCGATGCGGCAAGGCTGGTGGACCCGGATTCGGAGCCGCCGGAGCCCGCCCTGCGCCCCGCTTCGGCGCGGCGGCTGGCGGGCAAGGCGCTTCCCCGGCTGGACCTGCCGCTGAAGGTGGATGGCTCTGCCCGGTTCGGGGCGGACGTGCGGGTGCCGGGAATGGTCTATGCCGCGATCCGGCACGGCCCGGTGGGCGGGCGGCTGGCGACGGCGAAGGCCCCGGCCGGCATCGGGCTGGTGAAGGGGCCGAACTGGGTGGCGACCACCGGCCCTACCAGCTGGGAAGCGCGCCGGGCGCTGGACACGGTGGAGGCGGGCTTTGCCGTGGATGGCCGCAAGGCGGGCCCCTGGATCACCGACGAGCTGAAGAAGGCCGCGCTGGGCAGCGGTGGGGAAGAGGTGGCCGGGCATGGCAATGTGGACGCCGCCGACGGCACGGTGATCGTGGCGGATTACGGCCTGCCCTATCTGGCGCATGCCTGCATGGAGCCGATGACGGCGACGGCCCGGATCGTGGGCGGCCGGGCGGAAGTGTGGGGGCCGACGCAATCGCTGACGCTGGCGCACTGGCAGGTTGCCGACGCGCTGGGCATCGACAAGGCCGATGTGGTGATCCACCCGACCTTCCTGGGCGGCGGCTTCGGGCGCAAGGCGGAAGCCGACGCCATGGTGGAGGCGGCGCTGATTGCAAAGGCGGTGGGCAAGCCGGTGCAGCTGATCTGGAGCCGGGAGGAGGATCTGGGCACCGACATGTACCGGCCGCCGGTGCAGGCGAAGATGCGCGGCGTGCTTTCGGCAGACCGCAAGCTGCTGGCGTGGGACAGCCGCATCGCGGTGCCGGCGCTGAACAACAATTTCAGCAAGCGCAACATGCCCATGATGGCCTCTGACGAGGACAAGGCGAACGCGGGCGACATCGAGGGGCTGGCGGAAATCCCCTATGCGGTGGATGCCTTCCGGGCCGTGCATGTGCCGGTGGGGCAGCCTGCGCCGCTGGGATACTGGCGATCGGTGGGGCACAGCTTTTCCGGGTTCATCGTGGAAAGCTTCATCGACGAACTGGCGGCAGCGGCGGGCGCGGATCCGCTGGCGTTCCGGCTTTCGCTGCTGGCGGACCGGCCGCGCCATGCCGCCGTGCTGAAGGCGGCGGCCGATCATGGAAAGTGGGGCGAGCCCGCGCCCAAGGGCTTTGCACGGGGCATCGCCGTGCATGAAAGCTTTGGTTCGATCGCCGCGATGGTGGTGACGGCGGGCGTGGTGGCAGGCAAGGTGAAGCTGCTGGAGGTGGTGAGCGCCATCGACTGCGGCCGCGTGATCGCGCCGGATTCCGTGCGACAGCAGCTGGAAGGCGCCGCCATCATGGGCCTTTCCGCCGCGATGGGCGAGGAAATCAGCTTTGCCGATGGTGAGGCGGAGCAGCGCAATTTCCACACCTATGACGTGCTGAAGCTGGCGGATGCGCCGCTGCGGCTGGCGACCGTGATCGTGGAAAGCGGCGCGGCGCTGGGAGGCGTGGGCGAACCGGGGCTGCCGTGTGCGGCGCCTGCGCTTGCGAACGCGCTGGCGGCGGCGACCGGCAAGCGCGCGCGGCAGCTGCCGCTGGCCAAGGCCTACAGCGTCTGATGGCCTTGCCGGAAGGGCATCCGCCCGTTCGCACGGGCAAGGTGGGGCTGTTGCTGGTGAACCTGGGGTCACCCGACGCGCCGGAGCCGGGCGCCGTGCGGCGCTGGCTGAACGAGTTCCTGTCGGATCGCCGGGTGGTGGAGCTTCCGCCGCTGATCTGGCAGCCGATCCTGAAGCTGTTCGTGCTGACGCGCCGCCCTGCGAAATCGGCGGCCAACTATGCGAAGATCTGGGACCGGACGGCGAACGAGAGCCCGCTGAAGCGGATCACGCGGGATCAGGCCGAGGCGCTTGCGGGCGCGTTCGGCGCGGACGTGATCGTGGACTGGGCGATGCGCTATGGCGCGCCCGCCATCGGCGAGGGGCTGGCGCGGCTGAGGGCGCAGGGGTGCGACCGGATCTGCCTGGCGCCGCTTTATCCGCAATATTGCAGCGCGACGACGGGCAGCGTGCTGGACGAGACGTTCCGGCAGCTTTCGGGCCAGCGCTGGCTGCCGGCGATCCGCACCCTGCCGCCCTATCATGACCATCCGGCCCATATCGCGGCGCTGAAGGCTTCGGTGGAGCGGCAGCTGGCTGCGCTGGATTTCGTGCCGGAGAAGATCCTGCTGAGCTTTCACGGCATGCCGAGGCGTACGCTGGATCTGGGCGACCCCTATCATTGCCAGTGCCAGAAGACCGCGCGCCTGCTGCGCGAGGCGCTGGGGCGGACGGAGGCGGAGATGCCGCTGGCCTTCCAGAGCCTGTTCGGCCGCGCCGAATGGCTGAAGCCCTATACCGAGCCGCTGCTGACGGAGCTGGCGCAATCCGGCACCCGGCGCGTCGCGGTGCTGATGCCGGGCTTTTCCGCCGACTGTATCGAGACGCTGGAGGAAATCGCGATCGGCGCGCGGGAGGCCTTTCTGGAGGCCGGTGGCACCCATTTCGCGGCGCTCGACTGCCTGAATGCCTCGGACGAGGGGATGGCGATGCTGCGTGCCCTGCTGGGCGAGGCGCTGGCGGGCTGGATTCGCTGAACTTTTCCGGTTTCGCCAGCTTGTGCGGGCCAAGGGCGGGGTCTAGCTTTGGCGCAAACGGGAAGGGAGAGGTTCATGGCGCGTGTTGCACTGGTCACCGGGGGAACCCGGGGCATCGGCGAAGCCATCTGCATGGGGCTGAAGGCGGCGGGGTTCACCGTCGCGGCCAATTATGTGGGTTCGGATGACAGGGCGAAGGCCTTCTCGGAGCGGACAGGCATCAAGGCCTGGAAGTTCAACGTGGCCGATCACCAGGCCGTGGTGGACAGCGTGGCCGCCATCGAGGCGGAGCTGGGCCCGATCGACGTGGTGGTGAACAACGCCGGCATCACCCGCGACGGCACGCTGCTGAAGATGAGCTTCGAGGCCTGGAAAGAGGTGATCGACGTGAACCTGGGCGGCTGCTTCAACACGGCGAAGGCGACCTTCCCGGGGATGCGGCAGCGCGGCTGGGGGCGGATCGTGAACATCGGCTCCATCAACGGGCAGGCGGGGCAATATGGGCAGGTGAATTATGCCGCAGCGAAAAGCGGCATTCACGGCTTCACCAAGGCGCTGGCGCAGGAAGGCGCGAAGTTCGGGGTGACGGTGAACGCCATCGCGCCGGGCTATATCGACACCGACATGGTGGCGGCCGTTCCGCCCGACGTGCTGGAAAAGATCGTGGCGAAGATTCCGGTGGGCCGGCTGGGCCATGCGGAAGAGATCGCGCGCGCGGTGGTGTTCCTGTGCGCCGAGGACGCAGGGTTCATCACCGGCAGCACGATGAGCGTGAACGGCGGACAGCATATGTACTGACGAAGGCGGGCGCCTGTTCAGCGCCCCCACCCCAACCCCTCCCCTGAAGGGGAGGGGCGTTCGTCGATGCCGACTCGGCGGCTTTGCCGCCGGCCGCTATAAGGCCCGTCATGCTGAAGAAGCGGAGCTTCACCATCCAGGGGCATCGCACCTCTGTCGCGCTGGAGCCCGAATTCTGGGCCGCGTTCGACGAGGCCGTGGCCGGCGAGGGGATCACCCCCACCGGCTGGATTACGCGGCTGGATGAAGCCCGCAGCACCCCGCTCGCCAGTGCGATCCGGGTGGAATTGCTCAGACGAGCGAGAGCCCGATAAGCAGCCGTGTGTCGATCACGCAGCCGCGCGCGCGGGCGGATTCGATGAAGGCGGGAATGCGGGAGACGGGGACGACATGGGTGACGATGCCTTCGTTCCCCACCCCGCCGCCCGCGCCGGTGCGGCGCAGGCCCGTGGCGCGATAGAGGTGATAGATTTCGCCGACCATGCCGGGCGAGGAGGCGAATTCGCCGAACGCCTCCCACTCGTCGGCCTCGTAGCCGGTTTCCTCGAGCAGCTCGCGCCGGGCGCTGTCGAAGATGTCCTCGCCTTCGGTTTCGTCGCCCACAAGGCCTGCGGGAAGCTCGATGCAGGGCCGGCCGAGCGGGGGACGATATTGTTCGACGAGGACTAGTTCATGCAGGTCTGTCAGGGCGACGATCACGGCGGCCTGGATGCCGCGCGTGCGCTTCACAAATTCCCACTGCCCGCCATCGCCCCAGGGGGCGACATGGGCTTCGAGGAATTTTCCCTGCCAGACGGCCTTGCTCATTCAGCCGCCCGGACGAAGGGGATCGGCAGGCCGTTCGCCGCCGGCGTCGCTTCGAACTCCGTGCCCTGCCGCATCAGCTGGCGGCCGATGGCGAACTTGTGGACTTCGGTGGGGCCGTCATAGAGGCGGAAGGGGCGCATGTCGCGGTAGATCATTTCCACGACCGTCTCGTCCGTCACGCCGATTCCGCCCAGCACCTGCACGCAGCGGTCGGTCACCTGGAACAGCCGCTCCGAGATTTCGGATTTCGCGATCGAGCTTTCGTGACGGCCCTTCACGCCATTGTCCATCAGCCAGGCCGTCTGCCAGGTCAGCAGGCGGCTGACCTTCAGGTCGATCTCGTTCTGGGCGAGCAGGAAGGAGACGCCCTGATGGTCGCCGATGGGCTTGCCGAAGGCTGTGCGGGTGCGGGCGTGATCGATGGCGATCTTGTGGGCGCGGGCCGCCGCCCCCAGCCAGCGCATGCAGTGCGTCATCCGGGCGGGCGCAAGCCGCATCTGGGCATAGCGGAAGGCTTCGCCCACCTCGCCCAGCAGGGCGTCTGCCGGCAGCTTCAGGTTGTTGAAGCGCACCACGCCATGGCCTTCGACATAGTTGCGATCCATGGAGTTCATCACCCGCTCGATCTCGATGCCGGGGGTGCCGCCTTCGCAGACGAACAGGGTGGGGCCGTCAGGGCCGTGCGCGTTGGGCAGGACGCGGGCCATGATGATCCATGTCTTTGCGCCATTGGCGCCGGTGATCAGCCACTTCAGGCCGTTGATGGTGAAGTGGGTGCCATCGAACACCGCTTCCGTCTTCAGCTGGGCCGGATCCGATCCGGCGCCCTCGGGTTCCGTCATGGCGAAGACGGAGCGCTGGTGGCCCTGAACCACGGGCTTCAGATAGCGGTCTGCCTGGTCGGGGCGGCAGATTTTCGAGAGGATGTACATGTTCCCCTCGTCGGGCGCGGCGCAGTTCATCGCGACCGGCCCCAGCGTGGACCAGCCGGAGGCTTCCAGCACCACGGCGACTTCGGTGTGCGACAGCCCCTTGCCGCCATAGGTGGTGGGGCATTGCACCGACAGAAGATCCGCCGCGCGGGCCTTTTCCACCAGTTCCTGCCGGAGCGCGTCCGTCGGGCCGTGCTGGGTGAGGCGCGGATCGCGTTCGTAGGGGATGATGTCGTCGATGACGAACTTGCGGGTGCGGGCAGCAAGCGCCGCGAGTTCGGGGGAAATGGAGAAATCGATCATGGTCGGTCCTCAAACTGGTCGAGCGCCTGGGCGAGGATCGCCCCGGCAAGGGATGCGAAGCCCGCATAGCGGCTGCCGGAAAGCGCTCCCTGCTGCCACAAGCGATAGAGTTGCATCCAGGCGGTGGCGAGGCGCAGCCGGGCGAGGCCGAGGTGCCAGCCCAGATGCGGCGGGATGCCGCCCGCCGCCTTTGCATAGGCGGCGACCGCCGCGGCCCGGCCGGGCCAGCCGGGGGTGAGCGACGGGATGGCGCCAAGCGCATGGGTTTCGGCCGGATCGCCGGGCTCGATCCAGTAGGACAGCAGCACGGCGAGATCGAAGGCGGGCGGCCCCAGCGTGCCCATGTCCCAGTCGATCAGGGCAGAGGCGCGGCGGGTGTCGGGATCGACGAGCAGATTGTCGAACTTCGCATCCATGTGCAGCAGGCGCGCCGGGGGATCGGGCGGCAGCGTTTCGGCCATCCGCGCCAGCAACGGGGCAAGTGCGGGCGGGGCCTCTGCCGCGAAGGCGGCTTCGGCGCGTTTCGTCCAGCCCTTCAGCTGCCGTTCCGCGAATCCGCTGGGTTTGCCGAGGTGGAGGAGGCCGTGCTGCTCGGGATCGAGCGCGTGCAGCCGGGCGAGCGTTTCCGCCAGCGCGTCGATCAGCCAGCCGCTGTCATCGCCAGACAGACGCTCGGGCAGGCTGCCGCCGATCGCGAGGCCGGGGCGATAGTCGAGCAGCTGGAAGGGGACTCCGATGACGGACGTGTCGGCGCAGAAGGCAAGGCTGCGGGGCGCGAGCGGGAAGATCGGGTGCAGGGCAGACAGCACCCGCGCTTCGCGCGCCATGTCGGACGCGCCATGGGCGAGATCACCGGCGGGCGGGCGGCGGAACACGGCCGGGGCGCCATCCACGGACACAAGATAGTTGAGGTTGGCGAGGCCGCCGGCGAATTGGCGAACTGGCCCGGAATCGAGCGTCAGGCCCTGCGATTGCAGCCAGAGGCCGATCGCCGCCCAGTCCTGCGGCAGGGGGTCGGTGCGGAACATCCGGCCCTGCTGTCAGGATTTGGGTGCGGTGTCTTTCGCTTTCGGCTCACCCTCTTCCTTCTGCGGGCTGGCGGCCGGCGCAGCGCCCGGTGCGGGCCGGGCCGAGCGGACAACGCCGGAAAAGGCGCGGGGCAGGCTGAGTTTCGCTTCGGAACTGCTGATGATGCGGCAATCCCCGCCGAAGAAGGGGCGGGGGCAGATCTGCCAGGGCTGCCCCTCCACCACCCGGATCGAGCGGGGCGAAAAGCTCATGTTCGGGCTTTCGCTTTCCAGATTGTAGCGCGCGCCCTGGAAATGGCGCTGGCTGAACATGGCGACTTCAGCCGTCGCCGGGGCCGCCGCGGCCAGCGCCACCGCCAGCATGAGCATCCGCATCCTCAGTATCCCGTCTGCACGCAGAGGACATCGGCCAGATAGACCCGGCGATTTTCGGTTTCCATCAGCTGTCTGGCGGAGCCGCGCCAGCCGGCGTCGACGCAGAAGCGATCCGCCGTTTCGGCGGCGCAGGCGGATGTCGCGTTGCCGTTCGGGCAGGCGAGGACACGGCTGTTCCCCCGGCGCGGCGCTGGGAAGAATTCGGACGCCATCCCCTTCAGGCGCTGGCCGCCGATGGCCCCGCCGCCCCAGCCGCCGCCGCCCGCCACGCGCATCGATTGCAGCGGCCCGGGCCAGCCGAAGCTGCGGCGCAGGTTGCCGTCCGAACTGGTGACGGTGAGGCAGCGGCCCCGGAAATTGGGTTCGGGGCACAGTTCCCACCGGCCGCTGCCGACGCGGATCGAGGTGATCTGGAAGTTGAGCTGCATGTTGGGGTTGGCGCCGTTCACGGCGACGGCCGGGCCGCTGAAGTTCGCGTCGCGATAGACGGTGGCCGTCTGTGCCTGCACCGGCGCGGCGGCTGCAAGGCCCGCTGCCGTCATTGCCAGGAATGCTGCTTTCATCGGATCCTCCCCTCGGTGCCCTGAATCTAGTGCTAGCGCGGCTGCCGGGCGCTTGCCAATGCCCAGTTTCATACGGTCTGATGAAGGCCGCCATGACATGGCGCAATTTGTGGGGAGGAACGGGATGCGGGGATCAAGGGGCTGGCTGCTGGCGGCTGCAATGCTGGCCGGCACACCGGGGCTGGCGCAGGCGGTTTCGCCGCAGACGCGGGCGGCCAACGCTGCGGTGCTGAAGGGCCTGCCGGCCGACGACGGGCAGGACGCGGACTTCGCGGCGCGCGGCTTCATGGGCACGCATCCCGCGCCCACGATCCCGCGTGACGACGGCAAGGGCGTTGCCTGGGATTTCGCCGCGCTTGACCGGTTGAAGGGCCCGGCGCCGGCCAGCGTGAACCCGTCGCTCTGGCGGCAATCGCGGCTGATGGCGAAGCATGGGCTCTTCAAGGTGACCGACCGCGTCTATCAGGTGCGCGGCTTCGACATTTCCGTGATGACGGTGATCGTGGGCGACCGGGGCTATATCCTTGTCGATCCGCTGCTGTCGGTCGAGCCGGCGCGCGCGGCGCTGGCGCTGGTGCGGCAAAAGCTGGGCGACAGGCCGGTGACGGGGCTGATCTATACCCACAGCCATGGCGACCATTTCGGTGGCGCAGCGGGCGTGCTGGGGGAGGCCGAGGCAAGGTCGGTGCCGATCCTGGCGCCGGACGGGTTCCTGGAGCATGCCGTTTCCGAGAATGTGATCGCGGGCAATGCGATGAGCCGTCGCGCGCTCTATCAGTTCGGTGCCAATCTGCCGTTCGGGCCGGACGGGAAGGTGAACAGCGGGATCGGGCCGGCGATTTCGTCAGGCGCGACGAGCCTGCTGCCGCCGACCGATGTGGTGAAGGCGACGGGCGAGACGCGCGTGATCGATGGCGTGACGTTCGTATTCCAGCTGACGCCCGACACCGAGGCGCCGGCGGAGATGAACTTCCACCTGCCGCAGTTCCGCGTGCTGCATCTGGCGGAAAACGCCAACGCCACGATGCACAACATCCTGACCCCGCGCGGGGCGCTGGTGCGGGATGCCAAGGGCTGGGCGGATTATCTGACGGAGTCGCTGCGCCTTTATGGCGCGAACAGCGACATTGTGGCGACGAGCCACGGCTGGCCGCGCTTCGGGCAGGCGGTGGTGCAGGACTATGTCGCCAGCCACCGCGACGCCTATAAATATCTGCACGACCAGTCCGTCCGCCTGATGAACAAGGGGCTGACGAAGGACGAGATTGCGGAACAGATCGAACTGCCGCCCGCGCTGAAGGCCCGCTGGTTCAATCGGGGCTATTACGGCACCATGAATCACAATTCGAAGGCGGTCTATCAGCGCTATCTGGGCTGGTATTCCGGCAATCCGGCCGAGCTGCACCGGCATCCGCCCGAAGCGCTGGGCGCGCGCTATGTGGCGGCGCTGGGCGGGGCGGATCGGGTGGTCGCGCTGGCGAAGGCGGCGGCGGCATCCGGCGATTACCGCTGGGCTGCCACGCTGCTGGATCATCTGGTGTTTGCCGGCGCCGCCGGGCCGGAGGCGAAGGCGCTGCTTGCGGACAGCTATCGCCAGATGGCCTATGCGGCCGAAGGCTCGCTGTGGCGCAACATGTATCTGACGGCAGCGGCCGAAGTGGAAGGCGGGCCGGTGGCCGCGCCGGTCGGCGGGCTGGCGATGGCCCGCTTTGTGCCGACCGCGATGCTGCTGGACCTGATGGCGGTGCGGCTGGTGCCGGAACGGGCGCCTGCGGCCCCCTTCACCCTGGCGCTGGTGCTGCCGGATGTGAAGGAGCGGCATTTCATCACCGTGCGCAACGGGGTGATGGTGCATGAACAGGGCGTGGGGGATGCCGCCGACGTGACGGTGACGATGCCGCGCGCGGCGTTCCTGCGCGCGCTGGCGGGCGCGGGCGCGGGCGGGCCGCAGCCCATGGTCGAGGGGCGGGCGGAGCTGCTGCCGCTGTTCCTGGGCCTGTTCGAAGCGCCGCCTGCGGATTTCCCGATCGTGACGCCCTAGGTTCAGCCCCAGGCGGGGAAATCGGGGCGCACCAGCCTCAGGCTGTGGTCCCGCGACTTGTGCAGCAGGATATCCGCCAGCGGGCGGGCGCGGACGATATGCTCCTGAAGGTTGGGCAGGTTGATGCGCCGCCACACCACGGTGCGGGCGAACCCGCGCGCCTGCGTTTCACCCATCGTGCGGAACTGGGCGTAGAAGCTCGACGGATCCTGTTCGGCGGCGCGCCACAGGGCCATGAATCGTTCGACGAACCAATGTTCCAGGTCTTCCTCTGTCGCGTCGAGGTAGACGAGGCTGTCGAGCGACTGCGCCACGCTGCTGTCGCCGCCGGCGGGGGCGAATCCCAGCCCTTCAACCAGCACGAGATCGGGCCTGTCGATCGTGCGGGCGAGCGCCGGATCGACATCATAGAGCGCATGCGAATAGCCGGGGATGCGGACGGGGCGGACACGCGCAGCCTCCAGCGTGACGGAAAGGGCGGCGATGTCGTAGGTTTCGGGATAGCCCTTGCGCAGCATCAGGCCGCGGGATTCCAGTTCATCGTTGGGGAGCAGGAAGCCGTCTGTCTGCACCACTTCCACGCGCAGGCGCGGGGCCAGCACCGCCGCAAGTTCGGTGGCAAGCGTGGACTTGCCGGCCGCGACCGAGCCGGTGAGGCCGATGACCGTGACGGCGCCGGGTTCGCAGCGGCTGGCGATCAGTGCCCCGAGGGCGCCGGGCGTTATGAGACGAGCGGCCGTCATGAGATTGAAGAATGGCCGGTTTTGCCGCCGGCCTCAAGATGGGCCGGCGCGGGGCGCGCGCCGGCCGCCATCCTCAGAAGCGATAGCTGATGGTGCCGCCGAAGGTCCGGGGATCTCCGAGCTGGGCCGAGATCAGGCCGGTGTTGCCCGGTGTGACGGCAAGCGACTCATAGTAATTCTGGTCGAAGGCGTTGCGCACCCAGCCGAAGATATCCAGCGAATCGTCGCGGAAGCCGAAGCGGATATTGTGCAGCGAATAGCCGCGGACATCGGTGTAGATCGACCGCGAGGCGTTGGACGAGAAGGTGGAGCGGTAGCTCGCTTCATAGCCCAGATAGACTTCACCATCCTTGCCCAGCAGCGTGGCGGGCAGATTGCCTTCCGCCCCCCAGGCGAAGGACCAGCGCGAGATGCCCGGCAGCCACTGGCCCGAGACATCGCAGTTGGCAGGGCTGTTGGCGCCCGGCGTGGACGGCGGGCCGGCAGGCGTGCCGGTGCCGCCGCCGGCCAGTTCGGGCGGGCAGGGGGCGTCGACGAAGCGCACGAACCGGTGATCGGTGAAGGCGCCGGACAGATAGGCGTTGAAGCGGTTTGACGGACGGACGGAGAAATCCGCCTCCACCCCGCGAACCCGCACCTTGTCGGCATTCGCCAGATAGCCGCGCAATGTGCTGGAGCCTGAAATGTTGCTGATCACGCTGGCCTGGAAATCGCGGATCTCCGTCCAGTAGGCGGCGAGGTTGAGCGTGGCCTGCCGATCCCAGAACTGATTTTTCAGGCCCAGCTCGAAATGATCCACCTTTTCCGGCTTGATCTGGGCGACTTCCAGTGCCGGAAGCCCGTTGGACAGGTTGGGCACGCCGTTCAGGTTGATGCCGCCGGTCTTGAAGGAGCGCGCATAGGTGGCATAGCCCAGCACATCGTCCGACAGCTGGTAGGACAGGTTGAGGTCGAACGAGAGGTTCCAGGCGGAGAAGCCGGGTTCGAAGAACTGGGAGGATTGCAGGCCGCGCTGCGCCGCGATCCAGGGATCATTATAGTAGGGGTGCGTCGTATCGTTGGTGACGAGCTGGCGGGTGCCGTTCGAGGCGTTGCCCGTCACCACGGAATCATAATAGCCGTCCTTCCTGTCGTAGTTGATGCGGACGCCGGGCGAGACGGTGAAGCGGTCGCCCGCCTTCCAGTTCAGCTTGGCGAAACCGGCGAGGCTCAGATTGTCGAGCCGGATATCATTCTCGGCGATCACCCCGTTCAGCACGGCCGGGTTCTTCGACAGCGCGCTCGACGGGTTCAGCAGCCAGGCGCTGGCGGCCGGGCCGGATTCCTGCACGCCGCTGGTGCGGATCTTCTGATAGAAGAGGAAGCCGCCGACGACGGCGTCGATCCTGCCCGTATCGAAGGCATAGCGCAGCTCCTGCGTCCACTGATCCTGTTTCGTGGGGTTGTTGACCTTGGTGTAGACGGGCAGTCCGGTGAAATCCCGGTCGTTCTTTGGCCCCCAATCCCAATAGCGCCAGGCCGAAACGGAGGTGATGGTGCCCGGCCCGACATCCCATTCGGCGCGGACGGACAGGCCGCCCAGTTCGTTGCGGGCGGCGATGTCGGCATCGAGATCGGTCACCCTGTCGAACGGATTGGTGCTGGGCACCTGATAGCCGGGGAACAGCGCCGTCAGCGCCGGGTATTGACGGCTGGCGACCCGCTGCGTGGTGCCGAGCCGCGCATAGATCTGGCCGCAGCAGATGGGATCCTGAAGGTTCCAGTCGCCGGAAAAGGTGATGCGGAAGGTTTCCGTCGGCTTCCACAGCAGCGCGGCGCGCACGCCCACATTATCCTGCGAGTTGATCCATGTGTCTGTCGCGACATTGTAGATCGTGCCGCGCCGGTCTGTTGCCGAGACGCTGATGCGCGCCGCCAGAGTGTCGCTCAACGGGCCGGAGACGGAGGCCTTCGCCTGCTTGAAGTTGAGGTTTCCGATGGAGACTTCGGTGCGCCCCTCGAACTCGAAGCTGGGCGCGCGGGTGGTGATGTTGATGGCCCCGGCGGTGGTGTTCTTGCCGTAGAGCGTGCCTTGCGGGCCGCGCAGCACCTCGATCTGTTCCACGTCCACGAAATCCAGCGTCGCCGAGGCGATGCGGTTGTAATAGACCTGATCGACATAGACGCCCACGCCCTGTTCGAAGCCGTCGTTCGTGAGGCCGAAAGGCGCGCCGATGCCGCGGATGTTGATGAAGGTGTTGCGCGGGTTGGTGGAGAAGAATTGCAGCGAGGGTTGCAGCTGCGTCAGCCGGTTCAGGTTGAAAACGCCCTTCGAATCCAGGGTCGCGCCATCGACCACCGAAATGGCGACAGGCACGTCCTGGATGTTTTCCGCGCGGCGGCGGGCGGTTACGACGATCGCGCTGTCGTCTGCGTCGACGATGGCGGCGACCTGAGGTTCGGCGGCAGGCTGCGCGGGGGCAGGGCTTGCGACGGCGAGAGCGGCTGGGGCGAGCAGGAAATGAGAGATCATGCGGATCCTCCGTCAGTTGTCTGGAGAGAGGCATGACTCCGGTGGTCCGGTCGCCAGGCAGTTGGCTTGTGGGGTCAGGTCTGGGCGAAGCGCGTGCGCTCCGTGATGTCGAGCTGGACGAGGCGGCCCTCATGGACGGTGAGGCGGATGTCGCCGAAGCGGATGCGCCCCAGCGCCGCGACGATCTGCGCGACGGCGGCCTCTGGCACGGCCTCGGCGCGCGGTGTGGCCGGGGCGGCGAATCGACTGTCGTTCGGCATCGTCGTCTCCCTCTTCCTGAATGGAGCATGAGGGTAACTCAACTGAACTGATAGACAAGAAGGGAAATGGTCAAGCGAGGCTTTGCGGCGGCAAAGCGCGGCTTGTGCGCGGGGCCTTCAGCCGGAAACGGGGGCTACTGCGCGGCGGCGGCGATCGGAGGAGGGGAGAGGTCGACCGTACCCGGCGGCGGATCCGCCAGCGTCAGGCGGTCGAGCACGTCGGCGGTCGCGTCGCGCACGGCCAGCATCACCAGCCGCAGATGGCATTCGCTTTCCGGCACGCAATTGTCGCAGGGTTCATAGGCGAGGCGGGCGGCGCAGGGCACCAGCGCCAGCGATCCGCGCGTGATGCGGACGATGTCGCCATAGCTGATCTCGGACGGGCTTTTTTCCAGCCAGTAGCCGCCGGCCCGGCCGCGCTTCGTGCCGATGATGCCTTCGCGGGAGAGTTCCGAGAGGATCACGGTGAGGAACTTGCGCGGAATCCGCTGGGTGTCGGCGATCTCGCCGATCTGAACGGGCCCTTCGCCATGGCGGCCGGCCAGATAGAGGAGCGCACGCATGGCGTAGCGCGACTTCATGTTCAGCATCTTGGCACGCCCAATGCGCCTGTGGAGGGCACATATCAACCCATTTGGCAGACTTTGCGCGATCGGCTGCGGCAAGTCCGATGCAGGGCCGCGCCGGATGTGTCAGGCCGGTTCGCCGAGGGCGGCGCGCAGCGCCTTCAATTCGGCGTTCAGCGCTGAAAGCCGGGGAATATCCGCCATGCGGCCGTCCATCAGCTGCGCGGGCACCGCGCGGGCCCGTTCGGCCAGATCGGCGCCCTTCGCAGACAGGCCGACCAGTACGACCCGTTCGTCGGCCGGGTTGCGCCGCCGGGTGACGAGCCCGGCCGCCTCCATGCGCTTCAGCAGCGGGGTGAGGGTGTTGGATTCCAGGCAGAGCCGCTCCCCCAATGCGCCGACAGGCTGGGCACCGGTTTCGCGTAGCGCCACCAGCACCAGATATTGCGGATAGGTGAGGCCGAGCGGATCCAGCAGCGGCTTGTAGCGCCGGCCGACGGCCAGGTTCGCGGCATAGAGCGAAAAGCAGAGATAGTCCGCGAAGGGATCGACAGGGTCCGGATGCGGGTGCGTCGCCATGGCGGACAGATAGATCGTGCACGACCTTATCGCAAGCATTGACACGGGCTGATTCGCCATTCATATCGCGCACGATGTAATCGGCAGCGATATAGTTCGGCGCGGGCCGGGCCGCTGCACATTCGGGAAGAGGATGACTTTGATGGCAATCCAGACGCTTTATCGCACCAGCGCCACCGCCGTTGGCGGCCGCGACGGCACCTCCGGGCTGGACGACGGCAGTTTCGAAGTGACGATGGGCATGCCCCGCGAACTGGGCGGCGCCGGCAAGGGCGTGAACCCTGAACAGCTGTTCGCAACCGGGTTTGCCGCCTGCTTCCTGAGCGCGATGAAGGCTGTTTCCATGCGCGACGGTTCGCTGGCGCGGGTGCCTGCGGATGCAACCGTGCAGGCGACTGTGGGCATCGGCCCGCGCCCGGACGGCGGCTTCGGGCTGGAAGTGGCGCTGAAGGTTTCGGTTCCGGGCGTGGATCGCGCGGCGGCCGAGGCGCTTGTGGCGGCAGCCGACGCGGTGTGCCCCTATAGCCATGCGGTGCGCGGCAACATCGACGTCAGCCTGGCGGTCGCCTGAGCCGGACACGCTTGCGCGGCTGGCATTGAGGTGAGGTGCGGGCGGTGCGGCAGACGCGCTAGGGGGAAGGCGAGATCAGAGGGAGTTTCTAGCCATGCCGTTTCGTACCCGCATCACGGACATGCTCGGGATCGAGCATCCGATCGTCCAGGGGGGAATGCAGTCCATCGGGATTGCCGAACTGGCCTCCGCCGTTTCGAACGCGGGCGGCCTGGGCATCCTGACGGCGCTGACGCAGCCCAGCCCGAAGGCGCTGGCCGAAGAGGTGGAGCGCTGCCGGGGGATGACGTCGAAGCCGTTCGGCGTGAACGTCACCGTGTTCCCGACGACGATGTCGCCCGATTATGTGGGCTTTGCGAAGGCCGCGCTGGATGCCGGCGTGCGCATCTTCGAAACCGCCGGCACGCAGGCCGTGGCGGAGGTGTGGGAAGTGGTGAAGGCCGTTCCCGGCACCGTCATCCTGCACAAGTGCACCGCCGTCCGCCACGCGCTGTCGGCCGAGCGCAAGGGCGTGGACATCATTTCGATCGACGGCTTCGAATGCGCCGGCCACCCCGGCGAGGATGATATCCCCGGCCTCATCCTGATCCCGGCGGCGGCCGACAAGGTGAAGATCCCGATGCTGGCCTCTGGCGGGTTCGGCGACGGGCGCGGGCTGGTTGCCGCGCTGGCGCTGGGGGCCGAAGGGATCAACATGGGCACCCGCTTCTGCGCCACGAAGGAAGCGCCCGTTCACGACAATGTGAAGCAGAAATATATCGAGAATGACGAACGGGGCAGCCACCTGATCTTCCGCAACTTCCACAACACCGCCCGCGTGGGGAAGAGCGATGTCTCTGACGAGGTTGTGCGCCGCCTGAAGAACCCGGACGCGAAGTTCGAGGATGTGCGCGAGCTGGTCTCTGGCGTGGCCGGGAAGGAGCTGCTGGAAACCGGCGATCTTTCGAAGGGCGTGTTCTGGGCGGGCATGGTGCAGGGCCTGATCCACGACATTCCCACCTGCGACGAGCTGATCCGCCGGATCATCGGGGAGGCGGAAGCCATCCTGGACCAGCGGCTGGCCGGGTTCCGCGTGCCGGCAGGCGGGGCGACGAAGGCCGCCTGAGCGGCGCTATCCCAGATCGAGATGGCGGGCCGCGATGGCCCGGAGGGCGGGGCGGTGGGTTGCGATCACCGCCCCGCTTCCCGTTTCGTCCAGCCAGATCGTCAGGCGTCGGGCGACTTCCGCTTCGGTGGCGGCGTCCAGCCCCTCCGTCGGCTCATCGAGCAGCAGCCATGGCCGGCCGGCGAGGAGGGCGCGGGCAAGTGCCAGCCGCTTGACCTGCCCACCCGACAGCCGCGCCCCGCCATCGCCCAGGAATGTGGCGAGGCCGTGTGGCAGCGCCCGGACATCCGCAGCAAGGCAGGCCGTTTCCAGCGCCGCCCACAATTCCTCCTCCGTAAGGCCGGATCGGGCGAGGCGCAGATTGTCCTCTACCGTGCCGGCCAGCAGGGCCGGGTGCTGCGGAGCCAGCGCGAACTGGGCGGACAGCCCTTCGAACGCCACATCCTGCGCCCTGAGGCCGCCCACACCGGCCTGAACAGCCGGATGCCCCCGAAGCCCGGCGAGCGTTTCCAGCAGCGAGGTCTTGCCCGAGCCCGAGCGGCCGGTGAGAATCATCCGCTCCCCGGGGTTCAGATGTTCGCCTGCAAGGCCGAGGGGCTGCGGACCTGCCGGCAACGGGCGCGAGGGCTGGGCGGCTTCCGCGGCCAGGAGATCCAGTTCCGCAAGGCCGGTCTGCGACCGGGCCTGTTCCAGCCGGAAGCGCAGCGGGCCGCCCAGGGAGTCCGCCGAGACGAGGACGGCGAGCGCGGCGGCGGCCGTGGCGGCGGCGTCGCCGCGCGACAGGGCGAAGACAAGCGCCGCGAGGAGCGGCCCGGCCGCTGCGAGCAGCCCCGATGCGACTGCGCCGCCCCGTGCGGCGGCGAGGCGCGCGCTGTCCATCTCGGCAGCTGACCGGCGCAGCCCGGCCGTCGCTGTTTCCGCGAGGCCATAGGTCGCGAGTTCCGGCCCCGACATCAGCAGTTCGGCCAGTTCGGCCTTCAGGCGCTGTTGCAGGGTTTCGGCGCGTGCGATGTGGGGATCGACGATCCGGGCGGCGAGCCGCCCCAGCGCGGCCGGGAGCGCCAGCAGCGCCAGCGCCAGCAGGGGGAGCGCCATCGGGCTCGCCCAGCCGCACAGCGCGAGCGCGACCAGCGCGGCCGCGATGGCCGCCGGGCGCGCCGGAGCCTGCACCATCCGGGCCTCAAGCGCGTCCACCCCGCCTGTCAGCCGCGCGACCGATTGGCCCGTCGAAAAGGAGGTCGCAAGGCGCGGGTCGGTCGCGGCGAGCCGGGCGAGAAGGTCCGTCCGCACCTCGGCCAGCGAAAGGATCGCCGCCTTGTGGGACAGCAGCCGCTCGCAATAGCGGCCGCCGGTGCGCAGGATGGCGGCCAGCCGGATGAAGGCGCTGGGGACGAGATAGTTGAAGGCGCCCGCCGCGCCGGCGAGCCCGGCAAGCCCGGCCCCGGCAAGGAACCAGCCCGACAGGCCCAGCAGCGCTGATCCGGCGAAAGCGGCGGCGACCGCGCACAGGATGGCGGCGCGCATGGTGCGGGCGCGCGCGCTGGCCCGGTTCGCCACGATTTCCTCGATCCTGCTGCCGGACCGGTTCATGGCAGCCGCACCACTTGGGCGGCAAGGGCGGCGAGCTGTTCATCATGCGTGGCGACGAGGATGGCGCGGCTGCGGCCAGCCTCTTCCACTGCGGCGCGGACCAGCGCAGCGCTGTCGGCGTCGAGATCGGCGGTGGGCTCGTCGAGCAGCAGCAGCGGCCGGCCGGACAGAAGCGCCCGCGCCACGCCGATGCGCCTGCGCTCTCCGCCGGAAAGGCCCGATCCGCGCCAGTCGATCGCGCCGTGGAGACCGCGCGTGGCCAGCAGCGGCGAAAGGCCGAGGCGGGCCGCCATCGCCTCCAGCTCGGCGTCTGGTGCGCCGGGGCGGGCGAGGCCGAGGTTGTCGGCAAGGGTGCCGGCCAGAATCAGGGCCCGCTGACCGGCCCAGGCCAGCGGCGGCGGTGCGCGTTCGGCCCATGTCAGCGTTCCGCCCACGATGGGCGCGCGGCCTGCGACGGCGGCCAGCACGGAGGATTTGCCGGATCCGGTGGGGCCGACCAGCGCAATGAGGCCGGTTTGGCCCAGCCGGAAGCTCAACGGCCCGATCAGGGGGCCGTCGGCATGGCGCAGCAGCAGGCCGGTTGCCGAAACGCCGGCAAAGGGGGCGGTTCCCGGCGCGGGGACGGCATCGGGCGCTGCCAGGGCGGCTTCGGCCGCCTCGCCCAGCTGCTTGTCGTGGTAGGCGGCGGCGAGGCGGCGGAACGGAAGGTAGAATTCCGGCGCCATCGCCAGCACGAAGAAGGCCGACAGCAGCGACAGCGTTTCCGGCACGCGGAACGGCAGGATACCGAGCAGGCTGAAGCCCGCGTAGAGGGCGACGAGCGCGACGGCGATTGCTGCGAAGAACTCGATCACGCCGCCCGACAGGAAGGCGATCCTGAGCGTGGCGATGGTGCGATCCGCCAGCGCCCGGCTGCTGTCTCCCATCTGGCGGAGGATGCGATCTTCCGCCCGGAAATGGCGGATTTCGGGCAGCGCCCGCAGCCTGTCGGCGAACAGCGCGTTCAGATCCCGCAATGCGCCCAGCTGGCGCGCCGCCGTGGCGCGCGCGGCGGTGCCCGCCAGCGCCAGCCCTGCGATGAAGGGGGGCAGGGTGGCCAGCAGGATGACGGCCGAAACCGGGCTGGCCGCCGCCACGATCAACGCGATGAGAAGCGGCGCCGCCACGGCTGCGAGGCGCAGGGGGCGGAAGCGGGCCTCCAGCCCTTCCAGCATCTCGATCGAATCGATGGCACGGCCCAGATCGTCGCCCGAGAGGCTGGTGGCGCGCGGCGCCGCGAGCAGCGCGGGCCAGTGGCGGGCGCGCTCCGCAGCCTTGCGTGCGAAGGCGGCCTTCAGGCCGAGATCGGTCGCCACCCATTGCGCGGCGGCGCGGACCACCCCGCCCGCGCCCAGCAGCAGCGCCGCCTGCCACATGGCGGCCGATCCGGGCTGTGCGACGGCGGCGACGCCCAGCGCCAGCCCCGCGGCCGCCAGCGCAGCGCCCAGCGCATCGGCCAGCCAGCTGATGGTGGCGGCATGGCTGCCATGGTGCCGGGTGCGCTGTTCTGACGCTTTCATTCCATCGGCTTTTTAATTAGGAAATCCTCATATAAGGTGCGGCGGCGGGCCGGCAAGCGACTCAGCGCCTGCGACTCTATGAGGTGATTCATGGTCGATCTGGCCGTCGTCGAGATGTCCCGCCTGCAGTTCGCGCTGACGGCGATGTATCATTTCCTGTTCGTCCCCCTCACGCTCGGCCTCTCCTTCATGCTCGTCATCATGGAGAGTGTCTATGTGATGACGGGCAAGCCGGTGTGGCGCGACGCCACACGCTTCTGGGGCAAGCTGTTCGGGATCAATTTCGTGCTGGGCGTGGCGACCGGCATCACCATGGAGTTCCAGTTCGGCACCAACTGGTCCTACTACAGCCACTATGTCGGCGACATCTTCGGGGCGCCGCTGGCGATCGAGGGGCTGATGGCCTTCTTCCTGGAGGCGACCTTCGTGGGGCTGATGTTCTTCGGCTGGGACCGGCTGACCCGCGTGGGGCACCTGTTCGTCACCTTCATGGTGGCGCTGGGGTCGAACCTGTCTGCGCTGTGGATCCTTGTCGCCAACGGCTGGATGCAGAACCCGGTCGGCTCGCGCTTCAACCCGGAAACAATGCGCATGGAAGTCACCGACTTCATGGCGGTGCTGATGAACCCGGTGGCGCAGGCGAAATTCGTGCACACGGTTTCCGCCGGCTATGTGACGGGGGCGGTGTTCGTGCTGGGGGTTTCCAGCTGGTATCTGCTGAAGGGGCGCTTCGGGCCGATCGCCCGGCGCAGCTTCGTGGTGGCGGCGGCCTTCGGGCTTGCCTCTTCGCTGTCGGTCGTCGTGCTGGGCGATGAATCGGGCTATGCGCTGACAGACAATCAGAAGATGAAGCTGGCCGCCATCGAGGCCATGTGGGAAACCGAACCCGCGCCCGCCGGGCTGACCATCTTCGGCATCCCGGACAAGCAGGCCCAGGTGACGCATTTCGAGATCCGCGTGCCTGCCGTGCTGGGGCTGATCGCGACGCGGTCGTTCACCGGCGAAGTCACGGGCATCCGCGAGCTGGTGGAAACCGCCGAGGTGCGCATCGGGCGCGGAATCCTCGCCTATGACGCGCTGGAGAAGCTGAAGGTGGACCGGACGGACCTGGCGGCGCGGGAGCAGTTCGAGCAGCACCGCACCGACCTTGGCTATGCGATGCTGCTGAAGCGCTTCGTGGCCGATCCGCGCGCGGCGACTGCCGACGACATCGACAAGGCGGCCTGGAGCACGGTGCCCAATGTGCCGGTGCTGTTCTGGGCGTTCCGGGGCATGGCGGGGCTGGGTTTCTTCTTCATCGCCTTCTTCGGAACGGCCTTCTGGCTGGCCAGCAAGCGCCGCTTCGGGGTGCGCTGGTTCCAGAAGCTGGCGGTCGCGGTGATCCCGCTGCCCTGGGCGGCGGCGGAAATGGGCTGGGTGCTGGCTGAATATGGCCGCCAGCCCTGGGCGGTGGAAGGGGCGCTGCCCACCTTCCTTGCCTCGTCCAGCCTGACCCTGCCGCAGATCTGGACGACGATCGCGGGCTTCACGCTGGCCTATGGAATCCTGGCGGTGATCATGGTGCGGCTGATGCTGGCGGCGATCCGGCACGGGCCTGACAGGGGCGAGGAACGCGGCCCGGCCGCGACCGAAGATCGCGCGCGCGGCGGCTTCGTGCCGCTGCCGGCCGAGTGAGGAGAGAGGCGATGCCCATTCCCTTCGACTATGAGACGCTTCGCCTGATCTGGTGGCTGCTGCTGGGGGTGCTGCTGATCGGGTTCGCGCTGACGGACGGTTTCGATCTGGGGGTGGCTGCCGTACTGCCCTTCGTCGCCCGCACCGACGAGGAGCGGCGGCTGGTGATCAACTCGATCGGCGCGACCTGGGAAGGCAACCAGGTGTGGTTCATCCTGGGCGGCGGCGCGATCTTCGCGGCCTGGCCGCATGTGTATGCGATCAGCTTTTCCGGATTTTATCTCGCGATGTTCCTGGTGCTGATGGCGCTGATCCTGCGACCTGTCGGCTTCAAATACCGGTCGAAGAAGGATGATCCGGCGTGGCGCGCCCGTTGGGACTGGGCGCTGTTCGTGGGCGGCTTCGTGCCCGCGCTGGTGTTCGGCGTGGCGGTCGGCAACGTGCTGAAGGGCGTGCCGTTCCACCTGGACAGCGACCTGCGCGCCTTCTGGGATGGCGGGCTCATGGACCTGTTCTCCCCCTTCACGATGCTGGCGGGGCTGCTCTCCGTGTCGATGCTGGTGCTGCATGGGGCCGGATGGCTCAGCCTGAAGATCGAGCATGGGCC
>ERZ1645185.159-NODE-159-length-28651-cov-6.843020_pt1 | contig 28651 bp, 23 predicted proteins | sample MGYA00575351_ERZ1645185 | MGnify/ENA primary metagenome ERZ1645185 (study PRJEB40838, sample SAMN11284767) | freshwater sediment metagenome | isolation source: river sediment | host: Sediment | place: India: Jana village, Kanpur | collected 2015-12-17 ... | reverse complement strand
GGACCGCCAACCAGAAGAAGCGCGATCTGTGCGATTGACCACATCGCCGCGCTGACATAGCTCCAGAAGAAGCGACGATGCGAATTCTGGATACCGAGGCACCATCCGCTCAGTACCATGACGCCCGTCATGGGAAAGAGCACACGAGTCAACCGCGTCGTCAGGTCCCTCGTGGGCTCATCAAAGCCGGCGGCGAGCAGGGCGGTAAGCCATGGCGCAGCGGCAATGCCCACGACCGTCAATGCGCTCACCGCGACAAACAGCAGTCCAAACACCGCGTTGGCGACAGCCCGCGCCGCTGGCTCGTCGCCACGTCCGAGCAACCGGCTGTACACCGGCACGAAGGCAGCCGATAGCGTGCCTTCGCCGAGCAGATTACGCACCGCGTTGGGAATACGAAACGCGGCGTTGTAGGCGTCGGAAGCAGCGCCGGCGCCGAAGTAATAAGCAAACGCCGTGTTGCGCAGCAGTCCCACCAGCCGACTGATCAGAATGCCGGCACCTACCACGAACGCGGAGCGTCCGCCCCCGCCCTCGTTCATGCGCGGCGACTCACACTGGCTCGGCGGCGCCCGACACCAGTTGACGGGCGTGCGGTACTGCAGCCCGGCGAATCTGCACAAGCAGATCCGGTCCGTACCGCGCCAACAGTGGGATGAGGTTGAGCACGCGCTCCGGTGACTTGCCGTTGGGCCGCAACGCAGCCCGCAATGCGGCGACTTCTCGCATGGACTCGTGCTCCACGCGCTTCACCCCAGCCGTGACACGTCGTTCGAAGCGATCGATGCGATGGGCCAGGTCACGCGCCAGCCCTTGGACAACATCGTCAGCAACCGGTGCCGCGTCACCAGCGAGCGACTCGCGTAGAGCGCGCACCTGGGTATCGAGCGCCACCCGAAGTCGCTCCATGGAATCGGCCACTTCGTCGGCCAACTGCGCGCGCGCCACGTGCTGCTCCGCCGCATGCGCATCACGCAGCATATCGTCGGTGATGCCGAGGCGCGCCTGCAGCGCGGGCAGTTCCGATTCCACGATTTCGCACGCGAAGCGCGGTGCCACCACTGGGACTGGAGCCTTGAGTGCCTCGGCCACCGGCGTCACCTGCGCGAAATACGCATACTCGCCAGGTCCGGCACAGTACGTGACCGTGGGGAGCAGTGAGCGCTCGAGGACTGGCCGCAACAGCACGTTCGCCCCCAAGGTCCCGACCTCGGCCTCACGTGAGGCCGCCACTGCGTCTGCGATTGGTACACGCTCGCGCACCCGCTGTACAACGCCGTCCTGGCTTTCGAGTCGCGTACGAAATACCAACGAAAGCCCGTCGACGACATCGACCTGCGGAACGTGACCCTTGGCCTCGATTTCCTGCCCGCGACGACGGAGTGCTTCGTGAACAGCAGGCGCCTGGCGAAGCGCCTGCCGCAGAAATCCGTCGGCCATGGTGCGCAGCGCCGGATGCGACGCATCAAGCACGGCGATTCCGAGTGGCTCCAGCAGCGACCGCAACAGCTGAACATAGGCGGCCCCGATGGTCGCATGCGGCACATACGCGGCGTCCACGGTCTCAAGCACCGACGGATGCGCGGCCGACCCACACGCGGACGCCAGTCGGCTACGCGCCTCCTGCAATGATCCAAGTGGCAAATCGGCCATGGCGACGCCGTCGGTGGCCGGCCCCGCCAAGGAGGCGGATAGTAGCCCGCGCGATGTGGCAAAATGCGTGGTAGCCGCCTCTACCCAGTCAGCGTCGTCGCTTGCCGCCCAGAACACCGGGGCCACCGGCATCCCCGTGGCCACCGCCAGTTCATCGGCCAAAGCGAGCGCCCCGAGCGCCTTGCTCCACGTGTACGTTGGCCCGCCGAAGAGCCCCGGCTGCTGCCCGGTGGTGACGACCACCCCATCGGCCGCAGCGCGCGCAAGCCGTTCAGCCGCCACGCCCGTTGCGGCAAACGCCGGGGCCAAAGCGGTCAACCAGTCGCTCCCCTGCAGAGACTCTCGAACGGCAAGCGCATGGGCCTTCCACGCCTCTGCCGAAGCCGGTCGCGCTGCCAACCACGAGGCTCCCACCGGCCCCTCCTGCAGGGCGCGAGAAAGCGAGCTCCCGCCGAGTGCGACGCGACGAATGTGCACGGCGGAATCGCCCAATGGGTTGGGGCTCACGTCGGAGACCACATGGCTCAGGGTCACGGACAGCTCATCGCGAAAGGGCACGGGGTTACGGGCAATGCTCGGTGCTCACTTGTGGTACGGTTCGCCGCGCGAGATCGTGCCCGCCCTATACAACTGCTCGGCAAGCACCAGACGTGCAACCTCATGCGGAAGCGTCCACGGCGCCAGTGACAGCCGCCGGTTGGCTCGCTGCCGGACCGCCGGGCCAAGGCCATGCGCTCCGCCAATCACGAAGGCGACGCTGCGGGCTCCATCGCGCTGGTCCTGAAGCCACTGGGCGAATGCTTCAGAGTCCATCATAACGCCACCGGGATCGCAGGCAACCACGACTGCCTCGCCAGGGAGGCGGTCTACGAGACGGTCGGCCTCGCGGTCGCGCACGACGTCCGCCGAGAGCCCCCGCCCCGGTTCTTCTTTCACTTCGATCACCTCGAGCGGCCAGTACCGCGCCGCTCGGGTTTCATAGTCACGAATGGCATCGGCCAGCCCCGAATGGCGGGGCCGGCCGATGATCACCAACGAAACGCGCACGGCGCGACCCGATCAGGCGTAGATGCCGCGCAGACGGTGCACGGTGGCCACCCGACTGATCGACAACATATACGCCGCCGTGCGCATGTTCACACGATGCTGCTTGGAGAGCTGCAGCACGTCGGCGAAGCTGCGCGTCATGATGTCGCTGAGGCGCTCGTTCACCACGCTCTCGCTCCAGAAGTAGCCCATGCGGTTCTGCACCCACTCGAAGTACGAGACCGTCACGCCGCCAGCGTTGGCGAGAATGTCAGGGATGACGAAGATCCCCTTCTCTTCAAGAATCGCGTCGGCCGGCGCGGTCGTGGGACCGTTGGCCCCTTCGCAGATCACCGTGGCGCGAATCTTCGGTGCGTTCTTGGTGGTGATCACGTTTTCGAGTGCTGCGGGAACGAGCACATCGACATCAAGCGTGAGCAGTTCATCAGGGTCGATTGCGTCGCCGCCGGTGAACCCTTCGAGCGTGCGGTGCTGCCGCACGTGATTGATGGCCGCATCGATATCGATGCCCTTGGCGTTGTGGAACGCGCCGAAGCGGTCGCTGATGCCGACGACCTTCGCCCCTTGCTCCGTCATGAGCTTCGCCGCGATCGATCCGACGTTGCCGAACCCTTGCACGGCGATAGTGGCACCCTTGATGTCCATGCCAAGGTGCTGCAGCGCCTCCTTCGTGACCAGCATGCAGCCGCGACCCGTCGCTTCCTTGCGGCCGAGTGAGCCACCCATCTCGACGGGTTTACCCGTGGTGACGGCGTTCTCAGTGCGTCCGACATGCATGGAGTAGGTGTCCATAAGCCAGGCCATGACGCGTTCGTTCGTATTCACGTCCGGTGCCGGCACGTCAGTATCGGGGCCGAGCAGCGAGATAATGCCCTTGGTGTAGCGGCGGGTGACGCGCTCGAGTTCACCAACGCTCATGGAAAGCGGGTCGCAGATGACACCGCCCTTGGCACCTCCGAACGGCAGGTTCACCACCGCACACTTCCAGGTCATCCAGGCGGCGAGTGCTTTCACTTCCTCCAACGTTACGTTGAGGTCGAAGCGAATGCCGCCCTTGGCGGGGCCACGCGAGGTGTTGTACAACACGCGATAGCCGGTGAACACCTCTACGTCCCCGTTGTCGAGCATTACGGGAACGGAAACGATCAGCTGCTTTTCGGGGTTGCGCAGGATCTTGTAGATGCCGGGCTCGAGATCGAGTAGCTCGGCGGCGCGATCGAAGCGAGACATCATCGCTTCGAACGGATTCTCTTCGTTGAGGAACCGATCCTTGTCCGGACGAACGATGCTGTCCGTCGGCAGTCGCAGGAGGTCGATGGCCATTGGGCGGGGAGTTTGTAGAGTCGGCTTAGCCGACGGTGGGAACCGTGGCGTCGCGCGCCGCCAGTACCCGGTCACACTCCCGCTCCAGGACCTCGGCGCCTCGTTCGACCACGAGTGTCTGGGAAAGATACCAAAGCGGGGCCGCGGCGCGAGGCCAAAGCGGAGCCAGCTTCACCGCATCCTTGAGGGTGCAAAGCACCCCTTCGGCACCCTCTGCTTCGCGAACCACTCGTGCCACATCGTCGGCGCTGAAGTCGTGATGGTCTGAAAAGCGAATGTGACGGACCAATCGCCCTCCGAGAGACACGACCTGCCGTTCAAGCGCTGCTCCATCGGCAATCGCCGACGTCAGCAGCAGATTCCGGCCGCGTAGCCAGCCAATCTCATGTGACTCGTCGCTGTTTTCAGTAACAGCGTGTGAGTCGATGCCCGCTGCCGGTGGTCGGTCAGCCGTGCCGTGAGCGAACGCCAATGGCTGGACTCGACACACACGATCCGGCACCAACCGCACCACGGCCAGCGGGATATTTGGCGCCACCTCCCGAACGGCCGCAGCAACCCGTTCCACTTCCGCATCGCGCGCGGCCTTGACCGTGAGAATGACGGCTGTGGCCCGACGCAGCGCCGCCAAGCCTTCCCGATAGGGTCCAGCGGGCAAAAGCCGAATCGGCAACTGGAACCGGTCAACACTCACCAGCACGATGTCCGATACGCGACCGGCCCGCCGATGCTGGAATGCATCGTCGAGCACCGCGCAATCAGCACCACCCACTTTCGCGCGCTCCATGGCCGCGCGACGATCGGGATCGACGGTAACATCGATACCGGGCGTGAGCAGGCGATGCACTCGCCACTCGTCGTCGCCGTAGCCCCGCAACACGATGGTCGGGTTGGCACCGCGAGCCAACATGCGCGCAGCGAACCACGATGACACCGGAGTTTTGCCGGTACCACCCACCGTGAGGTTCCCGATAGACATCGCCGGCAACGCCGCTGTCGCCGCGTCGCGGTCCAAGCGCGAGTTGCGAGCCGCGACAATGAAACCGAAGGCTGCCGAGAGTGGGGCAAGCAGCGCTCGCACCACCGCTGGCAACGGGCCATCGGTGAACCACACCCACTCGACGGCGCGCCGCAGCATCACGTGGGCGCCGAACCGCCGGCGAGTGATGCCACCTTGGCGAGGTCCTGTTGCATGCACTGCTGAAATTCGGCCGCTCGTTCGGCGGCTGCGCGCGCGTCGGGCGCGTCGACCGTTCGCGGATCACCGTACAGCACCGTAATGCGGGCGAATGGTTTCGGAATTTCGAACCCATCCCAACTCTTCAACTGCCACTTGCGATCCACGAACCCCGTAATGGTCACCAACGGTACCTGTGCCCGATTCGACAGCATGAGCGCGCCTGGCGCAAACGAATGTCTAGGGCCACGTGGGCCATCTGGGGTGAACGCCATGTCGGTGCCCTGCCTGATGACCTGCACCGACTCCAGCAGAGCCCGTGTGCCCCCGCGCGAACTGGACCCGCGAACGCCGAAGAGACCAAAGAGCGCGATGATGCGGGCGATGATCTCCCCGTCTTTGTGTTCGCTGACGATGACGCCGGTACGTGCCTTGTGGGCCCAGAGCAGCGGCAGCATTTGCCCGTGCCACAGCGTGTACACCACCGGCGCTGTCCCGGCAGGTCGCGCCAGAAGCCATTCCCGACCATGCACCCTCACCCGCCAGGTAATACCGAGCACGCGCAGCAACCATCCGCCCAACACAATGGCGAGACGAGTACGCCAGTCGATCGCCGTGGGCGTCCGTTCGCCGGATGCGGCAGGCCGGTCGCTGCTCACGGGGCGATCATCTTCACGATCATCTCGGCCACGCGCCGCGATGCTCCGGGCGTACCCAGTCGACTCCGAACCTCGGCAAGCCCCGCGAGCGCTGCACTTCGCGCCGGTGCGGCCTCGTCAAGCAGCGGCAGCAAGGCATCCGCCACGCGCGTCGGTACGAAGTGCTCCTGCACGAACTCCTTCGAGACTTCACGACCTGCCACCACGTTCACGAGTCCGATGTGCGGAATTTTTACTACCCGCTTCGCGATGGCGTAGGTGATGGGGCTGGTGCGGTAACCGATCACGTGAGGCAATTCCGCGACCGCCGCCTCGAGCGTATTGGTGCCGCTTTTCAGCAGTCCAGCCGTAGCGGCCCGCTGCACGACAAACGATGCGCCCTGAACGAGTGGAAACGGACAGTCGGCGGCCGCGATACTGACGGTCGGCGCGACGCCCACGACGACCTGCACTTCAGGCCGACGACGCTGTACCTCGGTTGCGGCCGCCACAAACCCATCGAGGTGCCGCGCAATCTCCGCCCGTCGACTGCCGGGAAATACCGCCAACACCGGGCGATCCATGGCGAGGCCGAGCTGCGCACGCGCCTCGGCCATGGATGGCAGCGACTGGGCGCGATCGAGCAATGGATGTCCCACGAAGGTCGCATCGACCCCGTGTTGACGCAGCAAGGCCTCTTCAAAGGGAAGAATGCATGCCGCCTTGTTCACCAGTCGAGCGATCTTGGGCAGCCGATTCGCCCCCCACGCCCACACTTGGGGCGTGATGTAATACAGCACCGGCACGCCAGCGTTACGCGCGACTTCGGCAACCTTGAGGTTGAAGCCGGGATAGTCGAGCAGGACCACGAGCCCCACCTTGCCGCTGGCGATACGCTCACGCAAGCGACGAAGTAACGCCCAATGACGCGGGATGTGCTGCAGCACCTCCACGAAGCCCATCACGGCGAGGTTCTGCACATCTTCGATGATCTGGACGCCGGCGCGCTGCATATGCCCGCCGCCCACACCAGCCATGGGAAGCACGGGCGCGAGTTCGCGAAGCACCTCCGCCACCTTCCCCGCATGCAGGTCGCCGGAGGCCTCTCCGACGACGAACAGAACCTCACGCACCGGCGGGCCTGCCGTTCGCAGCCTCGTCGGCTTTCATCGCCGCGTGTGCCTGCTCAATGGCCGTGACGATACGCAGCGCCGCCTCGAGTGCCTCCCGCCCCTCTTCACCGGTCACCGCGACGGGATTCCGGCCGAGTATGGCGCCGAGGAACTGCGACAGTTCCAGAACCAGTGGCTCGCCATCTGGGGCATCGAGCACCACGCGCTCGACGAACTCTTCGAGGGCCCGCGGGGCGCGCGCCAACTGCATGGGGTCGAAATCGCCGCGCAAACGGAAGAACTCACCGGTACCAGCGGCCAGGTCGAGCGACAAATAGCCGCTGCGCTGGAAAATCCGCAACTTGCGTAGCCGCTCGCGCGAGACGCGGCTGGCCGTGATGTTGGCGACCGCACCGTTGGCGAAAGTGAGGCGTGCGTTCGCGATGTCGAGTTGCGGCGTCAGCACCGGGATGCCCATGGCCTGCACGTCGGCCACCGGCGCCCCCACCAGGGTATGCACGAGATCGAGATCGTGGATCATGAGATCGAGCACCACCGCTACATCGGAACCACGCGGGTTGAACGGCGCGAGCCTGTCGCTCTCGATGAAACGAGGGCCATCGACATACGGCATCGCGGCGCGTACGGCCCGATTGAATCGCTCGACGTGACCGACTTGCAGAATGACCCCGGCTGCCCGTGCCTGAGTCAACAGATCATCGGCCTCCGCCAACGTCACCGTAAACGGCTTCTCCACGAATACATGTTTGCCACGCGCAAGCGCCGCCGACGCCACCGCGTAATGCGCGGTGGTAGGCACGACGATGCTCACCGCGTCAACATCGTCGAGCAATCGATCGAGCGACGGATACGCAGCTACCTGATACTGCGAGGCGACTTGTGAGGCGCGTCCTGGATGTTCATCCACGAAACCCGCGAACCGCTCGCCACAGAGATCTCGCAGAATGCGGACATGGTGAACACCAAGTCCGCCGGCACCCACGACGCCGACACGCGGAGCGGTGGCGCGGGCGAACTGCTGATGGTCGGTGACACCGTTCATGCGTTCTCCTGAAGACGCGCCATCAGAAACCGACGCCGCGCTGGCTCGCTTCGATGAACTCGAGGAAGTGCTGCACTTCGGGAATCAGTTCGATCTCGGCGCGGGCTTTCTCCACCCCCTGCGAGAGATTGAGATCGGATCGGAAGCAGTAGCGATACGCCTTCTTCAACTCACGTACGACCGGCTCCTCGAATCCGCTGCGTTGCAGGCCGACGGAGTTCAGCCCGAAGAGCTTGATCGGATTGCCGACGGCGCGCACATACGGTGGCACATCCTGCGAAACACGCGAACACCCGCCGATGAACGAATGACGGCCAATACGGGCGAACTGGTGAACGGCACACAATCCCGAAATGATCGCACGGTCCTCCACGTTCACGTGCCCGGCGAGTTGCGTGCCATTCGAGATGATGATGTGATCCCCGAGCTGACAATCATGTGCGAGGTGCACGTAGCTCATGAGAAAGCAGTGCTTCCCCACTTTCGTGGTGATCGAATGTGCCGTTCCGCGGTTGATCGTCGCGTACTCGCGAACCGTCGTGTCGTCGCCGATCTCCACCCACGTCTCTTCTCCGCGGAACTTGAGATCCTGCGGATCACCGCCAAGTACCGCGCCAACGCCGAGCGACACGCGCTGCCCAAGGCGCACGTTGCGTTCGAGTGACACACGCCCGGCGATGCGGCATCCGTCACCCACGACGCACTGCGGTCCGATCATGGCCCAGGGGCCAATTTCCACATCCTGCCCGATGTGCGCGCTGGGATCGATGAGGGCAGTGGGGTGAATGCGCGTCCCCACGATCGTCTCCGGTGAGAGGCTCATCGATCGCGGACCATCGCCGCCATTTCTGCTTCCGTGACCACCTGCCCGTCCACGTACGCCGTGCCCTTCATCTTGCACATCGTGCCACGCATCTGAATGACATCGAGTTCGAGCCGCAGCTGGTCGCCGGGCTTCACGGGCCGGCGGAACTTCACGTTGTCGAGTGACATGAAGTACACCACCTTCGACGTCGGGTCATCGATGGTGCGCATGAGCAGCATCCCGCCCACCTGTGCCATCGCTTCGATGATCAACACGCCCGGCATGATCGGATGTCCGGGAAAGTGCCCCTGAAAGAACGGCTCGTTGATGGTGACGTTCTTCAGCCCGACAATACGCTTGCCTTCCTCGACCTCGAGAATGCGGTCGACGAGCAGGAACGGATAGCGATGCGGCAGGACCTGCAGGATGTCTTCGATGGTATGCACGGACGGTTCCCGAATGGCGTGTTGAACGAGAGCTCGCACCAGAGCCACCGTGCCGCGGTGGCTGGGCTTGTGAGCGACGATGCGAGCGCGCACACGCGCACCCGCAAGGACCAGGTCCCCGACACAGTCGAGGGCCTTGTGGCGGACGAATTCGTCCGGCCAGCGTAGCGACGTCTCCACGAGACCCTGCGCATCGAGCACGATGGCGTTCGCCGTGGAGGCGCCTTGTATCAGCCCCTTGGCGCGCAGCGCCTCGACTTCATGCACGAAGCCGAAGGTGCGCGCCGATGCCAGCTCCGAACGGAACGTGGTGGGGTTCACGGAATACTGACCACGCTGCTCGCCGATCAGCGCGTGCGGGAAGTCGATGGTGACATCGAGACCGAAGCCGTGGCTGGGATGCGCCTCATAGACACTCTCGCCATCGACCACACGAATGGACTTGCGCAGCACGAGCCAGTCGGGACGACCGGCGTTGGCCGCGAACCCGGCGCGCAGGAGCGCCTCGAGAAAAGGCGCCGCACTACCATCCATGATGGGCGGCTCAGGTCCGTCCATTTCGATGATCAGATCGTCGATCTCGAGGCCACCGACGGCCGCCAGCACATGCTCGACCGTGTGCAATGCCGCCTCACCGGTGCCCAGCTGCGTGCGACGCTCAGCCTCGACCGCCACCGCGACCCGCGCCGGGATAGGCGCGGTTCCAACCAGGTCGACGCGCACGAACACGATGCCGGTGTCTGGCGGGGCCGGCTTGAAGACCAGTCGGCACGGCCGGCCAAGATGCAGCCCGACACCCTCCACCATGGCCTCGGCGGCGATGGTACGCCGCGCGTTGCCATGCACGGAAGACACGCGTGACGGCGTGACTGGCGCCGGTGTTGTCTGCGCTGCGGCGCGCGCGATCATCGGTCGCCCCCGATCGCAGGCTCTGATGTCTCGCGCATGAGCAACCGTTCCAGTGGCCGAATGAGTTTGGCGAGGCGCGACACGGCCGCCTGCGAGCGCAACTGTTCCTTGTGCGGACGCGCGGGATAACCGGACCAAATCTCTCCGGCAGGGATGTCGCCAAAGACACCGGCTTGCGCAGCAACCGTAGCCTTGGCGCCAATGGTCAGATGCCCGCTGACACCGACCTGCCCACCGATCTGGGCTCCATCTTCAATACGCGTCGAACCCGCGATGCCTGCCTGCGACGCGAAGAAGCAGAAACGTCCGATGCGCACGTTGTGTCCGATCTGCACCAGACTATCGATCTTGGTCCCGGCGCCGATGACGGTATCGTCGACGCTCCCGCGATCGACACAGCTGTTCGCCCCGATCTCGACGTCGTGCTCGAGTACGCAACGGCCGACGTGAGGAATTCGCACGACGCCAGTGGGACGCGGTACGAATCCGAACCCTTCCCGACCTACTTGGGCGCCGGCGTGCAGCACGACCCGATCGCCCAATTCCGAAAACGGATACACGACAGCGTTCGGGTGGAGGCGTACGTCGGCCCCCAATACACTACCCGCCCCGACCTTGGCACCGGCGCTGATCCATGAGCGATCACCAATCACCACGTCGTCGCCAATAACCACGAAGGCGTCGATGGTCACGCCAGCACCGAGACGGGCTGTCGGCGCGATGACCGCCGTGGGGTGAATGCCGATCGCTCGCGGCTCGGCACGATGAAAGCGGGCGAGCAGTCCTACCATGGCGTCGGTGGGCTTGTCCACGACAATGCGCGTGGAGGGCGTCCCTGCCTGCGCTTCGAACGCCGGCGCGACGAGTACGACACCAGCGCGCGAGGTAGCGAACCACGACGCGTAGCGCAAATGAGCGAGGAAACTCAGATCACTCGGACCCGCGCGATCGAGGGGCGCGATCCCGTGCACCACCACCGTCGGATCGCCAACGAGGCGTCCGCCGACCTGTGCCGCAACGTCAGCGGCGGTGATGGGCGTCTGCCCATCACCGCCGCCTGCCTGCGGAGGAAACGACTCACCGCTCACGCGGCGATCACTCCGTGGGCGGCTTCTTGGTGATGCCCGCGGGCGCCGACGTCGGACCGGCCGCAGGCTTCGCCGCCGGCGCCGCCTTGGGCGCCGACAGACGCATCTTCGACAGCACGCGCTCGGTGATGTCGAGATTCTTGTCAGCCGATACGATGAACGCGCCGGCCGCCACGTCGAAGATGAACGAGTAGCCGCCATCCATGCGCACATCGTCGAGCACCTTGCGCAGGTTCTCCATGATGGGCTGCATCAACTCTTCCTGCCGATCCTGGGCCTGCGCCTGCAGCTTCTGCGCCTGCGCCCCCCACGCCTGTTCCTTCTCACGCAGCACCTTCATGCGCGCTTCCTTCGCCGCGCCCTGAAGGGTGGGCTCTTCCTTGGCCCAGGCCTCGTTCATGTTCGTGAGCGAATCCTGCAGCTTGGTGAGCTGGGTGCGGATGCCAACCATCTCCTTCTCGAACGCCGCTTCGGCGTCGGCACGTCCCGGCGCATTCTGCAGCAGCGCCTGCGAATTGATGAACGCGAACTTCTGGCCTGCCTGCGCCGAAGCCAGCGAGGGAACGGAAGCGAAGAGAGCAACGGCACCGACGAACGAAAGCAAACGCATGATGAGATCCTGTGTTAGAAGAGCTGACCGAGACGGAAGTGGAACTGCCACTTGGGATCCTTCTGCAGGCGCCCGGTGGCAATGTTGATCGTCTGACGGTCGAAGCCGTACGCCATATCCAGACCCAAGGGGCCCAGCGGCGTAACTGTAGATACCCCGAATCCAGCCGAACGGAAGAGGCGGGTTGGGTTGATCTGTCGGGCGGAGGCCCAGTTGTTCCCGGCGTCGGCGAAGACGTTGAAGTAGAACATCTGGTTGAACCGGAGCCCGATTTCTCCGGTCATGGTCATGAAGGCATTACCGAAAGAGGCTGGGTCCGATCGGAACTGGTCCGTGTTCGGATTGAAGCCTTGCGGCGTAATCGAGAACTCCGGGTATCCACGGAGTTGCTGCCCGAACATCACGCCGCCAACGGCGAACTGCTGCTGGAAGAAGAACGGGCCGGAATTGCCGAAGAGCGCACCACTACGCGCTGTCAGCCCCATGGTGAGCTTGATGGGCTGCGACCCCGGGTTGCCGCCGCCAAACTGCCCCAGCAAAGCATACCCGCGCATTTCCGTGGAGATACGCTGGAAGTTCACCGTGCCGCCGAACGGACCACCGCTGAGGTCCATCTGCACCGAGCGGAGCGATCCCTGCGTGGCGAAGGGCATGTCGACGCGCGTGTCGTACTGGTACTCAAGACCCACGTTCGAGCGGAAGCAGTTGCGCGAGCAGCTGCCCAGGATCGTGCCCGATGTGAACGTCGCATTCTCGGCGTTGTAGGACACGGCCACGGTGGAGAAGTACGACCACGGCGTGGGCAAACCGAGACGGAACTGCGAACCCGTACGGATGTTCTGCCCGAGGTTGCCGACGATGAAGCGCGACTGGGTACGATAAGCGCTCAGCGCGCCCGACAGGCGCGTGCCCTTGAGCGCCGGGTCGGTATACGTGGCCGTGAAATCGTTGAAGAAGCGGCCGTACTGCCAGTTGAGGCGCCCCGACTTGCACAATCCAAAGAGATTCGGCTGCTCGAGACCGATAAAGCCACCAAAACCGACACCGCCCTGCCCCATCGACGCACCGAAGTTCACCGAGCCCGTGCGCTTCTCCTTCACGCGGAACACGATGTCCACGTCGCCCTGCTCGTTGATCGGACGATAGTCCGGAAACGGCATGGGCTGTTCGAAGAAGTTCATGTTGCCGATGCTCTGATAACTGCGAATGAGCAGCTGCTGATTGAACGGACCACCAGGCGCCAGGAAGATCTGTCGCCGAATGCAATCGTCGGTCGTGAAGTCGTTACCAACGATTTCAATACGGTTCACAATGGCCGGATTCTTTTCGTCGATCTCCCACCGGAGGTTCGCAACCGGCGTGGAATCGGCCCCCTCGAACCGACGCTCGACGACCGGGCGCACCTGGGCGTACAGGTACCCGTTGTCGCGATAGGCCCCGTTCACCTTTTCCAGCGCCGCATCCCACTTGGCCTGATCGAACACGCCTTCAGGCGCTTCCGGCGTCCGGAAGATCAAGCCCTTGGCACGCTGCGTCAGTGTCTTGCTTTCGTTGCCGTCAAACGGATAGAACTTGCGCAGATCTTCCGTGTTGAAGCGCCGATTGCCGGCAATCTCGAAGCTGCCAACGCGGAACTGCGGCCCCTCGTCGACCGTGATCTGTACCAGGCCTTTGCCCTTGTCACGATCAACGACGAGCGTGTCCTTCGTGATGCGCGCATCGACGTGGCCAAGTCGCGCAAACAGTCCGGGAATACGCTCACCAAGATCGCCCACGTATTTGTCATCGTCGTATTCGCCCTTCTTGAAGAACCAGAACCCTTCGGGCTTGGTCTTCATGGCGCCGACGATGGTCTTCTCTCGCACCGAGCTATTGCCAAGAATGTCGATGGCGGAAATCGCGAGACGGCGACCTTCGTCGATGTTGTACGCGATCGCAATGCGACCGTCGCTCATGACGGTGGAATCGACCTTGACCTGCGCGAGATAGTAGCCAGCGTTCTCATACACTGAGTCGATCTTGGCCTTCGCGCGCGCCACCTGCAGCGGATCGATGGGACGCCCGATGAGCAGGTCGATCTTGTCCTTGACGGAGCGCTCGGAGATGGCCTTCGGCCCCGCCACGCTGATGTCGCCAAGCACCAGTCGTTCCTTGACCTGCACAACCGTGAGCACCTTCCCCGGAACCGACTCGAGGTCGCACAGGATCTGCACATCGTCGAACTCTCCGAGCGCATAGAGCGCTTTGAGACTCCGCTGCAGCGTCGGGAAGTTGAGTGTGGCTCCCTTGGCGATGCCGACTTCGGTACGAATGCGCGCATCAGCCACGCGCGCGTTACCGCGCACGGCCAGGGTGTCGGAGGTAGTACACCGTCCGGCCACTTCCTGCGCCGCCAACGGTCGCGGCAACGCCGCCGCGCCGGCCACGAGGGCCACAGCAGCGGCGCACACCTGCACGGGCGCCACGAGGCGCGCAGCCGATCGGCACGAAGCCAACAGGCGCGCAGCCACCCGGGCGGAATTCTGGGGAACGCGTTTCAGCATAGCCTCGAAATATATACGGGCGTACCGGAAAGAGCCGACCCAAGATCGGTTCTTCCTACCCCGCCCCACGGGAAACGGCCGGACCCCATGGGGGGCCCGGCCGTTGGACACCAAACAGTACCGTCGCAGTTGCCGACGAACGCCGTTTCCGGCAGCAATCAGCTGGCCTGCGGGGTTGGCGACAATACCCGGAATTCCAGCTTTTCCTTCTCGGTGGTCGATACCGCCACCTCGATCTCGTCGCCACGGGAGAACTCGCCCATGAGCAGCTTCTCCGAAAGCGGATCTTCCACGTAGCGCTGGATGGCCCGCTTCAGCGGACGGGCGCCAAAGTGCTCGTCGTGACCGTGGTTCACGAGGAACTCGGTGGCTTCCGGCGTGAGCTTGATCGTGATCTCTTCCTCCGTCAGACGCTTCTGCACGTCGGCAAAGAGAATGGACACGATCTGCGAGATGTGCTCCTTGCCCAGCGGGTGGAACACGATCACATCATCGAGACGGTTGAGGAATTCGGGGTTGAACACCCGCCCCATCTCTTCCTTGACCTTGTCGGCAATGCGCTCGAAATCGCCGCGCGCATCGTTGGTGGCAAAGCCGAGCGACTTGCCGCGGGTGATGTCCTTGGCGCCCACGTTGGACGTCATGATCACCACCGTATTCTTGAAGTCGATGACACGCCCGTAGTTGTCGGTGAGGTGACCCTCATCGAGCACCTGCAGCAAGATGTTGAACACATCCGGATGCGCCTTTTCGATTTCGTCGAGCAGGATAACGCTGTACGGCTTGCGCCGCACGGCCTTGGTCAGCGTGCCGGAGTCCTCGTAGCCCACGTAGCCCGGCGGGGCACCGATGAGGCGCGACACCGAGAACTTTTCCATGTACTCGCTCATGTCCACGCGAATGAGCGCCGACGCGTCAGCGAACATGAACTTGGCCAGCGAACGCGCGAGCTCAGTCTTGCCGACGCCCGTGGGGCCGGAGAAGATGAACGAGCCAATGGGACGGCGCGGATCCTTGAGTCCAGCCCGGCTGCGACGGATGGAGCGGGCCAGAGCCTTGATGGCTTCGTCCTGCCCGACCACCGACTGATGCATCTCCTCTTCCATGCGCAGGAGACGCGACGTCTCCGCTTCCTGGAGACGCGTGACCGGAATACCCGTCCAGCGGCTCACGATGAAGGAGATTTCTTCCTCACCGAGCGTGGGGCGGAACGACTGTCGCCGCTGCTCCCACTCTTCCTGCTTGCGACGAATTTCCGCCTGCAGTTCGCGCTCGTTGTCCCGCAGCGATGCCGCGCGCTCGAAATTCTGATCGCGGACAGCCGCTTCCTTCTCGGCATTGAGCTTTTCGAGCTGCTCCTTGAGATCGGCGACCTCGGCGGGCGGAACCTGCGCCGCCAAGCGAGCACGAGCCCCCGCCTCGTCGATCACGTCGATGGCCTTGTCCGGCAGGAAACGGTCGGTGATGTAGCGTTCCGACAGCTTGGCCGCCGCGAGCAACGTTTCATCGGGGATGTTCACCCGATGATGATCTTCGTACTTCTTCCGGAGCCCCTGCAGAATCTGCACGGTCTCGTCGATGGAAGGCGGATCGACCACGACGGTCTGGAAGCGGCGCTCGAGCGCTCCGTCCTTCTCGATGTACTTACGGTATTCGTTGAGCGTGGATGCACCGACGCACTGCAACTCGCCACGCGCCAAGGCGGGCTTGAGCATGTTGCTGGCGTCGATGGCGCCTTCGGCCGCGCCGGCACCCACGAGCGTGTGCAACTCGTCGATGAACAGGATGACCTGCTTGTTCTGGGCGATTTCGTTCATGACCGCCTTGAGGCGCTCTTCGAACTGCCCGCGGTACTTGGTGCCCGCGATGACCGCCGCCATGTCGAGCGAAAGCACGCGGTTTTCCCGCAGATTCTCGGGGCACTCACCATTGGCGATGAGCTGGGCGAGGCCTTCGACGATGGCCGTCTTTCCTACACCCGGCTCACCGATGAGCACCGGATTGTTCTTCTTGCGGCGCGACAGCACTTCCATGACGCGCTCGATTTCCTTGGCACGGCCAATGGTAGGATCGAGCTGTCCCTCGGCCGCCAACTGCGTGAGATCGCGGCAGAAGTGGTCGAGCGCCGGGGTCTTGGACTTCTTGTCCCCCTTGGCGGGCGCAGCAGACGGCGGCGCTCCGGCGCCGGCCTTTTCGGCCTGCGGCGCTTGCCCACCCTGCGGCATCTCCGTGCCAAGCAGGCGCAACGTTTCCGCGCGCGCCGCCTCGAGATTCACGCCGGCGTCGGTCAGCACCTGCGCCGCAATACCCTTCTCCTCACGGAGCAGGCCAAGCAGCAGGTGCTCGGTGCCGACGTAGCTGTGATTGAGATCGCGGGCCTCGGCCATAGCGAGCTCGAGTACCTTCTTGGCCCGCGACGTGTACGGCAGGTCCGGCCCAGTAGCCTGCGCCGCCTTCCCCTTCTTGACCGTGTCCTCGATCTTCTGCGTGACGTCGTCGAGGTCCACGTTGAGATTCTGCAGCACCGCCGCCGCGACGCCCTCACCCTCACGGATGAGCCCGAGCAGAATGTGCTCCGTTCCCACGTATTCGTGGTGCAGGCGAGCCGCTTCTTCGCGCGCCATCGCCAAGACCTTCCGCACCCGCTCGGTGAAGTTGTAGCCGTTCATCGCACCCTCAGGGTCGTTGGGAAGCGGATCATTCGACACCGCCGCCTTCGCTCACCAGCACCTGACGCACGTATCGCGCGCGCGCCACGTTGGTCTCACTCTCCGTCAACACCTTTCCCTCGAGATGAGCGAGATGTGCCGACTGGGCAAAGATCAGGAGCTTGTTGAGTGTGTATACACTGAGCCCAGTGATCAGTTTCAGGCCGACCGCCAGGCGAACACCGCTCAAGTAGTTCATGGCCTCGTCGAACGTGACACTGCGGGCGTACCGCAGCGTGCCGTAGGCGCGCCACAACTTGTCCTCGATAATATACCCCGCATCGCGCACCAACACACGCCGCGCCTCTTCCTCGCGCTCGATGACGTGCCGCACGACGCGGACCAGCAAGTCCTGCAACTCCTCTTCGGAACGGCCCAGCGTCGTCTGGTTGGACAGCTGGAAGAAGTTGCCGACTACTTCGCTCCCCTCGCCATACAATCCGCGATAGGTGAGCCCCATCTGCTGCAACCCGGCCAGGACCTTGCCGATCTCCTTTGTCAGGACCAGCCCCGGCAAATGGATCAACACCGACGCCCGCAATCCGGTGCCCGCATTGGTGGGACAAGCCGTGAGAAAACCGAATTCCCGATGGAACGCATAGGGGAGTTGCGCCCCCAGTTCCCGGTCGAGTTGGTTCACGCCCTCGAACGCCTGCGGTACAGCAAAGCCGCTGCGGAGCGCCTGCAAACGCAGATGGTCCTCCTCGTTCACCAACAACCCGACCGACTCTCCCAGAAACACCGCCGCTCCGCTACGCACTGGATGCTGCGGGTCGAGCCCGGCGAGTTCCTTGCTCACCAAGTGGCGCTCATGCAACAGTTGCCGGTCTACCACAGGGAGATCTTCCAGACGCAGGAGCAGGCTGCTGCTCAGCGAGGGGACACCAACCAGGGCGTCCCGAACCTGCGCCAGCATGCGCAGGCGCTCGCCTTCGCGGGCACGCGCCGTGAACGCGTAGCCCGACACATTGCGCGCCAGCCGGATGCGGGTGGAAATCACCACATCGCTGTGCGGGCCGGATGCGTCGAGCCACCGCACACCGCCATCGGGGAGCAGCGACAGGTCCAACCCCGAGCGGGGAGCACTCATGATCGGCTCCTCATACAGGTTCCGTCTCCAGCGCCTTGATGCGGTCGCGCAACTCGGCGGCCACCTCGAACTGTTCGCTTTCCACGGCGCGCCGCAAACGATCTCGCAGGTCGTGCAACGTATCGGGTTTGTCCACGAGATGGGCTACTGGAGCCTCGTACCGCTGCCCGACATGCCGCGAGCTCCCGTGCAACCGACGCAACAGCTCCCGAAGGCTGCGTTCCATGGCGTCGTAGCAATGCGGGCACCCAAGCCGGCCCGACGCGCGAAAATCCCGCGCCGTCGCCCCACAGAATGCGCAGGCTGCCGCATCCTCGCTCGTGGTGGATGCCTGCTGTTGCACCGCCTGCAGAATGTCACCTAGCGGGTGCTGCGGCACCGAGAGCGTGGTTTCCACGCCCTTCGCTGCTGCGCACTTCTCGCACAGGTGCAACTGCGTCACCGCATTGTCCACGATACGGGTCAGATGCACCACCGCATCGCGCTCTTTGCAGTTGTCACACAGCATCGCGCCCTCCGTGTACGTCCGACTCTACCAACCGTCCTCCTTCCAACGATAGTGCCCGGTCGGCCCGAGCGGCCAGCGATTGGTTGTGCGTCACCACCACCAATCCCAGCGACTGATCACGGGCCAACTCGGCGAACAGATCATGCAACGCCTCGGCGTTGTAACGATCGAGATTGCCACTTGGTTCGTCTGCCAGCAGTACCGCAGGCTCGGCCGCCAGCGCGCGGGCCACCGCCGTCCGCTGCTGCTCTCCCCCGGACAGTGCTCCCGGGCGGTGATGTACACGCGCCGACAACCCGACACGTCCGAGCAGGGCCATGGCGCGCTCCCGGGCGCGGGGAATGGTTTCCCCGGCAATGCGCAGCGGCATCATCACGTTTTCGAGTGCAGAAAACTCGCGCAGCAGATGATGGAACTGAAACACAAACCCGACCGTGCGGTTCCTGAGGGCATCGAGCGCGTCGTCGGTCAAGCCTTCAACCGCCTGCCCAGCGAGACGGATACACCCGGCCGACGGCCGCTCGAGCGCCCCGAGCACATGCAGCAGCGTGCTCTTGCCCGCGCCACTCTCGCCGACGATTGCCACCATCTCGCCGCGCCGCACGGTGACCGCCACCTGGTCGAGCACCCGGATGACACTCCCGTCGCCGCCCAAGAACTCCTTGACCAGTCCCTCCGCTTCGAGCACGGGAGAGGCCTGACCCACCTGACCTTTCGATGGGCGCGGGCCTTCACTCATGACGAATGGCCTCGACAGGGTAGAGCTCCGCCGCCTGCTTGGCCGGGTACAGCGTGGCCAACGCCGCGATCGCGATGCTCGCCACCACGATCATGACTACGTCGAATGGCTGGATGGCCACCGGTAAGTGATCGATGAAGTACACACTCGGATCGAGTGCAATGAGCCGATACTTCTCGAGCAACAGCGCGACCACCAAGCCGAGAACCAGACCACCCAGCGTGCCAACGGCTCCGACCACGGTTCCCTGATACAGGAAGATCCGACGAATGGACGGGGCTGGCATACCCATGGCCCGCAAAATGCCGATCTCACGCGTCTTGTCCGCCACCACCATGGTGAGCGTACTCACGATGTTGAACGCGGCGACCACCACGATCAGCAGCAGGATCACGCCCATACCCAACTTCTCGAGCTTGAGCGCCTGGAAGAGCGAGCGGTTCTGCTCCTGCCAGTCCATCGTGCGGACCGACGATTCAAGCAACGTGCGCAACGAATCGGCAACGACGGGCGCGTTCCATCGGTCACGCGCGCGCACCTCGATGCCCGTAACGTCGGTCCCGTAGCCGGCAAAGCGCTGTGCCGCCTCAAGCGAGAGATACAGGTACGCGTCGTCGTACTCGTACATGCCAGTTTCGAAAACGCCGGATACCACGACACTGTCGGCACGTGGGACCAGCGCGCCCGTCGACGCGTTCATGTCGAGTCCGGCAGCGCCGAGCAGAACAACCGTGTCGCCGGGGAAAGCGTTGAGTTTCGACGCCAACAGCTTGCCGAGCACCGCACCAGGCAACGCCACGCTGTCACGCTTGAACGTGAAGTCGCCAAGGATGGCGTGTTCGCGAATGGTGGTGACCTTGTCACCCGGTTGACCGGATGGCACGATGCCAACCACCTGCGTGCCAACCATGTACCCGCCAAGGTTGCGCACCAACCCCTGCGTTTGCACGAAAGGCGCGGCTTCGACCACTCCGGGTGATTGCTGCACACGGGTCAGCAGATCCGCCCAACTGGGCATGCGCATATCCGACCCGTAAGGCAGTACGCGCAAATCGGGACTGCCCACCAGGATCTTCTCGCGCAGGTCACGCTGCAGCCCGTTCATCACGCCCATGATGACGATGAGCGCGCTCACGCCCACCAGCACGCCGCCGATGGCGATCACGCTGATGAGCGACAGCAACCGCGAACCGCGCCGGCTGCGCAGGTACCGCCAGGCAATGGCGAGTTCGAGTTCCCTCACGAGCGGAAGCCCGTCACTCGGGGCGCATGGTGGGGAACAGAATCACATCGCGGATATTCTGCGTGTCCGTGAGATACATGAACAGGCGATCGATGCCGATGCCCACGCCGCCAGTCGGCGGCATGCCGTATTCCATGGCACGCAGGTAATCCTCGTCCACCCCGCTGGCTTCGTCGTCACCGGCCGCACGCAGCGCCGCTTGCGCTTCGAAACGCTCACGCTGATCGATGGGGTCGTTGAGCTCCGAAAACGCGTTGGCCAGTTCCTTGCCGCGCGCGAACAGTTCGAAGCGCTCGGTGATGCCGTCGGGGCCTCCGCGCTTGGGCTTGGCCAGCGGTGACAGCTCCTTGGGATAGTCCACAACAAAGGTGGGGGTGTCGATCTTCGACTCCACCAACTCCTGGAACATCTCGTCGAGCACCTTGGGACGGCTCAGCGTGCTCACCTTCTGCACCCCGATGCGCTCAGCCAGCGTGCGCAACTGCGCGTCACTGATGGCCATCACGTCGGCCCCCGCCGCCTGCGACAGGCTCGGCACCCACTCGATGCGCGGGAACGGCGTCACCAACTGCGGCACCTTCTCACCCACGATGGGAATCGCACGGATGGCGTCGGCAGCGTTCACCAACAACGATTCGACGCGCGACATCATGGTGCTGTAGTCGGCGAAGGCCTCGTAGAACTCAAGCATCGTGAATTCCGGATTGTGCGTCCGGTCGATGCCCTCGTTGCGGAAGTCGTGGCCGATTTCATACACGCGTTCGAAGCCGCCCACGATAAGGCGCTTCAGGTACAACTCGTCGGCGATGCGCAGATACAGCGGCATGTCGAGCGTGTTGTGGTGCGTGATGAACGGGCGTGCCGCGGCGCCGCCGTACAGCGGCTGCAGCACCGGCGTCTCCACCTCAAGGTAACCCAAGCCGTCGAGATGCGACCGAATGGCGCGCGTAAGTACGCTGCGGGCGCGGAAGAGCGCCCGCACCTCAGGATGCACCGCGAGGTCGGCGTAGCGCTGCCGTGCCCGCTGCTCGGTGTCACTGAACGCCGAATAGCGCACCACCTTGCCGTCAACGACCTGCTCCTTACCAAGCGGCAACGGACGCAGCGACTTCGACAGCAGCTCCACCTGCGCCACCTTCACGGTGGCCTCACCGGTGCGGGTACGCATCATGGTGCCGCGCACGCCCACCCAGTCGCCGAGATCGTATTCGCCGAGCTGCGCGAACAGCGCCTCGCCGATTTCGTCCTTGCGGAAGTAGAGCTGTACCCGGCCGTCCATATCGGCGAGATGCGCGAACGCGGTCTTGCCCTGGCTGCGCCAGGACACCAGGCGTCCGGCCACCGAGACCTCGGGGCCCTCTTCGCTGCTGCCAAGGGCGGCAACAGCCTCGGCCGCAGTGTGTGACCGATCGAAGGAATAGCCGAACGGCTCCACTCCAGCGGCACGCAACCGCTCCAGCTTTTCGCGGCGCGCCTGCATCACGAAGTTGAGCTCCTGACGCGGCTCGTCGGCGCCCTGTCCGTTCACAGCTTCAGACACGAGATCGTCGCTCACGCTACGCCTCCCTGTGCACTGCTTTCGCTCCCGGCCTTGAGGTAGGCCTGGATGAACGGGTCGATATCGCCGTCCATGACCTTCTGGACATCGGCGATCTTGAGCTCGGTGCGGTGGTCGTTGACCATCGTGTAGGGCTGGAAGACGTAGCTGCGGATCTGACTGCCGAAGGACACATCCTGCTTGTTCGCGTCGAGCAAGGCCTTCGCGGCGGCCAACTTGTCGGACTCGAGCTGATACAGCTTGTTCTTGAGCTGCTTCATGGCCGTTGCCTTGTTCTTGAACTGCGAGCGCTCGGCCTGAGACGCGCACACGATGCCCGTGGGCATGTGCGTAATGCGCACGGCGCTCGACGTCTTGTTCACGTGCTGCCCACCCGCACCCGACGCGCGGTACACATCGATGCGCAGATCTTCTTCGCGGATTTCGATGTTGATTTCTTCGTTCACCACCGGGTACACGAAGACCGACGCGAAACTGGTGTGTCGGCGCGCCTGCGAGTCGAACGGCGAAATGCGCACGAGGCGATGCACGCCCGATTCAGGACGCAGGAAGCCGTACGCGTATTGCCCCTTGATCTCGAGCACCGCGCCCTTGATGCCAGCCTCTTCGCCCTCGGAAAGATCGAGCATCTCGAGTTCGAATCCCTTGCGCTCAGCCCAGCGCGTGTAAAGGCGCAGCAGCATACTGGCCCAATCCTGCGCTTCGGTACCGCCGGCGCCGGCGGAAATTTCGAGCTGCGCATCGCGAAAATCGTCGCGGCCGCGCAGTAGTCCCTTGAGTTCGAACGCGTCGAGCTCGCCCACGATGCGCTCGACTTCGGAATCGAGGTCGGCCTCCATGGCCTCGTCGGGCTCGAGCCCGAGCAATTCATCGAGCTCCCGAGCGCTTTCGATGCGCGCCGTGAGTGAGTCCATGGGCTCCACCCACCCTTTGAGCACCTTCACCTGCTGGACGATGTCGCGCGCATGTTCCTGGTCGTTCCAGAACGCCGCGTCGGCCATCTCCTCCTCATAGGCATTCAGCGTCGAGCGCTTGGACTCGACGTCAAAGATACCTCCGCATGTCCGCGAGCCGCTCTTCCGACCGCGTGAGCACTTTCAACCGTTCGCCGTCCTGCATCGGGATCTCCATGTACGACACGAGCCGCCTTCCGCAGGGGAAAGCGGCCCGAGATGTGCCTGCTGCGTGACCTGCCCTCGAATGCCCGAAAGCTATCGGGTAAGCCGGCAGCAGAACAGTGAGGCCCGTTGTGAAGCGTGCTACCGGTGCCCTAGAAGAGGCGACGTCCGCCCGCCAGAATTTCGTTGAGTGCGTCCTGAAAATGCGGCGCCGACTCAGCAACCTCCCGCCCCACCTGCTCGACGTACTCCTCGTAGCTCTTCTTGATCTCTTCGCGGAACAGCTGCCGAAGCGTACCATCGCGCAATCCTTCTTCACGCTTCTGCGGATGGTACGCCACGAGGTCGGACACGAGCGCACGGGCCAACCGTCGGGCACGCTGCGACGGGTCGGCGCGCAAGAACGGATTGATGGGCGGGCGCGCTCCCGTTGGCGTGGGGGCCAACGCTGACGAAGGAATCCCGGAGGCCCCTCCCATCGGCGCTGAGTTTGGAGCGGCGACAGCGCTGACCACGGGGCCGGCAACCGGTGTCGGTGCAGGTCCCGGTGCCACGGAGACGCCAGCAACTGGTGTTGGTATGGCGGGCGAAACTGCCGGAGTGGGCGCCCTTCCCGGAGCGATCGGGAATGTGACGGGTACGGCGGCCGGTGTAGGGGCTCGCGGCGCCGGGACGGCCCCCTGCGCCGGAAGCGCGGCGGGCGTATACGACCGTGGCGACGTGACCGGAGTCGGCCTCGCGGCCGGCCGCGCTGCTGCGGGAGCCGTCGCACCCGACGCAATAGGTGTCGCACGTGACACGCCACCAGGAAATGCCGGGACAGCCGCCGAGGCGCCGATCGGTGTCACCGACACCGGCAGTGTACCGCCGGCAATGGCGATGACACCACCACAGACCGAACAGCGCGCACGCACTCCTGTGGCCGGTACCTTGGCCGGATCCACCCGAAACACCGAGCGGCATTCAGGACACGAAACGGTCATCACGCCCCTCCGGCGGAGCGCTTTTCCATCCGCTCACGCACCAGTTCCGATGCGGCCAACGGAGGTGACGCTGGTTCATCCCGACGACGATCGACAGCCCAGACCGAGCCTGGCAGTGTCTTCGCATAACTCTTCATTTCCGTGGCCAACTCGCTGACCTCGATGCCGCGCGTGAAATGCCGACGTTGGTTCGTGACCACACCCACCGAAAGTGTCATGAGCGGCACCCGGTGCAATTGGCCACGGCGATCCTTGCCGAAGAAATATCCCACGCGACGGTCCTGCTCGGAATACTGCAAAGGAATCAATTCATCGAATACGTGCACCACTTCATCGCAAACCCGGGGTACGGCCGCCAACGGGATCGTGTACAGGAAGTCGTCCCCGCCGATGTGACCCACGAATCCGGCCTCCGGGCACAGCCCCTTGACCACATCGTGCAGAATACGCGCGACGAGCCGGATAACCTGGTCACCATGGTGGTATCCGTACCGGTCGTTGAATTCCTTGAAGTGGTCGAGATCGGCGTAGCACGCCGCGAATTTTTCGCCAGACTGCACCCGGCGCTCCAACTCCGCCTCGATCTCACGAGCTCCCGGTAGTCGCGTCGACGGATGCACATCAGTGTCCCGATCACTGCGGCGCAGCATGGCCGCCAGTCGGGCTAACGCTTCGTCCGCCGCCACCTCGTCACGCACGACGTCGTCGGCTCCCGCCGCGAACGCCGCCGCAAACGCTGTCGGCGGCACGATCATGAATACGGGCACGATCCCCGTGTAGGCATCACGCTTGAGTCGCCGGCAGGTATCGAGCGCCGTGGCCGTCCAGGTCGCATCGCCGCACGCATCAATGACGATGTGCCGCGGACGCGCCTTGAGCGCGGTCTCAAGCACCTCGAGCGCGGCACAGGTACGATGACAGGACCCGGCATAGCTACTCCACCACGAGGCGAGCCACGCTGGCGCGTCATCGCGTGCGGTCAGATGCAGGGCGCTCTGATCGTTGTGGGCGAGAGTCATCGTAGTCGTGATGGATGGCGGCTACGGTCGGTATCGACCACGCGCCGCCGCAAGGCACGTCCTTTCGCCGCCGGCGACATTTCGCCAACGCGCAAAAGGAACCGTGCTCAACCTACTGACGATTGGACGCCGGTATTGGGCACGCTGTGTCGGGTGTCACAAAGTGCGTACCAAGCCTCACGCGGAGCACGATGCTACGGGTTCGCTCCGTCCGGCCTTGGGGCCTTGCCGCCCGTTGCCAAGCCCACGGCTACCGTACCAGCCGTACCCCTGTCTGGAGCGCAGGCCCGGCCCCTGTCGGTACGTACCCCACCTGAACCCCGTCCACGGCATAGCCGGCCACCTGCACGCCGCCGTAGCGTCGAACACGCACGCTTACGTAGGCGTCGATGAGGCTCGCCAGATGGTTCACCGCGACCACTCCCAGCATGTTCACGGCCCGCTGATAGCTGCGATTCGCACTGCGGATGGTTTCAACGTAGACGTTCTGCTCCAACTGCGCGTCTCGCCAACTCCATCGAAAGGCGTCGGAGACGGCATTCCGCTGATAGAACTCCAGCGCCCGCTGGTACTCCGCGCTGCCGGTAGCTGGCGCGACGTCGGGGTTCAACCAGTAAGTCTGGCGCGCGAGCTGCCACCGAAACCCATTGTACGTCGTCGGATCGATTTCCGGATCGAGTACGCCGCCGGGAACCCGGTCGTACGCCCCGCTCTCGAGAAACTGCTCCAGCCGTTCGTAGTATTCCCACGTACCCTGTTGCGTCCCACCGAATGACTTACGCGCAACGTCCACCGCGAGGGCACGATAAGCATCGCGCTCCCGGTTACCATCGCGGCGGGCAGACAGGTACTGCACCAGCAGAAACGCCTCCGCCACCAGATACGCGACGCTGCGCTGCTGTTTGAGTGAGAACTGTCCGGAACCGGGAACCACCGCCGACGCCACCGGTGCCCACCATGGCGCGGGGGACGCAGCCGGTGCGGTGAAGACCGCCTCACCACTCGTGGTGGCCGGACGGCGAAGCGCCAGGGGCGACGCTTCGCTCAAAACCATACGGTCGGAACGCATCGCCACCTGCAAAGGCGCCTGTGCCGAGAGACGGGGCGACCAGCCAGCGCTCGCACCAATCGCGGCCACGGCAAGAATCGCTCGTGCGCCGAACGCGACGCACCTGCTAAGTGGCGATTGTCGAATGGTACCCATCAGAACCGCGCCCGCAGGGACACGAACGTGGGCGGTTCGCCGATTTGCGTGGAGAGCGTTTCGATTCGGCGCGCAATGTCGACGGCAAAGCCGCGTCGTTGCAGCCCGATGCCAATGGCTGGCCCTCCACTCGCGCCGGCCTTGAAGACATAGCCGGTCCGCACGAAGGCCTGATTGCGGTACCCCAACGTGAGTCCCAACCCTGCCGAACTACTACCGGACGCTGCCGATTGCACCACATCAGCCGCCACTTCGAGGGATGCATTGGCTTCGTCGAGGGCACGCACGGGAATGCGTGTGCGTGCCCCCACCTGCACCAGACGCGGCAGCGGGTCCGCCTGCTCGGCGTCCTTTACCTGCAGCGCTGGTCCGAGGTTTCGCACACTGCCCCCGATAATGACGGGGTGCGATGTGGGCAGCACGTACTGCGCACCGAGATCGAGCGCGCTCGATTGTCCCGACAGCACGGGCACATTGCCACAGATCCCTGAACAGGAGAAGCGCAGCATGAAGAACTTGTACGTCACGCCGGCATTGAAGCGTTTACCGACTGGCGTGGCATAGCTCAGCGCCAGTTGGTAGTTGCGGTTGGTGATGATGCCGAGGGGCGTTTCGTTTTCGCCGGTGTTGTTCTGATCACCGTAATTGACGAGAAACGCCGATGCGGCAAGCGTTCCCAACACCTTGGACGGATAGGCGAACGTCAACATGTCGTTCACCGAAATGACGTCCTGTGAGTGGTGAATGGCCACCTCACGTTTTTGCAGACGGGCCAAGGCCGCCGGGTTCCACCACATCCCCTCGGTGCCCAGCGTCGTATCGGCCGCCACGGCCTGCCCCTGCGCCACTGCCCGCGCCCCAAAAGGGAAACGCAGAAACAGTGCGCCTTCCTGCGCGCTGGCGCGCTGGGCCACACCGGCGGTCGCGAGCAACGCGCCCACCATCGTTGCCAGTGTCCGCCAGCGACGCCACGGCGCGCGACTTGGTGCGCTGGCGCCAGTTGACGTCGAACGCACAGGAAAAGCGGGCCGCGATCGCGTCATGCGCGCGTGTTGGGGTCGCCGTAGCCGAGACGCAGCACCGCACTACGGTTCTTGCGCCAGTTCGGGAGCACCTTGACCCACAGGTCGAGGTACACGGGCTGCCCGACGAAGCGCTCGATCTTTTCGCGAGCACTGCGTCCCAGCTTCTTGATCTGTTGGCCGTTGGCTCCGATCACAATCCGTTTCTGGCTATCGCGTTCGACATGCAACACTGCACGAATGTACAGCGGCGACGAGCCTTCCCGGAACTCTTCAATTTCACAGGCCAAAGCGTGCGGCAATTCATCGCCGAGTTGCTCGAGCGCCGTCTCCCGCACGAACTCGGCACAGAAGAAGCGCACCGGCTGGGTGGAGATGTCGTCGTCGGGATAGAGATACGGACTAATCGGGAGCCGGTCGGTGATAGCGGCCACCAAGTTGTCGATCCCGTCGCCGGAAGCGGCGGAGATGAACACGCCCTGCGGGTGCGATTCTGCAAGAACCTCGCGCTGACCTGGGGTCAGCAGATCGGCCTTGTTGAGGGCGAGCACCAGTTGGGCGCGCGGCGCCTGTTCGAGTTGCGCCGCCTGCTGAAAGGACTCAGGAACGCGTACGGTGGCATCGACCACATGCACCAATACATCGGCGTCGCGCACGGCGGCGAGCGCGGCATTGCGCATGGCGCTGTGGAGCGAGTCTTTGGGCTCGAGGAGGCCTGGCGTATCGAGGATGACCATTTGGGCCTGTCCTTCGGTGCGCAGCCCTACGATGCGATGTCTGGTGCTTTGCGGCTTGTTGGAGGTGATAGCGAGCTTTTCACCGACCAGCCTGTTGAGCAGGGTCGATTTGCCGGCATTGGGGAATCCGGCGACCGTCACGATACCTGCTTTGGTCATTCGTTGGTGGTGGAAAAGGGAGTGGGGAGAAGCGGGGTGAATGCTACGCAAAACACGAACACCCCGCCACTGGTAACCAGTGACGGGGTGTTCGAAAGGGTGCCGGCGACGGCCTACTCTCCCGCGAGCTCTCGCCCGGAGTACCATCG
>ERZ1645185.158-NODE-158-length-28752-cov-7.521832_pt1 | contig 28752 bp, 25 predicted proteins | sample MGYA00575351_ERZ1645185 | MGnify/ENA primary metagenome ERZ1645185 (study PRJEB40838, sample SAMN11284767) | freshwater sediment metagenome | isolation source: river sediment | host: Sediment | place: India: Jana village, Kanpur | collected 2015-12-17 ... | reverse complement strand
CGGCGGTAGCTGTTGGCGTGCGGTGCGAACATCAGCATGGTGTCCTTGGAAACCTGCTGCAGGCCGGAAATCGCATGCTTCAGCGCCGGCGCCGTGTTGTCCTTGCTGCTAGCGAAAATGTTCTTGCCGTCCTTGTCTAGCAGCGACACGTGTATATGGGTGCCGGAGCCTGCCTGGTCGACGAACGGTTTGGCCATGAAGCTGGCCAGCATGCCCTGTTTTTCAGCCACCGACTTGATGACCCGTTTCAGCATGATGGCGTCGTCGCAGGCGGCGACCGCGTCATCGCGGTGCTTGAGGTTGACCTCGAATTGGCCGGGCGCGTATTCGGCAACCGCGGTATCGGCCGGGATATCCTGCGCCTTGCAGGCATCGGATACGGCATCGGTGAATTTCTGGTAGTCGTTCAGGTCTTCCATGTAATAGACCTGGGTAGTGGTGTTGCGTTCGCCGGTCGAGGGGTTGATTGAAGTCTGCGGCCGGCCGTCGACGGTCAGGGTCTTGTCCAGCAGGTAGAACTCCAGCTCGACCGCGACCACCGGAGTCAGGCCGCGATCGTGGAATTTCTGCACCACGCGTTTCAGCACTTCGCGCGGATTGGCCGAAAACTGACCGCCGTCGAAGCCTTCCATGCTCAGCAGGCATTGCAGCATCGGCCGGTTCTGCCAGGGGATGCGGCGCAAGGTGCCCGGAATCGGGCGGCAGATGCGGTCTTCATCGCCGATGTCGTAGCCAAGGCCGCTTTCCTCGACGGTATTGCCGGTGACATCGGTCGCCAGCAACGACATCGGCAGGCAGACGCCGTTCTGATAGACTTTTTCCAGGGCGTCACGGGTAATCCGTTTGCCACGCAGCAGGCCGTTGGAATCCGGAAGGATCAGGTCAATCAGCTCGGCGTCTTGGTTTTCCGCCAAAACCTTGGCATCGGCGGCATTCAGGGCATGGTCTGTCATGGTGGGCATCCGGAGTCGTTCGGCCAATACTAGCAGAGAATGCCAAAAGTGTAAAAAATATTCATCATTCAGGTCCGTGTTGCCTGAAGCGGTGCGCCTTGGCATAGCCCCCAAGGCACCGACAATGGCCGTAATCGCCCCTGATGACAGGGCGTGGTGAAAAACGGCGGTTTGCCAAGGGCTGAAAATTTCTGTTGATAAAATTTTACAGTCGGGTTAGGGTAAAGGCTCTACCACCCTGCCATTGTGTGATTGTTTCCCGCCCATGATCTTCGTCGGAATCCCCGCAGACAGCAAAATAATCGGTCCACACCCGTTTCAGGCCGTGGGCGAAAAATACATCCGTGCCGTATTGGACGGAGCAGATGCCCAGCCGTTGCTGATTCCGTCAATGCACCGCGGGCTTGACTTGGATGCGCTGCTGGACCATCTGGACGGCCTGCTGCTGCCGGGATCGCCGAGCAACATCGAGCCGCACCATTACTCCGATGAGCCCAGCTATGAGGGCAACCTGCACGATCCAGCGCGCGATCTGACCACGCTCAACCTGATTCCGAAAGCCATCGCCAAGCGCGTTCCGGTGTTGGCGATCTGCCGTGGGTTCCAGGAAGTGAACGTGGCCTTGGGCGGCACTTTGCACCAGAAAGTGCACGAAACCCCGGGCATGATGAACCACCGGGAAGATCTTGAGCAGGCGCTCGATGTCCAGTACGCGCCTAGCCATCCGATCGATCTGTTGCCCGGTGGCTGGTTGCAACGCTTTGCCGGCGGCGCTGACTCGGTGATGATCAATTCACTGCACGGGCAGGGTCTGAAACAGATGGGGAACAACCTGATAGCCGAAGCCACGGCCCCTGACGGGTTGGTCGAAGCGGTCAGGCTGGATTCCACGGACACCTTCCTCTTGGCCCTGCAATGGCATCCGGAATGGAAAGTGACCGAAAACCCGTTCTACCTCGAAATATTCAAGGCTTTCGGCGCCGCCTGCAAGGCACGTTCGCAGAGCCGACACCGGTGACAACATGAAAAAGAACACAATCAAATCCGACGCCAAGGGTCAATCCCCGGGAAAAGCCAAGCCGGCCAAGAAAACCGACCGAAAGGTGCTGCCGGCCAAGGCCGATAAGACCATCAGCGCGCCGCGCAAACCCAGTTCGGCGACTGAGCGTGAGGAAAGCCACCTGAAGCGCTGGCTGCGCGAGCACCGGATCACCGAGGTCGAATGCCTGGTGCCGGACATCACCGGCAACGCCCGCGGCAAGATCATTCCGGCCGCCAAGTTCTCGACCGATTACGGCACCCGCCTGCCGGAAGGCATCTTCGCCACCACCGTCACCGGCGAATACATCGATGAATACGATGAAATCGTCAGCCCGTCCGATTCCGACATGTACCTGCGGCCGGATCCGAATACCGTGCGCACGGTGCCATGGGCTTCCGATCCGACCGTGCAGATCATCCACGACTGCTTCACCAAGGAAGGCAGGGCGCATGATCTAGCACCGCGCAATGTCCTGCGCCGGGTCATCGAGCGTTACGATGCGATCGGCCTGAAGCCGATTATTGCGCCAGAGCTCGAATTCTTTCTGGTCCAGAAAAACACCGATCCGGACTTCCCGCTGCAGCCGCCGGCCGGGCGCAGCGGCCGGCCTGAAACCGCGCGCCAGAGCTATTCGATTGATGCCGTCAACGAGTTTGATCCGATTCTTGACCTGATGTACGACTACTGCGACGCCATGGAGCTGGACGTCGACACCCTGATCCACGAATCCGGCGCGGCCCAGCTGGAAATCAATTTCCTGCACTCCGATCCACTGTCGCGGGCCGACCAGGTTTTCCTGTTCAAGCGCACGATGCGCGAAGCCGCCATGCGCCACGGCATATACGCCACCTTTCTGGCCAAGCCGATGGAGAACGAGCCGGGCAGTTCGATGCACATCCACCAGAGCATCGTCGACGCCAAGACCGGCAAGAACGTGTTCATCGGCAAGAACGGCAAGCGCCACAGCGACCTGTTCATGCACTATCTGGGCGGGCTGCAGCGCTACATCCCGGAAGCGATGGCGTTCTTCGCGCCGAACGTCAATTCCTACCGGCGCCTGATCTACGGCGAAGTGTCGCCGAAGAACGTGCAATGGGGCTACGACAACCGCACCTGCGGCCTGCGCGTACCGTACGATTCCCCGGAAAACATGCGGGTGGAAACGCGTTTCGCCGGTTCCGACGTCAACCCGTATCTGGCCATCGCGGCAACTCTGGCCTGCGGCCTGCTAGGCATCGAGCAGAAGCTGCAGCCGACCGAGCCGTCGACCGGATACACGCATACCACCGGATTTGAACTGCCGAAATCGATGCAGGACTCCCTCGAATTCCTGGAACGCTCGGAAGCGTTGGCCGAAATCCTGGGCGAACGTTTCTGCAAGGCCTATGTCTACATCAAGCGCAAGGAATACGAGACCTTCTTCAAGGTCATCAGCTCCTGGGAGCGCGAATTCCTGCTGCTCAACGTCTGAACCGGATGGCCGATACCATGTCGCTTACCTACAAACAACTGCAGGATCTGGATGCCGCGCACCACATCCATCCGTTCAACGACAATGCCGACCTGGCCAAAAAAGGCACCCGCATCCTGACCCGCGGCGAGGGTTGTTATGTCTGGGATGCCGAGGGCAACAAGCTGCTGGACGCCTTTGCAGGACTCTGGTGCGTGAACATCGGCTATGGCCGCAAATCGATGGCCGAAGCGGCCGCCCGGCAGATGGAACAGCTGGCTTACTACAACACGTTCTTCCAATGCACCAACGAACCGGCCATCCATCTGGCCGCGAAACTGGCGGAACTGTCGCCGGCCGACCTCAATCACGTGTTTTTCAGCAACTCCGGATCGGAGGGCAACGACACCGTGCTGCGCATGGTCCGCCACTTCTGGGCGGTCCAAGACCGGCCCGGCAAGAACATCGTCATCGGCCGCTACAACGGCTATCACGGCTCGACCATGGCCGGTGCCAGTCTGGGCGGCATGAAGGGCATGCACGCCCAGGGCGGCCTGCCGATTCCCGACATCCATCACATCGAGCCGCCGTTCTTCTTCGCCGACGGCGGCGATTATTCCGAACAGGAGTACGGTCTGGTGGCCGCCAAACGGCTGGAAGACAAGATCCTCGAGCTCGGCCCGGAGCGGGTCGCAGCTTTCATCGGCGAGCCGATCATGGGCGCCATCGGGGTATACATCCCACCAAAGAGCTACTGGCCGGAAATCGAGCGCATCTGCCGTAAATACGATGTGCTGCTTTGTGCCGACGAGGTGATCTGCGGTTATGGCCGGACCGGGGAATGGTTCGGCGCAGACTACTTCGGTTTCACCCCCGACATCATGACCACCGCCAAAGGCCTGACCTCGGGCTATATCCCGATGGGTGCGGTGCTGTTCAATGACCGCATTGAAGGCGTATTGCGTGATCAGGGCGGCGAACTGGCGCACGGCTATACCTATTCCGGCCATCCGGTCTGCGCCGCCGTGGCCTTGGAGAACATCCGCATCCTGCAGGACGAAAAAATCCTGGAGACCTGCAGACAGGACACCGGGCCGTATCTGGCCGAGCGCTGGCGGGCGCTGGGCGAGCATCCGCTGGTCGGGGAGGCCCGCATCGCCGGCATGGTCGGCGCCTTGGAACTGGTGCCTGAAAAGGGCGCCCGGCGCTTTTTCGACGAGCGTGGCAAGGTCGGCGCATTATGCCGTACTATGGCACTGAAGAACGGACTCATTCTTCGGGCAACCAACGATTCCATGCTGTTATCGCCGCCATTGACGATCAACCGCGGGGAAATCGACGAACTGTTCGAAAAGGCATGGAAGTCGCTGAATGAAACCGCTGCAGCGATGTAGCTCCAGTGGCGTTTTGGGCTTGCCGACAACGGCAGGGTGAGGCTATTTCAATTCTGACAAGAGAGAACACAACCATGAAGTTGAAACTGTTGGGTTTGGCCGTTGCCGGCCTATTGCTGGCATCATGCGGGAAAAAGGACGCCGATCAGACTGCCGCCACATCGGACGGCGCGGCCGAGGAAAAGGTGTTGAATGTCTATAACTGGTCGGATTACATCGCACCGGACACCCTAGCCAATTTCGAGAAGGAAACCGGAATCAAGGTCACTTACGACGTGTTCGACAGCAACGAAGTGCTGGAAACCAAGCTGGTCACCGGCAACACCGGTTACGACGTGGTGGTGCCTTCGCTGACCTTCCTGGCCCGCCAGATCCAGGCTGGCGTGTTCATGCCGCTGGATAAATCGAAACTTCCGAATCTGGCCAACATGGATCCCGAAATCCAGGCCAACATCGCCGTGCTGGACCCGGGTAATACCCATTCGGTGAACTACCTCTGGGGCACCACCGGCATCGGCTACAACGTCAAGAAAATCAAGGAGATTCTCGGCGATGACGCCCCGGTCGACAGCTGGGCGCTGGCCTTCGATCCGGCCGTGCTGGCCAAGCTCAAGGATTGCGGCGTGTATTTCCTCGATACCCCTTCGGAAATCATTCCACCGGTCCTGAAGTACCTGGGCGAAGAGCCCAACAGTTTCGATCCGGCGGTCATCGCCAAGGCCGAAACCCGCCTGCAGGAACTGCGTCCGTTCATCACCCAGTTCCATTCCTCGGAATACATCAACGCCCTGGCCAATGGCGACGCCTGTCTGGCGGTCGGCTGGTCGGGTGACATCTTCCAGGCCCAGGCCCGTGCCGAAGAAGCCAACAACGGTGTCGAAATCGCCTATGTGATTCCGAAGGAAGGAGCGCCGATGTGGTTCGACATGATGGCGATTCCGAAAGACGCCAAGCATCCGAACAATGCGCATATTTTCATCAATTACATCATGCGTCCGGATGTGGCGGCGGAAATCTCCAACTACGTGTCCTATGCCAGCGCCAACAAAGCCGCGCTCGCCGGCATCGATCCGGAACTGAAGGCCAACACCGGCGTGTATCCGACCGAAGAAGCGAAGAAAGGCCTGTTCAGTCTGGCCGTGTTGCCGGCTGAAGTCGACCGCCTGTTCAACCGTATCTGGACCGGACTGAAGACCGGCCAATAAGCCTGACGGGGCAGTGCGCGAGCCTGCCCCTTTTTTTCACACCCCATTCCGGATCCGCGATGAACCAGAGCAGCCAGAAAGCAACGGGCAGCAAGCCCGATAAGGTCAAAACCGATAATTACGTGCGCATCGAAGGACTGCGCAAGGAGTTCGATGGCTTCGTCGCCGTCGATGACGTCAGTTTCAGCATCCGCAAGGGCGAGATATTCGCTTTGCTGGGGGCTTCCGGCTGCGGCAAATCGACCTTGCTTCGGATGCTGGCCGGTTTTGAACGCCCGACCGCGGGCAGCATCTTGCTGGATGACGAGGATATCGTCGGGCTGGCCCCGTTCGACCGGCCGATCAACATGATGTTCCAGTCCTACGCCCTGTTTCCGCACATGAGCGTGGAGGATAACGTGGCGTTCGGCCTGAAGCAGGACGGCATGGGCAAGGATGAAATACAGGCCCGCGTCAACGAGATGCTGGGCCTGGTGCAGATGGGCAAACTGGCCAAGCGCAAGCCGCACCAGCTTTCCGGCGGCCAGCAACAGCGCGTGGCGCTCGCCCGCTCGCTGGCGAAAAGCCCCAAGCTGCTGCTGCTGGACGAACCGATGGGTGCGCTCGATAAAAAGCTGCGTTCGCAGATGCAGATCGAGCTGGTCAACATCGTCGAGCGTCTGGGCGTCACCTGCGTGATGGTGACCCACGACCAGGAAGAGGCGATGACCATGGCGCACCGCATCGCGGTCATGGACGCCGGCCGGATCCGCCAGCTCGGCACTCCGGACGAGATCTACGAGCAGCCCAATTGCCGGTTCACCGCGGAGTTCATCGGCTCGGTCAACCTGTTCGAAGGCAGGATCGAGGAGGACGAAAAGGACTATGTCACCATCCGCACGCCGGCTCTGGAAAAGCCGATTTACGTCGGGCACGGCGTGACCGGTTACGACGGCATGAGCGTGGCATTCGCCATCCGTCCGGAGAAGATCGCCATCAGCAAGGACGAACCGGCCCTGAGCTACAACAAAGTCCAGGGCGTCATCGAGGAAATCGCCTACTTCGGCTCGCACTCGGTTTATCACGTGCGTCTGGCCAACGGCAGCAAGGTGCTGTGCAACTTCGTCAACCTGAAGCGCTGGGCTTCGGAAAACTTCACCTGGAACGACAGTGTCTGGCTGAGCTGGAAGGACAATGCCGGCGTGGTGCTGACTTCATGAATGCCGTCGTCAAACCGCGCAGTGCACGCCTGCTGGGATCGCGATGGCTGGTGATCGCGGTGCCGTATCTGTGGCTGTTGGTGTTCTTCGCGATTCCGCTGGCGATCGCGTTCAAGATTTCGTTCTCGCAGGCGGCCATCGCGATGCCGCCGTACACGCCGATCGTCAATTGGGTCGACGGCCATCCCAGCCTGGACATCCACCTGAAGAATTACCTGTACCTGGTCAACGACTCGCTGTACGTCAACGCCTATCTGAGCTCGATCAAGATCGCCGTGATCTCGACCATCCTGTGCCTGCTGATCGGTTACCCGATGGCCTACGCAATCGCGCGGATGCCGGCGGCAACCCGCAATATCGCGCTGATGCTGGTCATCCTGCCTTCCTGGACCTCCTTCCTGATCCGCATCTACGCCTGGATCGGCATCCTCAAGAACAACGGTCTGCTCAACAACTTCCTGCTCTGGACCGGGTTGATCGACCAGCCGCTGGCGATTATGCATACGCCGGTCGCGGTCTATATCGGCATCGTGTACGCCTATCTGCCGTTCATGGTGCTGCCGCTGTACGCGAACCTGGTCAAGCTCGATCTGCGTTTATTGGAAGCCGCCAGCGATCTCGGCGCCAAGCCGTGGAAAGCGTTCCTGAAGGTGACCCTGCCGCTGTCGAAATCCGGCATCATAGCCGGTTCGATGCTGGTGATGATTCCCGTGGTGGGCGAGTTCGTCATTCCGGAAATGCTGGGCGGGCCGGACACGCTGATGATCGGCCGCATCCTGTGGCAGGAGTTCTTCAACAACCGCGACTGGCCGGTGGCGTCCGCGGTCTCGATCGTGATGCTGCTGCTGCTGATCATTCCGATCATGATCTTCCACCGCGCCCAGTCCCGTGAAATGGAGGGCAGACTCGCATGAGCCAGAACGCGAAAGCCTCCCGTTTCAGCCTGATCCTGCTGGCGCTCGGGTTCCTGTTCCTGTACCTGCCGATCCTTATCCTGATCGTGTATTCGTTCAACGAGTCGAAACTGGTCACGGTCTGGGCCGGATTCTCGACCAAGTGGTACGCCGAGCTGTTCAAGGACCAGCAGATGATCGATGCCGCGGTGGTCAGCCTGAAGCTGGCGTTCGCCACCGCCTGCGCGGCGGTGGTGCTCGGTACCATGGCGGCGATGGTGATGACCCGATTCCGCAGCTTCCGCGGCAAGACCTTGTTCAGCGCGCTGATCACCGCGCCGCTGGTGATGCCGGAAGTGATCACCGGACTGTCGATGCTGCTGCTGTTCGTGTCGTTCGCCGACTGGTTCGGCATCTTCGAGCAGCGCGGCGTGGCCACCATGTGGGTCGCGCATGTGACCTTCACCATGGCCTTCGTCACAGTCATCATCTCCTCGCGCCTCAGCGAGCTCGACCGTTCGCTGGAGGAGGCGGCGATGGACCTCGGCGCCAACCGGCTCAAGGTGTTCTTCGTGATCACCTTGCCGATCATCGCGCCGGCATTGCTGTCGGGCTGGCTGATGGCGTTCACGCTGTCGCTGGACGATCTGGTCATTTCGAGCTTCACCTCCGGGCCGTCGTCGACCACCCTGCCGATGAAGATATTCTCGTCGGTGCGCATGGGCGTCAGCCCGAAGATCAACGCCCTGGCTTCGCTGATGATCATGCTGGTTTCGCTTGCCGCGCTGGTCGCCTGGTGGTCGATGTGGCGCAGCGAAAAACGCCGGCAGCGCGACATGCAGCTGGCACTTCAGCAGAACTGAAAGGTAACGCCATGACAGTCGAAAACATCAACCCCTGGACCGGACAGGTCGAGTACCGCTACCAGTATTTCAGCGCCGAGCAGGTCGAAGCCAGGCTGGCGGCTGCGGAAAGGGCCTATCCGGCGTGGTCCGCGCTCTCCTTTTCCGAGCGCGCCGTCCATATCAACCGCGTTGCCGCTCTGTTGCGGGAAAACCGCGAACGCATCGCAGGCACCATGACCTCGGAAATGGGCAAGCTGCGCAGGGAAGCGCTGGCGGAAATCGAGAAATCAGCAGGCGCCTGTGAGTACTACGCACGTCAGGCCGAAACCTACATGCAGGACAAGGTCATCGCCACCGAGGCAAGCCGCAGTTTCGTCGCTTACGAGCCGATCGGATGCGTGTTCGCGGTCATGCCCTGGAACTTTCCGATCTGGCAGGTATTCCGCTTCCTGGCGCCGGGCCTGATGGCCGGAAACGTGGCCTTGCTCAAGCACGCCACCAATGTGCCGCGCTGCGCCGATCTGATCGCCGAGATGATCGCCGCCGCCGGCATTCCGGACGGGGTATTCGGCGTCCTGCACATCAACAATGCCGATGCCGCGGCCATCATCGCCGACCGGCGCGTGCATGCGATCACCTTGACCGGCAGCGAGCGCGCCGGGAAATCGGTGGCCTCCAATGCCGGCGGCAACCTCAAGAAATGCGTCATGGAGCTGGGCGGCAGCGATCCGTTCGTGGTGCTCGATGATGCCGATCTCGACAAGGCCGTACCCGTGGCCATCGCGTCAAGGTTCGGCAACGGCGGGCAGACCTGCATCGCGGCCAAACGCTTCATCCTGACGCCGGGCATCGCCGATGCGTTCATTGAACGCTTTGTGGCCGCTGCCGGCAAGCTGCAGGTCGGCGACCCCAATCTGGACAGCACCACGCTGGCGCCGATGGTGCGCCCGGATGCGCGTGCCGAACTGCAACGTCAGGTCGATGCCAGCATCGCGGCCGGAGCCGTTCTGCTGCTCGGCGGGCAGCCCGGTGCAGGGCCCTGCGAGTATCCCGCCAGCGTTCTCGACCATGTCGTGCCTGGCGTGCCTGCTTACAGCGAGGAGCTGTTCGGCCCCGTCGCCAGCATCATCCGCGCCGTCGACGAGGCCGATGCCATCCGCATTGCCAATGACACCGCGTTCGGGCTTGCAGCCAGCATCTGGACCGAAGACAAGGCCAAAGGCGAGGCGTTGGCCCGGAAAATTCAGGCCGGTGCGGTGTTCGTCAATGCCTTGGTCCGTTCCGATGTGCGCTTGCCGTTCGGTGGTACCAAAACCTCGGGATTCGGACGGGAACTCGCCGAACACGGCATCCATGAATTCATGAACATCAAAACGGTCTATGTCGATTGAACTGGACGAAGCGGCGCTACGGCGCCATTTCGGATCCGTGTGTGCGATACCGGCCGTTCTGACGCATTGCCATCAGGACGATGCTGCCGTTGAATTGACCGCTGCCGAATACCTGATGCAGTCGGCAATGGCTTCGCAAACCCGGCGGGAGGAATACCGCGTCGGGCGGATAGCGCTCAAACGGGCGCTGTCGGCGATCGGGGAAAGCACGGACACGTCGGCCATACGCTGGCCCAGTCCATTCTGCTCGCTCAGCCACAGCCATGGCCATGCAGTCGCTGTTTCCCACGCCGCCGGCAAGGGCATCGGCATCGATCTCCAGCGGGTCAGGATGCCGTCGCTGGCGGTTGCCGACCGCATTTTGTCGGGGCAGACCCTCGCATATTGGAAGTCGTTGCCGGAAGCCGAGCAGGCAAGGCAACTGCAGCGATTCTGGACGGTCAATGAAGCCGTCTACAAGGCCTGCCCGGCGCCGCAGCCGGCCTATTTCAGGCATTACCGGATGGACGCCGCGGATGCGCTGGATGGCTGCGTTTCGATCGACAACGCCGATTTACGGTTCATGACCCATACCGCCGAGCTGGCGGATGGATTCATCAGTCTGGCGTACCGGATATAAGGCTTGCGTTGCCGTACAATATTTGATTAGATGGCAGTTGCGGGTATGCTCGGTGCAATGCCGTCGTGCCGGATAACAGGGGGAAGGCAAATGGGGACACTGATCTGGACCATCGTCATCGGTTTTGTGGTCGGCTTGGTGGCGCGGGCGCTCAAACCGGGAGACGACAAACTCGGTATCGTGATGACAAGTGTACTTGGAATCGCTGGAGCTTACTTTGCATCGTTCCTGGGTCGGACCATGAACTGGTATGCGGAAGGCGAAACGGCGGGTTTCATTGCTGCCGTCATCGGCGCCGTCGTCCTTCTGTTCGTGTATGGAATGATCAGGAAGAAATGAACTTGACGGGTCCGGAACGGCCCGGCCATTAGGGGAAAGGATGTTCAAGCGCGTGAAGGACGATTTCCAGCTGCGGATCGTGCTCATTTACGGGTTGTGTGCGGCCGTTCTGATATCCGCTTTCGCGCTCTATCGGTTTTTGACCGGCTCGATAGCCGGCGGTCTGCTGGATCTGTCGCTGGTCATTGCCATTTCAGCCATGGTGATTTATGGCTGGCGCAGCAATAAAACAGAACTTGCTGGAAAATTCTTGGTTGTTCTGAATGTGCTCGGCACCACGCTGAGTACGGTCCTGCTCGGCGGGACTGGACTGTACTGGGTGTTCGTCGCGATATCAGTCAATTTCTTCCTGACCCGCTCAATTCTGTTCGCCACGGCGTCGAACGCCGTCATGCTGCTTGCTGTGCCGTATTTCAGCCACGGGTTCGGCGCCCAGATCATGGTCTGGACGTTTCTGTCGACTGGATCGCTGCTGACCCTGCTCAGCGCATTGGTCTCGCGCCAGAACCGGTCACAGCAGTTACGTCTGGAGCATTTGGCCACTGTAGACCCCCTGACCGGCGCTTTCAACCGGCGGAATATGGAGCGGGAGCTGCATCTGGCGGTGGAGGAGTTCGGTCGCAACCGGACGCCGATGGCGCTGCTGCTTTTCGATCTGGATCATTTCAAGAACATCAACGACCACCACGGCCATGACAAAGGCGATGACGTGCTGGTGCTATTTGCCAGTCTTGTTGTCGGCAATACCCGGAAAGTAGACCGTTTTTTCCGATACGGAGGAGAGGAGTTTCTGCTATTGGTCAAAGGCATCGGATACGCCGAAGCGCATGCGTTGGCCGAAAAAGTCCGGCATGCCACCGAACATGCCCTTGGCGCATCGCTGGGCAAAGTCACCGTATCGGTCGGCATCGCCGGGTTGCGCGTCGGCGAAACCTGTGAAAAATGGCTGGCCCGCACCGATGAAGCGCTGTATCGGGCCAAACGCGAAGGCCGCAACCGCGTTGTGGTCAGCGAATGATAGTGCATTCAATTCGGCATTTACGGAGATTCCCATGAAAAGCATTTTGACCGCCTTGATCGTAGGCGTTTTGGCCGCGAACTGTTCCGCCGCCGCTCAGATCGATAGCGGTGCCGTCAAGGTACTGGTGGCGGACCGCCTGTTCGACAGCCGCACCGGACGCATGGTCGTCAACCCGCTGGTCGTGATCCGGGGCGACCGTATCGTGTCGGTGCAATCCGGCGGCGCACCTCCGGCAGGGGCCGAGGTGATTGACCTGAAAGGCATGACCTTGGTGCCCGGAATGATCGACATGCACACCCATATCGATGCGGATCCACTGTACGGCGGTTACACCGGTCTGCAGTACAGCGACAGCTTCTGGTCGATGATCTCAGTGCCCAATGCGGACCGGACTCTGAAGGCAGGGTTTACCACAATCCGCAACGTCGGCTCGGAATCCTGGAACGATGTCGGGCTCAATCAGGCCATCGTCGAAGGCAAGGTTCCGGGGCCGAGGATCGTCGCTGCCGGATACGCCTTCGGCGCCACCGGCGGGCATTGCGATTCCACGTTCTTCCCGCCCTCGATGAACGAGAAAAGCCCGTATAACGCCGATTCGCCGGAACAGGCCAGAAGGTCCGTACGCGAAATCCGCAAATACGGCGCGCAGGTCATCAAGATATGCGCTACCGGCGGAGTGTTTTCCCGCAACACCGAACCGGGGCAGCAGCAGTTGAGCTACGAGGAAATGAAGGCGATTGCCGACGATGCGCACATGTACGGACTGAAAGTGGCCGCCCATGCGCATGGCGCGGCGGGCATCAAGGATGCCATCCGGGCCGGCATCGATACCATCGAGCATGCCAGCCTGATCGACGACGAAGGTATCGCCATGGCCCGGAAAAACGGCGCCTATCTGTCGATGGACATCTACAACAGCGAATACACGCAGTCGACCGGCAAGGCGAACGGCGTGCTGGAGGATAATCTGCGTAAAGACCGTGAAATCGCAGCCACCCAGCGCGAAGGCTTCCGCAAGGCGGTCAAGGCCGGGGTGAAGATGGTGTACGGTACCGATGCCGGCATCTACCCGCACGGTGAGAACGCCAAGCAGTTCGCATGGATGGTCAAATACGGCATGACGCCGGCGCAGGCGCTGCAATCGGCGACATACAACGCCAGTGAGGCATTGGGGCGGCCGGATCTGGGTGTCATCGAAGCCGGCCGCTATGCCGATATCGTGGCGGTGAAAGGCGATCCGTTGCAGGATGTCGCGGTACTTGAACAGGTCGATTTCGTCATGAAGGGCGGCGAAATCATAGTTAATTGAAAATTTCGCCGTATCGGCGGTGAACCGCTTCCCCTCTGCGGTTTTTGATTGAAGTCAACACCGGCCATGCACGGCGCCATTACACTGACTCCATCCTAAACAGAAGATGGAGCGTGCTATGAAAAAACTGACGATGGTTGCATTGATGGCCGCATGTATGGCGGTTCAACCGGCACTTGCGCAGGAATGGTTCATCCGGGCCGGGGCGACGATGGTGGATCCTGCCAGCGATAACGGGGATCTGGCCGGATTGCCCGCCGATATCGACAGCAACACCCAGCTCGGCATCACCTTCGGGTACCAGATGACGCCGAACGTCGCTTTTGAATTGCTGGCAGCCACCCCTTTCAGCCATGATGTCAGCCTGCAGGGGCTCGGTACGGTCGCACAGTTCAAGCAATTGCCGCCGACATTAAACGTGCAATACATATTCAATCCGGAAGGTAAAGTCAGTCCCTACATCGGCGCCGGCATCAATTTCACATTGGTCTATGATGTCGAAGCGGTCGGTGCCTTGGCAGGCGAGAACCTTGATATCGGCAACAGCTGGGGCTTGGACGGTCAACTCGGCCTCCGTTTCAATCTGGCCAACAACTGGGATGTCACCGCCGATATCCGTTACATCGGCATCGATGCCGATGTAACGCTTAACGGTGTCGATATCGGCACCGCGGAAGTCAATCCGATGGTTTACAGCCTGCTGGTCGGCAAGCGTTTCTGATCGAATGATGTGCCGGAAAAAGCCGGGCATTGCCCGGCTTTTTCATGCCTGCAGATGCCGTATCTGGCGTTCGGGGGTATGCCGTCTGGCCTTGGCCGGTTTCGGCAGGGGCAGCTCGGCATCGGCTGCTTCGAAACGCAGTCGGCTTCGGCCGCCGGTACCGCGGTAATCGGCAATCAGTGCGGCGGACACCAGCACTTCATCCAGGCCGCGCACCGTAATCAGGTGCTCATGCACCAGATGCACCATACGTTCATGGGCAATGGCATGGGTCTGCCGGGTTGTTGCATACAGCCAACGGCTGAGCGTGCTGAAATGGCGGAACGGCGAGTCGGCCAGGACAAGTTCCATGCTGCGGGCATAACGGCCGGAATTGGCCAACATGTCCCAGTAACGCGAGAACCGCGACAGTTCCTGCATTTCGGCGAAATCGATGCAGTCGGTGGCAAGGATGTTGTAAGGCGGTGCCGGATTGAAGCGCAGCTGGAAGTCGGCCGTATGGCGCGCGATCGGCGCGCCGCGCAGGCGCTTCAATATGCCGAACTGGACTTCGTGCGGCTTCAGCGCCACCAGCCTGTCGAAGCCGTCGGCGAAACTGGCGATGTCCTCGCCCGGCAACCCGGCGATCAGGTCGACATGCAGGTGCGCTCCGCTGTACTCCGCGAGCCAGAGGATGTTCTCGCGCGCCAGCTCGTTTTTCTGTTTGCGCGATATGCGCGCCTGCACCTCGGGGTTGAAGGTCTGGATGCCGATTTCGAACTGCAGGGTTCCCGGCGGAAAGCGCCGGATGGCTTCCTTCAGTTTTTCCGGCAGATGATCGGGTATCAGCTCGAAGTGCGCGAATGGCGGATCATCCGGGTTTTCGGCGATCTTGCCGAGGAAGAAATCCATGATCCTGAGCGAAGTCTCGATTTTCAAGTTGAATGTGCGGTCGACGAATTTGAACTGCCGGGCGCCTTTCTGCCAGAGCATTTCCAGATCGGCCAGGAATCTTTCCAGCGCGAACGGCCACGCGGTCTTGTCCAGCGCCGACAGGCAGAATTCGCATTTGAACGGGCAGCCGCGCGAGGCTTCGATGTACAGATGGCGCTGGCGGATGTCCTCCTCCGTATATTCGCCGTAGGGCGGGACGATGTCGTCGAGCCTGGCCTGTATGCCGGGAATGATCCTGGACTCGGGAGCTTCACCGGCCATCAGTTGCGCGCACAGCTGGGCGAAGCTGATGTCGCCCCAGCCGGTGATGGTGTAATCGGCGGCGGCGCAGATCGCCTGTTCATGGCATTCATAACTGACTTCCGGGCCGCCGAGGACGATGATCAGTTCCGGTTGAACGGCTTTCAGCATCAGCACCAGTTTCAGGCTTTCTTCGCAGTTCCAGATGTACACGCCGAGCCCGAGGATTTTCGGCTTCGCCGCCAGGATTGCCTCTGCGATTTCCTCGGTTTTCTGGCCGATCACGAATTCGCGCAGAACCGAACGTTCGCGGAGTGTTCCGAGGTTCGCGCGCAGATAACGCAGACCGAGCGAGGCATGGCTGTAACGGGCGTTCAAGGTGGCAAGCAGGATGTCCGGCATGGCGTCATTATCGCCCATGAACCGGGGTTTTGTTCGCTGCCATCGCATGACGGTGAATGGCGGTTAAGCCCGCGAAGGGCTTGCGCGGTACAATACACGCCATTCACGGAAAGCCAGCGCCCATGCCCCTGCTCAGTTTCAGCCAAGTCGATTTCAGCATCGGCGGCCCTTTATTGCTGCAAAACGTCAGCTTCAGCCTGGAAGCCGGCGAGCGTATCGCCCTAATCGGTCGCAACGGCGCCGGCAAATCGACCCTGTTGCGCCTGATTGACGGCGAACTGCTGCCCGACGACGGACAGATCGTGCGCGAGGACGGTCTGCGCATCGCGCGGCTCGAGCAGGAAGTGCCACTGGGCCTTTCCGGCGATATTTTCGACGTGGTAGCCGGCGGTTTGGGCGAACTTGGCCGGGATCTGGCGCTGTACCACCATCTCAGCCACAGCGAGGTGTTCGACGCCGACGCTTTTGCCGACGTGCAGGGACGCATCGAGGCCGGAGGTGCCTGGAACCTCGAACAAAAGGTCGAGCAGACCCTGCAGCGTATGGGCTTGGACGCCGAAACCGATTTCAACAGCCTGTCCGGCGGCATGAAACGGCGCGTGCTGCTGGCCCGCGCCCTGGTAGCCTCGCCCGATGTGCTGCTGCTCGACGAGCCGACCAACCATCTCGACATCGAAGCCATCGAGTGGCTGGAAGCGACATTGAAGCAATGGGCCGGCTGTCTGGTGTTCATCACCCATGACCGCCGTTTCCTGAAGAACCTGGCGACACGCATCATCGAGATTGACCGCGGCGCGCTGACTTCCTGGCCGGGCGATTGGGACAACTACCAACGCCGTCTGGCCGAGCGCCTGAACGATGAGACCGTCAACAACGCCCGTTTCGATAAGTTCCTGGCTCAGGAGGAAGTATGGATCCGTCAGGGCATCAAGGCTAGGCGCACGCGTGATGAAGGCCGCGTCAGGCGTCTGGAGGCCATGCGCCGGGAGCGTTCCGAACGCCGCGAACGGACCGGCAACGTCAACATGCAGGCATCGCAGGCGGAGAGTTCCGGCAAGCGCGTGCTGGACGTCAAGGGCATCAGCTTCGCCTACGGCGATAACACGTTGGTCCGTGATTTCAGTGTCCGTATCCAGCGCGGCGACCGCATCGCCCTCATCGGCCCGAACGGCAGCGGCAAATCGACCCTGATCAAGCTGCTGCTGCAGCAGATTGAACCGCACAATGGTTCAGTGGAGCAGGGCACGAAACTGGAGATCGCCTATTTCGACCAGTACCGCAACACCCTGCGTGAGGACTGGAACGCCCTGGACAACGTATCCGAAGGCATGGAGTTCATCGACATCAACGGATCGCGCAAGCACGTCCTGGGCTACCTGCAGGATTTCCTGTTCACCCCGGAACGCGCGCGTGCACCGATTACCCGCCTGTCGGGCGGCGAGCGCAACCGGCTGCTGCTGGCGAAACTGTTCGCCAGACCATCCAACCTATTGGTGATGGACGAGCCGACCAACGACCTTGATGTCGAAACCCTCGAACTGCTGGAAGAACTGCTCGACAGCTACCCCGGCACCTTGCTGCTGGTCAGCCATGACCGCGATTTCATCGATTCGGTCGCCACCAGCTGTCTGGTGATGGAAGGCGGAGGCCGGATCGGCGAGTACATCGGCGGTTACAGCGATGCCGTACGCCAGAGCCGGCTGGTGCTGGCTAGGCCGCAGGCGCCACTGAAGCCGGCGGTGGCCAAACCGGCGCAGGAAGCGTCGGTCGCCGCGCCGCCGAAAAAGAAACTGTCCTACAAGGACGCCCGCGAGCTCGAGGCGCTGCCTGCGCGGATCGAAGCACTGGAAGCCGAGGTCGCCGCGCTCACCGAACGCATGCAGCAGCCGGATTTCTACCAGCAGGCCGCCGAAGCCATCGGCGCGCACACCCAGGCCTTGGCGGCAGCACAGGACAGTCTCGACAGCAGCTATGCCCGCTGGGCTGAACTGGACGGCTGAGTCAGCAGCCGTGCTTGCAGCCGGGTTCGGTGTTGAGCCGAATCAGGCGCACCAACAGGCTGTCCGGTTCGCGGATCGGATCCGTGCCGACGGATGCGACCCGGCCGTCCCAAGGTGCCGTATAACGGGCCACGGTATCGCCGAAGGCATTGCGCTGCACCGCCAGCAGCTGCCCCGCCTTGACCTCGCTGTTGAGCGTGACCAGGACCTCCGCGAAGCCGCCTTTTCCGGCGCGGATGCTTTTCGTTTCATTACCGATGAATGTGCCGAATTCGGCGGCGTTCTGGCCGGGGTTGCCCGCGATAATGCCAAGGCGTTTCAGGTTGTTCTCGATGCCGACGACGGCACGCGCGACCAGATCAGGCTGGAACATCTTCGGCCCGCCGATTTCCAGGGTAATCGAGGCGAGGCCGGCGTCGTTGAAAGCCTGTTCGGCCGCGCCCGGTTCGCCCGGATCGATTTTGATGATGTCGGCAGGAATTGATTCGGCCAGCGATTTGACGCCTGCAACGCGGTAATCGGCGTAGATGTACAGCGGATACGATGTGCCGGTACTCTGCGTATGCAGGTCGATGACCACATCGGCGTTGCCCAGCCAGATGCCGTTGAAGATCCGGTAGGCTTGCCGTTGCGCGGCATCGCCGTCGGGTTTGCCGGGCCAGATCCGGTTGAAGTCCACGCCGCTGCCGCTGTCGTCCTGTAGCTGGAAATGGCGGCTGTTCGCCAGCAGGCCGGTGCTGTTCGCGCCAGCAACCGCAATCACGCTGCCGGACATGTTCTCCGGCGAAAGGGCGGCGAACACCCGCTGAATGGCCAGGAACCCGTTGATTTCATCGCCATGGACGCCGGCCTGCAGGCCGAAGCGTTTGCCCGGCCGTGCACCTTTGGCGACCAGCACCGGTATCAGCCAGTGCTGGCCGATTCCGTTTTCGCTGCCTTGCAGGTAAAACCGGTGCATTTTCCCCGGCGTCAGATCGTTGATATCGAGCGAACGGATAATCGGTACGTCATCGATACGGCCGCCGGTGAAATCGGTTGCGGCATCAGCCGTTGGGATGCCGCACGACAGCAGTGCGCAAAGCAGTAATTTTTTCATGGGCGAAGTTTCGTTCAGGGGTTGAGTGTGTCTTGCAGGAAATCCAGAAAAACGCGGATTTTCGCCGGCAACAGGCGGGTTTCGGTCAGAGCATACACCGGAACGGCGGGCGGACTCCATTCCGGCAGTACCGGCAGCACGTTCCCGGCCGCGATCTCGTTCTGCATCATCGCCTGCGAAAGCATGGCGATGCCGGCATCGCGAAGGACCAGTGTTTTCAGCACACCCATGCTGTTGGCGGCGTAGGCCGGGGTCTTGATTTTATGGGTCAGCCGCTGGTTTCCCTTGACCAGCGGCCAATCCAGCGAGGACAGCTGCAGGCATTGGTGATTGGTCAGATCATCCGGTGATTTCAGTTTCGGGCCGCGTCTCAGATAGGCCGACGACGCATACAGGCCGAGCTTGAAGACGGCCAGCCTGCGCGCGATCAGGCCGGAATCGTTGACCTGACCCATGCGGAACGCGATATCGACCGAATCCGAGACCAGATTGGCGCGGCGCGTGTTGATGTCGAATTCGAAACGGATGCGCGGATGCAGGCGCCGGAATTCGGGAAGGTGCGGAATGACGAAATCGGACGCGAATTCCTCGACCATCGACAGCCGCAGCAGCCCGCTCGGCGATTCGGCGGCCTGGCTGAGCTCCTCGTGGGCGTTCTGCGCCTCGGCGATGATGCGCTGGCAGCGCTCGAAATAGCTGCGGCCGAGTTCGGTCAGCTCGATCTGGCGGGTGGTTCGGTGCAGCAGGCGGATGCCGATGCTGCGTTCCAGATGGCTGATCCGGCGCGACAGGGTCGAGGCCGGCATGTCCAGGCTGTCGGCGGCCCGGCGGAAGCTTTTGGCCTTGACCACGGCAACGAACAGGGCGATGTCATTGAGGTTGTTCAGCATTGTTGCAATAATGAAACAATCATTTGGATAAAACACACTTTACCAGATTCGGCATTTGCAGCAACATGGCGTATCGAAAATCAACGGGAGCCGTACCATGATCGAAGTCCGTGAAGCCAAAGCGCGGGGCCACTTCAACTTCGGCTGGCTGGACACCTGGCACACGTTTTCCTTCGGACAATACCGCGATGTCCGGCAGCAGGGATTTTCCGACCTGCTGGTGATCAACGACGATGTGGTGGAACCCGGCATGGGTTTCGGCACCCATCCTCATCAGGACATGGAAATCTTCACCTATATCCTCGAAGGCGCCCTGGAACACAAGGACTCGATGGGCACCGGCTCGGTCATCCGCCCGGGCGACGTGCAGATGATGAGCGCCGGCACCGGCATCCGCCACAGCGAGTTCAATGCATCGAAAACGGAACGGGTCCATCTGCTGCAGATCTGGATCGTTCCGGACCGGCGCGGCGTGGCGCCGCGTTACCAGCAGGTGCATTTCGGCGATGGCGAGAAGCGCGGCAGGCTGCGTTTGATCATCTCCCCGGATTCGGCGGAAGGTTCCCTGAACGTGTACCAGGACGTGCGCGTCTATGCCGGCCTGTTCGACGGCGAGGAATCCGCGGAGCTGGCCCTGGCGCCCGGCCGGTATGCCTATGTGCATGTGGCGCGCGGTACGCTGGAGGTTAACGGCGTGCGTCTTCATGCCGGTGACGGCGCGCGTGTGCGTCAGGCAACCGGTCTGCGCTTCGACAAGGGCGAAAAGGCGGAAGTGCTGGTGTGGGATTTACGTCCGAATGAATTGCCGGGGTATTGAGCTTGCCCTGCGCCTCAGGTGCGCTGGTCCAGTCTGCGCTCGATGCGCCGGTCCGGAATCAGCCACCAGAGCGCCACCAGAATGAAGATGGCATCAGCCAGGTATTCCCGGTAGAACGCCAGGGGAATGGAGATGGCGTACAGCAGCATCGATCCATAACCTTTGATGTCGGTGCCGATGGCCCTGGCCAGTACCGAATCGGATCCGTGGCTGCGGATGATGGCCTGTTGCAGCAGCCAATAGGCGAATCCGGCCATCAGCAGGATGAAACCATACAGCGCAGTCGGGGTGGCGGCGAAGTGGTTTTCGCCCATCCAGGCGGTCGCGAACGGGACCAGCGACAGCCAGAACAGCAGGTGCATGTTGGCCCACAGGATGGAGGCCGAAACGTGCTGCACGGTGTGCATCAGATGGTGGTGGTTGTTCCAATAGATGGCGATATACAGAAAGCTCAGCACATAGGCCATGAACACCGGCAACAGCGGTTTCAGAGCGGCCAGCGAATCGGTGTGCGGCGCCCGTAGCTCCAGCACCATGATAGTGATGATAATGGCCAGTACACCGTCGCTGAATGCTTCAAGCCGGTTTTTGCCCATGATCCGCCGCCTTTCGGGATGCCAGTAGCGAGTGTAACCGCGGTTTCAGACGGATGGCAAATAACAGCGCCAGAATGCCTGCATACAGCAGCGGTTCGCGCACATCGGATTTGACCAGCCAGTAATAGTGCACCACCGCCAGAATGCCGATGGCATACACCAGCCGGTGCAGCGATTGCCAGCTCTCTTTCAGTTTCCGCATCATCCACCGGTTCGATGTGACGGCCAATGGCAGCAACAGCAGCCATGCCGTGAAACCGACGGTGATGAACGGACGCTTGAGGATGTCGGCGCCGATCTGCGACCAGTAGCTGCCCAGGTCGAGGAACAGATAAACCGCAAAATGCAGGCTGGCATAGAAGAACGCATACAGTCCTATCAAGCGCCGAAACCGGATCGGCCAGCTTTGCTTGAGGATCAGGCGCAACGGTGTCATCGCCAGGCTGAGCAACAGCAGCCGCAGCGCCCACTCGCCGGTCTGGTGGGTCAGTGCCGCGACCGGGTCGGCGCCGAGCGCGTCGCTAAGCGCCCTGTGCATGAGCAGCGCGGCCGGCAACAGGGCCAAGGCGTGCGCAAGTGTCTTCAGGCAGAACCAGCGCCAATCCATGCGTTTCAGAACCACTTGCGCAGATCCATGCCCCGGTAAAGCGATGCCACCTGAGCGGCGTAGCCGTTGAACGGAAGTGTCGCGATGCGGTTCGCGAACAGTTTGTTATCACTGCCGGCGATGCGGCGCTCGCTGGCCTGACTCCAGCGCGGGTGGTCAACGGCCGGATTGACGTTGGAATAAAAGCCGTATTCCTCCGGTTGCAGCATGTTCCAGCTCGTTTTCGGCATTTGCTCGGTGAAATCGATGCGCACGATCGATTTGATGCTCTTGAACCCGTACTTCCATGGCACCACAAGGCGGACCGGCGCGCCATTCTGGTTCGGCATCGGCTTGCCGTACAGGCCGGTCGCGAGCAGGGTCAGCGGATTCATCGCTTCGTCCATGCGCAGGCCTTCGCGGTACGGCCAGGGGATGCTGTTGTAGGCCATGCCCGGCATCTGGCTCCGGTCGGCTAAGCTGGTGAAGGCCACGTATTTGGCTTTGGAGGTCGGTTTGAAGCGTTTGATGAGGTCGGCCAATGGAATGCCCTGCCAGGGAATCACCATCGACCAACCTTCGACGCAGCGCAGCCGGTAAATGCGGTCCTGCACGGTGTGCGGCTTCAGCAGCGCTTCCAGCGGAACACTGCCTGTGATTTCGGCTTCGCCTCCGATGACCACCGTCCATGGTTTGGTGCGCAGACTATGCGCATTCCTGGCTGGATCGGATTTATCGGTTCCGAACTCGTAGAAATTGTTGTAGGCGGTGATGTCCTCGAACCGCGTCAGGGTATCACTGGCGGTGAATCCGTCCGGCCCGGATCTGCCACTATTGGCGGCAATCGGGGCCTTGGCTTCGGTGCAGCCGGACACGGCCAACAATGGGCTGGCCAGACCCAGACCGATCAGCTCCCTCCGGCGTCGGTAGACCGCTTCGGGGGTGATTTCGGATGCGGGTATCCGGCTGTAATCGATCATGGTCTGGCTCCAGGTGCTGTTGTAGTATGCAGCGAGGAATGACAGGAGATGTGAATGACCGGTGTATGCGCGATTCCCGGCTTGAACCTTGCCGTGACGCCGGACCAAGTGCCAGCGCCTGAGCCGGATCTGTCCATGGATTTCGTTTCCGGCGTCGCGGTGCTGGCCGGCGGCTGTTTCTGGTGTACTGAGGCGGTGTTCAGGCAGCTTTCCGGTGTCAAGGGCGTCCAGCCTGGTTATGCCGGAGGCAGGTCAGAAAACGCCAACTACCGGGATGTCTGCACCGGCCTGAGTGGCCACGCTGAAGCCATTCGGATACATTACGATCCGACCCGTATCAGTTTCGGCCGCTTGCTTCAGGTGTTTTTTGCGGTGGCACATGACGCCACCCAGAAGGACCGGCAGGGCAATGATATCGGCAGCCAGTACCGCTCCGCCATTTTTCCTCAGGATGCTGGGCAGGAGCGGATGGCCGTGAATTACATCCGGCAGCTGCGACAATCCGGAGTGTTTCTGGGGGACATCGCCACAACGGTCGAACCGGGACAGGTTTTCCACCCGGCCGAAGCCTATCATCACGACTATGCCGCCAGACATCCGGAACAAGCCTATGTCTTGGCCGTTTCGAAGCCAAAAATCGATAAGCTGCGTGAATATTTCAGAGATTACCTCGTAAAATGATACGCTTAGGACAAGGACAATGAAGCGTTGAGCATGGCTTCATGTTCCCGGTTTTCCGGCATTAGGGGTTTGGCATGGGCGATAATCGTATCTGGTCATATGTTTTGGCGTGTGCGCTCGCTTTGGTATTCGGGCATACCGCGGTCCGGACGGCTGCCGCGCAGGATAAGCCCGCGGTTGAAGATAACCAGAATATCGATGATCAGGAGAAACAGGCACAGAAGGACATCCGTGCTATTCCGGCGAAGGCCGACAGCGACGAGCAGTTCGTCAATGAGGTAAGCCAGCGCGCACAGTCGATCAAGGACGCATCGGAGCTGAGGCAGCAGTTGGAAGTGCTGTCAGACAGTATCGACAAACTCAATAGCGGATTCCAGACCGCAGATTACAGCAGGTTGCCTATCCAGCGTCTGGAAACGCTGGTCGAGCACTGGAACTTTTATCAGAAGCGTCTCGGCGCCTGGCATAAAAAACTCCAGAAACAGACGCTTCCGATTTCCGCGGATGCCGCCGAGCTTTCCAGCCGCAAGCAATACTGGATGTCGCTCCGGGAGTCCTCTGCGGACACCCTGTCACCGGCCTTGCTCAAGCGCATCGATGATCTTATTGCGGAGATCAATCGGGCCGAAGCGGTTCTTTCCGAGCCATTGGGCGACCTTATCGACCTTGGCCAACGTGGCAATGATGTAGCCCAGAAAGTCGAAGAGGGTCTCGGGAAAACCAATCAATTGGTCAGATCCAACGACCTGTCCATGTTGGCAGTCGATGCCCCTAGCCTATGGGAGGCGGTTGGCACGCCTCGTGCCATAGACAGGGAGCAACTGGTGCAGAACCTACAAGTCGAACTGCAGTACAGCCAGGAATATTACGAGGCCTACGCAACGCGGATAGCCATTATCCGGGTGTTTTTCGTGCTGCTGCTGTTCGTTCTCGCCTGGTTGAGCTGGAAGAGCAAATCGGCCATTTCGACCCGTCCCGAACTGGCGGAGTATCGGAATACCTTGCGCCGTCCTTTCTCGGCCTGGATGGTGCTTGCCGCATTCGGCATGATGGCCCTGCAGGGCGATTTGCCGCTGATGGTCCGCCAACTGGTGCTGCTGGTCATCTGGATACCTATTTTGCGACTGCTACCGCGCAAGACGCTTCGTTTGGTCGGTCCTTGGGTGTACATGAGTGCCGTATTCTATGCGCTCGGCATCGTCGGCTACATACTTTCTGCCGATGAATTCCTGTTCCGCATGATTTTGCTGGTCACCAATCTGATGATGCTGATCACCATGCTATGGCTGGTCCGCCGATCGTCGGAACTGGTCAAAACCTTCAGCGGTGCATGGCTGAAGATCATAAAGGCATCGATAACATTCGGCTTCCTCGCCATCCTGACCGCCATCATTTCCAATCTGGTCGGCAATGTCACCATGGCGCAGACCTTGACCCAGGCGGTCATAGACAGCAGCTATCTGGCACTATTCCTGTACACTTCGATCAGCGTGCTGGCTGGATTTCTGCTGTTCGTGTTCAAGGCACGTGCCGAAAAGCTGGTCGCTAATTCGCAGCATGCCTCCTCGGTCATCGGGCTGCTGGTTAATCTATATAAGGTCGGCCTGTTCCTTTACTGGCTGGTCGCATCGCTTGACATGTTCCGGGTCTGGTTGCCACTGAGCACGGCTTGGAATCAGCTGATGGCATTCACCATCGAAATCGGCAAGTTCACGATCAGCATCGAAAGCCTTCTGCTTTTCCCGATATCGGTGTACGTTGCCTACCGGGTAGCCAAGACCACGCGCGCCGTTCTGAACGAGGACGTGTTCCCGAATATGGCCCTGCCGCGCGGAATCGGCAACAGCGTTTCGTCCATCCTTTATTATGCGCTGATCATGGCCGGCTTCTTTGTGGCTCTGGCGATAGCTGGATTCGAGGTTTCCCAGCTCGGCATGATCATCAGCGCACTGGGCGTCGGTATCGGCTTCGGCCTGAACACCGTGGTCAATAATTTCGTGTCAGGCCTGATTCTGATGCTGGAGCGGCCGGTGCAGCCTGGCGACACCATCGAGGTTTCCGGTACGCTCGGCAAGGTACGCGAGATTGGTATGCGTGCAACCACCCTATCGACTTTCGACGGCGCCGATGTATTGGTCCCGAACGGGATGCTGTTGTCCGAGAAGATGATCAACTGGACGCTCAGCAGTGACAGCCGCCGCATCGACATCGCAATCGGCGTCGCCTATGATTCAGATCCTGAGCAGGTGCTAGCACTGCTGTCGCGCGTGGCCGCCGAAACCGAAGGCGTCAGCCTGCATCCCCCTCCATCGGTTTTGTTCACCGGCTTCGGCGAAAGTGCCCTGAGTTTCAGCCTGCGTGCTTGGACATCCAGCGACGACTCGGTTTTCATCAAGAGCAACATGGCGGTGCGGCTGTACAAGGCGTTGCGCGAAGCTGGAATCCAGATTCCTTTCCCACAACGCGACTTGCATATCCGCACCATAGCCGCAAATCCATTTACAGTAGACAAGGAAGCATGACTATGCCGAACCGGAAGGGAGTCAGTCAGGACGTCATCAACCTGTATGACGAATACACGCATACCCCGCTGGATCGGCGCGTATTCCTGAAACGCCTAGCTTCGCTGGCGGGAAGTACCGCGGCCGCCTACGCCCTGTTGCCGTTACTGGAAAACAATTACGCGCTGGCCGACGAATCACAGGCCAACGACAAACGCCTGAAAAGCTCCGATATCGTGATTCCCGGCCCGCACGGGGACATCAAGGGCTATCTGACCCGGCCGGTCGGCTCCGGTGATCGCGGCTCGGTTTTGGTTATCCACGAAAACCGCGGTCTGAATCCCTACATACGTGATGTCGCACGCCGCGTGGCCTTGGCCGGATACAATGCGCTGGCGCTGGATTTCCTGAGCCCGCTGGGCGGCACCCCGGACGACGAGGACGCCGCCCGTGCCATGTTCGCCGATCTCGATAAGGCGCAGACCGTCGCTAACGGCCTGGCTGCATTGGCCTACCTGAAAGCGCTGCCCGACAGCAACGGCCGTCTGGCCGTGCTCGGGTTCTGCTGGGGTGGCGCGATGGCCAACCAGTTGGCGGTGTCCGCTGCAGATTTGAATGCGGCTGTGAGCTACTATGGCATGGCTCCTGATAGTGCCCTAGTCAAGCAGATCAAGGCCCGTGTGCTTCTGCATTACGCCGGCGTGGATGAGCGCATCAACGCCTCATGGCCTGCTTACGAGTCCGCGCTCAAAGCCGCGGGGATTGATTACCTCAGTTACGTGTACGAGGGCGCCCAGCACGCTTTCTACAACGACACCAACGCCGCACGTTACGACAAGGCAGCGGCGGATCTGTCTTGGGAGCGTACCTTGGCCCTGTTCAGCCAGACCTTATGAATGCCGCCAAACCCTCTGTCCGCAGACCGGCACGTCTGAACCTGCAGCCATACCTGCAGAAGATACTCACTGCCCGCGTCTATGACGTGGCGGTGGAAACCGAACTGGAACTGGCCAGGAATCTTTCGCAGCGGCTGGATAATCGCATCTATTTAAAACGCGAAGACAGCCAGCCGGTGTTCTCGTTCAAGCTGCGCGGTGCATACAACAAAATGGTCCATTTGCCGCCGAAGCAGATTGCGCGCGGTGTCATCTGCGCATCGGCCGGCAATCACGCCCAGGGCGTGGCGCTTGCTGCCAAGCGCCTGCAGTGCAAGGCCGTGGTGGTGATGCCGGAGACCACGCCGCAGCTCAAGATCGATGCGGTCCTGGCGCTTGAAGCCGAGGTGGTGTTGCACGGCGCGAGTTTTTCAGAAGCCCATGCCCATGCCCTGCATCTGGAAAAGAAACGCGGCCTCTGCTTTGTGCATCCGTTCGATGATCCGGATGTCATCGCCGGGCAGGGCACAATCGCCATGGAGATCCTGCGCCAGCACCAAGGTCCGCTCGATGCGGTGTTCGTGGCCATCGGCGGCGGCGGATTGGCGGCCGGCGTGGCGGCCTACATCAAGGCCGTGCGTCCTGAGATCAAGGTCATCGGCGTGCAGATGCAGGATTCGGATGCCATGCACCGATCGCTGTTGGCCGGCAAGCGCGTGCGGCTGAAGGAAGTCGGGCTGTTCTCCGACGGTACCGCGGTCAAGCAGGTCGGCAGGGAGACTTTCCGGCTCTGCCGTCAGCTGTTGGACGATGTCGTGCTGGTTGGCACCGACGCGGTCTGTGCGGCCATCAAGGACGTGTTCCAGGATACCCGTTCCATTCTCGAGCCGGCCGGCGCGCTGGCCTTGGCCGGTTTGAAGCAGTATCTGGACACTCATCCGGACAAGAACGGCGATTACGTGGCGGTAACCTGCGGCGCCAACATGAATTTCGACCGTCTGCGTTTCGTAGCAGAGCGCGCCGACGTCGGCGAGGAGCGCGAAGCGCTGTTCGCGGTAACGATTCCGGAGCGGCGCGGCGCGTTCCGGACCTTCTGTCGTGCGGTCGGGCCGCGGAACGTCACCGAGTTCAATTACCGCATCGCCGGCCCGGAACAGGCGCACATCTTTGTTGGACTGGGAACCCGCGCCAGAGGCGAATCGCGCCGGATCGCATCGGAATTCGAGAAGCTCGGTTACCCGACACTGGACATCACCGCCGATGAATTGGCCAAGGAACATATCCGGCACTTGGTCGGCGGCCGCTCGCAGTTGACCGAACATGAACTGCTGTACCGATTCGAGTTCCCCGAACGCCCGGGTGCCCTGATGGATTTTCTGGCGGCGATGGATCCGAGCTGGAACATCAGTCTGTTCCACTACCGCAATCAGGGTGCCGATTACGGACGGGTGTTGATCGGTATCCAAGTGCCGCCCGGCGAGCGTGCGGCGTTCCGGCATTCGATTACCGCTCTGGGCTATCCGTTCGCCGATGAATCGGGCAATCCGCTGTACCGTCTGTTCCTGAAATAGCAGTCAGAGTACCGCATCCAGCAGCATCGCCAGCCGGATGCCGCCTTGGTACAGGCGGTCATATACCTCCGGCATGAACCGGAAGCTGTATTCGTAACCCAGAGCCGGCATGGCTTCAGGGGCCACCGAGGGTGCGCAGTAGGTCAGATAGGTGACCGGTGCCGTCGGCTGTACCACTTCCGGCGGATAGATGCGGCTACGCA
>ERZ1645185.157-NODE-157-length-28806-cov-7.386213_pt1 | contig 28806 bp, 28 predicted proteins | sample MGYA00575351_ERZ1645185 | MGnify/ENA primary metagenome ERZ1645185 (study PRJEB40838, sample SAMN11284767) | freshwater sediment metagenome | isolation source: river sediment | host: Sediment | place: India: Jana village, Kanpur | collected 2015-12-17 ... | reverse complement strand
CCGGGTGCGAAGTCGGGGATGGTTTTGCCCAGGCGGGCGATTTCTTCCTGTTCCAGTTGTTCGATGATGTTCATTTCATCTTCCTTTTCATGTCGCGAATTGGTTCCGTCGGAACATTGCGCGGTTTCAATAGCCCTTGCGGGCTGCCTAACCCCGACGAGTTTCTTCGTCGAGCAAATCCTTCTCATTCAGGCTCAATCCCCGTTTTTCCAGCAGGGCGGGCCTTCTTTTGGCTGTCAGTTTCAGGCGCTGTGCCAGTCGCCAGCGTTCAATCGCCTTGTGGTTGCCAGATAACAGCACGTCCGGCACTGACTCACCCCGGTATACCTCGGGTCGAGTGTAGCAGGGCGCATCCAGCAGCCCGTCCACAAACGATTCCTGCAAGGCCGATTCGGCGTTGTTCAGGCTGCCGGGCAGTTGCCGGATGACGGCATCCATCAACGCCAGCGCCGGAATCTCGCCGCCCGAGAGGACAAAGTCGCCCAGCGAAATTTCCTCATGCACCCGGCGGCGCAGAAAACGTTCGTCCACGCCTTCGTAGCGTCCCGCGATCAATGTCAGCGCGGGACGGCCGGCCAGTTCGATCACTTTCTGGTGATCCAGCGGCCTGCCGCGCGGCGTGAAATAAATCACATGCGGTGCGGCGCTTTCCTGCTGCAATTCCGCTTCGATGGCATCCATCGCCGCATCCAGCGGCTCGGCCAGCATCACCATGCCGGGGCCGCCCCCGTAGGGCCGGTCATCCACCGTGCGGTAATTGTCGGTGGCGAAATCCCGCGGGTTCCAGGCCTTGAAGCTGAACAGGCCGCGATCCATCGCCCGTCCGGTAATGCCGAAATCCAGCAAGGCATCGAACAGGGCCGGGAACAGGGTGATGACATCGAATCTCATCATGCCCTTAATAATCCGGCTGCCAATCCACTTCGATGCGGCCCTGCGCCAAATCCACATTCAGCACAAAGACTTCAACGAAGGGAATCAGGTGTTCCTTGTCGTCTTTTACGACCAGCACGTCGTGCGCGCCGGTTTCCATGAGTTTTGTTACCCGCCCCAACGTGATGCCTTCCCGGTTGATGACGGTCAATCCAATCAGGTCTTCCCAGTAATATTCGCCTGCTTCGGTATCCGGCAGTTCGTCGCGGAATACTGCGATTTCCTGGCCACGCAAGGCAAATGCGGCGTCCCTGTCATTGCAGCCTGCAAGTTTTGCGATGACTGACTGGCCGTGGATGCCGGCTTCCTCGATTTCGGCTTCTTGCCAGTTATCCTGGCTGCCAATTTGCCAGACCGGGTAATCCAACAAGGCATCCAGAGTTTCGGTAAAAGGCTGGATCTTGACCCATCCCTTGACACCATATGGGGCGGCAATTCGTCCCATCACCACTATGGGGGCTTGCTGATCCCCCATGCCGGACCGATCAGGCAGCGGCTTTACCCTGCTTGACCAGGCGGGTAACGGTGTCGGACAGCTTGGCGCCGTTCTTGACCCAGTGCTCTATGCGGGCCATGTCGATGCGAGTCGACTCAACGCCTTCCTTGGCGCCGGGGTTGTGAAAGCCAAGGCGCTCGATGAAACGGCCATCGCGGCGGCAACGGGAGTCGGCCACGACGACATTGTAGTAAGGACGGTTCTTGGAGCCGCCACGGGAAAGACGAATGACTACCATGGTTTTAATCCAGTTTAGGAAATCGGAAAACCGGGCATTATAAGCAAAAAACAGTGCGAAAAAAAGCTTTTTCACCAGAGACTTAGGGTTGATGCGCATCCTGGCGCCTATTTCATGCCTGGCATCATGCCCTTCATGCCGCGCATCATTTTGCCCAGACCGCCTTTCGACATCATTTTCATCATTTTCTGCGCCTGCTCGAACTGGTTGAGCAGTTTGTTGACTTCCTGAACCTGAACACCGGCGCCGGCTGCGATGCGGCGTTTGCGCGAGGCCTTGATGAGTTCGGGCTGGCGGCGTTCCTGCCGGGTCATGGCGTTGATGATGCCTTCCACCCGGTTGATGGCCTTGTCTTCGTTGCCGCTCAGCTGCGGCATCTGTCCGGCGCCGGGAAGCTTGTCCATCAAGGCCGAAAGGCCGCCCATTTTGCGCATCTGGATGATTTGCGATTTGAAGTCTTCCAGATCGAAGTTTTTGCCTTTCTTGACCTTGTCGGCGAGTTTTTTTGCTTCGGCGACATCGATCGAGGCGTGCGCCTGTTCCACCAGGGAGAGCACGTCACCCATGCCCAGAATGCGGGATGCCATGCGTTCCGGATGGAAGGGTTCGAGGCCGTCGGACTTTTCCCCCACACCGACGAATTTGATGGGTTTGCCGGTGATGTGGCGGACAGACAGGGCTGCACCGCCACGTGCATCGCCGTCCAGCTTGGTGAGTATGACGCCTGTCAGCGGCAGGGCTTCATTGAAAGCCTTGGCGACATTGACGGCGTCCTGACCCTGCATGGCGTCGACCACGAACAGCGTTTCGACCGGGTTGAGCGCGGCATGCAGATTGCGGATTTCGTCCATCATGGCTTCATCAATCGCCAGACGGCCGGCCGTGTCGATAATCAGCACATCAAAAAACTGCTTGCGCGCATGATCCTGCGCAGCTCGGGCGATGGCGGCCGGCTCTTTGAGATCGCCTGCCTCAAAGAAGGCGACATCCAGTTGTTTGCCAAGTTGTCTGAGCTGGTCGATGGCGGCGGGGCGGTAGACATCACAGGAAGCGAGCAGGACTTTCTTCTTGCGGGATTTCAACAGCCGGGCAAGCTTGCCGCTGCTGGTGGTTTTGCCAGAACCCTGTAAACCGGCCATGAGGATGATTGCAGGCGGCTGGGCGGCAAGGTTCAGGTCGGCAGTTTCACCGCCCATGAGCTTGGCGAGCTCGTCGTGAACGATGCCTATCAAGGCCTGCCCGGGTGTCAGGCTTTGCATGACGTCAGCACCCAAGGCCTTGACCCTGACGTCATCAATAAAGTATTTGACGACAGGCAAGGAGACATCAGCTTCGAGCAAGGCCATGCGCACCTGACGGAGCGTATCCTGGATGTTGGCTTCGGTGATGCGGGCCTGGCCACGAAGGGATTTGACGACACCCGCCAGCCGGCCGGTCAGGTTTTCAAACATATAGTTCCTTGTTGGGCTTCCTTGTTAAGGGGGCTGGATAGATAATAGGCCCAGACTCCCTAAATAGAACACGTTGTCTATTCTACCAATGCCGGTATTTGCCCTAACTTCATTTATTGCCGCCTGTTTTTATGCCATTGCTGCCTGGCAGTTTTTGCGGGCCGGCGCTGCACGGCATAGAACTGTATGGGTTTCAGCCATTTTGCTGTTGGGAATCGTGATTCATGCGGCGTTGCTGGGGGCAAGCGTGTTTCGTCCCGATGCGGTGCATTTGGGGTTTTCCAACGCCGTTTCTCTCATTGCATGGTTGTCCGTATCAGTTTATGCACTGACCGCGCTTAAAGTGCCTTTACCGGCGATTCAGGGCTGGGTGGCTGGCATGGCGGCTGTGGGCGTCTTGTTGCCGCTGGTGTTGCCAGATGCCCGGGCAATTCCCAATTCAAACGCGTTTGGTTTTCGGGCGCATCTGGTGCTTTCCCTGCTGGCCTACTGCCTGTTATTCATCGCTGCCTTGCAGGCGCTTTTGATGTCCGCATTCGAAAAGAAACTACATCATGGCGCCAGCGCTGCGGGTATGCAGGGAATGCCGCCATTGCTGACACTGGAGTCGGTGTTGTTCAAGTTGATTGGCGCCGGGTTTGTCCTGCTGACCCTGGCGGTGGGAAGCGGCATATTGTTTTCCGAGGAAGTTTTTGGCAAGGCCATGAGCTTCAGCCATAAGACGCTTTTTGCGGTTCTTTCCTGGCTGGTTTTTGGTGCCTTGCTCGCGGGCCGTTTCATCTGGGGTTGGCGTGGGCGTTTGGCTGTACGCTGGACGATTACCGGCTTTGTCATGCTGCTGCTGGCTTACGTGGGAAGCAAGTTTGTCCTGGAAGTTCTGCTCCATCGATAACATAACCTGCCAAGGCTTGACAGTAACCGGACGTACCGGAAAACTAGTCCTTCAATGACTCTGTAGATTCCCTTGGACAATATATCCACAAGTACGCTATTTACTGTTCTTGCGGTGCTATTGACGCTATCAGGTTTCTTTTCGGCCAGCGAAACGGCCATGATGGCGATCAACCGTTACCGGCTCAAACATCAGGCTGAAAAAGGTCATCGTGGCGCCAGGCTGACACTTGCCCTGCTCAACAAGACAGACAAGCTGCTTGGCGTGATTCTGCTGGGTAATAACATGGTTAATACAGCAGCCGCAGCCTTGACCACAGTCCTGGCGATCCGGTTATTTGGCGAGGGTGAGATGGCGCTGTTAATCGCGACATCGGTACTGACTTTTTTGATTCTGGTATTCAGCGAAGTCACGCCCAAAGTCATTGGTGCGTCGTTCCCCGAGCGCATCGCTTATCCAGCCAGTTTTGTGCTAACGCCTTTACTGAGACTCGCCTACCCCATTGTCTGGTTCGTCAATCTGTTTGTGCAGGGGTTGTTGAAAATGTTGCGAATCAAGCCCCGGCAGGATGAAAGCAGCAATATGCTGGGCCTGGAGGAATTGCGAACCGTGGTCATGGAATCTTCCAAGCTGCTTCCGCGCACACACCGGAAAATCATGCTGAACTTGCTGGATCTGGAGCGAATTACGGTGGATGACGTGATGACCCCCAGAAACCAGATCGAGGCTATAGATCTCAATACAGAACCAGAAAAACTGGCCCAGCAGATTTCAACCAGCCACCATACCCGTCTTTTGGTGTTTGATGGGTCGCTGGATCAGGTGTCGGGGATATTGCATGTCCGGAGGGTGTTGCATCCTTTGTCCAGCGGTGAATTAACGATGGATACCCTGAAAGAGGTTTTGCAGGAACCCTATTATGTCCCGGCCGGAACCCCGCTTTTTACCCAGTTGCGCCATTTCCAGGAAAACCAGAAGCGGCTGGCGATTGTAGTGGATGAATACGGCGAACTTCAGGGACTGGTTACGCTTGAAGACCTGCTCGAGGAAATGGTCGGAGAATTCACCACCCAGGCCCCTTCGCAAATGGGCTGGTTAAGGCAGATGGAAGATGGGAGCTGGATGGTGGAAGGGTCGGCCCTGGTCAGGCACATTAACCGCAAGCTTGGTCTGGCTTTACCCCTGGAAGGCCCAAAAACGCTGAATGGATTGTTGCTGGAAAGTCTTGAAAGCATCCCGGAGGCGGGTGTTAGCATCAAAATCGGCGACATTCCCATAGAAATCGTGCAAACTCAGGACCGGGCGGTCAAGGTCGCCAGGATTTTGCCGGTCCCGCAGGATTAAATCAGGGTTTTCCTGTTTTCCTGCTCTTAATTTTTATTGAGGGGAGGCCGATAAGGACGTGTCTAGAAATAAAAAAGCCATGGCTGCCGTTACTGCACAAAACACTTCTTCGCTGACTGGGCTTGCCCGCACGCTGGTGACCCAGGGCTGGCTCACTGAGTCTGAAGCCGAAAGCATCTGGAATAAGGCCAGTGCTGGTGGCGACAGCTTTGTTTCCGAGTTGCTCAAGGGCCGCCGCTACACAGCCGCCCAGGTTGCGGAACTGGCTGCCAGCGCTTTTGGGTATCCCCTGTTTGATATGGATTCCATGGATCCGGAATCCCTGCCCAAATCCATTCTGGATACCAAGCTCTCGCAAAAGCGCAGGATGGTGGCGCTGTTTCAGCGAGGCAATAAGTTGTTTGTGGGTACCTCGGATCCCACCAATCTCCAGGCTTTGGATGAGGTCAAATTCCAGACCGGGCTGGCCATTGAGCCGGTGGTGGTGGAGGATGACAAGCTCGCCAAATTGATTGATAAGGCTGTCCAGGAGACTGATAACGTCACTTCCATGATGAATGTCGAGGATTTGGAACTCGACTTTACGGATGTTGAGACAGATGCCCAGCAAGACACGGGTGGCATTGAAATCGACGATGCGCCGGTCGTGCGCTATCTCCAGAAAATCATGCTGGATGCCATCAACAGTGGCGCGTCGGATATCCATCTTGAACCCTATGAGAAGTTCTACCGCATCCGGTACCGCCGGGATGGCATTTTGTACGAAATTGCCCAGCCGCCGCTTGCCATCAAGGAAAAGATAGCTTCCAGGATCAAGGTAATCTCCAGGCTGGACATTGCGGAAAAGCGTGTCCCTCAGGATGGTCGGGTCAAGATGGTGTTGTCGAAGAACCGTGCCATCGATTTCCGGGTCAGTACGCTGCCAACGCTTTATGGCGAAAAGATCGTCATGCGGATTCTGGATCCGACCAGCGCGCAACTGGGGATCGAGGCCCTTGGTTATGAATCCTGGCAGAAACAGATTTTGTTGGATGCGGTGCAGCGTCCTTATGGAATGGTGCTGGTCACGGGCCCGACGGGTTCGGGTAAAACCGTGTCCTTATATACCTGCCTCAATATTCTGAACAAGCCAGGCGTCAATATTTCCACTGCGGAAGATCCCGCTGAAATCCAGTTGGCGGGTGTCAATCAAGTCAATGTCAATGACAAGGCCGGGCTTACATTTTCGGCGGCGCTGAAATCCTTCCTGCGGCAGGACCCGGACGTCATCATGGTGGGTGAGATTCGCGACCTTGAAACTGCAGATATTGCCATCAAGGCTGCACAAACCGGTCACATGGTGCTGTCTACGCTGCATACCAACGATGCGCCGGGGACATTGACTCGTTTGCTGAACATGGGCGTCGCGCCGTTCAACGTGGCTTCATCAGTTATCTGTATCACGGCGCAGCGTCTGGCAAGAAAACTGTGTTCGTGCAAGCAGCCTACTGACATTCCTGCTGAAGCACTATTGCGGGCTGGCTTCAGGGAAGAGGATCTGGACGGCAGCTGGAAACCCTATCATCCGGTAGGTTGCGATATCTGTCAGGGGTCTGGCTACAAGGGCCGGACAGGCATCTATCAGGTAATGCCAATTACCGACGAAATGACCAGGATTATTCTGAAGAATGGCACATCGGTTGACATCGCAGATCAGGCGCGTCGTGAGGGCGTTCTGGATCTGCGTCAGGCGGGCTTGCTAAAAGTCAAGGCAGGCATCACTTCTCTGGAAGAAGTCGAAGCCGTGACCAATCTGTAAACCGCGGTACAACGGGAGAAATACATGGCAGTTGCAGCCACCAAAGACACATCATTTTCCTGGGAAGGCACAGACAAGCGAGGCAAAAAGATCAAGGGCCAGATGCTGGCCGGGGGCGAGTCCGTCGTCACGGCGCAGTTACGCAGGCAGGGCATTACGGTCACCAAAGTGCGCAAACAGAGCGCGCTTTTTGCCCGTGCCCAGCCGATCAAAGACAAGGACATCACCCTGTTTACAAGGCAGCTGGCGACCATGATGAAAGCGGGGGTGCCGTTGCTGCAGTCATTTGATATTGTCGGTCGAGGCGCGGCCAATCCCTCCGTTCAGCGCTTGCTGGCTGAAATCAAGGCGGATATCGAAAAAGGCAGCAGCATGAATCAGGCCTTTTCAAAGCATCCCAGGTACTTTGATACGCTGTTTTGCAATCTGGTGCAGGCGGGCGAACAGGCAGGTATTCTGGAAGGGGTGCTGGACCGACTGGCAACGTACAAGGAAAAGATTCTCGCCATCAAAAGCAAGATTAAATCCGCGCTGTTTTATCCGGCCGCCGTGATAGTCGTGGCTTTCATTATTACTGCCGTCATCATGATTTTCGTGGTACCGTCTTTCAAGGATCTTTTCTCCAGCTTTGGCGCAGATTTACCTGCCCCCACCCTGGTGGTGATGGCTATTTCTGATTTCTTTGTAGCTTATTGGTGGCTGATTTTTGGCGCTATTGGCGGGGGAATCTATGCCTTGCTGAAGTTATGGCAACGCTCAAAACCTGTCCAGCGCTTCATGGACAAGCTAATGCTCAAGCTGCCGGTGTTTGGACCCATTATCGAGAAAGCCACCATTGCACGCTGGACACGAACGCTATCGACCATGTTCGCCGCGGGCGTTCCGCTGGTTGAAGCTCTGGATTCCGTGGGTGGCGCATCCGGAAACCAGTTGTATGTCGAGGCGACCGAGAAAATCCGTGCAGATGTCGCCACAGGAACATCCTTGACCGTTGCCATGCAAGGAACAAACCGCTTCCCCAGTATGGTGTTGCAAATGGCAGCGATTGGTGAAGAGTCGGGTGCGCTGGATTCCATGCTGAGCAAAGTGGCGGATTTTTATGAGGCCGAAGTGGATGACGCTGTGGATGCGCTCGCGAGCCTGATTGAACCCATGATCATGGTGGTGCTGGGTACGCTCATCGGCGGTTTGGTGATTGCAATGTACTTACCTATCTTCAAAATGGGGCAAGTGGTCGGCTGATGATTTTCTTGCAAAGCGAACCAGCCCTGTTTACCGGGCTGGTTTTTTTATTCAGCTTGCTGGTAGGCAGTTTTCTGAATGTGGTCATCCACAGGCTTCCTCGCATGATGGAAGCTGGATGGCGGGATCAATGCGCGGAATTGAATGGCGGTTCCATTCAGTCCACCGCCACATACAATCTCTGGACGCCTCGTTCTGCCTGTCCATCCTGTGGCCACCCAATCACCGCGCTGGAAAACATACCAATTCTTTCCTGGCTGATTCTGCGAGGGCGTTGCAAAGCTTGCAGCACGCCTATCAGCGCGCGTTATCCGCTTGTTGAGGGTTTGACCGCCATCCTTTCCGCAGCGGCTGCCTGGAAGTTTGGGTTTGGGTGGATGGCATTAGGCTCGATTCTTTTTATATGGGCCATGATTGCGCTGGCGTTTATCGACCTTGATACCAGCTTGCTGCCGGATGACATTACCCTGCCTTTGCTTTGGATGGGGTTGTTATTCAATTTTTTTGGAATCTTCACCAGCCTGCAATCCGCAGTTTTGGGCGCCATGGCGGGATATCTGATTCTGTGGAGCATCTACTGGCTTTTCAAACTGGTGACCGGCAAGGAAGGGATGGGGTATGGCGACTTCAAGCTGCTTGCCGCGATTGGGGCCTGGCTGGGTTGGGAACAGTTGCCTGTCACGATTCTTTTATCTTCGGTTGTTGGGGCCGTTGTCGGCATAGCCATGGTGATTTTTGTCAAACATGATCGACGCATCCCGATTCCCTTTGGCCCCTATCTGGCGGGAGGCGGGCTGGTTGCGCTGTTCTTTGGTTCAAGCCTGACCCGGGCCTATCTTAATAGTTTTTAATGCTCAAGATCGGAGTGACTGGTGGCTTGGGGTCTGGAAAGACCGCTGTCTCGCAAGCGTTTGCCAGGCTGGGGGCCACGGTAATCGATACGGATGAAATCTCCCGCGCCTTGACTGCTGTTGATGGCGCCGCCTTGCCGATGCTCAGGGAAGCTTTTGGCGATTCAATATTCAGTGCGGATGGGAGTTTGAACCGGAAAGCCTTGAGAACTTTGATTCTAAATGACAGTGTCGCCAAATCGCGGCTGGAATCCATCCTGCATCCCATGATTCTGCAAGAAGTCACCAATCAGCTTGCTCGAGTGAACGACTCCTTTGTGATGATTGTTGTGCCACTGCTTGTCGAAACCGGCGCGTATGACAATATTCTGGACCGCGTGCTGGTAGTGGATTGCGACGAAGCAACCCAAGTTCAGCGGGCACTGGCGCGAGGAGGTTGGGATAAGTCCGAAATCCGGGCCATGATGGCAAAGCAGGCTTCGAGGCAAACTCGTCTGAAGCAGGCCGACGACGTTATCAATAATGAAGGTGGAATCGAAGCGCTGACCGCTCAGGTGGCCGTCCTGAATGAAAAATATCGTGAGCTGGCCCGGCAATCGCTTTGATTTTGCTGGGATATCAGCGAAAATCAAAAAAATATCTGATTGGCGTGACGAATGATCCGCTACGAATATCCCCTCAACGAACGAATTCGCATCCTGCTACGGCTAGAGGATTTGTTCGACCGGCTTGCCTGGTATGTACAGGGGGACAATCCCTATAACCACCATAGCAGTCTGCTTACCCTGTTTGAGGTTGCCGACGTGGCTTCACGTTCGGATCTGAAAACGGATCTGCTCCAGGAATTGGAACGCCAGCGTGCCACCCTGTCTGCATTGCGTGGCAATCCCGACGTTGAACAGACCAAACTGGAATCGGTGCTTAGGGAAATCGATTCGGCGCATGCCGGCATTCATCAAATGGCTGGCAAGGTCGGGCAGCATCTAAAGGAAGATGAGTGGCTGATGACCGTCAAGCAGCGCGCCATCATCCCGGGCGGGTTGTGCGAGTTCGATCTGCCTTCCTATCATCTCTGGTTGAACGAGGAAGCCGATACTCGACGCGAAGATTTGTATCGATGGCTGACACCGATGTTGCCCATACGGGCTGGCCTTGGCATAGTGCTGCGCCTGATGCGCGAAAGCTGCCGGCCGGGCTCGCAGCAAGCGGTAAACGGTTTATTCCAGCAAACGCTGGATACGACTGTCAGGCCGCCGCAGATGATACGCATAGGAATTGATGATGGCATGCGATGCGTGCCGGAGATATCGGCCAACAAATACATGCTCAATATCCGTTTTGTCAGAAGCCAACCGGGTGAATCCAAAGTGTGCGCGGGAACCATTCCATTCGAATTGACGTTTTGCACCTTGTGAACAAATCGCCCGAATCCGCCCCACGCGTTTTTTGCCCGACTTGCGGCCAGAAAATGCTTTGGGATCCCCGGAACAAATACCGCCCCTTTTGCAGCGAGCGATGCAAATTGATCGACCTGGGTCAGTGGGCCGCCGGGCAATATCGTGTAGCGGGAGAGCCGGTGCGCGAGGAAGCGGAAATATCCCGCACAGACGAAAGCCAGACTTAACTGTAGGTCTTTACGCCGCTTTCCGTGCCAAGAAGCAGAACATTCGCGGCCCGGCGGGCAAACAACCCGTTTGTGACAACGCCGGTAATCTGGTTGATTTCAGTCTCAAGCACAACCGGATCCAGAATGCTTATGCCATGCACGTCCAGAATGACGTTGCCGTTGTCAGTGGTAAACCCTTCGCGCAATTTTGGCTGGCCGCCCAGTTTTACCAGCTCGCGCGCGACATAACTTCTGGCCATGGGAATGACTTCAACAGGTAAGGGAAACCTGCCCAGCACGTCCACCAGCTTGCTTTGATCGGCCACGCAAACAAAGGACTTGGCACAGGCGGCAACAATCTTTTCCCGCGTGAGCGCGCCTCCCCCCCCTTTGATCATGTGAAAATGGCGGGTGATCTCGTCCGCGCCATCCACGTAGACTTCCATACCGCCCACGCTATTGAGGTCAAGAACCTGAATGCCATGGCCCTTCAATCTGGCTGCTGTCGCCTCTGAACTGGCTACGGCGCCATCGATTCGCCCTTTGATTTTGGCCAGCTCGTCAATAAAGTAGTTGGCCGTGGAACCCGTGCCCACCCCGATGATGCCGCTTTTCACGTAATCAATGGCCGCACGCGCGACGGCCTGTTTCATTTCATCCTGAGTCATTTTCCCGGCGGCCTCTTCATCCATTCCTGTCAAAATTTGTGCAAGATTAGCGCAAAGACGGTTTTTCACAAACCAGATGCATCCGGAAGCTGTAAACTTTGCACCATGCCAAATCCAGTTAATGATGATTATCTAGAGCGCATCCTGACTGCACGTGTCTACGACGTGGCAATCGAGTCGCCACTTGAACCCGCAGTCAATTTGTCCCGCCGTCTGGCGAACACGGTTTATCTTAAGCGCGAGGATTTGCAGCCGATATTTTCCTTCAAGCTGCGCGGCGCCTATAACAAGATGGCTGGGCTTGCAGCAGCGGAATTAAAGCGCGGCGTGGTGGCGGCGTCGGCTGGCAATCATGCGCAAGGCGTGGCGCTGGCCGCGCAGCGGCTGAATGTGAAGGCTGCCATCGTCATGCCGGCAACCACGCCTCAGATCAAGATCAATGCCGTTGCCTCGCGCGGCGCCAAGGTTGTTCTGCATGGCGATTCCTATGATGAAGCCTATGAACATGCCCTGAAGCTTGCCAAGAAAAGCAAGGCAACTTTCGTCCATCCCTATGATGATCCAGACGTGATCGCGGGACAGGGGACGATCGCCATGGAAATGCTGCGCCAGCATCCGGGACCCATCCATGCCGTGTATGTGCCGGTCGGCGGTGGTGGATTGATCGCCGGGATCGCGGCCTATATCAAGCGGCTGCGCCCGGAAATCAGGGTGGTGGGCGTGGAACCCGAGGATGCGGATGCCATGGCGCGTTCGCTTTGCCGCAATGAACGGGTGAAACTGGAACGCGTGGGCCTTTTCGCGGATGGTGTTGCGGTCAAGCAGGTGGGCAAGGAAACGTTCCGATTGGCCCAGAAGTACGTGGATGAGGTGATACGCGTCAACAACGATGCCATCTGCGCGGCGATCAAGGACGTGTTTGAAGACACGCGATCCATTCTCGAACCCGCCGGCGCGCTGTCGGTGGCCGGGCTCAAGGCGGCCGTGGCGGGCGACAAGCTCAAAGGCAAGACGCTTATCGCCATCGCTTCCGGCGCGAACATGAATTTCGACCGCTTGCGACACATCGCCGAGCGCGCCGAGCTGGGCGAAAAACGCGAGGCCATCATCGCGGTGACCATTCCGGAGAAGCCGGGAAGCTTCAAGAAATTCTGTTCCATGCTGGGCGCTCGCAGCATTACCGAATTCAATTACCGGTTTGCCGACCCTGCGCAGGCGCGTGTCTTTGTTGGTTTGCAGATCCATGAAGGCGATGAAATCGGCAAGCTGGTTTCGCAGCTAAAGAAACACGATCTGGACGCGGTTGACCTGACCGAAAATGAAATGGCGAAGCTGCATGTCCGCCATCTGGTCGGTGGCAGAGCGCCGCAGGCGCAGCATGAAGTGATCTACCGGTTTGAATTTCCGGAACGGCCTGGTGCCTTGATGAACTTTCTCAACAGCATGAGCCATGACTGGAATATCAGCCTGTTCCATTACCGCAATCACGGGACGGACTATGGCCGCGTGCTGGTAGGCATTCAGGTGCCGCCAAAAGAAAAACCCAGCTTCCAGAAATTTCTGGACAAGCTGGGTTACCGTTACTGGGATGAAACCCGCAATCCGGCCTATAAGCTTTTCTTAGCCTGAGCGGATGGTGTCGCGATATTTGCTCTTGCCGGGTTTGTTATTGCATCGTTTGTTACTGCTTGGTGCCGCAGGTGTTCATTCCCAGGATGCTGTAGGCGGGGCATACGCGCATCAATCCCGTCACCAGCGGAAGCACGCCAATCCAGGCCCAGGTTGGGCCACCCATCAACAGCACCCAGGCAATCAGTGCCACGCCAACGACGATACGAATGATACGGTCTGTGCTGCCAACATTTGCTGTCATGGTTTCCTCCGTTATTTAAAAGTCAGATTTACCTTGCCGTGCGTACGAGTGAAGAAGCAAGGCCATCACAGTATAGTCGCCGTATTGTTTTTTTTGGCGGGCATTTGTGGCTCCGCTTTCGCGATTGCCGATTTCGATAGGGATTTTATGACGGCACGCGAGTCATCGGCTTCGCGGGATGTTAGGCGCTTTGAACAGGCAGCGGGCAAGATTCCCATCGATTCAGTTCTGTATCCCTATGTTGCCTACTGGAGAGCAGCCAGAAATCTTGACGACGATGCGACGATTACCAACTTCCTGGTTAACTACCCGGACTCATGGCTGGCCGAGAGATTGCGAAGCGACTGGCTCAAGGATCTCGGGCGGCGCGAACTGTGGCCAGCCTATCTGTCGGAGTTTCCCAAGCTCATAAAGCCCGATGCAACACATCTGTGCATGGCCAGACGGGCCGAAGTGGCGATGGGCGATCAGCGCAAACTCAAGGAAGCAATCGCCATGTGGTTTACTGGCAAGGACATGCCGTCTACATGTACGCCCCTGTTTTCTTGGCTGATTGTGCAAGGCTACCTGACCGAAGAGGATGCCTGGAAAAGACTGCGTCTGGCATTCGAGGCAGGAAATCCCGGCGTGGCAAAGTCGGTATCGAGCGCCATCCATCAGGACAGACGCCCGCATTTAACCTGGATTGACCGGGCATATCGTGACCCCACTGCCTGGCTTTCTTCCGAGCACATGAATTGGGGGCTGCGGCCTCATCGGGAATTGGGGTTTTTTGCGTTGGCCCGGCTTGCAAAAACGGATTCCGTGCATGCGGCCCGATTGCTGCAACCCGTGCTTCCCTCACTAAGCCTGCCTGACCAGAAATATGTATGGGGGTTGCTGGGGTTTGAAGCAGCGCGCAATCATGAACCGCAAGCAGTTCCCTGGTTTGAGTTGAACGGTGGGGAGGGACTTTCTGATGCTCAGCGCGAATGGTGGACACGGGCGGCATTGCGAGCCGGCAACTGGCAGTCCGTGCAGCGTGCCATCCAGGGCATGAGCGAGGAAGCTCGAAGCGAGCCAACCTGGCGTTACTGGCTGGGAAGGGCGTTGAAGGCAAATGGCCAGCCAGTGGCGGCGAACCAGATTCTCGCCCCGCTATCGCGTGAACACCACTATTACGGACAGTTGGCGGAAGAGGAACTGGGAACTGTCATTGGAACGCAAACCATCAATTTCAAGGTGTCAGGCGAAGAGGTCGATGCCATTTCACGTGATCCCGGAATAGCGCGTGCGCTTGCCCTGAAGGCTTTGGAATTGCGAACGGATGCGAATACTGAATGGAATTGGGCAATCCGTAACATGAGCGACCGGCAATTGCTGGCAGCGGCTGAACTGGCTCGACGCAATGACTGGTACGACCGTGCAATCAATACCGCGGAAAAGACCCGCGATTTGCACGATTTCGATTTACGCTTCATCTCCCCGTATCGGGAGCTTGCCTCAAAGGAAGCGCGCGAAAACGGTCTGGATGAGGCCTGGGTGTTTGGCTTGATCCGGCAGGAAAGCCGCTTTATCAATGTAGCCCGCTCCAATGTAGGCGCTTCGGGTTTGATGCAGATCATGCCCGCGACCGGGCGATGGATTGCCAATCGTCTGGGCATTGGGGGGTTCAAGACAAGCAGCCTGAGCGAGCCCGAGACCAATATCAAATTCGGTTCATACTATTTGCGTCACGTGCAGGACAGTCTGGATGGCCACCCCGTACTGGCGACCGCCGCCTATAACGCAGGACCCAGAAGGGCGCAGCGCTGGCGCGACAGCAAGCCGATGGAAGGGGCGGTCTATGTCGAGTCCATCCCGTTTACCGAGACGCGGCTTTACGTTAAAAAAGTCATGAGCAATGCCATGTACTACGCTCGCCGATTTGGACAACCGTCCGTGTTGCTGCGTGACCGTCTTGGGACGATTCCGGGAAGAGCCTTACCGCCGCCGCCAAAAGACGAGGGCGACAAACAGCCCACTCTGGAGTCTGAAGATGGCGGCAGCTAGAATTTCAATCTATGAGGTCAACTGATAGCAATCATGAACTTTGAAAGAATATGCGTGCTGGGCGGTTCGGGCTTTGTCGGCATGGCGCTGGTGTCTGAACTGGCTTCGCGCGGATTGTTCGTGCGTGTTCTGACACGCCGTCGGGAGCACGCTAAGGCGCTTGTTTTGCTGCCCACCGTGGAAGTCATTGAAACGGACGTCCATGACGAGCGTGAACTGGCCCGGCAATTCATGGGGTGCGATGCGGTGATCAATCTGGTGGGAATCCTGCACGATTCGGTAAAAGGACGAGTGGATCGTCCGGAAGCAAGGCGCGGCGATTTTCATCGGACGCATGTGGAATTGCCGCGCAAGGTGATCGGAGCCTGTGCCCAGGCGGGCGTCAGCCGCCTGTTGCACATGAGTGCATTGGGAGCCGACCCCACATCAAGGTCGGCTTACCAGCGTTCAAAAGGCATTGCCGAGGCATTGGTGCGCGAGGCGGGACTAGTAGCTTCCCCGGAGCCTGGTACGCTGAATGGCGCCAAGCTGACAGCTCGACGCGGCATGAAGGTGACAGTTTTCAGACCGTCAGTAATTTTTGGGCCGGGCGATCGATTTCTTAACCTGTTTGCCTGGTTGCTCAGACAACTGCCAATCATTCCGCTCGCTAGCCCGCAGGCGCAGTTTCAGCCGGTTTATGTCAATGATGTGGCCCGTGCTTTCGCTGACAGCCTTGGCAATCCGGAATCCTTTGGGAAAATCTATGATCTTTGCGGCCCCAAGGTATATACGCTGCTGGAGTTGATGCAGTTTCTGGCACACACGCTGGGGCTTAACAGAAAACTGGTTCCGCTATCCGACCGGCTTTCCTACTGGAATGCCTGGCTGCTCGAATTGAAGCCCGGCGCGAAAATCATGACACGCGATAATTATTACGCCATGCAGACACCTAATGTGTGCGAGGGGAACAATCCGTTTCCATCCGGGTGGAAGCCTGCTGCCCTGGAGGCAGTCGCGCCTGCGTGGCTGCAAAGTGCATCGCAGCGGGGTCGGTACGAATCTTTTCGCCATCAGGCGCATCGTTAGGATAAGGCGATGCGCGTCTATGTTGTCGGCGGCGCAATCAGGGATGAATTGCTTGGGCTGCCGGTGCAGGACCGCGATCATGTTGTGGTTGGTGCCACGCCCGACGAGATGGTCAGGCTGGGCTATCAACCCGTAGGCAAGGATTTTCCTGTTTTCCTGCATCCGCAAACGCGCGAGGAATATGCGCTCGCGCGTACCGAGCGAAAATCTGGCCATGGATACAAGGGATTCAAGGTTTTTGCTTCTCCAGATGTAACGCTGGAAGAAGACCTGCTCAGGCGCGATCTGACCATCAATGCCATGGCGCGCGATGAGCAGGGAAACCTGATCGATCCCTATTCAGGTCAGGCCGATCTCGTTTCGAAAATCTTGCGCCATGTCAGCCCGGCATTTGCCGAAGATCCGGTACGCATTCTCAGAGTCGCTCGCTTTGCCGCGCGGTTTCCCGAGTTTCATCTCGCGCCGGAGACACTTGAACTGATGCGAGGAATGGTCAATGCGGGAGAAATCGACCATTTGGTTCCGGAGCGCGTCTGGCAGGAATTGTCCCGTGGTTTGATGTCAATCCAGCCCTCGCGCATGTTCCTGGTACTCAGGGAATGTGGCGCGCTGGCCAGACTGATTCCGGAACTGGACCGATTGTTCGGCGTGCCCCAGCCGCCTGAGCATCATCCCGAGATCGATACCGGTATCCATGTCATGCTCGTGGTCGACTGGGCTGCCAGACAGGGCTACAGACTTGCTGTGCGTTTTGCGGCCTTGACCCATGATCTGGGAAAGGGCCTGACTCCGCCAGAACACTGGCCCAAACATCATGGACACGAGGCAAAAAGCGTGGAGCTGGTGAATGCGATTTCAGAGCGGTTGCGCGTACCGGCTGAATGTCGCGATATCGCCTTACTGGTGGCGCGGTACCACGGCGACATTCACCGCGCGCTGGAATTGCGTCCCGAAACCTTGCTCAAGATTTTAGAATCAACCGATGCCTTCCGTCGTCCCGAGAGATTTACTGAAATCCTGCAAGCTTGCGAATCGGATTTTCGCGGCAGGCCCGGTTATGAAAACCGGCCTTTTCCAGCCATTGATTATTTTCTTCAAGCCTCGAAATTGTGTAGCCGCATTGATGTGGCTAATATCGCCGCGAATAATCCTGGTAATGAGAAAAACGTGGTTCATCAGGCGCGACTGAATGCAATTAAACATGGATTAACTTTGGATTAATTTTATATGTCGCTTTTTTTAACAAACTTGAACGATATACATAAATAAGAAATGGACAACGAAATTTTACGTTATAAATAACTCATATCATTCAATGGGTTAAATACATTGACGATATCTATACATCTTTTGGAATACTAATTGCATTTACTTGCTCAAAATTATCTAAAAGAAAGAATGTAAATCATGAAGATTAATTTCAAACAAGTAAGCAAGTTTGTTGGGATGGTTTCCAGTTTGTTGCTTTCCCCCGGAGGAAAGGTTGCGGCAACCACTATCCCGGCAGCACTACTGGTTGCATCAATGGTTTCTTCAAATAATGGGGAAAACTCTGCCGTTAATGTTCAATCAAATGCAGGCATGTCAGATTTGGCTAATTCGGTTTTCGGTATCGAACCGGCAGCTTCGCCGGAACTGCTAGATGAGATAGGAACGGATCACGCTTCTCAGATTATCGATACGTCAGATAACGGACAACCCGCTACAGGCAATATGCCGCAAGGCAACACAGTTCTAGCTTCTGTGCCGGGAGGAAATGATGGAGGTCCAATTGCCATGCCGAACTGGCCTCAATCGCCTGGTAATTCGCCGCCTGTGTATGGTATTCCTGCTCAGCCGGGCGTGGTCACGCCTGCTCCAAACGAGCTGGTGCCGCCGCAAAATTCAGTACTACCGGTCAAGGATGAACCCAAGAGCCCTGTGTCAGGCTGTGATGCACCCAAGGACTCGGATACAAAAAATAAGAATGTGGCTTCCAGTGATCCCGAATCCAAGTGTGATGAGAATATGGATCCAACAGGAGATAATTCCCCGGAAGCCAATATTCCTCCAGTTGCCACGTCAGTGCCTCCGGCACAAAACGTGCCGTCTGAAATTTGTGATGGCTGTGGCCCACTAAGTGAGAAGGGTCCCGCTTGGGATATATTGCCAGGTACTGAAGATTCAAACTCTCCGGGCGAACAAGGCGCACCGGTCATGCTGCCTGGAATCGACCCCTTTAATGGTCCCTTTCTCGATCCAGGTGTTAGCGGTGGTGGCGACTCTCCTTTTACTCGTGAAATGCCTGCTGAAATTATTGAGCCAGAAAACATTCCGGTTTCCATGGGGCCTGATGACGTTGATTTGCCAGCTTCCATTCCTGAAATTGATAGGCCGCTGATTTCCTTGGCACAGCCACAAGTCGCACAAGTCCCCGAGCCTGCTATTTTGTCTCTTATGGGGGGAGGGCTTTTAGGGTTGGGCTGGTTTAGACGCAGGAAATAACAGTGCAATAACAACATTGGCGGCTGGTCATGTACCAGCCGTTTTTTTGGCCATGGTTCTTGGCATTTATCCTCTGATTCGGCAGAATCTTCGAAAACAAAAACATTGAACCAAATACTTGATGTCTGCGGAGACATCCCGGATCAAAATTTCTAGGGAGACAACATGTCGCAGACCTTCAATACCCAAACCTTGCCATTTCAGTTTTCCGGCAAGGGTGGCGAGTATTTCCGCATCTGGATTGTCAATCTCGCGCTGACGATTTTGACTTTGGGCATTTATTCCGCCTGGGCGAAAGTGCGCAGGTTGCAATATTTCTACCGCAACACCTCGCTGGCAAATCATGGTTTCGATTACCACGGTGATCCCAAGGCCATTCTGAAAGGCAGGCTGATCGGGGTGGCGCTTTTGGTCTTGTATTACGCATCGGAAAGTTTTGATCCGACGCTTGGGTTGGTGGCTTTCGCAGTGCTGATGCTTGTCATGCCCTGGCTGGTTCAGCGTTCACTAAGGTTCAAGCTGCACAACAGCAGCTACCGGGGACTGAGATTCGGTTTTGACGGGACGGTAGGCGATGCCTACAAGGCGTTTTTGCTGTGGCCGGTGATTGGCTACTTTACCCTGGGCCTGCTGGCGGCGGTGGCGCATCAGCGCATCAAAGCCTATCAGCATGGCAATAGCCGCTACGGATCGGAAGGATTTTCCTTCAATGTCCGCGAAGGGAAATTCTTCGGCATTTATTTCAAACTGCTGGGCATGGTGATTCTGCTGATCATTGCTGTCGCCCTGTTGGCGGGGGTGTTTGGCGGCATGGCGGCAGTGTTTGGCGGCGGAATGAGTGAGGAGCGCAAGATTGCCGCTATCGGGATTGCGATTGCGGCAGCCATCGGAATTTATCTGGCTGCGTTTTTACTCATTGGCCCCTGGTTCGCAGCGCGTATCCAGAATCTTGTGTGGAGTGGCACATCACTTGGCCCACATATCTTTTCAAGCAATGTTCGCGCGCGCGATCTGTTCTGGATTTACCTGACCAACTTCATCGGCATTTTGCTGACACTGGGCTTGTTCAAGCCTTTTGCGGATATCCGGCTGGCGAAATATCGACTTGAACATATGGCGTTGAATGCACAGAGTTCGCTGGATGAGTTCCTGGCAGGACAGCAACAGTCCATCAGCGCCATGGGCGAGGAAACCGCGGACGTCTTCGACTTTGATATTGCCTTCTGACGTGCGGAAAGTTCAAGTCAAGGCCGTTTATTTCGACGGGCAAAGCGCACGTGCCCACGAGGTCGTTCTATTTCTTTCCGGGAATTCCCTGGGGGTGAAAGCCGACCATGTTTCGCGCATGGTCGCGTTGTCGAGTCTGCGCGTATCCGAACCCTTGGGCGAAGCGCCCAGGTTGATCAAGTTCCCGGATGGCGCGCATTGCGAAGTCCGGGATCATGCCGGGCTGGTTGAATTGCTGGCCATTGGCGGCCATCGTGAAGGTCTGGTGGTGCAAATGCAAAGCCGATGGCGGTGGGCATTGGCCGCGGTGGTGATTGCGGTGGCAGCAGTTGCGGCGGGATACCGCTGGGGGCTGCCGTCAGTTTCGGAATGGATTGCCTTCAAGTTGCCGGACAAGGCGCTGGCGCAAATGGGCGAAAGCACGCTTTCCTATCTGGATCAGTCCGTCTTCTCGCCCAGCAAGTTGCCTGGCGGCCGCCAGCAGGCTCTGCAAAAGGCTTTCGGGCAACTGGTCATTCCGGATGAGATTGATGCCGGACATGTGATTGTTTTTCGCGACAGCCCTGTCATCGGCGCCAATGCGATGGCGCTTCCCGACGGCACCATAGTCGTGACGGATCAACTGGTCAGCCTGGCGGAGCATGATGAAGAAATTCTCGGCGTGCTTGCGCATGAACTGGGACACCTGAAGCGGCGGCACAGTCTGCGCATGCTGATTCAGGGGTCGATTGTTGGCGCGGTGGTTGCCTGGTATATCGGCGACGTGAGCAGTGTGGCCGCAGGGTTGCCGACCTTGATGTTGCAGATGCGCTACTCGCGCGACCACGAGCGCGAAGCGGATGTCTACGCCGCCAGAATGTTGAAGGAAAACGGCATCTCGCCCGTCAGGCTGGCAGATATGCTGAAGCGGCTAGAACAGACGCATGCATCCAGAACCACGCAACAGAAGAAGGCTGCTGAAGAACCCGGCTTCAGCGATTATTTTGCTTCCCACCCCGCCACCCGTGAAAGAATCCAGGCGCTGGAAAAGGAATAGCCGGTGGTCTGCTTCTAGCAACGCAGGCCGCAGACAACTGTATAACGCTGTGGCTCTGGTTTCTCCGCGCTCTGCCCATAGGGAAAATACGTAAAAAATATTGCCACGCTCACCGCGAACAGGAACAACAATGCAGTTTCGCCATGACCCCAATTTGCCCGGGCAGATGCGGTGGGAAAAGAAGCCATGACGATTCTGCGATTGACCTGTTGTTACCAGCGGCGGTCGTCGTGCCGTCCGCGACCGCGATGCCCGTCGTGATGATCGTCATGGCGACGGTCGTGGCGATATTCATGCCTGTGGTCATAACGGTAATACGGCTGGTAGTAATGATGCTCAACACGGGGAGGGCGCACCCGGATTGCTCGTCCGGGGTGACGAGGTCCGTACGTCCAGTAGTGATTGCCGCCCCATTCATACATGATACGGAAGGCGTCGTCGCCACCCCAGTTGCTATAGGAAAAGCTCAAGTGGGGCTCCACACGGATGACACGTGCGTCAACGTAGCCATCGTAATAACCGCCATGTGCTAACGCCGGGGCAGCCGAAGCAATAGCCAGCATCCCGGCAAAAAAAGTTTTCTTCAACATGATCAATACCTCCATTCATTATCGCGATAGTCATCGCGGGGATCAGCACCGCGGTAACCGCGGGACTGGTTTTCAGCCTCCTTGACATGCACATTCACATCCAGCCATTTGCCGGGGTCGTAGGGAAGGCGGGTGGTGAACTCCTTGCCCTGATAGCGGTAAACCACATCGTAGCCAGCGATTTCCTGGCGGTAGTTGTCCACCATCCTGCATTGTTCGACGGGACGATGGCGGGTCGTCGTGTAATAACCGTCACGATCTTTCCACCGGTCGCCGATTACGGCGCCAGTGGCGGCACCCACCGCCGCAGCGGCGACCTTGCCATCACCCTTGCCGATCCCAGATCCCGCGAGGCCGCCAAGTATTGCTCCCAACACGGCGCCTCCAGTGTTGTTGTTATTGCGGTAGACACGTTCTTCATGGCTCACACGCTCGGTCCAACATTCACGTTTGGGTTCATTGATCTGTTCATAGATCGGCGTCGAAGAAATGACCTTGGCTCGATCCGGGAAGCCGTGACCATGGCCTGCCCATGCCATGCCGGAAGACAGGGCAAGTGCAGCGGCCAGGCTGGCGATCAGGGGTTTGGTGCTTGTTTTCATGGTTACGCTCCTTTTTTTAAATTCCGGGAAACTCAGCGACGTCCGCGGTCGTCGTAAACTCTGTCAGGTCTTTCAGGGTTGCGGCGTTCGTATCCGTAGCCGTAGCCGCGATCCTCATGTTCATCCTCAGCCCGATCCTGCTTTTTCTTGCTGGATTGCTGCTTGAGCTTGCGTGGATCGCGTTCTTCCTGCCGGTACTGGTCATCACCTTTGCGCGCCAGAATCCAGGTTTCTTCAAGAAAACCGGGGCCAGCGACAGCGGGACCGGAAAACACCGGGCCGGCAAGGCTTGCAACCAGCAAGGCAGTCAGCAATCTGTTCATTTTTTTCTCCTTTCACTGGAAGGCATTTCTGTCTTCCACGGTTTGCAGTATGGATGGGAGTCGTAACCAAGCGGTTTCCCGCAAGCGCAATTTTGTAACAAGTTGTAACGGCGTTGTTTCAGTTTGCGCCCCGGCGCTGATATATTTCCAGCCATGAGCGAACAACAGCCTTCAATTTATGTGGTCGACGATGATGCCGGTATCCGGGATTTGCTGTCGGAGTACCTGACTACACAGGGTTTCAGTATTCGAACCGCTTCCGGCGCGGTGGAACTCGATAACTTGCTGGCCGAAGCCAGACCTGATTTGCTGGTGCTGGATCTGATGATGCCGGGAGAAGACGGCTTGTCCATTGCCCGCCGGATCAAGGGACTGGCCGGGGCGCCGCCCATCATCATGCTGTCCGCCAAGGGTGAGGATATTGACCGCATTGTCGGGCTCGAAGTTGGCGCGGATGATTATCTGGCTAAGCCGTTCAATCCGCGAGAACTGCTGGCGCGCATCCGCGCGGTGTTGCGGCGTGGCACGGCAAACGAATCCCTGCCCGAACATTCCATCCGGCTGGTGGAGTTCGGTCCTTTTCAGGTCAATCTGGATGCGCGATCGTTTACCCGTGAAGGCGAAGACATCACCCTGACCAGCGGCGAATTCAGCCTGCTGGAAATCATGATCACCCACCCGAACCGGGCGCTTTCCCGTGATTGGCTGATGGATCAGTTGCGCGGATTCGAGCGCGATCCGTTCGATCGCAGTATCGACGTACGCGTCAACCGGCTGCGCAAGAAAATCGAGGACGATCCCGCCAATCCCCGCTATATCAAGACTGTGTGGGGACAGGGTTACCTGTTCACGCCACAGGGCAAAGCCTGAACCGTGATCGCGCAATCACTGTTTGCACGCACTGCCATCATCCTGGCCATCGTTTTTCTGCTGTTCCAGGTAATGGCGAACTATGTGGTTTACCGCACGCTAGTCAAGCCTGTTGCAGAGCGTTCGGCGGACGATCTGGCGGGATTGATCATGCTGTCTGCCCAGACCTGGGTTGAACTTCCGCCACAGGTTCGCCCCGCTTTTGAACGGGAACTGGCCAAGCGCCATGGTTTACGGCTGCAGGCGGCATCTGGAGTTGCGGCGATCGAGTCTGCCGCATTCCCCTTCAAACAACAGATTGAGCAGGCACTTTCAAACCGGCTTGGGGAGGAAGTTCAACTCGACGGACGGAAGGAAAGTCCAGCGGTTTGGGTTGAGCTGCCGATTGGCGGAAAAATGCTGCAGGCGGGTTTCTTCCCGGACCGTTATACCGTCAAGCCACCCCTGGCAGCGGTAACGCTTGTCTCGGTTGGCGCTTTCATCGTGTTGCTTACGGCATTGCTGCTGGTGAGACGGATTACCGTGCCGCTTGCCAGGGCCTCCAGAGCTGCGGGTGTAGTGGGAAAGGGCGGTATTCCGGATGAACTGCCGGAAACCGGCCCCAGGGAACTGGCTGATCTTGCCCGGCGCTTCAATCAGATGGCTCGTGAAGTACACGACCTGCTGGAAAACCGTACCACGCTGCTGGGCGGCATATCGCACGACTTGCGCACGCCCTTGACCCGCATGCAGCTCAATATTGAACTCCTGCGCGAAAATTTTGATCCTTCCAGGTTGGCCCGAATGGAAAAGGATCTCGCCGAAATGAATGCGCTGATCGGGGGGTATCTGGAGCTGGCGCGCAACACTCAGGTGGAGTTCCCGCAAGACACTGATCTCGACGGGCTGGTGACATCAATCGCTGCCAAATTTGGTGCGCAGTATCAATCACAAGGCCGTTGCATATTTCAGGTAGCGCAGGCTTCGCTCGAACGCATACTGGATAACCTGTTGCAGAATGCCCGCCGCTATGGCGGAGAGAAAACGCCGGAAATTCGGCTCAAGTGCGGGAAAGATACCGCGGAAATATCGGTTCTCGATTCGGGTCCGGGCATACCGGAATCCGAACTGGAAAAAGTATTCAGGCCGTTTTACCGGCTGGAAACATCGCGTGCGAGTGCAACGGGGGGTACTGGGTTGGGCCTGGCCATTGTCAGGCAACTGGCGGAGCTGAATGGCTGGGCAATACGGCTGGCCAATCGGCCGGAAGGCGGTCTGGAGGCTACCGTCCTTTTAAAGTAACGGGTTTCAGCGCCTGCGGGTCAGTTGAAACTCGATAAACACCAGGGTCAGACTTACCAGCGACATGCGTTGCGTGCTTCCGCTGAAGTAACCAAGCGCCGAGGCGCGCGTGCCGATTCTGAGCGCGATGCCGCGCGGGAACGTAAGCTGCATCCAGTTGAATCAGCTGGCAAAATCAGAAGGCCGGTGAGCGATGCGCAAACACGGACAACTGGATGAACATCAGGCACATGCTGGTCAGTCGCATCCGCTCGGTTTCACCCTGAAACCAGGCGAAAAGGGATTTGTTCATTTCCAGAACCAGCAGGTTGTTTCCAAGACGTACACGCATGATTTTCTCCTCATAAATGTTTCGACCACGCCTGATATGGTGCAACGCCTGTGCCAGTTTCGATTTTTTGAATAGGCGCGCTAACTGCCTGTATTTCAATGGATAAATTTATTGTTGACGTGTCGGCTGCCCGAACTGTCTGGTCTGTCTGGCGTAAATTCGACAACAATTGACGAAACAGGAATATTTTTGCCACTCCACCCGGCCGCCAGACACGGACGGGCGATAGCCCTGGAAAAAGGTCAATTACAGGTAAAATCAATCCTTTACGTGCAACTGGCTTGTTACTGAATAAATGCGAACCTTCCAGGATCTGATCCTTACCCTGCAAACCTACTGGGCCAAACAGGGCTGCGCGCTGCTACAGCCTTACGATATGGAAGTCGGGGCGGGCACTTCCCATACCGCCACATTTTTGCGCGCGCTGGGGCCGGAACCCTGGAAAGCGGCCTATGTCCAGCCCAGTCGCCGCCCCAAGGACGGCCGCTACGGCGAAAATCCCAACCGCCTGCAGCATTACTACCAGTTCCAGGTGGTGCTGAAACCCGCTCCGGCCAATATTCTTGAGTTGTATCTGGGCTCGCTTGAAGTGCTGGGCTTCGATCTCAAACAGAACGACATCCGGTTTGTGGAAGATGATTGGGAGAATCCGACTCTGGGCGCCTGGGGCCTGGGCTGGGAAGTGTGGCTCAACGGCATGGAAGTGACCCAGTTCACTTACTTTCAGCAGGTCGGTGGCATCGACTGCAAGCCCATCACCGGCGAAATTACCTACGGCCTGGAGCGCCTAGCCATGTATCTGCAAGGCGTGGAAAATGTCTTCGACCTTCAGTGGACTGACGGGCTGACCTACCGCGATGTGTACCACCAGAACGAAGTCGAGCAGTCTGCCTACAATTTCGAGCACAGCGATGTCGAATTTCTGCTGACCGCATTCGGTGCGCACGAAAAGCAGGCGCAGCATTTGATGGAACAGCAGCTTGCCCTGCCCGCCTACGAGCAGGTTCTGAAAGCCGCGCATACCTTCAACATGCTGGATGCGCGCGGCGCCATTTCAGTGACTGAACGCGCGGCTTACATCGGCCGCATTCGCAATCTGGCCCGCAGCGTGGCGAAAAGCTACCTCAACAGCCGCGCGCGGCTCGGCTTCCCGATGGCACCAAAAGCGTGGGCAGAGGAAGTGCAGGCGATGCTGGCGAAAAAGGAGGCTGCGTGATGGCCTCGAAAAATCTGCTGGTTGAACTGTTTACCGAAGAACTGCCGCCCAAGGCGCTTAAGAAAATCGGTGAAAGTTTTGCCGAGCTGCTGTCGGCGAGCCTCAAGGCGCAGGGCCTGGCCACGCAAGATGCCGGTGTGACATCGTATGCCACGCCACGCAGACTTGCGGTTCATGTCAAGGAAGTGTTGCCGCAAGCGGCCGATAAGCAGGTCTCGCAAAAGCTCATGCCGGTGGCGGTTGGGCTGGATGCCAATGGTCAGCCGACGCCCGCGCTAGTGAAAAAACTTGCCGCCCTGGGTGTGGATACATCAGTGGTTTCAACACTCAAGCGGGAAGGCGAAGGCAAGAACGAAACTTTGTTTTTTGATTCGGTGGTGACGGGCTCGATGCTTGCCGAGGGGCTGCAAAAATCCCTTGACGAAGCGCTTGAAAAATTGCCCATCCCAAAAGTGATGCAGTATCAACTTGCGGATGGCTGGTCCTCTGTCAATTTCGTTCGGCCCGCGCATGGGTTGGTGGCCCTGCATGGAGATCAGGTCGTTCCGGTTTCCGTCCTCGGTTTGAAAGCGGGGCGTGAAACCCGTGGCCACCGTTTCGAGGCAAAAAGCGAAGCCATCGTCATCCAGAATGCTGACAGCTACGCAAGCCAGATGCGCGAGGAAGGTGCGGTCATCGCCAGCTTCGCGGAACGCCGCGAGGAGATTTCACGGCAACTTCAATCGGCTGCAAATAAGCAGGGCTTGAAGCCAATCGACGATGAAGCGCTGCTGGACGAAGTGACTGCGCTGGTGGAAAGGCCCAATGTGCTGGTGGGCAAGTTCGAGGAAGCTTTCCTCGAGGTGCCTCAGGAATGCCTGATCCTGACCATGAAGGCCAACCAGAAATATTTCCCGCTGCTGAATGCACAAGGCAAGCTCACCAACCAGTTCCTGATCGTTTCCAACATTGCGCCTGCGGACGCTTCGGCGGTTGTCGGCGGCAACGAGCGCGTAGTGCGTCCGCGTCTGGCCGATGCCAAATTCTTCTTTGATCAGGATCGCAAGAAGACGCTTGAATCGCGCGTGCCAGGATTGTCCAAAGTGGTGTACCACAACAAGCTGGGCAGTCAGGGCGAACGCGTGGAGCGTGTGATGTCGATTGCAAGGGCGATCGGACAGATGCTCGGTAGTGAGGAACTGGCAATGCATGCCGATCGGGCAGCGCTGCTCGCCAAGGCTGATTTGCTGACCGACATGGTTGGAGAATTTCCCGAGTTGCAGGGCATCATGGGCCGCTACTATGCGCTGCATGACGGTGAAGACCAACTGGTGGCGGAGGCCATTGAAGATCACTACAAACCACGCTTTGCTGGAGACGAACTGCCGCGCAACGATGTGGGCGTGTGTGTGGCGCTGGCCGACAAACTGGAGACGCTGGTAGGCATGTTTGGTATTGGCCAGATTCCGACCGGTGACAAGGATCCGTTTGCCTTGCGGCGACATGCGTTGGGTGTACTGCGAATTCTGATCGAGAAAGCGTTGCCCTTAAGTCTCTTCCATATTGTGGAAATGGCATTTTCAGTATTTCCGAAGGGCGTATTGAATGATGCCCATACCGATCTTGAATTGTTTATTTATGAACGTCTTGGAGGCATGCTGCGTGAACAAGGCTTTACAGCAAATGAAGTCGAAGCAGTCCTTTCGAAACGCTTTAGTCAGATTTTCGTTGTCCCAAAACAAATCAGTGCAGTGAAAGCATTTGCTAACTTACCTGAAGCGCCTGCACTGGCCGCCGCCAACAAACGCGTTGGTAACATCCTGAAGAAGATTGAAGGGGGGGTGCCAATCGATGTTGATCCGGTGTGCCTCATTGAGCCAGCTGAAAAAAACCTGTTCGATGCGTTAGCGCAAATCAAACCTCAGGCAGATACCGCATTTGAATCCGGCGATTACACGGCGTCTCTGCAAACATTGGCCGCATTGAAAACCCCGGTGGATGCCTTCTTCGATGGCGTGATGGTTAACGCTGACGATCCCGCACTCAGGAACAACCGTCTGGCATTACTGAATCAGCTGCACCAGACCATGAATCGCGTGGCTGACCTTTCGAAACTCGCTGCCTGATGAAGCTGGTTATTCTCGATCGCGACGGTGTCATCAACTTCGATTCGGACAAGTTCATCAAAAGTCCGGATGAGTGGAAGCCGATCCCCGGCAGTCTGGAGGCAATTGCGCGGCTGAACAAGAACGGCTACCGCGTGGTGGTGGCAAGCAATCAGTCGGGTGTCGGCCGCGGGCTGCTCGACATGGCGACGCTCAATGCCATCCACGCCAAAATGCACAAGGCCTTGTCGCAATACGGCGGCCACATCGA
>ERZ1645185.155-NODE-155-length-28974-cov-5.526885_pt1 | contig 28974 bp, 25 predicted proteins | sample MGYA00575351_ERZ1645185 | MGnify/ENA primary metagenome ERZ1645185 (study PRJEB40838, sample SAMN11284767) | freshwater sediment metagenome | isolation source: river sediment | host: Sediment | place: India: Jana village, Kanpur | collected 2015-12-17 ... | reverse complement strand
CCGCCCTCCAGGACCGCACCCGCCGCGTCCTCCGCAACCTGCGCAAGGGCCTCCAGCTCGCCTGGGGGGCCGGCCCCCGCGAGCTCGTCAAGTTCACCGTCCTCGGCATGATCACCGCGACGGTGCAGCCCATCACCGTCATCCTCGGCTCCCTCCTCGTCAGCCGCATCGCCGCCGGCACCGCCGGCAGCGTCACCTTCGCGCAGGTCGTCCCCATCATCGCCGGCCTCTGGGCCGTCAGCGCCGTGCAGCGCGCCATCGGCGCCTACCAGGGCTTCGGCCGCGACCTCTTCGTCCGCCGCGTCCAGCTCGAGGCCGAGCGACGCCTCCTCGCCAAGGCCAGCACCATCGACCTCGGCCACTTCGACCACAGCGACTGGCACGACCGCCTCGCCCGCGCCAAGCGCGACGTCTCCTGGCGGCCCGGCGACCTCACCTGGTCGGTCCTCGGACTCTCCGGCAACGTCGTCACCATCCTCCTGATGGCGGGCATCCTCGCGAGCCTCCACTGGGCGCTCGTCGCCCTCGCGCTCGCCGCCGCCGTGCTCTCGCTCCTCCTCGAACGCCGCAACACGGTGCGGATGTACGAGTACTTCTACAAGGAGACGCCCGAGGAACGCGAACGCGAATACCTCGGCAACCTCCTCGTCGAACCCAAGAGCACCAAGGAGGTCCGCGCCTACGTCCTCTCCGACCACCTGCTCGGCAGGCACCGCCGCCTCTCGGAGGAGCTGCTCGAGAAGCGCAAGGCGATGTACAAGGCGGGCGCGCACATCTCGCTCCTCAGCGGCCTCGTCACCGGCACCTCGCTCGCCCTCGCCTACGCCTTCGTCGCCTGGCGCGGCGTGCACGGGCTCATCGACGCCGGCGGCATCGTCCTCGTCATCGGCGCCTTCGCCTCCGTCTCCGGCACGCTCGGCAACATCTCGTCGACCTTCGTCGCCGTCGACCAGCACACGACCTTCCTCGACGACTACTTCTCGTTCCTCGCCATCGAACCGCTCGTCGCGCGCCCCGCCGACCCCAAGTCGCTGCCGCCGCGGCTCGCCAAGGGGATCGAGTTCGACGACGTGATGTTCGAGTACCCGGGCGGCAACGCCCCCGCGGTGGATGGCTTCTCGCTCACCATCCGCGACGGCGAGCTCCTCGCACTCGTCGGCGAGAACGGCGCCGGCAAGAGCACCTTCGTCAAGCTGCTGCTGCGCTTCTACGACCCCACGCGCGGCAGCATCCGCATCGGCGGCGTCGACCTGCGCGACATCCCGCCCGAGGTGCTCCGCGAGCGGATCGGCGTGCTCTTCCAGGACTTCGCCACCTACGAGCTCACGGTGCGCGAGAACGTCTCGCTCGGCCGCCCCACGCAGCCGGCCGACGACGCGCGCGTGCAGAAGGCGCTGCGCGACGCGCGCGCCGACTCGCTCGTGCGCAAGCTGCCGGCGGGGCTCGACTCGCGCACCGGCCGCCTCTTCGAGGGCGGGCACGACCTCTCGGGCGGCGAGTGGCAGCGCCTCGCGCTCGCGCGGATCATGTACCGCGACGCCGATGTGTGGATCCTCGACGAGCCGACGAGCTCGCTCGACCCCGAGGCCGAGGCGGCGGTGTTCGCGGAGCTCAAGGCGAACCTCCGCGGCCGCATCGGCATCGTCATCTCGCACCGCTTCTCCACGGTGCGCATCGCCGACCGCATCGCGGTGATCGACGACGGCCGCGTGCAGGAGCTCGGCACGCACGAGGAGCTGCTCGCCGCGGGCGGGCGCTACGCGCGGCTCTTCGAGCTGCAGGCGGCGGGCTACCGCTGAGCCCGCCGCCGCCGGATCACGGCAGCGGCATCACCCAGATGTTCCGGAACCGCACCGGATGGTCGTGGTCCTGCAGCGAGATCGGCAGCAGGTCCTCGTGCGCCTCGTACGGCACGCGCACGCGGTGGCTCGTCGGCCCGAGCAGCGCGACGTCGTCGTGCACCACCACGCCGTTGTGCCGCACCGTCATCCGCGCGGGGCGCAGCAGCACGCCGGTCGAGTCGAACACGGGCCGGCGGAAGTCGATGTCGTAGCTCTGCCACGCGCCCGGCTTGCGGCTCACGTTCACGCGCGGCGGGTGCTGGCCGTAGATCGCCGCCGCCTGCCCGTCGGCATAGGTGTCGCTGCCGTACGAGTCGAGCACCTGCACCTCGTAGCGGCCCATGAAGAAGACGCCGCTGTTGCCGCGGTCCTGCCCGGTCCCCTTGGGCGGGTTGGGCGAGGCCCACTCGATGTGCAACCGCACGTCGCCGAACCCCACGCGCGTCTGGATGCCGCCCGTGCCGGCCGCGACCTCCATCGCGCCGTCGACGAGCCGCCACTTGGCGCGGCCGCCGTCGCGCCCCTGCCACCAGTCGAGATGCCTGCCGTCGAACAGCACCAGCGCCCCCTTCGGCGGGCGCGCGGGCAGGCGCTGCCGCGGCGCCGCCTCCACGGGCGGCTTGGGGCGCTCCATCGAGTGCTGCGGCCAGGTCTGCTGCGCGCCGAGCGGCGCGCCGAGCGGCGCGGCGGCGAACAGCGACAGCGCGCACGCGGCGCGCACGACCTTCTGCGACATCAGCGACTCCCCAGGTGATCCGGTCCGATCCCGCCCATCGCGACGTACTTCACCTCGAGGTACTCCTCGAGCCCCTGCCGCGCCCCCTCGCGCCCGATCCCGCTCTCCTTCACGCCGCCGAACGGCGCCACCTCGGTGGAGATGAGCCCCTCGTTGATGCCCACCATCCCGAACTCGAGGGCCTCCGCCACGCGCCAGGCGCGCGCGAGGTCGCGCGTGTACGCGTACGCGGCGAGGCCGTACGGCGTCGCGTTCGCCAGGCGGATCGCCTCCGCCTCCGTCGCGAACGGCATCACCGTCGACACCGGCCCGAAGATCTCCTCGTGCGCGATCGCCATCGCGTCGGTCACGCCGGTGAGCACGGTGGGCTGGTAGAAGGTCCCGCCGCGCGCGTGCCGCGCCCCGCCGCAGGCCACGCGCGCGCCCTGCGCGGTCGCATCGGCCACGAGCCGCTCGACCTTCTGCACCGCGCGCTCCGAGATCAGCGGACCCTGCACCACGCCCGGCTCCATCCCGGCCCCCACGGGGAGCGTCGACACGGCCGCCGCGAGGCGCCGCGAGAACTCCTCCGCCACGCCCTGCTGCACGAGGAAGCGGTTGGCGCAGACGCACGTCTGTCCCGCATTGCGGTACCGCGACGCCACCGCGCCGCGCACCGCCGCCTCGAGGTCGGCGTCGTCGAACACGAGGAACGGCGCGTTGCCGCCCAGCTCCAGCGACACGCGCTTCACCGTCCCCGCGCACTGCGCCATCAGCAGCTTCCCCACCGCGGTCGAGCCGGTGAACGAGAACTTCCGCACCAGCGGATGCTCGGTGAGCACCTTCCCCACCTCGCTCGCGCGCGTGGTGGGGAGCACGTTGAACACGCCGTGCGGCACGCCCGCCTCGTCGGCGAGCGCCGCGAGCGCGAGCGCCGACAGCGGCGTCTCGGCCGCGGGCTTCACGAGGAAGGTGCACCCCGCCGCGAGCGCGGGCCCCGCCTTCCGCGTGAGCATCGCGATGGGGAAGTTCCACGGCGTGATCGCCGCGCACACGCCCACCGGCTGGCGCAGCGCGAGCAGGCGGCGCCCCGCGACGGGCGTCGGGATCACCTCGCCGTACGCGCGCTTGGCCTCCTCGGCGAACCACTCGATGAACGACGCGCCGTACGCCACCTCCCCCCGCGACTCGGCGAGCGGCTTCCCCTGCTCCTGCGTCATGATCAGCGCGAGGTCCTCCTGCGCCGCCATGATGCCGTCGAACCACCGCCGGAGGATCGTCGCGCGCTCCTTGGCGGTGCGCGCCGCCCAGTCGTGCTGCGCCGCCTGCGCGGCGTGCACCGCGCGCTCCGCGGCGGCCGCGTCGAGGTCGGCCACCTCGGCGAGCAGCGCGCCCGTCGCGGGATCGCGCACGGCGAAGGTCGCCGACGACGTGACCCACACGCCGCCGACGTAGCCGGCCTCGCGCACCAGCTCAGGACGCCGCAGCCCCTGCACCCTCACGTGGCCTCCCGCCTCAGCGCGGCTTCGGCGCGCGCGCGCCGGAGTCGGGGCTGCGATGGTCGTTGGCGGCGCGCGCGGTGCGCGTGGCGGCGTCGTACACGATCGTGTGCGCGTCGCCGATCTGTCCCCCGGCCGGCATCACCTTGACCTGGTGCCCCATCGCGCGCAGCGCCTCGACCACCTCGGGCGTGGCGGCACCGGGCTCGAAGATCGCGGTGTCCGGCATCCACTGATGGTGGATGCGCGGCGCGTCCACCGCCGCGCGCGCCCCCTCGCCGAAGGCGGTCACGCCCAGCACGACGTTGAGCACCGTGTTGGGGATCGTGCGGCCGCCCGGCGAGCCCGTCACCAGCCGCAGCGCGCCGTCCTTCGTCACGATCACCGGCGACATCGAGCTGAGCATCCGCTTGCCCGGCGCGATCACGTTCGCCGGCGTGCCGATCGCGAATCCGTGGTCGGTGTAGCCGGGCTTCTTGTTGAAGTCGCCCATCTCGTTGTTGAGCAGGAAGCCCGCGACCACCACGCCCGAGCCGTAGCCGCTCTCGAGCGTGTACGTGTTTGACACCGCGTTCCCCTCCGCGTCCACCACGCTGAAGTGCGTCGTCTGCGGCGACTCGGGCGCCGGCGCGAGGATGTCGCGGCCGAGCTCGGCGCTCGACGACGCGCGCGCCGTGTCGATGCCGGCGACGAGCTCGCGCGCGAACTCCTTGCTGATCAGCCGCTCCATCGGGACGGCTGTGAAGTCGGGGTCGCCGAGCCACCGCGCGCGCTCCAGGTAGGCACGGCGCGCCGCCTCGAGGCGGCGATGCAGCGTGCGCGCGTCGCCGCGCGCGAGGCCGGCGACGCCCATCGCCTCGAGCTGGTTGAGCGTGAGCATCATCACCGCGCCGCCGGAGCTCGGCGGGCCCATCGCGATGAGCTCGTGCCCGTTGAACGTGCCGCGCACCGGCGCGCGCTCCACCGACTGGTAGGCCGCGAGGTCCGCCTTGGTGATCAGGCCGCCGTGCGCGCGCATCTGCGCGTCGATCGAGTCGGCGATCCATCCCGTGTAGAACGCGTCGGGCCCCTGCTCGGCGATGGCGCGCAGCGCGCGGCCGAGCTGCGGGAGCTTGAGCGTGTCGCCCGCGGCCCAGGCGCCGCCGCCGGGCTTGCCGTACGCGGCCGCGGAGGCCGGGAAGTGCACGAAGAACCGCGTCACCACCCCGTTCAGCTCCTCCGCGAACGGCCCCGACAGCGCGAAGCCCTGCTCGGCGAGCGTCACCGCCGGCATCACGACGTCCTTCCACGGGAGCTTGCCGAACTTGCCGTGCGCGAGCGCGAGCCCGCGCACCGTGCCGGGCACGCCGGGCGCGAGCCACCCCGAGTCGGTGCGGGCCTCGACGATGTTGCCCTTCGCATCGAGGTACATCGTCGGCGTCGCCTTCAGCGGCGCCTTCTCGCGGTAGTCGATCGTCGTCGCCGTGCCGTCGGCGAGGCGCACGACCATGAACCCGCCGCCGCCGATGTTGCCGGCGGCCGGGTAGGTGACCGAGAGCGCGAAGGCCGTCGCGACCGCGGCGTCGACCGCGTTGCCGCCGCGCGCGAGCATCTCCGCGCCGGCGTCGCTCGCGAGGTGATGGGCCGAGACGACGACGCCGGTCGACGAGACGAGCTCGTCGACCGGCGTGTCGGGCTTGGAACAGGCCGCGCCCGGGAGGAGCGCGAACAGCAGCAGGGAGGACCGCAGGCAGGGGGAGGTCATGCGGGGAATGTACGGCCTCCCCGCCCCGCCCGCCCGTGCCGTCAGCGCCCCCCGAAGCTCATGGTGAGGCCGAAGCCGGTGTCGCTGCGGCCGTCGGCGTTGGTGAGCATCGCCGCCGCCTGCAGGTTGAACACGCCGAACTCCAAGCCGAGGCCGCCGCTGTAGCGCATCGCATCGCCGTAGGACGTCACGCCGGCGCGCAGCGGCACGAACGGGATCAGCTTGAGCTCGGCGCCGAGGCCGATCTGCGTCTGCGGCCCGAGCTCGATGCCCTCGCCGAAGCGCTGGCGCAGGTCGGCCGCGAGCGTGAGCCGCTTGATGCCGGTCCACGCCACGCCGAGCGCGAGCATCGGCTTCACCTTCGCCGCCTCGATGCGGCCGGTGAGCAGGGCCTGCACGTCCTGCGGCGCGCTGGAGAGCGGCAGCAGCGAGTCGACCTCGGAGCTGCTGTTGTTCGCGTCGAAGCTCGCGCGCACCGGCAGGTAGTAGAGGTTGTCGGTGTCCCACTTGAAGGTGCTGACGATGTCGTGCACCACCGCCGACGTCCGCAGGTTGCCGAGCTGCCAGGTGGCGCCCACGTCGAAGCCGAAGCCGCGGCCGTTGACCCACTCGGCGGTGTCGGTCACGACCATCGGGGCGTCGAGCTCCACCGCGACCGGGTTGGAGGTGATGGTCGAGCCGTTGTCGCGCATCGACGCCGCGCCGTGGCCGAGCATGTACTTGCCCGTCACGCCGAGCGCGAGGTCGCCGATCGGCACGAGCGGCACCTTGCGGCCGTACGCGAGGCCGAAGGTCGTCGTCGCGTTGCCGTCGAGCGCGAGGTCGCGCAGCTGGTAGTCCTGCGGGATGCCGGTGCGGCCCGCGTTGCCGAACAGCAGCAGCTCGGCGACTCCCGGCGGCAGGTTGCCGTCGGCGCGCACCGTGGTCGTCGCGCTGAAGGCGAAGCGGCCGATCGACAGCGCGAGCGGCGTGACGTGGAGGTCGCCGCCCAGGTCCTGGCCGGCGTTGTCGGTGACCTTCTGCATCCACTGCTCGCGCACCGACTGCGGCACGACCACGCCGGCGTAGTCGTTGAGGTCGCTGAGCGTGATCGGGCCCATGCCCATGCCGAGCTGCGGCGAGAGGCCGAGCGAGAAGCGCGAGTTGCCGTCGAGGCCGAGGTTGGCCGGGTTCCAGGCGACCGCGTTGAAGTTGCGCGCGAGCGCCGTGTAGTTGCCGCCCATCGCGGTGGCGGCGGCGGAGGCGTTGCCCTGCGCCGCGGCGGTCGCGGGCATGGCGATGGCGCCGAGGAGGGCGAGCGCGGCGAGGCGCGTCATGGAGATGCGTCGCGTCATGGCTCAGGCCCCCACGTTGAGGACGACCCGCACGCTGGTGCGCACGGTGAGGCGCTGCGTCGGCGTGACGGCGACGGAGTTGCCCGCCCCCGTGCCCGTCGCGGTGCCGGCGACGGCGATCGACACGCCGCTCTTGCCGAGGATCTGGCGCAGCTCGGCCTGCGTGAGCGCGACCGTCAGCTGCGTGGCCGGCGCGGCCGGCACGTTCACCGGCTTCACGATCGACACCGGCCCCTGCCCGCCCTGCGCCGGCGCCGTGATCGTCATGGTGAGCGCGGCCGTCGCGGTGAACGGATTGAGCACCGTCAGCTGCAGCCCGCCCGACTCCACCTGGTCGGCGAAGTCGACGCCCGAGAGGTCGAAGTCGCTCGGCGTCGTGTCGATCGTCTCGTTGTTCACCGCGACGGTCGCCTGCGAGACCGTGAGGCCCACGAGCGAGGCCGCGACGGAGAAGCCGTTGCTGCCGCTGAGCGGCGCGGCGTCGCCGGCCGGCACGTCGAGCGCGACCGACACCGTGATGGCGCCGTTGTAGGTGCCCGTGGGCATCGGCACCGTGAGCGTGCTGAGCTGGCCCGTGGGCAGCGCGCGCGTGCCGCCGCTGAACGTGGTCGTCGCGCTGAGCGCGCCGCCGTTGGCGCTGATGGTGACGCTCAGCTGCCCGTAGGGCGCGCCGGCGGCGTTGGGCCGAAGCGGATCGAAGCCAAGGTTGTTCGTCACCGCCAGCGAGAGCTGGCCGCCGGTCACCGTGACCGACGAGACCGTCGCGGGGAGCGTGATGCTCGCCTGCAGCGCGCCCGCGGGCGACGTGAAGGCCGGCACCGGCGCCGTGACCGTCGCGCCCGACTGGCAGGCCGGCTGGCCGCAGAGCGTCGCGAGCGTCGTGCTCGCGTTCGGCGAGGGCGTCGTGACCTGGAAGGCGGTGCCCGCGCCGTTGAGCGCGATGCCCGCGGGGAGGATCTCGCTCACGCCGACGCTCACCGAGTCGCTGGGCACCACCCAGGTCTGCTGGAGGATCGGGGCCTCGGACGGGATGTCGCAGGCGGCGACGATCCCGAGCGGGACGAGGAGGGCGGCGCGCCAGGCGCGCCGCGACGACGGGAAGGACATGGGGTTCCTTGCTGGAGTGCGGGGACGCGGACCGTCCGCGGCCACGTGGTAATGAATGTGCAGGTTCCGGGCCTGCGCAGGCCCGGGAGGGGCGGCGCCGTCACAGGGTGACGTTTCCTGCAGTATCGGCAGGCCGGGCGGAGTACGTCATCTGACGTATATCAGCGGCCGGCGGTCCGCCCGTACCCTGTGCGGAACACCCCGCCACGGAGCCCCACCGATGCCCCGCCGCCCGTCCTTCGTCCGCCGTTTCGCCACCCGCCTGGTGCTCGCCACCGCGCTGCTGGCGGCCGCCTGCGTCAACCGGTTCGTCACCACCGACGTCCGCGAGATGAAGCCGCCCACCGACGGCAGCTTCACCGACATCAAGTCGCCGGTGAAGGTGCACCTCCTCGACGGCAGCACCGTGCTCTTCACCGGCGGCGCGCAGGTGCAGCGGTATGCGATCGTCGGCGAGGGGCAGCAGTTCGCCCTGCTGGGCAGCGTCGGCGTGCCGCGCCGCAGCGTTCCGATGGACAGCATCGCCGGCGTGGAGGCGTTCAACGAGAAGACGCTCGTGGCGCCGACGCTGATCGTGAGCGCCGGGGCGACCGCGCTCGGCGTCGCCGCGTTCGCGGGGCTCGCCGTCGCGATCTTCGGGTCGTGCCCCACCATCTACGCCGACGCCGGCCGCGGCCTCGTGCTCGAGGCCGAGGGCTTCTCGTACGCGATCTCGCCGCTGATGGAGCATCGCGACCTCGACGCGCTCCGCGTGCGGCCCGGCGCCGACGGCGTGCTGCGCCTCGAGCTGCGCAACGAGGCGCTCGAGACGCACTTCATCAACCAGGTGGAGGCGGTCGCGGTGCGCCACGCCGCCGGCGCGCGGGTGGTGCCCGACCAGGGATCGCGCCCCGTCGTGCTGGGCGGCTTCGGTCGCGTCGCCGGCGCGCGCGACCGGTCGGGGCGCGACGTCGCGCCGCTGCTCGCCGAGCGCGACGGCCGGCTCTTCACCACGGCGCCGTCGACCACCGGCGCTGCGCGCGAGGGGGACCTGGATGACTGGATCGACCTCGACCTCGCCGACCTGCCGCCAGGCGATTCGATCGCGGTGGTGCTGAGGCTGCGCAACTCGCTGCTCAACACCGTGCTGCTCTACGAGGGCATGCTCGGCGGGCGCGACGCCGCCGACTGGCTCGCCTCCGACCTCCAGCACATCGGCCGCACGGTCGAGTTCTCGCGCTGGTACGTCCGCACGATGGGCATGCGCCTCTCGGTCGACGGCGTGCCGCTGCCGGTGCACGAGCCGTACGAGGGCCACGCGCGGCTCGGCGACATCGGCCCGATCGCCTTCCGCGACGTGGCCGTGGTGCTGCCGCGGCCCGCGCGCGACGCGGCGACGGCGCGCGTGCGGCTGCGCTTCGTCGCCGACAACTGGCGCATCGACGAGGCGCGGGTGGCGGGCGCGATCGACCGCCCCGAGTACCGCACGCTGCCGGTGACGGAGGTGATCGTGCCGACGCCCGCGCGCGGCGAGGGCCCCGTGGCCGATGCCCCGGCGGTGCCGGCGCTCGCGCAGGCCGACGAGACCTACCTCGAGACGCGGCCCGGCCAGCGGATGACACTCGTCTTCGCGCGGGACGAGGCGCCGGCCGCCACCGGCGATTCGACGTCGACGTACCTGATCGCCTGGCAGGGGTGGTATCGCGAATGGATGCGCGCCAAGTGGCTCGCCGAGCCCGTCCGCACCACGCCGTTCGTCCCGGGCGATGCGGCCGTCGTCACCGCGCTGCGCAGCTGGACCGCCAAGCAGGAGGTGTTCGAGCAGGCCTTCTACGCCTCCACCATCCCCGTCCGCTGAGGAGCGACCGATGCGACCCACCATCCTGATCGCCGCGCTGCTCCTCGCGGGTGGCTGCGTCTGGGGCATTCGCCCCGCCAAGCTGCCCGTCGCCACCACGCCGGAAGGGGCGCGCGTGAGCGTCGTCCTCACCGGCAGCAAGACGACGCTCGTCGGCGAGCTCTTCGCCGCCGACTCGTCGGGGCTCCTCGTGCACCACCAGCGCCTGACGCGCATCCCCTGGACGCGCATCGGCTTCGTGGATGCGATGACGCTGCCGGACACGTACGACCTGTTTGCGAAGGATGCCGCCACGCCGGCGAAGCAGCGGCGGCTCGCGCTCGTCAGCCGATTCCCGCAGGGGCTCTCCGGTCCGCTCCTCGCGCAGGTGCTCGCGGCGCTCAAGCAGGACGCGGTGGAGGAACTGCCATGATCGCGCTGCTGCCGTTCCTCGCCGCGGCGACGCTCGCCGCGGGGATGCCCGACACGGGGACGCCGCACGCGGGGATGCCCGACGCCTCGCGCGCGCGGCTCGACTCGCTCGCCGACGCGACGGCCGAGCGCATCGCGCGATACGCCGACCGGCGCGCGGCGATCGCGGCGGGCTATCGACGCATCGGCACCGACTTCCCCGGGATGGGCGAGCATTGGCTGCACGTGGGCTCGCTGCTCGCGCAGCGCCTCGACCCCGACCGGCCGACGATGCTCGCCTACGCGACGATCGACGGCCGCCCCACGCTCCTCGGCGCCGGCTACGTGGTCACCACGCAGGGCGACACGGCGGCCACGGTGCCCGGCTGGCCCACGTACTGGCACGAGCACAGCGGGCTGCTCGGTGACGAGAGCGGGGTGCGCGGGGTGACCGCCGGCGTGACGGCGGGCGTGACCACCGGCGCGCCCGGCGCCGCACGCGGCGCGTCGGAGACGCACGTCTGGGTGCTGCACATCTGGACCGCGCTGCCCAACCCGTCGGGCCGCTACGAGGCGGACAACTGGACGCTGCCGTTCGCGCGCGCGGGACTCGTGGCGCCGAGCGATGTGGATGCGGACATCGGGCGCGCCTTCTCGTTGAGCGTCGCCGGCGGCGACGAATACCTGCGGCGCGTGCTGACCGATGCGGGGCTGCGCGGAGCGTCGCACGTCGATGCGATCGACGCGGCGATCGCGGCCGCGCGTGAGACGGCGGCCGGCATCGCGGAGCGCGCGCGTCCCGCGGGCGTGGTCTCCGTCGACGATGCCGTCGCGCTGCGGGCGGCCTGGGCGACGTTGGCGCGCCGCCTTCGTGAGACGTCGGGGCCGGCGGTCGAGCCGATCCTCGCGCCGCCACACGCGCCGCACGTGCACGACGCGGTCACGGCCGTGCCGCGCGACCCACCCTCGTGACGGTGACCGTCCACCCCGGCCCCGCGCCGACGCCGTGCCGCTCCGCGAAGCTTCCCTGGTTGCGCGCGACCGCGAGCTCGAGCAGGCTGTTGAGGTATGCCAATGCGGCACCCTCGGGCACGTGGCCGAAGCTCTCGACGAACGGTGTGACCACCGTCACAACCGGGCGCGAATCGTGCGCGATCGACACGCGCAGCGTGTCGCCGCGCGACCAGCCGGCCGCATCGACCATCGCGGCGGGGATGTTCGTCCAGAGGTTGCCGTAGGGGCGGTCGATCATCGCGACCATGCCGCGCACGGTCGCCTCGCCGCGCGTCGCCTGCCCCGCGCGCGGCGTGACCGGGAGGTCGATGCTCGCCGTCGGCACGTTCAGCCGCACCAACTGCGTGCCGCGCGACGGACCCACCTCCTCGAACTGCGTGCGTCCCGCCGCGAGCCGCGCACCGAGGTAGGCGAAGACATCGCGGCCGTGAAAAGTGTGCGAGCGCTCCGAACCGGCGAGCCGTTGCCGCGCGAGGTCGATCTCGCGCACCTCCACCACGTCGTCGCCGATGAGCGTGAGCGTGCCGTTGTCGGGCGTGACGATGAGATGCCCGCGCCGCGTGCGCGCGACCACGCCCAGCCGTTCCGTGCCGACGCCCGGATCGACGATCGAGACGAAGACCGTCCCCGACGGCCAGAAGGGGGTCACCTGCCGCAGGCGGTACGCCGCCTCCCAGACGTCGAACGGCGCGACCTCGTGCGTGAGGTCGTGGATCCGCAGCGCGGCATCGACGCCGACGGCGACGCCCTTCATCGAGGCGACCGCGCCGTCGCGCGTGCCGAAGTCGCTCTGGAGGACGAGCGTGCCCTGAGCGGCCGCCGCGCGCGCGCCGGCCACCAGCCACGCCGTCGCGAGCATCGTGCGCCGCAGCGAGCGAATCACCGTGCAGAGCCCCATCACGCCTCCGTCTCGACCGACCGCGCGATCCCCCACTGCGCGAGCCAGTAGGTCCCCAGCACCACCGCCGTCCCGCCGGCGAACGCGCCGCGGAAGCGGCCCACCGCGAGCGCGGCATCGCTCACCAGGAAGCTCGCCGCACCCATCGCCGCGAGCGCGGCCGCCGTGCGGCGCGCGGGATCGTCCGCGGACATCGCGCGCCACCGCGCGATCGCCTGCCACGCCATCGTGGCGATCACGCCCACGTAGGCGAGCACCGGCACACGCATCGCGCCGAGCGCGGGCCACAGCACCACGAGCATCGCCGCGCCGAAGAGCGCGACCACGAGGAACACCGGCACGTCGCGCGCGCCACCACCGTCCCCCGCGAAGGCCGTCACGTACAGCAGGTGCGCCACGAGGAAGCTCGCGAGCCCGGGGAGGAACAGGTCGCCCGGGAGCATCAGGAACACGTCCCCCGCGAGCGAGGCGGCGAGGCCGAGCGTGACCAAGCGGCGGTACGACGCGGAGACCGGACGGACCGCGCCCCACGCGAGCAGCAGCGCCGCGATCGTCGCGAGCGGCTTGGTGACGTACGCGACCGCCATCAGCGCCGGCGACGCTCCGCGCCACGCGGCCAGCGACTGCGCGACGATGCAGGCGACAGCCGAGACGGCCAGCACGGCTTCGAGGGACCGACGGCGGAACGTGGCGGGGAACATGCGCCCGAATCTACGCCGGCGCCCGCGCCGCGGCGTCCGGCCTGCGACGCTAGGACCGCGGCAGGCGGCGGGCCCCGCTAGTCGACCGCGATCCCCGAGAGCCTCACGCGCCGGAAGTTCATCTCGCCCGGCACCACGCCCCCGGGCCCCACCACCGCGCGCCAGTAGTGCACGACCACCGTGTCCCCGCTCGACGCCCCGATGATCTGGTCCACGGGAAAGAGCCGCGTTTCCCCCGGCTCCACCTTGCCGCAGTCATCGCAGATCATCGGGATCCAGTCGATCAGCGGCTGGATGTGCGCCGACACGAGGAAGGTGTAGAGCGGCCGGTCGGAGCCGTTGTGGACGGCGATCGCCTCCGGCAGGGCGCGCACGCCCACCTCCTCGGACGGACTGAAGAGGTCCTCGCAGGCGGCCAGGAGCAGCAGGGGGGCGAGGAGGAGCAGCAGTCGGCGTCGCATGCCCGTACTACCCGCGGTATGTTCTCCCGCATCACCAACCCCTCGACGCCATGACCGCACTGCGCCCCCTCGCCGCCGCCGCGCTCGCCCTCGTCCTCTCCGCCTGCGCCGGCCGCGGCGGACCCGCCACCGACGTCGCCGGCCGCGGCGGCACCTACGACGTCGTCATCGAGAACGGCCGCATCGTCGACGGCACCGGCAGCGCCTGGTACCATGGCGACGTCGCGCTGCGCGGCGACCGCATCGCGGCGATGGGCCCGCGCGGCGCCTTCCGCTCCGCGAATGCGCGCACCCGCGTCGACGCCACCGGCCACGTGGTCGCGCCGGGCTTCATCGACATCCAGGCGCACTCGCTCGCCCACTACATGAACGGCGACGGGCGCGCGATCTCCATGATCACGCAGGGCATCACCACCGCCATCCACGGCGAGGGCAGCTCGCTCGCGCCGATCAACGACAAGCTCCTCGCCGCGGAGACCGACACCGCGGCGCGGCGCGTCCTCTCGGGCTTCACGGGCCCGCGCGGCTTCGCGAAGTGGCTGAAGTACATGCACGCGCGCGGCACGGCGCAGAACGTCGGCTCCTTCCTCGGCGACGGCACGCTGCGCGTCTACGCCAAGGGCGAGGCGGCCGGCCCGCTCACGCCCGCCGAGCTCGACTCGATGCGCGCCGCGGTGCGCTACGCGATGGAGGGCGGCGCCTTCGGCATCGCCAGCGCGCTGATCTACCCGCCCAACACCTACGCCAGCACCGAGGAGCTCGTCGAGGCCGCCAAGGCGATGGCGCCGTACGGCGGCGTCTACATCACGCACATGCGCTCCGAGGGCGACAAGTTCCTCGAGGCGATGGACGAGGCGCTGCGCATCGGCCGCGAGGGCGGCGTGCCGGTGGAGATCTTCCACCTCAAGGCGAGCGGCCCGCGCAACTGGCCCAAGATGCCGCTCGCGATCGCCAAGATCGACTCGGCCCGCGCCGCCGGCCAGGACGTGCAGGCGAACATGTACCTCTACCCGGCCGGCGGGAACTCCTTCTCCAGCTGCATCCCGCCCAAGTACTCCGAGGGCGGCCGCCTGATGGACAACCTCAAGGACGCGTCGCTCCGCGCGACGATGGTCGCCGAGATCCAGGCGCGCGACGCGGGCTACGAGAACCTCTGCGAGATCGCGGGCCCCGAGAACGTGATGGTCGTCGGCTTCCGCAAGCCGGAGAACCAGCGCTTCGAGGGGAAGCGCCTCAGCGAGATCAGCGCCGCCCTCGGGAAGAACTGGGCCGAGACGATCATCGACCTCAACGTCGACGAGCAGCTCGGGCTGGGCGAGATCCTCTTCCTCATGAGCGAGGAGAACATGCGGCTGCAGCTGCGGCAGCCGTGGATGAAGTTCGGCACCGACGCCGGCTCGCAGGACCCGGCGCGCGCGCGCGGCAACGTGCACCCGCGCGCCTACGGCAACTTCCCGCGCATCTTCGCCCGCTACGTGCGCGAACAGCACGTGCTCCAGCTCGAGGACGCGGTGCGCAAGGCGTCGGCGGCCGTCGCGACGCGCCTCAACATCACCGACCGCGGCGTGCTCAAGCCGGGCCTCAAGGCCGACATCATCGTCTTCGACCCCGCCACCATCACGGACAACGCGACGTTCGAGAAGCCGCACCAGCTCTCCACCGGCGTGCGCGACGTCTTCGTGAACGGCGTCGCGGTGCTGCGCGACAACGCGCACACCGGCGCGAAGCCGGGCCAGGTGGTGTACGGGCCGGGCTACCGGCCGTGAGCGTGGCCACCCGCCTCAAGCGGGCCGCCGCCGCGTGCGCACTGCTCGCCGCCACCGCCTGCGGCGGCGGCGAGCCCGGCCTCACCATCACCAACGTCCGCATCCTCGACGGCACCGGCGCCCCCGCGGTGACCGGCGCGGTGCGCATCGTCGGCGACTCCATCGTCGCCGTCGGGGACGTCGCGCCCGCGCGCGGCGATTCCATCGTCGACGGCGGCGGGCTCACGCTCGCGCCGGGCTTCATCGACACGCACAGCCACCACGACCGCGGGCTCCGCCGCACCCCCGAGGCGCTCGGCGCGGTGAGCCAGGGCATCACCACCATCATCGTCGGCGCCGACGGCGGCCACGCGATGCCGCTCGCGGAGACGATGGACAGCATCGCCGCCGCGGGCCCCTCGGTGAACGTCGGGTGGTTCGCGGGCCACGGCTCCATCCGCGACGCGGTGATGGGCGAGGACTTCAAGCGCGTCGCGACGCCCGCCGAGGTCGACTCGATGGCCGCGCTGCTGCGCCGCGAGCTCGACGCGGGCGCGTTCGGCCTCTCCACCGGCCTCGAGTACGATCCCGGCATCTACTCGCAGCGCAGCGAGGTGCTCGCGCTCGCCAAGGTCGCGGCCGCGGCCGGCGCGCGCTACGCGAGCCACATCCGCAGCGAGGACCGCACCTTCTGGGACGCGATCGACGAGACGATCGCGATCGGCCGCGAGGCCAAGCTGCCCGTGCAGGTGAGCCACGTGAAGCTCGCGATGGTGCCGCTGTGGGGGCAGGCCGACTCGCTGCTGCGCCTGCTCGATGCCGCGCGCGCCGAGGGGATCGACGTCACCGCCGACATCTACCCGTACCCGTACTGGTCGTCGACGCTCACGGTGCTCTTCCCCGACCGCGACTTCGGCGACCTCGCCGAGGCGCGGAAGGTGCTGCGCGAGATCGCGAAGCCCGAGGGGCTGCTGCTCGGCGACTTCGGGCCGGACTCGACGTACGCGGGCCTCACCGTCGCCGAGATCGCGAGGCGCCGCGGCACCGACCCCGCGGTGACGCTGCTCGCGCTCATCAACGAGGCGCTGGCCTGGGAGCAGGCGAACCCCGGCCGCTCGGGCGAGAGCGTGGTGGCGACCGCGATGGACGAGGCCGACATCGCGCGGCTGATGCAGTGGCCGCACGCCAACATCTGCTCCGACGGCGGGCTCGACGGCGCGCATCCGCGCGGCTTCGGCGCCTACCCGCGCGTGCTCGGCCGCTACGTGCGCGAGCAGGGCGTGGTCACGCTCGAGGAGGCGGTGCGCAAGATGACCTCGCTCGCGGCGGCGCACGTCGGGATCGCGCGGCGCGGCACGGTCGCGCCGGGGATGTACGCCGACCTGGTGCTCTTCGACCCGGCGACGGTGATGGACGCCGCGACGCCGCAGGCGCCGCACGAGGTGGCGGTGGGGATCCGGCAGGTCTGGGTGAACGGGCGCACCGTGTTCGCCGACGGGCGGGCGGTGTCGAGCAAGGCCGGGCGGGTGCTGCGGCGGTCGACCCGATGAGCGGTCCCCGCGGGCCGGGCGAGACGCTCGTCGTCGCGGCGGCCCAGATCGCGCCCGCCTGGCTCGACCGCGCCGCGACGCTCGACCGCGTCGTCGCCTCGATGCACGAGGCGGCACGCGCTGGCGCGCGCCTCGTCACCTTCGGCGAGGCGCTCGTGCCGGGCTATCCGTTCTGGATCGAGCGCACCGACGGCGCGCGCTTCGAGTCGCGCCTGCAGAAGGAGTTCCACGCGCACTACCTCGCGCAGGCGGTCACCGTCGAGGCGGGACACCTCGACGCGGTGCGGCGCGCGGCACGCGAACTCGGCATCGCCGTCGTGCTCGGCGTCATCGAGCGCCCGCTCGATCGCGGCGGGCACAGCGTCTACGCCTCGCTCGTGCACCTCGGCGACGACGGCGAGGTGCGGGGCGTGCATCGCAAGCTGATGCCGACCTACGAAGAGCGGCTCTCCTGGGCGCCCGGCGACGGCCATGGCCTGCGTACGCATCCCGTGGGTCCCTTCACCGTGGGCGCGCTCAACTGCTGGGAGAACTGGATGCCCCTCCCCCGCGCGGCGCTGTACGCCGAGGGCGAGGACCTGCACGTCGCGCTCTGGCCGGGTGGCCTGCACAACACGCACGACCTCACGCGCTTCCTCGCGAAGGAAGGGCGCTCGTACGTGATCTCGGTGAGCGGCCTGATGCGCCGCGAGGACATCGCGCCGGGCGTGCCGCACCGCGACCTCCTGCTCGAGACGCTCCCTGCGATGCCGGCGAACGGCGGCACCTGCATCGCCGCGCCCGACGGGAGCTGGGTCGTCGAGCCCGTCGTCGGCGAGGAGCGGCTGGTCGTGGCGGAGCTCGACCACCGTCGCGTGCGCGAGGAGCGGCAGAACTTCGACCCGGCGGGCCACTACGCGCGGCCCGACGTCACCCGGCTCGTCGTGGACCGCACGCGGCAGCGGAGCGTCACCTTCGAGGACTGAGGCGTGGCGCGGCGTGAGGGCCGCCGCGAGGGATCAGCGCGTCGCGTCGTCGAACAGCGCCTGGATGTCGATCCGCAGCGGCGCGAGGTCCGGCCGCGGTTGCCAGAGAAGCGCGTCGTGCAGGACCTCGGGGCGCTCGTCCGCCGGCCGCCATCGCTCGATGAGCCGCGCGTCGCCGTCGATGATCCAGTACTCCGGCACGCCCTGCTGCTGGTAGATCACGCGCTTGCGATGGCGGTCGGCTCGGGCCGTGCTCGGCGACAGCACCTCCGCCGCGAGTAACAGCGCCTTCACGTCGGACCAGGCGCGCGGCGGGCCGTCGTCACGCCACGGCACGACGAAGAGATCGGGCTGCAGGAGGCGACGCGGGGAGAAGACGATGTCGGCTGGCGCGCGGCGGGTCCAGCCGAGTCGATGCTCGCGCACGTACCCGTGTACGGTCGCGCTGAGCTCCTCGAGCACCGACTGGTGCCCCCAGCTCGGCGCCGGCGTCACGAAGAGCTCCCCGTCGAGCACTTCGTAGCGGTTCCCGTCGTCCGGCAGCGCGAGGGCGCGCTCGACGGTCCAGTCGAGGTCGGGACTCTGCAGCGGCATGGCCATACGGTACGCTCGGCTCGGCAAGGGACGCAATGGTGCATGCGCCGAGGGTACCGCGATGCGAAGGATCCCCCGCATCCTTTCGGCGCGGGGGAATCCGTTCGCACTCACCATCTGTTCATCGCGCTGCCAACGCCGGCGTCGTGGTCGGCGGTCGCCGATGCTTCGTCGCCTGCTCGTACGCATACGCATACCCGAGCAGCTGCGCCTCCGACCACGGCCGTCCCAGCAGCTCGAGCCCCGCCGGCAGCCCGTCGGGCGAGAACCCCATCGGCACCGTCACCGCCGGCCAGGCGAGCGTCGGGCTCAGCCCGCGGTTGTCGCCGCGGCCGTAGCCGTCGTTCAGGCGCTGCTGCGTGAGCACGCCCTCGGGGATCGTGCTCGGCGGCGCGTCGTACGTCGCATACACGATCGCGTCGAGCTTGTGGTCCGCCATCATCTTGAGGACCGCCGTCCGCAGCGCCTCGCGGTACTGCATCACCGCGCCGTACTCCGCCTCGCTCGTGGTGCGCCCCACGTACTCGATCAGCGACCGCGCGCGCGACGGCGTCACGCCGCCCGCCAGCAGGATCTCCTTGAGCGACTTGTACGGCGCGTTGGGATGCTCGGCGAGGTACTTGTCGGTCGCCTCCTCCGTCTCGAAATCGTTGCCCACGCGCCGCGAGGGCACCGTGGGCACCTGCAGCGAGTCGACAAGCACCGCCCCCTGCGCCACGAGGTCCGCGAGCGCGCGCTCGAAGAGCGGCGCGACCTTCGCGAACTCGCCGGCGTTGAAGCGCGCGACCGAGTCGCGGCGCGCGGCCGCGGTGTCGGCCCGCGCCGCCGAGTCGCGCGGCGCGCGCGCGGTCACCGTGTCGCGCTTGAAGCGCAGCACGCCGATGCGCGCCCCCTTGAGCGCGGTCGGCTTGAGCGCGTCCACGTAGCTTCGCGGCACGTGCCCCACGCTGTGCGCCGTGATGGGGTCGTTGGGGTCGTAGCCGGCGATCACGTCGAGCACGCGCGCCGCGTCGGCGACGGTGCGCGTCATCGGCCCCATCGTGTCCTGCGTGGGGTTGGCGGGGAGCATGCCGAAGCGGCTCACCAGCGGCACCGTCGGCCGCAGGCCCACGAGCGCGTTCACCGCCGCCGGCCCGCGGATCGACCCGCTCGTGTCCTCGCCGAGCGCCACCAGTCCGAAGTTCGCCGCGGCCGCGCTCCCCGACCCGCCCGACGAGCCGCTGGGGTTGCGCGTGGGGTCGTACGCGTTGCGGATGACGCCCGCCGCCGAGCTCAGGTAGCGCGACGCGAACTCGCCCATCGTGGTCTTGGCGAGGATGATCGCGCCCGCCGCCTCGAGCCGCTGCACCGCCGTCGCGTCGCGCTGGGGCACGAAGTCCTTGAACAGCGCCGAGCCGTACGTCGTCGGCATATCCTTCGTCTCGATCTGGTCCTTGAGCAGCACCGGCACGCAGTGCAGCGGCCCGCGCGGCCGCCTGGCGCGCATCGCCGCGTCGAGCGAGTCGGCCTCGGCGAGCGCGCGGGCGTTGACGTGCTGGATGCTATTGAGCGCCGGCCCCCGCTGGTCGTACGCCGCGATGCGGTCGAGGTACGCCTGCACCAGTTCGCGGCAGGTCAGCCGCCTGGCGTCCATGGCGGCGTGCACGCCGGGGATGGTCGCCTCCATGACATCGAAACGCTGGGCGGACAGGGCGGCCGGCACCAGCAGCGCGGCCGGGATCACGAGGGAGCGGAAGGGCGTTCGCATCCGGGGAACGTACGCGCGACGGCGCGGGGCGCCAGCCATTCCGCCCGGCCCACGCCATATTCCAAGCACCCCTCTCTCCGCCCCCATGGACGCCCTGATCAGCGGCCTGCACCACGTCACCGCGACCGTCACCGACGCGCAGGCGGACCTCGACTTCTACGTCGGCCTCCTCGGCCAGCGGCTCGTCAAGAAGACGGTCAACTTCGACAACCCCGGCGTCTACCACTTCTACTACGGCAACGAGGCGGGGGAGCCGGGCACGATCATGACGACCTTCCCCTACGCGGGGATGGGCGTGCGTGTCGGCGTGAAGGGGGCGGGTCAGGTCGACGTGACCTCGTTCAGCGCCCCCGCCGCCGCGATGGATTTCTGGCGCGCGCGCCTCGCCGCCGCCGGCGTCCCGTACACCGGCGAGCCCACGCCCTTCGGCGAGGACGCGCTGCACTTCGACGATCCCTCGGGACTGCACATCCGCATCGTCGGGACCACGGACGACCAGCGCGAGCCGTGGACCCGTCCGGAAATCGACGCCTCGCGCGCGATCCGCGGCATCCACTCCGTCGCGATGCGCGTGCGCCGCCCCGTCGCCAGCACCGAGCTGCTGACGTCGATGATGGACGCCACCAGGGTGCAGGAGGCGGCGCGCATCGAGCGCTACGCCATCGGCACGGGCGGCCCCGGCCGCCTCGTCGAGGTGGTCGACGTCGGCGACGACGGCACCGGCGGGCTCAACGGCCTCGGCACCGTGCACCACGTCGCCTTCGCCGTCGCCACGCCCGACGACCAGCTGCGGATGCAGCGCGACCTGCGCGCCCGCGGCCTGCAGGTCACCAAGGTGATGGACCGGCAGTACTTCACCTCGATCTACTTCCGCGAGCCCAACGGCGTGCTCTACGAGATCGCGACGCTGCCGCCGGGCTTCACCGTCGACGAGCCGCTCGCCGAGCTCGGCCGCGCGCTCAAGCTCGCGCCGTGGGACGAACCGCAGCGCGCGGCGATCGAACGCTCCCTTCCCTCCGTCACGTATCGATGACCGCCCTTCCTCCGCACGCCGGCCAGCCCATCCTCCACCGCGGCGCGCCGCTCGACGCGGCCAAGGCCGCCGTGGTGATGGTCCACGGCCGTGGCGCCTCGCCGCAGAGCATCCTCGAGCTGTCGCAGGCCTTCCCACACCCCGGCGTCGCCTTCGTCGCGCCCGGCGCGCGCGGCGGCACCTGGTACCCGATGAGCTTCATGGCCCCCACGGAGGCCAACGAGCCGGGCATCACCTCGGGCATCAGCGTCGTGCACGCGCTCGTCGACGAGCTCGTCGCCGCCGGCATCCCCGCCGAGCGCATCGTGCTGCTCGGCTTCTCGCAGGGGGCCTGCCTCGCCTCCACGGCGGCGCAGCGCCGACCGCGCCGTTACGGCGGCGTGGTGGTGCTCTCGGGCGGCCTCATCGGCCCGCCCGGCACCACGTGGAGCGCGGAGGGCGACTTCGCGGGCACGCCCGTCTTCCTCGGCTGCAGCGACATCGACGCGCACATCCCCGAGGCGCGCGTGCGCGAGAGCGCCGACCACCTGGCGCGCATGGGGGCCGACGTCACCTGCCGCATCTACCCGGGGATGGGCCACCTCGTGAACGAGGACGAGGTCGCCTTCCTCCGCGACCTGCTCGCCGCCGTCGCGGGATGACCCCGCACCGCGCCGGGGGCGATGGGCTGCTGCGACGCGCGGCCGACTGGATCGCGCCGCCGCACGGCACGCCCATCGAGATGTGGCGCCAGCGGATCCTCGCCGCGACGCTGCTCGGCCTCGCCGTCTTCGGGCTGCTGACGTACTTCCCCAGCGTGTGGGCCGCGCAGCGCGCCGGCGAGACCGCGATCGTCCTGCTCGACACGGTCGCCTACCTCCTGCTGCTCACGCTCCTCTTCGGCCGCCGCCTGCCGTACGCCTGGCGGGCGGGCGCCACGGTCGCGCTGCCCGCGGTGCTCGGCACGTTCTTCCTCTGGGGATTCGGCTCCGCCGCCGCGGGCTTCGCCTGGGTGATGGCGTTCCCCATCATGGCGGCGGTGCTGCTGGGGCTGCGTCGCGGCGTGCAGGCGCTGGCCTGCCTCGCGCTCATCCTCGTCGGCATCGGCGCGCTCATCCCGCTCGATGCGGTGCCGTGGTCCGACACGCAGCTCCCCGGCATGCCCGCCCAGCTCGTCATGTGGGTCGTCAACGGCACCAGCGTGATGCTGCTCGCCGGCATCACCACGCTGAGCATCGGCGTGCTGTTCGACGGCCTCGCGCGCGAGGCCGATGCGCGCCTCGTCGCCGAGGCCGAGATGGAACGTCTCGCCTCCGCGGTCGACCAGAGCGACGGCCTCGTCGTGCTCTTCGATGCCGACGGCCAGCCGCGGTACGTCAACCGCGCGGCGCGCGCGCTGCTCGGCGACGACCCGCGCGCCTGCGTCGCCGACGCCTGGACCGCCGCCATCGCGGGACGGGCCTGGAGCGGCTCCACCGAGTGCACGGGCGTGGACGGCGCGCCCCTCGCGCTCTCGGGGACCGTCTCGCCCGTCCGCGACGCGCGCGGCGCCATCACCCACGTGCTCGCCACGCTCCGCGACGTGCGCCGCGAGCGCGCGCTCGAGCTGCGCCTGCAGCAGGGCCAGAAGCTCGAGGCCATCGGCACGCTCGCCGGCGGCATCGCGCACGACTTCAACAACCTGCTCCAGCCGATCGTCCTCAACACCGAGTCGGCGCAGCACGCGCTCCCGGGCGACCACGCCGCGCAGCCGATGCTCGCCGACGTGCGCCAGTCGGCCGACCGCGCCCGCGCGCTCGTGCGCCGCATCCTCACCTTCACGCGCGCGATGGAGCACGAGCGGCGCGCGATCGACCTCGCCGCGCTCGTGCGCGAGACCGAGCGCCTGCTCCGCAGCATGCTGCCCGCCGAGGTGATCATCGACTGCGACGCGCGCGTCCGCGCGTCGGTCGTCGCCGAGCCGGGCGAGCTGCAGCAGGTGCTGCTCAACCTCGCCACCAACGCGGCGCACGCGATGCCCGGCGGCGGGCGCCTCACCATCGCGGTCGACCGCGTCGCCGCCGACGGCCGGCAGGAGTTCCAGCACGTCTTCGCGCCGGGCGCCCCGCTCGTGCGGCTCACCATCGCGGACACCGGCGTCGGGATGGACGCCGCGACGCTCGCGCGCGCCTTCGACCCCTTCTTCACGACCAAGGGGCCGGGCCGCGGCAGCGGGCTCGGCCTCGCGATGGCGCACGGCACCATCACCACGCTCGGCGGCGTGATCCTCCCCGAGAGCGAACCGGGCCGCGGCACCACCATGCGCATCTGGCTCCCGCTCGCGGAAGCCGGCGCCGCCGCGGCGGAGGCACCGGCACCGGTCGCCGCTCCGGCGCGCGCCTCGCGCATCTTCCTCGTGGACGACGAGCCCGCCGTGCGCCGCGCGACCGAGCGCCTGCTCGGCCGCCTCGGCTGGACGGTCGAGGTGTTCGACGATCCGCTCGTCGTGGCCGCTCGGTTCCGCGAGGCCCGCGACCTCCCCGACTGCCTGCTCACCGACCTCTCGATGCCCGGCATGACCGGCCTGCAGCTGGCGGCGGTCGCGCGCGCCGCCGACGCGGACCTCCCGATCGTGCTGATGACGGGCTACCTCGAGCATCCGGCCGAGGCGGAGCAGGACCCGCGCGTGCAGGTGATGGTGAAGCCCTTCGGCGCCGACGAGCTGCAGCGCGCGCTCGACGCGGCGCGCCGCGGCTGATCCGCCGCGGCGCGGCGCTCAGCCCGCGCGGATCGGCTCGAACACCCCCAGCTCGCGGTTCTTCCGCACGTCGTCCCACGGGAACCAGCGGCCGTTCATCGCCACGTAGACGCCCCGCGGCAGCACCTGCGCGAACGAGAGCGCGCTCCCCAGGTTGAACAGCCCGTCGGAGCTGCCGAACGCGAAGGGGATCATCGCGCCGGTGAGCACGACCGTCTTGTCGAGCCCCGCGGCGGCGATCGCGCGCGCCGTCTCGACCATCGTGTCGGTGCCGTGCGTGATCACCACCTGCGACTCGGCGGCCTCGCGGCAGGCGGCGACGATGCGCGCCCGGTCGGCGTCGCGCAGGTCGAGCGAGTCCATCATCATCAGCACCTCCACGCGCACGTCGAGCCGGCAGCGGCCGCGCGCGAGCACGTCCTCGACGTGCGTCTCGCGGAACGAGAGGGTGCCGTCGATCTCGTTGTACTGCTTGTCGAAGGTGCCGCCGGTGACGAAGACGCGGATGGGCATCGCAGGGGGTCTCAGCGCGTGGAGGTCGCCGTGAAGGATACGCGCGCCGCGGGCGCCGGGGCACCCGCGGCGAGCGCCGCGCCCGCCGACCCGCTAGCTTGCAGGGGTCCCACCGCGTTGCCCGTGCCTGCGGCGCCGCGCCTGTCCCCCGCGTCGAGGAGCCCATGGCCCGCAAGCCCAACTACGATTTCGAGCGCCGCCGCAAGGAGCTCGACCGCAAGGCCAAGAAGGACGCCCGCAAGGAGGAGAAGGAGCGGCGCAAGGCCGAGGGCGGCGACCAGGGCGGCGGCCCGCCGATGGGCTCCCTCGAGGAGATGGGCTTCCCCCCGCGCGTGATCCCCGAGGGCGAGTAGCCGCCGGCCGTGCGCATCATCGCGGGGAAGTTCGCCAACCGCGACCTGGCGTCGCCCAACGACTTCCGCGTGCGCCCCACCGCGGAGCACGTGCGCGGCGCCCTCCTCGACCTGCTCGCCGCCGACCTCCCCGACGCGAGCTGCATCGACCTCTTCGCCGGCACCGGCGCGCTGGGCCTCGAGGCGATCTCGCGCGGCGCCCGCCGCTGCGACTTCATCGAGACGCGCCCCTCGAGCCTCGCCGCGCTCAAGAGCAACGTCGTGCGGCTCAAGCTCAAGGAGCGCACGCGCATCTTCAAGAAGGACGCGCTGCCGTTCGCGGCCCAGCTGAACGAGGACGCCTACGACCTCGCCTTCGCCGACCCGCCGTACGATTCGCGGATGCTCGACCGCCTCATCGAGAGCTGGGTCGCGCGCCGCTTCTCGAAGGTGCTCGCGGTGGAGCACGCGCGCGCGCACGTGATCCCCAGGGGCGCGCTCACGCGCACCCTCGAGGACACGTGCCTCACGATCTATCGCCGCTGACCGCCGGCATCCCGAAGAGCCAGCGCATCGGGCGGTAGGGCCGCACGAACGCCTCGTACAGCGCCAGCGTCACCACGAGCGACACCAGCCAGGTGAACGTGAACTTGGCCATCACCGTGTCGTCGGTGCGCACCACGTAGTACGCCACCGCCACGATCACCGTCTGGTGGATGATGTAGAACGGGTAGGACGCCTCGCGCGCCCAGCGCAGCAGCGCGTTCTCGCGCGTGAGCCAGGTGCGCCCGTAGCCGAGCAGCGTCACCACCCAGAGCCACGCGTTGAGCCCCAGCAGCGCGAGCCAGGCGATCCGCACCGGCGACCAGCCCGCCGCGGGGTCCAGGTCGTTCCATCGCACCTGGTTGATGACGATGAGGCAGGCCACCGCCCCCGTGAACGCCCGGTGCCGCCCCGCGACGAGCCGCGCCCACGCCCCCTCGTGCGTGCCCAGCACCCACCCCGCGGCGAAGTAGCCGAAGTACGTGAGGAACATCGCCACGTCGTGCACGATGTCCTGCTGCCCCGGGTACCACTGCACGAGCAGCGCGTAGGTGGTGACGATCGGCACCGCGAGCCAGTGCACGCCGTGCGCCGCGATCCACCCGCGCGCGCGCTCCAGCGCCGCCGCGCCCCGCGGCGTGCGCGCCCACGCCATCGCCGGCAGCAGCAGCACGCCGTAAATGAACAGGTAGAAGATGAACCAGAGGTGGTGGTAGCTGAAGTTCCCCTGCGGGTACGTGCCCGTGGTGAACACGCTCGGCCACCAGGCCCAGAAGTCGAGCGTCGTCGCCCCGGTGTCGAGCCGCTCGTACCAGATCTGCGGCGGCACGATCACCACGATCCCGAACGCGAGCGGCACGAGCAGCCGCTTGGCCCGGTCGCGCAGGAACTGCAGCGGCCCGCGGCGCCGCAGCACGAACGTCGCCGCGATCCCCGCGATGAGGAACAGGAGCGCCATCCGGAAGCGCGAGACGAAGAAGTTGAGCTCGAGCAGCAGCTCGCTTTCCTGCGCGTTCCTGATGTGCCACCCCGATTCGGCCGCGTACGGCATCGCCGAGTGGAAGAACAGCAGCGCAAGGATCGCGATGGCGCGCAGCCAGTCGAGGTCGTGTCGGCGCGCGGGCAGGGCGGCGGGCGATGGGGCGGTCACGTGGGCTCCGGCAGAAGGTGACCGGAGGATGGCGACCGCGGGCGGGCGCGGGCCAACGCGCGGGGACCGACGGGACGCTTCGGGGACGAGCGGGACGGCCGGCGGGACGGCCGGCCGCGCCCCGCGCGTCACTCCACCGCGAACCGGTCGTCGTCGCGCGCGCGGAAGCGGCGGCTCCAGATGAGCGTCGCCCCGTCCTGCATCCGCACGTGCCGGTCGCCGTGCGACCAGGGCTGCACCTCGCGCACCGCGTCGAGCCGCACGACCTGCGAGCGGTTGATGCGCAGGAAGCGCGCCGCGTCGAGCCGCCCCTCGAGCGCCGTGAGCGTGCTCCGCACCGTGAAGGCGTGCCCGCCCGCGTGCAGCGTGACGTAGTTGCGGTCGCTCTCCATCCAGTCCACGCGCTCGATCGGCAGGAAGACGCTGCGCTCGCCGTGCTCCACCAGCAGGTGCCGCAGCGGGCCGCGCGTCGGCGCCACCTGCTCGAGCACGCGCGTCAGCGCCGCCGCGTCCTGGGCGGGCGGCGCCGGGACGTCCGCCTCGAGCCGCGCCCGCAGCCGCGCAAGCGTCGCGTCGATCCGCTCCGGCGCGTACGGCTTGAGCACGTAATCCACCGCCTCCACCTCGAAGGCGCGCACCGCGTGCTCGTCGTACGCCGTGACGAACACGACCCACGGCATCGCCTCGGGCCCGACCGCCGCGACGACGTCGAAGCCGTCCCCCTCGGGCATCTGGATGTCGAGGAAGACCGCGTCGGGGCGGTGCGCGCGGATCGCCGCCACCGCCCCGGCGCCGCTGTCCGCCTCGCCCACCACCTCCACGTCACGCGCCTCCTCGAGCAGCCGCCGCAGCCGCTTCCGCGCCGGGGCCTCGTCGTCCACCACGAGCACGCGCATCATGCGGGTCCCGTGGCCGGCGCGGCGGCCGCCGTCACGAACGGCAGCGCGATTCGCACGCGCCAGCCATCGGCCACGGCCCCCGCGTCGAGGCTTGCCTCGCCGCCGTGAAGCAGGCGCAGCCGCTCGGCCGTCGCGCGCAGCCCCAGCCCCGTCCCGCCCGGTGCCGTGCCCGCGCCGTCGCCGTCGTCCCACACCTCCAGCACGAGCCGCGCGCCGTCGCGCCGCGCGCTCACGCGCACCGCCCCCTTGCCCGTGCGCTCCACGCGCCCGTGGCGCACCGCGTTCTCCAGCAGCGGCTGCAGCACGAACACCGGCACGCGCGCGGACCCGCACTCCGCCGGCACGTCGAACGCCACCGTGAGCCGCTCGCCGAACCGCTCGCGCTGCAGCCGCACGTACCGTTCGGCGATCGCCACCTCCTCCTCCAGCCGCACCTCGTCGTGCCGGTCGGTGCGCAGCGACGCGCGCAGCAGCTCGGCGAGCTCGCCGAGGATCGTGTCGGCGCGGCGCGGGTCGTCGTACATCGTCGACGACACGGTGTTGAGCGCGTTGAACAGGAAGTGCGGCTGCAGCTGCAGCCGCAGCGACGTGAGCTGCGCCTCCACCAGCGACGCCCGCAGCTGCGCCTCGTGCCGCTGCCGCTCCCCCGTGCGCCAGGCGAAGCGCCACACCTCCACCGAGGCGACGACCAGCGCGAGGTTGAAGAGGTCGTTGGGGAACTCGTGCGCGACGGCGGCGCGCAGCGCGGCGGCCGAGACGTCGCGCGTCTCGCCGATGAGCGGGAAGGTCGCCGCGCGGGCCCATTCCATCAGCACGGTGTGCGTCACCGAGAAGGCGACGAGCAACAGCACCAGCGGCGCGAGGTTTCGGCGCCAGCGCGGGTCCACCAGCGGCCAGCGCGCCGCGCCGCCGGCCACCACCGCGAGCAGCGGCAGCGCCGTCACGGCCCCGGTCACCTCCTCGAGCAGCCGCAGGCCGAGCGTGCCGTCGATGCCCGCCTGCCGGTCCCCGAGGTACTGGTACGCGGTGATGAGCACCACGCGCGCCAGCAGCACGAGCGACGCGCCGAGGAGCACGCGGCCGTGCGCCGGCTGCGGCGGGAGGTGGCGGAACCAGTTCACGCCTCGATGCTATGCGCGCGCGGGGCGGACGGCCAGTCGCACGGGACGAGCGGGACGCCGCGGGGACGAGCGGGACCGCTCAGCGCGCGCCCGGCAGCGGGTACACGGGCCCATGCCCCGGATGCACCGTGGTCGCGCCCATCGCGCGCAGCCGCGCCCAGCTCGCCGCCACCGTCGCGGCCTCGGCCTCGCCCGCCATCGTCTCCAGCGTGAGGTCGCCGGTGAAGCATTCGCCCGAGTCGAGCACCAGCGACACGCTGTCGTCGGAGTGCCCCGGCGTCGGCACGATCTCGCCGGCGATGCCGAGCCCGGCGAGCAGCGCGCGCGACTCGTCGCAGCGCCGCACCACGTTCCCCTCGGGCACGATGGGCGTGTAGTGGTCCTGCGGCTTCACGTGCGCCGCCATCGCGGGGATGGCGGCCACCTGCTCCTCGAGCACGAGCAGCCGCATCCCGCGGTCCTTCAGGTCCTGCGCCGCGCCGGCGTGGTCGATGTGATAGTGCGTCGCCACGCCGTAGCGGACCT
>ERZ1645185.154-NODE-154-length-29097-cov-9.601646_pt1 | contig 29097 bp, 25 predicted proteins | sample MGYA00575351_ERZ1645185 | MGnify/ENA primary metagenome ERZ1645185 (study PRJEB40838, sample SAMN11284767) | freshwater sediment metagenome | isolation source: river sediment | host: Sediment | place: India: Jana village, Kanpur | collected 2015-12-17 ... | reverse complement strand
GCGCGGCGATGTTCCACCTGTTCACCCACGCCTTCTTCAAGGCGCTGCTGTTCCTGGGCGCGGGCAGCGTGATCCACGCGATGCACCATGAGCAGGACATGCGCCATTACGGCGCGCTCAGGAAGGCGATCCCGCTGACCTTCGCGGCCATGTTGATCGGCACCATCGCCATCACCGGCGTGAACTACACCTCCGGCTATTTCTCGAAGGACGCGGTGCTGTTCGCGGCGTGGGAACGCGGATCGGAAGCCGGGCGCGTGGCCTTCTTCGTGGGCATCTTCTCCGCTCTGCTGACCAGCTTCTACAGCTGGCGGCTGATCTTCAAGACCTTCTTCGGCGAAGCCCGCTGGGCCGGCTCCGAGCATATCCAGCATGCGGTGCATGATGCGCATGGGCATGACGACCATGGGCATGCCCATCAGGGCGATCATCACCACGCGCCGGCCACGGGCACGGCGGGCTATCATCCGCATGAAAGCCCGGTCTCGATGCTGGTGCCGCTGGGCGTGCTGGGCTTCGGTGCGCTGTTCGCGGGCGCCATCTTCAACGACTGGTTCGTGGGCGGCGCAGACCATGCCTTCTGGCGCGGCACCCTCGTGCATGACGGGGCCTTCTTCGAAAGCCTGCACCATGTGCCCGCGCTGGTGCACTGGGCGCCGGCCATCGTGATGCTGACGGGCCTTGCCATCGCCTGGCTCGTCTATATCCGCAACCCCGGCTTCTCCGACGGGTTCAAGGCGCAGTGGAAGCATCTGCACGCCTTCCTGTACAACAAATGGTATTTCGACGAGCTGTACCGGGCGATCTTCGTGAAGCCGGCGATGTGGCTGGGCCGCCTGTTCTGGCGGGCGGGCGACCAGGGCGCGATCGACCGCTTCGGGCCGGACGGCCTGTCTGCGGTGGTCGCATCGGGCGCCGTGGTGGCGAAGCGGTTCCAGACGGGCCTCGTCTATTCCTATGCGCTGGTGATGCTGATCGGTGTCGCGGCCTTTGCCACATGGTTCATGGTCCGGTGAACGGCGCCATGGCCCAATTTCCCTTCATCAGCGCGCATCCGCGCGCGCTGTTCATGGTGCGCTGACCGATGCTTTCCGCGATGATTCTCCTGCCGCTCGCGCTTGCGCTGCTGGTGCTGTTCCTGCCCGGCGACGAGGCGGCGAAGGCCCGCACGGCGCGCCTCGTCGGGCTGGGCACGACGCTGCTGCTGTTCGCCATGGGCCTTGTTCTGTGGGCCGGGTTCGACAGTTCGACGGCGGCGTTCCAGTTCACCGAGCGCGCCGAACTGTTCGGCGGCCTGTTCAGCTGGCACCTGGGCGTCGACGGCATCAGCCTGGTGCTGATCCTGCTGTCGGTGTTCCTGATGCCGCTGTGCATCCTGGCCGGCTGGGACAGCGTGAAGACCCGTGTGCCGGAATATATCGCGGCCTTCCTGGTGATGGAGAGCCTGATGATCGGGGTGTTCTCCGCCCTCGACATCTTCCTCTTCTACATCTTCTTCGAAGCCGGCCTGATCCCGATGTACCTGATCATCGGCATCTGGGGCGGCAAGCGGCGCATCTATGCCAGCTACAAGTTCTTCCTCTACACGCTGCTCGGCTCGGTTCTGATGCTGCTGGCGATGCTTTGGATGGTGCGCGAGGCCGGCACCACCGACATTCCGGCGTTGATGGCGCATGATTTCCCGGTGAAGGCGCAGACCTGGCTGTGGCTGGCCTTCTTCGCCAGCTTCGCCGTGAAGATGCCGATGTGGCCGGTTCACACCTGGCTGCCGGATGCCCACGTCGAGGCGCCGACGGCAGGTTCGATGATCCTGGCCGGCGTTTTGCTGAAGATGGGCGGCTATGGCTTCATCCGCTTCAGCCTGCCGATGTTCCCCGAAGCGTCTGTCCAGCTGATGTGGGTGGTGCTGGGGCTTTCGATGATCGCTGTCGTCTATACCTCGCTGGTGGCGCTGGTGCAGGCCGACATGAAGAAGCTGATCGCCTATTCCTCGGTTGCCCACATGGCCTTCGTGACGGGCGGGCTCTTCGCCTTCAACACGCAGGGGCTGGAAGGCGCGATGGTCGTGATGCTGAGCCACGGGGTGGTTTCGGCCGCGCTCTTCTTCTGTGTCGGCGTCATCTATGATCGCCTCCACACGCGCGAGATCGACCGCTACGGCGGCGTCACCACGAACATGCCGCGCTATGCCATTTTCTTCCTTCTGTTCACCATGGCGTCAATCGCGCTGCCCGGCACGTCGGGCTTCGTGGGCGAGTTCATGGCGCTGACCGGCATCTGGAAGGCGAACACCTGGGTGGTGTTCGTGATGGCGACGGGCGTGATCCTTGGCGCGGGCTACATGCTGTGGCTGTTCGCGCGGGTGATGTATGGCGCGCAGAAGAATGCGGACGCCGCCGCGATGCCCGATCTGAACCGTCGCGAATGGGCGGTGATGGTGCCGCTGGCGCTGGTCGCTCTGTGGATGGGCATCTATCCCAAGCCCTTCCTCGAACCGCTGAAGGCGCCCGTCGGCAGCCTGATGGCGCGCCTTGAACGGGCCGCGCCGCCGCAGACGCCCCACACCCCAATCGTTGCCCAGTCGCCCGTGCAGCTGGCGTCGGCAACCGTCGGAGACGCCAAGTGACGCTCGCCCAATCGCTTTCCATCGGCGCACCCGAAGTGGTGCTGGCGGCCGGCGCGCTGGTGCTGCTGATGATCGGCGTGTTCCGCGGCAACGACAGCCTGAAGGGCCTGTCCTGGGGCGCGGTGATCCTGTTCGGCCTCGCCGCGCTGACGGTGATCGATGATGCACCCGTGCGCGAACTGGCCTGGAACCAGCTCTATGTGGCTGATGCGCTGTCCTCGTTCCTGAAGATCCTGATCCTGGGCGGGGCGGCGGCGGCCGTGCTGATGGCGCTCCCCTATATGGAGCGGGTGAAGCTGCACCGGTTCGAATATCCGGTGCTGATCGTGCTGGCGACGCTGGGCATGTGCGTGATGGTCAGCGCCAACAACCTGCTGACGCTCTATGTCGGGCTCGAGCTGATGAGCCTGTCGGCCTATGTGCTGGCGGCCTTCAACCGGGATGAACAACGCTCCACGGAAGCCGGCCTCAAATATTTCGTGCTGGGCGCGCTGTCGTCGGGCCTGCTGCTCTATGGCGTCAGCCTCGTCTATGGCTTCGTCGGCTCCACGGAATTCACCCGGATCGCGGCGGGCCTGTCCGCGGGCGAAGGCCGCAACATGGGCGCGCTGTTCGGGCTGGTGTTCGTCTTCGCCGGCCTTGCCTTCAAGGTCTCGGCCGTGCCGTTCCACATGTGGACGCCCGATGTCTATGAAGGCGCGCCCACCCCCGTCGCCGCCTTCTTCGCCTCGGCGCCGAAGGTCGCGGCCATGGGCCTGTTCCTGCGCGTCGCGCTCGACGCCTTTTCGGGCATGATCGCGGATTGGCGGCAGCTGGTGATCTTCATGGCCATCGCCTCCATGCTGGTGGGCGCGCTGGGCGCGATCGGGCAATCCAACATCAAGCGGCTGCTCGCCTATTCGTCGATCAACAATGTCGGCTTCATGCTGATCGGGCTTGCCGCGGCAACCGCATCCGGCGCGTCGGCCGTGCTGCTCTACCTTGTCATCTATGTGGTGATGACGATCGGCTCCTTCCTGGTGGTGCTGGCGCTGACAGACGCGGACGGCAATGCGGTTGAGACGCTGGACGATCTGGCGGGCCTCGCGCGGACGCGGCCCTGGCTGGCGACGGCGCTGTCGATCTTCATGCTCTCGCTCGCCGGCCTGCCGCCGCTGTTCGGATTCATGGCCAAGCTGGCGGTATTCAATTCGGCCGTGGATGCCGGGCTGTGGCTGCTGGCGGTGCTGGGCGTGCTCTCCAGCGTGATCGCGGCCTATTATTATCTGCGCGTCGTGAAGATCCTGTTCTTTGATCCGCCGGCGGGCGTGGTGGCGAACGGGCAGGGCGGGGCCGTCGTCAACAACGGCATGATGGTGGCGGCCGCGGTCTTCTGCTCGCCCGCCGGCTATCTGCTGCTGGGGCCGCTCGCGCAGGCCACCCGCCTTGCCGCGGGCAGCCTGTTCTAGCCGCCTTCCGGCCGGGCCTGTTCTGATCCTCACCCTCTCCGAAGTCGGCTCCACCAACGATTGGCTGCGCGAGAATGCCGGCCAGTTCGCGGACGGCCAGTGGGTGCGTGCCGAACGGCAGACCAGCGGTCGCGGCCGGCTGGGCCGACAGTGGCAGATGCCCGAGGGGAATCTCGCCATGTCGGGCCTGATCCGTCCGCAGCCCGGTGAAGGCAATCCGGCGGAGCTGGGCTTTGTCGCGGCGCTGGCGCTTCACGATGTGCTGTCCGGGCTGGTGGATGTCGCCCGGCTTCAGCTGAAATGGCCGAACGACCTGCTGCTCGATGGGGCGAAACTGTCCGGCATCCTGCTGGAGCGGGAGGGCGAGGTGCTGGTGCTGGGCATCGGCGTGAACATCGTGGCCGCGCCCAGGCTGCCGGATCGCGCCACCATCGCGCTGGCCGATCTGGGCCTGGTGATCGCGGCCGCCGATTTCGCCGCGCGGCTGGCCTCGGCATTCGCCGCGCGCCGCGAGCAATGGCGGGACCAGGGCTTTGCCGCCACCCGCACCGACTGGCTGGCCCGTGCCCACCCGCCGGGCACGCCGCTCTGGGTGTCGGCGCCGGAAGGCCGGGTTGCCGGGCGCTTCGCCGGGCTTGGCGCGGATGGCGCGCTTCGGCTGGATGGCGAAGACGGGCGGGTGCATGTGATCCATGCCGGCGATGTCTGGGGCGCGCCGCCAACCGGGGGAGGAGAGGGCTGATGCTGCTTGCGATCGATGTGGGCAACACGAACATCATGTTCGCCCTGGTGGAGGGCGGCGAGATCCGCTGGCGCTGGCGCATCTCCACCGACGGGCGGCGGACGGCGGACGAATATGCCGTCTGGCTGAACCAGCTGATGGCGATGGAGGGGCTGGACCGCAGCGCGATCGACGATGTGATCATCGCCAGCGTGGTGCCGCAGACCCTGTTCAACCTGCGCGGGCTTGCGCGGCGCATCGCCAATGTGGATCCGATGGTGGTGGGCGCGCCGGGCATCGACTATGGCATGCCCATCAACCTGCCCAATCCGGCCGAAGTCGGCGCGGACCGGGTGGTCAATGCGGTTGGCGCCCACGGCATCTGGCAGGGCGACCTCATCATCATCGATTTCGGCACGGCGACCACTTTCGATGTCGTCTCGGCCGCCGGCACCTATGAAGGCGGGGTGATCGCGCCCGGCATCAACCTGTCGATGGATGCGCTCTACAATGCGGCGGCAAAGCTGCCGCGCATCGCGGTGGAACCCCCCGCCGAAGGGCTTGGCGTGATCGGCAAGGGCACGGTGCATGCCATGCAATCGGGCGTGTTCTGGGGCTATGTGGGCCTGATCGAAGGGCTGGTGTCGCGCATGAAGGCGGAAATCGCCGAGCGGCAGACGGGCCTGTTCCCGGGTGGCGGCGTCACCGTGATCGCAACGGGCGGCCTCGCGCCATTGTTCAGCCGCCACACCAACGCTATCTCCCATGTGGATCCCGACCTGATGATCAAGGGCCTCATGCGCATTCATGCGGCCAACCGGGACACCAGCAGAAAGGCTTGATGATTTTGCAACCGGGCGACGAACTGATTTTCCTGCCGCTGGGCGGGTCCGGAGAGATTGGCATGAACGTCAATCTCTATGGCTGCCGGGGCAAGTGGATCATGTGCGATCTGGGCATGACCTTCGCGGACCCGACGCTGCCCGGCGTGGAACTGGTGCTGCCCGACCTTCAGTTCATCGAGGACCGGCGCGACGACCTGCTGGGCGTGATCCTGACGCACGGCCACGAGGATCATATCGGCGCCATCCCCTATCTGGCGGCGGATCTCGGCGTGCCGCTCTATGCCACGCCGTTCACGGCGGGCCTCATCCGGCGCAAGCTGGAGGAGGAGGGGCTTCAGAACGAGGTGAAGCTGCATGTGGTGCCGATGGGCGGCACGGTGGAGCTGGGGCCGTTCAAGGCGCAATATGTGGCGCTCGCCCATTCCATCCCCGAAGGCAATGCGCTGGTGATCGACACGCCGCACGGCCGCCTGTTCCACACCGGCGACTGGAAGCTGGACGCGAAGCCGATCCTGGGCGATCCGGCCTCTGCCGAGGAACTGGCCGCCATCGGCGCCAACGGCGGCAAGGGCACGCTGGCGCTGGTGGGCGACAGCACGAACGTCTTCAACCCCGAACCCTCCGGCAGCGAAAGCCAGGTGTTCGACGGGCTGATGAAGCTGGTGAAGAGCCGGCGGACCGGCCGTGTCGTCGTCACCACCTTCGCCTCCAACGCGACGCGCCTGCACACGCTGGGCGAAGTGGCAAAGGCGACGGGGCGGCGGCTGGTGGTGGCGGGCCGTTCGCTGGACCGGATCATCGCGGTCGCCCGCTCGACCGGGTATCTGAAGGACTTTCCCGAACCACTCAGCCTTGAGGCCGCATCCGACGCGCGGCCCGAAACGCTGCTGATCGTGGTGACGGGCACGCAGGGCGAACCGCAGGCGGCGCTCGCCCGCATCGCGGAAGGCACGCACCCCTATATCAAGCTGCAGAAGGGCGACCTCGTCGTCTATTCCTCGAAGCAGATTCCGGGGAACGAACTGGCGATCGGCCGGGTGCAGAACGCCCTTGCCGCGCGCGGGATCGAGATCGTGGGCGACAGGCAGGCGCATGTGCATGTGTCGGGCCACCCTGGCCGTCCGGAGCTGGAGGCGATGTACGGCTGGATCAAGCCGCGCATCTCGGTGCCCGTGCACGGGGAACGGCGGCACATGGAGGAACATGCCCGTCTCGCGCGCGGCTGGGGCGTGCCCGAAGCCGTGGTTCCGATGAACGGCAGCATGATCCGGTTGGCGCCGGGCCGGCCCGAGGTGATCGGCCATGAACATCATGGCCGGCTGGTGCTGGACGGCGACGTGATCCTGCCCGCCGAAGGCGCGACGTTGAACGCCCGGCGCAAGATGGCGTGGTCAGGCCTGATGCTGGTGACGATCGTGGTCGGCGCGAAGGGGCGGCTGGCGGCTGACCCGCGCGTGATCGCGAAGGGCGTGCCGGTGGAAGAGGATGAAGAGGCGTTCCTGGCCGAAGCTGCCGATGCCGCGGGCGCGGCCTTCGGCAAGTTCGGCCTTTCGGATCGCCGGCGGCTGGAGGACGAGGTGAAGATCGCCGTCCGCCGTGTCGCCCGGCAGTGGACGGGGAAGAAGCCGCCCACCGAAGTGCAGATCATCAACGTCTGACGCGCCGATGCCCTGGTATTCCGCCCTCGCCATCTATCTGTTGTTCTGGGTGTTCACCCTGTTCCTGGTTCTGCCCTATGGCGTGCGGACCTCGCGCGAGCTGGGGCAGGCGGAGGTGCCGGGGCAGGCGCCCAGCGCGCCGCATCATTTTTCGCTGCCGCGCAAGCTGATGTGGACCACGCTGGTGTCGGCGCTGCTGTTCGGGCTGTTCTGGCTGAACTGGGAACAGGGCTGGATCACCCGCGCCGATCTGGAAGCGCTGCTGCCGAAACCCGGCCGCTCCCTGCCGCAGGGCTGAGACCGGCCGTCAGGCTTCCAGCGCTTCCGACAGGGCGGCGGCGAGCCGCCCCTGATCCGACCCCAGCAGGGCCGCCGACAGGGCAGGGGCCTGCCCTTCGAAACGGCGGACAAGGGCGTCGAAGCTGCCGGTGTAATCGCGGGCGGCACGGGCGAAGTCCTCGTCGCGCGCCAGCATCTCCTTCAGGTCCTTCGCCTCGCGCCGTTCCAGAAGGGCGATGGCGCGGCGGTTGAACAGGCCGCGTTCGCCCTTGCGCCACTGGGCCCAGTCCGCATCGTCCATCGGTTTCCCCAGCGCCGAGGCAATGGACACCGACGAATCGGCCAGCCGCTGGGTCAGCAGCCCGGCCGCCGCCAGCAGTTCCGCCTGCCGGGCTTCCTCGAACTGGGCGACACGGTCGGCGGAGCGATCCTCCAGCAGGCGCAGCGTGTTGGCGAGTGCGGCCATGCTGGAGGCCGTGCGTTCGGCGGCTGCCGCGGCGGCCGCTTCGGCCTCCTTTGCCTTTTCCGCGATCGGCCCGGCGAAGCTGCGGCGCATGGCGTCGTCGGCGGCTTCCGAAAGCGCATCGCGCGCCTCGGCCATCACGCCGTCCAGCATCTCGCGCATGGTGCCTGTCGTCTGCGCGGCAACTTCGCGCACACGGGCCATCGCGTCCACCAGCCGGGTCGCAGCGGCGAGCGAGGTGTCGCGCGTCTGTTCCTCCACCTCCCCGATCAGCGTGCGCGCCTGTTGCAGTTCCACCACCAGCGCCTGCCCGGCGGCTTCGATGGCCTCGCGCTGGGCTGCATAGCCCAGGCTTGCTTCCTCGAGCGCAGCGCGGCTTTCGGCGATCGGGGCGGACAGGGCCGCTGCCTTGTCGTGCGCGGCGTCGATGGCGCGCACCAGATCCATCAGTTCGGCGGACAGCGTTTCGGCGGCGCGGCCGGCATCCACGGTGCGGGCGGGCAGGGTTTCCCCCAGCACGTCCACCGTCTGCAACGCCGTCTCGCGCAGCCCCTTCACGGCGGTTTCCAGCCCCTGCGTCGCCGCCTGCCCTTCTTTCAGCGGCTCCGCGATGCGGCCCAGTTCGGTGCTGACGGCCTGAACCCGCGCCAGCAGCCGCTCCAGCGCCTGACCAGAGGTTTCCTGGCTGTGCTGCAGCCGGGCATCCAGCAGCTTGAAGGCCCGCTCGCCAGAGGCAGCAAGGCTTTCCGTCAGCGCGCCCTGCGCCGTCAGCCGCCCCTCGATCGCCTCGGCCTGCCGGGCCAGGTCGCCCAGCCGCTCCCCAAGCTGGGCGGAGGCGGCGGTTGCCATGCCTTCCAGGCGCTGCCAGGCCTCCTGCACCTGCGCCAGCATCGCCTCGCTTTGCTTCTGCGCCGCCTCGCGCTTGGCGGCCTGGGTGTTTTCCAGCAGCTCGAACAGATTGTCGGCTTCGCCCCGGATGGCGCGCATCCCGGCCTCGCTCTGGCTTCGGCCGCGCTCGGCCTGCGTCTCCAGCGTTGTCAGCGCCTGCGCCAGCGCGTCAGCCGATTGCGCGCCACGCGCGCTCAGCGCCTCCAGCCCGCTGGCGACCGATCGCGCGGCTTCCTGCGCCCGGTCGGCCTGCGCCTCGGCGACGGCCCCCGTTTCACCCAGCGCCAGCCGCAGCCGCTCAGCCGCCGACGCGGCCTGCGGCAGCACCGATTCCAGCACGCGGCTGGCTTCCAGCGCCCCGCTTGTCGCGGTGGTCAGGTCGGCGACCAGCCGTTGCGCCTCCCTCGAGCGGGTTTCCAGAAGATCCGCCGTGGCAGACAATGTGCCAAGGTCCGCGCTCAGCGAATCCTTCAGGGCGTTGATGCGCGCCGCCGCCCCGGCCACCCGCGCCTCGGTTTCCTCCAGCGTGTCGGACTTTTCCAGCACGGGGATCCGTTCGCGGTTCTGCAGGGCAGCCGCCAGCGCATACATGGCGGCGATGGGCATCAGCAGGATGCCGATCTGCTGCACGGCTTCCGAAATGCTGTGCGGCTGGGTGCCGTCGGCCGTCATCGCCCAGAAGCCGAAGCCCAGCCAGACAAGGCCCAGCAATGTCGCGATCACGAACGACATCCGGACGGTGGTGATCTCAGACATGGCTTCTCCTGCGCCCTTCAGTTCTTCCGGTTTCCGGCATCGTCCGCAGGGGCCGCGCCGGCGCGTGCGGCCCCCGATTCCGCCTGCCTCAGCCCTGCGTTCGCGGCAAGCGCCAACAGGCTGAGCGCCAGAATCTCCCACAGCCAGAAAAGGATCGGCTCGCCCGCAAGCGCCGCCAGCCAGATGGCGAAAACCCGCCCGTCGGCGCTGAGCGGCGCCATCCGGCGAAGGGTGCGGGCGGCATCCGGCCGCCAGCGGGCCAGCAGCGCCTCCCGCCGGGCAGGGTCGGCCGCGATCAGCTCGGCGTCGAACGGGCGGGCCCGGTTGCCCAGCAGGGCCTCCCCCCGGTTGTACAGCCGTTCGGCCGCACCGCCGGTTTCCGGGCGCTTCACCGCTTCGAACCGGCCCGCGATCCGGCGGGTATAGGTCGCGCGCTCGCCTTCATAGAACTGGGCCTGCAGGGCATGGGCCGCGCCCGCCGCCAGCGCGATCAGCGTGGCCGCAACGGGCTTCGGATGGGTGAAGGCCAGCGCCATATAGGCGGCGACGAAGGCGGAATAGTCGGCCACGCCGTCCAGCAGGCGGCCGGTGTCGCTCGTCTTGCCCGTCGCGCGGGCAAGCTGGCCGTCCAGCCCGTCCATTACCGTCCAGCCCAGCATCAGCAGCAGGCCAAGCGTTGCGAAGCGGGGATCGGGCCAGCGCAGATAGGCCGCCGCCGCCGCCAGCCCCAGGCACAGCCCCGCCGCCGTGATCAGGTTGGGATGCAGCCCCAGCCGGATCGCGCCCGGCAGCGCCAGGCGCGACAGCCGGTGGATCAGCAGGCGGTTCGCAAGCGTCTCGATCTCTGGGGGGCGGCCACCGGTCATCGCTGCAATCCCTCGCAAAAGCGGGGGCGGGCTGGCAAGCCCGCGACGGCCCCGTTAAGGACGCGCGGATGGATTTCATCGCGCTTCTGATGGTGGGCGAAAGCCTTTCCGGTTCCGAACCGGCCGGGCTTGGCCAGGTGGGCGGGATCAGCCTGCTGGAACGGCAGGCCCGCATGGCCCTGAAGGCGGGCGCGGCCCGCGTGATCGTGGTGGCGCCGGCCCTGCCCGCCGATATCGGTGCGCGCCTGTCCGAAGATGCGCGGCTGGTCCGGGTGCAGACGGCCGACGCGCTGACAGCCGAGATTTCGGGTGAAACCCGCGCCGTGCTGATGCTGGCGCCCGGCCTGCTGGCGGACGACCGGCTGATTTCGGCAACCCTGTCCGGCGGCGACGCGCCGCTGCTGGCGGTGTTCGCGGGCGATCCGCCGGCCGCAGCCCAGCGGCTGGATGCGGCAAGCCATTGGGCCGGGCTGGCGCTGCTGCCGCCCGCGCGGGTGGCAGGGGTGGCCGCGACGCTGGGCGAGTGGGAGCTTTCGGGCACTCTGGTCCGCGCGGCCTGCGAATCGGGCGCGGCGCGGCTGCCTGTCGATCAGCTGCCGCTCTATGTGGCGAACCGCCGCCGCGAGGTGCCGATGATCTGGGCCATGCCGGTGGCAGAGGCGGAGCGGGCCGCCGCGACAGACGCCTTGCTGGCCGCCGCCCAGAAGGGCTGCCTCGACTGGCCGGCCCGCTTCATCCACCCGCCCGTTGAAAATGCGATGGTGCGGCTGCTGCTGCCCACGCCCGTCACGCCGAACATGATCACGGTGGCGACCGGCGTGCTGGGCGCGGCCGCAATCTGGCTGTTTGCGGCCGGGCACCTGTGGTGGGCGCTTGCGATCGTGCTGCTGGTAGGTCCCCTGGACGGTGTGGATGGCAAGCTGGCCCGCACCCGGCATGAATATTCCCGCTGGGGCGATCTGGAACATGTGCTGGACAAGGTGCTGGAATATGGCTGGATCCTGGCGCTGGCCTGGTGGTTTTCCGCCAGCCACGGTGTCGCCGCCTGGCTGGCGGCGGCGGGGATCATCCTCTTCGCCCTGACGGAAGCCGTGTCCGGCGAGTTCTTCCGCCGCTTCACGGGCCGCCAGCTGGATGACTGGGGGCCGTTCGAACGGCGCTTCCGCCTTGTCGGCGGGCGCCGAAACACCTTTTTCTGGAGCCTGTTGCCCTTTGCCGCCTTCGGCCTGTGGTGGCAGGGTTTCCTGATGATCCTGGCCTATGCCGCGATCACCTTCGCGATTTCCCACTGGCGGCTGCTGAACGCGATCGGGGCCTATGGCCGGCAGATCAGCGACGAGGTGCGCGGCAATTTCGCCGGGACGGCCTATGATTTCTTGCCGAAGCAGGGACCGGCCGCTAGGTGAGCGCCTTCATGTTTCAAATTGTTGACGTTCGGCCCCGGGCGGAAGGGGGCCAGGCGCAGACGCAGAAGGACAGTCAGGCCGGATGACGCCGATCAATGTCGCGATCGCAGGCGTGGGAAATTGCGCCAGTTCGCTGGTGCAGGGCATCGCCCATTATTCCAACGGCGGCGCGAACGAGGCCATCGGCCTCAGCCACTGGGATCTGGGCGGCTGGCGCCCGCGCGACCTGAAGATCGTCGCCGCGTTCGACGTGGACCGGCGCAAGGTCGGGCTGGATGTCGCGAAGGCAATCTTCGCCGAGCCGAACTGCACCGCCAAATTCCATGAGAATGTGCCCCCGACGGGCGCGCTGGTCGAGATGGGCGCGGTGCTGGACGGCGTTGCGCCGCACATGCTGGACGCGCCCGAGGCGCGGAGCTTCCGCGTGGCCGATGCGCCGCAGCCGACGCTGGACCAGGTGGTGGAACGGCTGAAGCGCGCCGATGCGCATGTGCTGATGAACTATCTGCCCGTGGGCAGCCAGAAGGCGACGGAATTCTACGCCGAAGCCGCGCTGAAGGCGGGCGTCGCCTTCGTGAACAACATCCCGGTGTTCATCGCCAGCAACCCCGAATGGGCAAAGCGGTTCGCGGATGCGGGCGTCCCCCTCATCGGCGACGACATCAAGGCCCAGCTGGGCGCGACCATCGTTCACCGCACCCTGACCGAGCTGTTCGCCCGGCGCGGCGTGCGGCTGAAGCGCACCTATCAGTTGAACACCGGCGGCAACACGGATTTCCTGAACATGCTGGCGCGCGACCGGCTGGAATCCAAGAAGAAATCCAAGACGGAAGCGGTGCAGTCCGCCACCGACCGGCGGCTGGAAGACGACAATATCCATGTCGGCCCGTCGGACTATGTCGCCTGGCAGAACGACAACAAGGTCTGCTTCCTGCGCATGGAAGGCGAGCTGTTCGGCGGCGTGCCCATGAACCTGGAACTGCGCCTGTCGGTGGAGGACAGCCCGAATTCCGCAGGCGTCGCGATCGACCTCGTCCGCTGCGCGGCGCTGGCGCGTGCGCGCGGCATCGGCGGCGTGATCGAGGCGCCGTCGGCCACCTTCTGCAAGCATCCGCCGGTGCAGATCGAGGATGGCGAGGCGCATGCCGCGCTCGAGGCGTTCATCGCCGGCCCGCAGGACGCGCCGACCCGCCATTAATCCGTAACGGCCAGAGGGCAGGGGGGCGGGATGTCCAGCAAGGCACAGACCGGACGCCATGCCATCGTGCTGGCCGCGGGCGCAGGTTCCCGCCTGTCCGACGTGGAGCCGGTGAAGCCACTGTCGCGCGTGGGCGGGCGGCCGCTTCTGCTGCATGTGCTGGATGCGCTGGCGGCGGCAGGCGCGGCGTCGGCCAGCGTCGTCGTCGGCCATCGCGCCGCCGATGTGGCGGCCGTTCTGCCTGATGCGCCGATCCCGGCTAAGGCGGTTTCGAACCCCCGCTGGGAAACGGCGCCGAATGGCGTGTCGGTGCTGGCGGCAGCCGAAGCAGTCCGGCCCGGAACCTTTCTCTGCATGTCGGATCATCTGATCGATCCGCTGCTGCCGCGGCGTCTGCTGGCCGGGGCGACGGCGCCGCTGGCGCTGGCGGTGGACCGGCGGCTGGGCCATCCCTGGGTGGATGAAGCCGATGTGACCCGCGTGCGGACCGACGGGCGGCAGATCCGGGCGATCGGCAAGCAGCTGAAGCTCTATGATTGCTACGACACCGGCCTGTTCCTGATCGGGCCGGACCTTGTGGCGGCGCTGAAAGCACAGGCCTCGCCCTCGCTGTCTGACGGGGTTGCGGCGCTGGCCGCGCGTGGGCTTGCCGAGGCCGTCGATATCGGCGACGCCCGCTGGCTGGATGTGGATGACGCCCGCGCGCTGGCGCTGGCGCGCGCGAAGTGGAGACGTTGATGATCCGGTTGCTCGCCCTGGCGCTGCTGTTGTTTGCCTCGCCCGCGCTGGCGGCCCCGCTTGCCGCCCCCGGCGACGCGCGGCTGCGCACCGATGTCGAGCTGCTGCGCGCCCATGGCTATATCCTGGGGCCGGTGGATGCCTGGCCGCTGCCCTGGGCGCAGATCGATCGCGGCATCGAACGCGCGCGCAACGATCCGGCCCTTCCGCCGCACCTGCTGGCGGCGGTGAACCGGGTGGCGGCGCTGTCGGATCATCATGGACGGCGCACGACCTATCAGGTGCGCGGCTCCGTCACCAACGACGCCGCGCTGGTGCGCACCTTCGATCGTGTCGCGCGCAATCCCGGCGAGGTCAGCGTGTCGGCCGCGCATGATCGCGGCGCGCTGTTCGTGCAATGGGGCGGCACCTGGCAGAGCGACGGGACCGGCCGGCAGGAAGCGACGCAGCACAAGAACGGCTTTTCGCCCGATCCGACGCAGGTGGTGCTGACGGTGGGGCGCAACTGGGCCTTCTATGGCGGCTGGATGGACACATGGTGGGGCGCGGGGCAGGACGGCGCGATGCTGTTTTCCACCAGCGCGCGGCCGATGCCACGCGTGGGTTTCCGGCGGCTGGAGCCGTTCAGCATCGACGCCCCGGTGCTGAGCTGGCTGGGGCCGACGACGTTCGACATCTTCGTCGCCATCGCCAACGAGCAGCGCGACTGGGACAATCCCGCCGTGATCGGCATGCGCTTCGCCTTCCAGCCGACGCCCTGGTTCGAGATCGGGCTGGTGCGCGGCATCCAGGTGTGCGGCAGCGGCCGGCCCTGCGACGCCCGCACGATCGGCAAGGCCCTGATCGGGATCGGCGATTTCGACAATACGGGAACCCTGGACGAACCCGGCAACCAGCTGGCCGGCTTCGACATGAGCTACAAGCGCCCGATCGGAGACACCGGCCAGATCCTGAAGCTCCATTTCTCGACCACGGCGGAAGATGCCGACAATATCCTGATCGAGCAGTTCGCCCGCCAGATCGGCGCGGGGATTTCGGGGCCAGTCGGCACCAAGGGGGCGCTGCTGGATGCAGGGTTCGAATATGTGGACAGCCAGGCCGCGAAGTTCCTGGGCAGCCTGATGGGCAGCAACGCCTATCCGGGCTCCACCTACAACAACTTCATCTATCACGACGGCTGGACCTATGGCCGCCGCCCGCTGGGCCATTCGCTGGATGGCGACGCGCGGGCGATGACGGTGCACTGGGCGCTGACCGATCCCGCGAACCGCCGATGGAACCTATCCGCGCGCCACATCATCCTGAACCTGCACAGCATCGACAGCTACCGGATCTCGAAGAACCGGGAAGAGATCGTGCAGCTGGAAGGCGGGGTGAACTGGCCCACGCGGATCGGCGATGTGAAGGCCTCCGCCCGCCTGCAGCAGAACGGCCCGGACACGCCCGGCCGCGACCCGACCTGGGTGCAGGGCGAACTGAGCTGGACGACCCGCTTCTGATCGGTCTTGCCGGGATTGCGGGGCGCGCGCGCCCCGGCTACAGCCCGGCCATGGGCGATGTTTCCCTTTCGTTCCCCAGCCTCCACCTGGGCGGAGAGACGTTTCACGCGCTGCCGTGCGGCGCGCTGTTCTGGGAAGCGGAATCGCTGCTGCTGGTGGCCGACCTGCACCTGGAAAAGGGTTCGGCCTTTGCCGCGAAGGGCTGGCTGCTGCCCCCGCACGACAGCCAGGAGACGTTGCAGCGGCTGGGGCGGGCGCTTCGGCAGACGGGCGCGCGCCGCATCGCCGCGCTGGGGGACAGTTTCCATGATCGCGCCGGCCCGATGCGCCTGCCCGAGCCGGCGCGGGCGCTTCTGGCCGATCTGCTGGCGGCGGCGGACTGGCTGTGGGTGACGGGCAATCATGATGGCGACAGCGGCGTGGCGCTGGGGGGCGAGGCGGTGCCGGAAATCCGGATTCGCGGCATCTGGCTGCGGCACGAAGCAGAGACAGCCTGCCGGGAGCCGGAGATCAGCGGCCATTTTCACCCCAAGGCGCGGGTTCCGCTGCGGGGCGGGCGGCAGGTGGCGCGGCGCTGCATTGCGCGCACGGCCGAGCGGCTGGTGCTGCCCGCCTATGGCGCCTATGCGGGGGGCCTGTTCGTGGATGATCCGGTGCTGGCCCGGGCGCTTGGCGGACGGCCAGAGGCGCTGGTGCCGCTGGCGCACGGATTTGTTCAGGTGAATGCGATGTCTGGGGAGATGATTGGATGAGCTGGTTTCCGAAGCCCGAGGCCCGGATCTTCTGCGCGGCGGTGAACTATGCGGCCCACCGCGAGGAAATGGGGCGCGGCGAATCCAGCCCGCACCCGGTGCTGTTCATGCGCAGCCCGCAATCGCTGGTGCGCGCTGGCGAACCGCTGGTGCGCCCGGCGGTGTCGGACAGCTTCGATTATGAAGGCGAGTTGGCCGTCGTGATCGGCAGGCCGGGGCGCCGGATCGCGCGCGGGCAGGCGCTGTCGCACGTGGCCGGGTGGACGCCGTTCATGGATGGAACCATTCGCGAATGGCAGCGCCACAATTCGCAGTTCACGCCCGGCAAGAATTTCGATGCGACGGGCGCGATCGGGCCGGATCTGGTGCCGGCCGAAGCGTTCGGAGACTATAAGGCGCATGATCTGACCACGCGGGTGAACGGCGAAGTGCTTCAGCACACGCCGATTTCGCTGATGCTGTGCGACGTGGAGGCGCTGATCGCCTATATTTCGGCCTTCACCGAGCTGCGCGAAGGCGACATCATCGCGACGGGCACCTGCGGCGGGGTGGGGGAAAAGCGCGTTCCGCCGCGCTGGCTGCAGCCCGGCGACACGATCGAGGTGGAGATTTCGGGCCTGCCGGTCCTTCGCAACCCGGTGGTCGCCGAGGCCTGATTCACCTGCGATTCAGGCAAGTGTGAGAGGGTCGGCCCATGATGATCCGTCTTCTGTCCGCCCTGCTTCTGGCAGGCCTGCCCACCGTGGCGCTGGCGCAATCGACGACCGCGCCGCCGGGCGAGGCCGGCCCGAAGAGCGACGGCAGCCTGAAGGGCGATGCCCAGGCCGCCGCCTACGAGATCGGCGAGATCACGGCCGCCGCCGACGGCGCCTTCGGGGAAGCGACCGAGGGCGTCGCCATGGTCATCCAGAAGGTGTTTGATGATCTGGGCAAGCCCAATGCCTATATCGTGGGCCGGGAAGGGGGCGGCGCGCTGGTGGTGGGCCTGCGTTATGGCCGGGGCAAGCTGTTCTCCAAGGTGGAGGGCGAACGCGAAGTCCACTGGACCGGCCCGTCGATCGGCCCGGATGTCGGCGGCGACGCCTCGCGCAGCTTCGTGCTGGTCTATAATCTTCACGACACCGACGAGCTGTTCCAGCGCTTCCCCGCGGTGGAGGGCAAGGCCTATCTGATCGGCGGGGTTTCAGCCAATTACCACCAGCGCGGCAACATCATCCTGGTGCCGATCCGGCTGGGCGCCGGATGGCGGCTGGGCGCAAATGTCGGCTATCTGAAATATACGCGCAACGGCAGTCTCATTCCCTTTTGATGCACCCTGCGCGCAAGCCGCTGCTTGAACGCGGGCGCAGCCCCCCCTAAAGCCGCCGGTGGCCATGCTTTGCCGATCATCCATCCCCTTGCCCCTTCTGGTGCTGTTGCTGGCGTCTGCGGCCCATGCCCAGACGGAACCGGGGCCGCCGGCGGCCGCGCCCGCCGAAGCGGCGCCCATGGTGGCGTTCGAGGCGGACACGCTCGCCTATGACGAGAATCTGGATGTGATCACCGCCACCGGCAACGTGCTGGTGCGCCGCGACGGACAGATGCTGACGGCCGACACCGTCGTCTATGACCGGCGCAGCGGAACCGTTACCGCAAGCGGCAATGTGCGCGTGGACAGCGGAGACGGCACCAGGGCCGTGGCCGACAATTTCCAGCTGAACGAGACGCTGCGCGACGGCCTCGTCGAGAATGTGCTGCTGATCATGTCCGATGGCAGCCGGCTCGCCGCGAAGGATGGCAAGCGCGAAAACGGCCTGTCCACCCTGAACCGCGCGGTCTATTCGCCCTGCGCCGTCACCGACGACGCGGGCTGCCCGCGGGAGCCGGTGTGGCAGCTGAAGGCCGTGAAGGTGGTGCATGACCCGGCGCGCGGCCGCGTCTTCTATACGGGCGCGCGGCTGGAGATGTTCGGCGTGCCCGTGGTGGCGCTGCCCCGGCTGTCGCACCCGGACGGGTTCGAGAAGAACCAGTCGGGCCTGCTGTCGCCCGATGTCCGCATCTCGCGTGAGCTGGGCGGGGAACTGCGCATTCCCTATTACTGGGCCATCGCCCCGGATCGCGACCTGACCGTCACGGGGCATATCTACACCAACGTCGTTCCCATGGTGGAGGCAGAGTATCGCCAGCTGTTCGAGGGCGGGCCCATCTCGCTTTCGGTGATGGGCACCTACGCCAGGGGGCAGGCGGAAGATCCGCTGACCGGCGAGATCGTGGAGACGGACGCCCGCCTGCGCGGCGCGATCGACGCGCGCGGCCGGATCGAACATGGCGGCGGCTGGCGCTCCAGCTTCTCCAGCCGCCTCACCAACGACGACAACTTCCTCGGCCGCTACCAGATCAGCCTGGATTCGCGCCTGCGCTCCACCTACGCGATCGAGCAGTTCGAGCCGAACCGCTATTTTTCGGTGCGGGGCTGGGCCTTTCAGGATCTGACCAGCAACACCGACAGTTCGCGCATGCCCTTCGCGCTCCCGCTTGTCGATTTCCTGTGGCGGCTGCCCGATGCCCCGCTGGGCGGATCGGTGCTGGTGGAGGCGAACAGCCTCGGCCTCTATCGCCGCGACGGGCAATCGATGGCGCGTGCGCTCGCCTCTGCGCAGTGGAGCCGCAGCCTGCTCACCCCGATGGGCCAGCGCGTCACCTTCACCGGCCTGCTGCGCGGAGACGTCTATAGCGCCAGCGATACCGCGCTCGCCGATGATCCCTTCTATGCCGGGCGCGATGGCTGGACGGCGCGCTTCATCCCGCTTGCCGCCGTCGATGTGGAATGGCCGTTCGCCGGCCCCTTCCTGGGCGGCACACAGACGCTGTCGCCCCGGGTGCAGTTCGTCGGCTCCACCTCCACCGCCAACGAGGACATCCCGAACGAGGACAGCCGCGCCGTCGATCTCGAGGAATCCAACCTGTTCGCGCTCAACCGCTTCCCCGGCTATGACCGGTGGGAGGGCGGCACCCGCATCACCTATGGGGTGGACTGGCGATGGGCGAAGCCCGGGCTTTCGGTGCAGGCGCAGGTCGGCCAGAGCTATCGTCTCGACGACAATGTGGACCTGTTCCCCGAAGGCACCGGGCTTGCCGGCCGCGTGTCCGACATCGTCGGGCGCGCCTCCGTGCGGGTGGGCCGCTATGTCGAGGTCACCCAGCGGCTCCGGCTCGACAAGGACAGCCTCGCGATCCGCCGCAACGAGACGGACGTGGCGATCGGCAGCCGCCGCACCTTCCTCTCGGTCGGCTACCTCAAGTACAACCGCAACATCGCGCTCGAGGATCTGCCGGATCACGAGGAAGTGCGGGCCGGCGCGCGCGTCGCCTTCGGCAAATATTGGGCGATTTTCGGATCGACCGTGATCGACCTCACCTCGACGGCCGAGGATCCGTTGACGACGAACGACGGCTGGCAGCCCATCCGCGCGCGGCTGGGCGTCAGCTACACCGACGAATGCTTCAATTTCGGCGTCACCTGGAAGCGCAACTATATCGACAATCCCAATGCGCGGCGCGGCAACACCATCCTCTTCACGCTGGCGCTGCGGAACCTTGGATAGCCGTTTCACCGCCGGTTCAGCCGGGGCCGCTTATCTGCTGGCGCCATGCGGGCGGCTCGTCTATGCGGTCCGCACGAGGGACTTTTTGAACAGGATCGTTCGGCCCGGATGACGAGTTTTCCGAAATTCAGCCGTCGGCATGTCGCCGTGGCGGCAGTGATCGCGTTGTCGGCCCAGGGGCCGGCCCAATCCCAGCAGCCCCAGCCCGGCGGCGGCCAGCAGGCGGGCGCGCAAACCGCGTCTCAACGGCAGGCGGCCGCGCTGCAGCTGCCCGACGTTACGGTGTTCGGCACATTCGATCCCAATGTCCGCAAGGCGACCGCGATCGTGAACGGCGACATCATCACCGACACCGATGTCGATCACCGGCTGGCGCTGGTGCTGATCGCCAACAGCGGCCGGGTTTCCGCCGAGGAGCGGGAGGTGCTGCGCCTGCAGGTGCTGCGCAACCTGATCGACGAGAAGCTGCAGATCCAGGCCGCAGCCGAAAATGAAGTCACCGTGCCCGAGGGCGAGGTCGAGCAGGCCTATGCGCGCGTGGCGGCAAACTTCCGCCAGTCGAAGGAGGCGTTCGAGGCCTTCCTGCGCGAGAACGGCTCCTCGCCGGCCTCCATCAAGCAGCAGATCCGCGCCGAAATGACCTGGAGCCGGCTCTTGAGGCGCAAGGTGGAGCCCTTCATCAACGTCGGCGACGACGAAGTGCAGGCCGTGATCCGCAACCTGGAACAGGCCAAGGGCAAGGACGAGTTCCGCGTCGGCGAGATCTTCCTGTCCGCGACGCCCGAAACGCAGGCGCAGGTGCTGGCGGATGCCCGCCGCATCGTCGATCAGGTGCGCGCGGGTGCCAGCTTCGTTGCCTATGCCCGCCAGTTCTCCGAAGCCTCCAGCGCGGCGCTTGGCGGCGACCTCGGCTGGATCCGCGCCGAACAGCTCTCCCCGGCGCTGCAGGGGATCGTCACGGCGCTGCCGCGTGGCTCTGTGTCCGATCCGGTGCCGGTGGCCGGCGGCGTCGCCATCGTGGCGCTGGTGGACAAGCGGCAGGTGCTTGCGGCCGATCCGTCGGCTGCGATCCTCAGCCTGAAGCAGCTGACGCTGGCGCTGCCGCCTTCGATTTCCGAGGCGGAGGCCCGCAAGCTGGCGGCCAGCATGCAGGAAAAGACGCGCAACATGGGCGGCTGCGGCAAGGCCGATGAAGTGGCGCGCGCGATCGGGGCGGAAATCGTTGCGAACGACCAGCTCCGCATGGGGGATCTGCCGCCCCAGTTGCAGCAGATCCTGGGGCAGATGCCCGTCGGCGCCGCGACGCCGCCGTTCGGCTCCGCGCAGGATGGGCTTCGCGTGCTGGTGCTGTGCGGGCGGGATGATCCGCCGGCGAGCGCAGGCGTGCCCAGCTTCGACCAGGTCTATGGCCAGCTGAACGATGCCCGTGTGAACAGCGCGGCCCGCCGCTACCTGAGGGACCTCAGGCGCGACGCCGTCATCGATTACCGCTGAGATGTCGCCCCTGCCCGAAAGCGCGGCCACCGGGCCTTCGGCCCCGCTTGCGGTGTCGCTCGGCGATCCGGCAGGCGTCGGCCCGGAAGTGATCGCCAAGGCCTGGGCCGTCCGCTCGGCGCACCGGCTTGTGCCCTTCTTCGCCATCGGGGACAGGCGCAGCCTGGAAGCCGTTTGGGACGGGCCGATCATCCAGATCTCCCACCCGTCCGACGCGTTCGCGGAGTTCGAGCGCGGGCTGCCGTTGCTGCAGGTGGATGATCCGGGCGAGATCGAGCCCGGCAAACCGAATCTGGCAGGCGCGCGCTGTGCGCTGGATTCGCTGGAAATGGCGGTCGGTCTGGCGCGATCGGGCGCCGCGTCGGGCCTCGTGACCGGCCCGGTCGCGAAGGCGCAGCTCTATGCGATCGGCTTCACCCATCCGGGGCAGACGGAATTCGTCGCGGAACGCTGCGGCGTCGCGGCGGAAAATGTCGCGATGATGATGGTGGGGCCGGATCTGCGCACCGTTCCCGTCACCATTCACCGCCCGCTGGCGGCGGTGCCCGCTTCGCTGTCCGTCGAACTGATTGTTTCGCGCGCCCGCACGGTTGCGCGCGGGCTGATCCGGGATTTCGGAATTCCGCGCCCGCGCCTCGCGGTGGCCGGCCTGAACCCCCATGCGGGGGAAGGGGGGGCCATGGGCCGCGAAGAGATCGACATCATCCAGCCGGCAATCGCGCAGCTGCGGGAAGAAGGCATGGACGTGTCCGGCCCGCTTTCCCCCGACACGATGTTCCATGCCGCAGCCCGCGTCGCCTATGATGCGGCCATCTGCATGTATCATGATCAGGCACTGATCCCGTTGAAAACGCTGCATTTCGATACCGGCGTCAACATGACATTGGGGCTGCCGGTGCTGCGCACGTCGCCCGATCATGGCACCGCGTTCGGTATTGCCGGGCGTGGGGAGGCGAACCCGCGCGCCATGATCGCGGCCATCGCGCTGGCGGGCCAGTGCGCGCTGGCGCGGACACTGGAAGCAGCGGCTTGAGCGACGACGACCGGGCCGCCGACGCAGCGGCGCGGATCGCGGCGCTCCCCCCTCTCCGCGACGAGATCGCCGCCGCCGGTCTCAGGGCAGACAAGGCGCTGGGGCAGAATTTCCTGCTCGACCTGAACCTGCTGGACCGGATCGTCCGTTCGATCGGCCTGAAGCCCGGCGACCGGGTGTTCGAGGTCGGCCCCGGCCCCGGCGGGCTGACCCGCGCCCTGCTGAAGACGGGGGCCGAGGTGATCGCGGTGGAGCGGGATTCCCGCGCCCTTCCGATTCTGGAGCGGCTGGCCGCCGCGAGCGGCGGCGCGCTGACGATCATTCACGGCGACGCCATGGCGGTGGATGCCCGCGCGCTTGCAGGGGAGGGCGCGCATATCGCGGCGAACCTGCCCTACAACATCGGCACGGCGCTGCTGACGGGCTGGCTGTCGGCAGACCCCTGGCCGGGCTGGTGGCGCTCCGCGACGCTGATGTTCCAGAAAGAGGTGGCGGATCGCATCGTCGCCCGGCCGGGCAGCGGCGCCTATGGCCGCCTGTCCGTCCTCGCGCAGCACCGGGCGCATGTCTCGATCGAGACGGTGCTGCCCGCGCGCGCCTTCACGCCCCCGCCCAAGGTGGACAGCGCAGTGGTGCGGCTGGTGCCGAAAGAGGCCGATCCGTCCGTGCCGGTGAAGCTGCTGGAGCGGGTGACGGCGGCGGCGTTCGGGCAGCGCCGCAAGATGCTGCGGCAGAGCCTGAAGGGCCTGCCCGGCGGGCTTCAGGCGCTGGACCTGCTGGGCATCGATCCGACGCGCCGGGCCGAAACGCTGGACGTCAGCGATTTCGTGGCGATCGCACGGGCGCTACGCGAAGCCCCCGGAGATAGTTGAGTTCGATGCGGAACGGCGCCACGCCCTCGATCGGCACCGCGACGCTCGCCAGCTTCGGCTTCGTCAGGCCAAGCTTCGGGTTGCGGGAAAAGCCAACGCCGTCCGACAGCGGGTTGAGCTTGCCTGACCGGTCCCTGTCGTGAAGGGCGACCACCACATGCCGGCCGGCAGCGGGAACCGGCGCACACACCGTCATTTCGCCTGCCGGAGAGACGGGCACGTCGATCCGCTGGACATAGCGCGCCGGCGCCAGAAAGTCGGCGTCGGTCGCCGGATAGATGGCGATGCGCAGATTGCCGGCCCGGTCCTTGAATCCATGCACCGTCACCAGCGCGGCCGGGCCGGCGGCCGCGGCGGCGCAGGGGGCGGGCTGGGCGACGGCAGCCGCCGTCACGAGAGAGAGCAGGAACATGGCGCGCGCTTAGCCCGGCTTTTCGCCTGCCGGAAGCTGCATTGGCTTCGGCGCCGGGGTGCTGCTAAGGGCGCTGCAAGATGCTGACTGCGGTCGACCGTTATCTGTTCCGGCTGATCATCGTGCCGCTCGTCGGCACGCTGGTGATTGCGGCCATGTTGCTGCTCTTGGAAAAGATGCTGAACCTGTTCGACTTCGTCGTGAACGAAGGCGGGCCGGTTTCGGTCGTATGGCGGATGCTGGGCAACCTCATCCCGGAATATCTGTCGCTGGGCATTCCCATCGGCGTCACGCTGGGCATCCTGCTCGGGTTTCGACGCCTCGCCCTCTCGTCCGAACTCGACGCGCTGAATTCGGTGGGCGTCGGCTATGGCCGGATGTTGCGGGTGCCCTATATCCTGGCCGCCATCTTCGCCCTCATCAATTTCGGCATCGTCGGCTTCCTGCAACCCTATTCGCGCTATGCCTATGAAGGCCTCCGGTTCGAGCTTCGGTCCGGCGCGCTCGGCGCCTCGATCAAGGTGGGCGAATTCACCCGCATCGCGGAGCGCACGACGCTGCGGGTGGAGCAGAGCTTTGACCAGGGGTCCGACCTGCGCGGCGTGTTCGTGCGCGCGGCCCAGGCCGACGGCCGCTCGCTCGCCGTTTCCGCGGCGCGCGGGCAGTTCCTGATCACGGACGATCCCGACATCATCATCCTGCGCCTGAAGAACGGCACGCTGGTGCATGATGCGCCCGGCACGGCGACGCCGCGGGTGCTGACCTTCGTGCAGCACGACCTGCCCGTGAACCTGCCCGCGATGGAAAGCTTCCGGTCGCGGGGGTCAGAGAATCTGGAACGCACCATTCCCGAGCTTTGGGCCCAGATGCGCGATCCCGGCACCCCGGCCGAGGACCGGCAGACCTCGTCCGCCGCCTTCCACCGCCGCATGGTGCAGTGGATCGTGATGTTCGTGCTGCCGCTGCTGGCCGTCGCGCTGGCGGTTCCGCCGAAGCGGTCCACCTCGGCGATCGGCGTGTTCCTGTCGGTGGTGATCCTCGTCACCTATCACAAGGTTTCGGAATATGGGGAACGCATGGGCGCGATCGGTCGGGTGGATCCGATGCTGGCGCAATGGGTGCCCTTCGTGCTGTTCACGGCCATGTGCGTCTGGTTCTATCATGTGCTGGCGCACAAGCCCGGCGGACAGCCGATCGGCGCGGTGGACCGGCTGTTCAAGAAGCTGGGCGGCCTGTTCAAGGGGCTGAAGAAGCCGGCCGCGAAGATCGGCCTGGTGCCCGATGAACCGGACGAGCCCGAAGCGCAGGCGGCCCGATGATGCTCAACCGGATTTTCCCCTCGCGCACGCTGGCGCTCTATACCGCGCGGATGTTCGTGATGCGCACCTTCGCCTTCCTGGCGGGGCTGGCGCTGATCCTGATGACGCTGGATCTGCTGGGCGAATCCGCCCGCATCCTGGCCGTTCCCGGCAACGGAGAGGCGGAGCTGTGGAAATATGTGTCGATCCGCATGCCGCAGATCATCGCCCTGTTCCTGCCCTTTTCGGTGCTGCTGGCGACGCTGCTGACCTTCATGACCCTGAACCAGAACAGCGAGATCACGATCTTCAAGGCGGCGGGCATCAGCGCACACCAGATCCTCGCCCCGCTGATGCTGGCGGGCTTCCTGATCGCGGTGCTGAACTTCGCCTTCAACGAACGCGTCCTGGTGCGGGCAAATGCCGAATATGATCGGTGGAAAGCCAATGAATACAGGCCTCTGGCCCCCGAAAACCGCACCGGCCGGGAAGTGTGGGTGCGGGCCGGAGACGATCTGTGGCATGCCGCCGCCGCACAGGGGGCCGGCGCGCAGACGCTGCTGAAAGACGTGACCATCTACAACCGCGAAGCCGACAGGCTGGTGGAGATCGTGCGCGCCGAGGAGGCGTCGCCCAACGGACGCGGCTGGACTCTCAGCATGGTGCGGCGGTTCGAGGTGTCGACCGGGCGGCTGGAAACCATGGCGCGGCAGGATCTGATCTCGCCCGCGACGCCGCAGCAGTTCACCACGCAGGGGGTCAACGCGGATCATCTGCCGATCTGGGAACTGGTGCCAGCAATCCGGGCGCTGAAAGAGGCCGGCAAGCCGACGGACCAGCTGGTCGCCAAGCTCAACCACAAGATTTCCGGGCCGCTGTCGGCCGTGCTGATGCCGCTGTTGGGGTCTGTCGCCGCCTTCGGGCTGGCGCGATCCGGCAAGCTCTTCATCCGCGCGGTTGCCGGCCTTGCCCTGGGCTTCACCTTCTTCGTGGCCGACAATTTCGCCATGGCGATGGCCGATTTCGGCACCTATCCGCCCTGGGCCGCGGCCTGGGCGCCCTTCCTGCTGTTCCTGCTGGTGGGCGAAAGCGTGCTGTTCCGAACCGAGGAGTAGGGCCCGATCACGCCCTTGCGCGGCAGGCTGTCGCAGCCGCCGCGCGCCTTGCTTCGGCCATGCCGCGTCCCACATTTGCCGCATTGCCCGCCTAACTGGCAGGCGTTGAGTCATATCGGAGCAGACCCTTGTTCGTTGAACACACCAAGCGCCCGGGCATCTGGAACCGCGCCCATTTCCTGGATCGGATGACGCTGAGGGAACTCGTCGTCGCCTATTTCCAATATTATGCGATCCAGGCCTATCTCCTGCTGGCGGCAGCGTCGATCGCGGTCGCCGTGTGGAATCCGCCCAGCCTTGCGGCGGGCGCGGCGGCGGCGGCCTTCACCGTGCTGGCCTATCCGCTGATCTGGTACCTGCTGCACCGCTATGTGCTGCACAGCCAGTGGATGTACAAATCCCCGCTCACGGCGCGCACCTGGAAGCGGATCCACTATGATCACCATCAGGATCCGAACCATCTGGAGGTGCTGTTCGGCGCGCTCTACACCACGCTTCCCACCATCGCGATTTCCGTGCTTCCCGTGGGCTGGCTGATCGGCGGCATGGGCGGCGCGGCCGTTGCGTTTGCCACCGGGCTGATCGTCACCTGCCTCTATGAGTTCGCGCACTGCATCCAGCATCTCAGCTACAAGCCGAAGCACCCGCTGCTGGTGGAAATGAAGCGCCGGCACATGGCGCACCACTTCCACGACGAGAACGGCAATTTCGGCATCACCAGCTTCTGGCCGGATCGCCTGTTCGGCACCCTGTATGAGCGCGAGGATCGCCCGGCGAAGTCGGCGACCGTGTTCAACCTGGGCTACACCGACGAAGTGGCGATGGATTACCCCTGGGTGTCCGACATGTCGGGTGGCGTCGCCAAGGGCCACCCCCGCAAGCGGGCGGCCGCCAACGAGAACGGACGCAGCCGCCAGGACGCGGCCTGAATGGCGCTGGAGATCAGCCCGGTCGGCTCCAGGGCCGACCGGAACGCCTTTGTCGATCTTCCCTGGACGCTCTACGCCAATGATCCGAACTGGCGCGCGCCGCTGAAGGACGAGGTGCACGCCCTGATCTCGGGGCCAAAGCGCAACCCCTGGTTCCTGCATGGCCGGGCGGAATTCTTCCTGGCCCGACGCGATGGCAAAGTGGTCGGCCGCATTTCGGCACAGGTCTGCGATCTGGTCCAGCAGCGCCGTCCGGGGCTGGGGCAGTGGGGCCTCTTTGAGACGATTGACGACGCGGAGGTCGCCTTCGCGCTGATTCGCACGGCAGAATCCTGGCTGCGCGCCCAGGGCATGACACGGGCGCAGGGCCCCATCAGCATTTCCATCTGGGATGAACCCGGCCTGCTGGTCGCCGGTTTCGATACCCCGCCCAAGGTGATGATGGGTCATCATCTGCCCTATTATGAACGGCATGTGCTGGCCGCGGGCTATCAGGGCGTGAAGGACCTGTTCGCCTGGAACGTGCAGGTCACCGACGGGTTCCCCGAAGTCGTGAACCGCATCGTCGCCGCCGGAGAGAAGAACAAGCGCATCCGCATCCGCCCCGTCGATCTGAAGCGGTTCGATTCGGAAGCGCGAATCATCCTCGACATCCTGAACGAGGCCTGGGGCAACAACTGGGGCTTCGTGCCGCTGACGGATGCCGAAGTGGCGCATGTCGGAAAGAAGCTGAAGCCGATCGTGCTGCCGCATCAGGTGCTGATCGCCGAATATGATGGCGAACCCGTCGCTTTCATGATGTCGCTGCCGGATATCAACGAATTGACCCGCGATCTGGATGGCCGGCTGCTGCCGTTCGGGTGGGCGAAACTGCTGTGGCGCCTGCGCAATCCGCAGACGACATGGTTCCGCGTGCCGCTGATGGGGGTCCGCACCGAACTTCAGTCCACCCGGACGGCCTCGCTGCTTGCGTTCATGATGATCGAATATGTCCGGCGCACGGGCGTCGCGAATCATGGGGCAAGCTGGGCGGAGATCGGCTGGATCCTCGACGACAACGGCCCGATGATCTCCATTGCCGATGCCGTGGGGGCCAGGGTTGCGAAGACCTATCGCATCTATGAAGCCGAACTGACCGATTGATCGGTCCGAAAAGGTCCGTGCGGCATTAACGAGTCTATGGCCCCGGGCTGAGACTGTGGTATCGAGTCGCCGGATCGCGCAGGCAACAGTCTTTTGCGATTCGAGTCGCATTGGATAAACAACAGGCAGGACCGTCGCAGTGGCGTCTTCACGCATGGCAGACGTGGATCTCGCAGCCCGAGTCGCCCGGCTGACTGCCGGGCAACGCGAATGCCTTGACCTTGTCGACGATCATGCGACCTCGAAAGAGATCGCGCGCCAGCTTGGCATTTCCCGCCATACAGTCGATGCGCGCCTGAGGGGCGCCATCCAGACCCTGGGTGTCAGCAGCCGCCGCGAGGCTGCGATCATCTATCGTGCCGCAATGCAGGCTGAGACCTATCAGCCATTCGCATATCAATCGTCGCGGATTGTGACACAGACGCCAGAACCGGAAGATGCCGGGGATGACGCAGATGTTGAACATTTCGAACCGATACACGCCGGGCAGGCGGCAGCCGAACTCACGGCTGCTCCGCAACCGGTCGCTGCTGTCGTTTCAGACAGCGCGGTGTGGACAGCAGTCCCGCCGGCTGGGTTCACCTTCCGTCAGCCGTCACTCCGACTTTGGGGGGGCTCAAATGACCTGAGCCCATCCCAACGAGTTGTCGGCATCCTGGTGGTCACCATTCTGGCGATGCTGGCATTCGGAGTATTCCTGACAGGAATTGAAGCTCTAGCTTTGCTTCGATCCTGAATTTTCAATCTCTCTGGTTAGGGAAACTGCCCCGTATCCCGGCGGCAGAAGGAGATTACTTATGGCCAAGCATCGCAAGGAAGTCGCTCTTCAGGTCGCCCGCTCGCTCTATGCTTCGGAAGATTCGATCGATGGCGCGCTCACCCAGGTCGCAAATTTCGTCGCGATGATGCCGGCAGCCCGCCAGGAAGCGAAGTTCGCCGCCTGCGTCGGCCAGGATGCCCTGTCCGAGGCGATCAAGGCGATGACGCTGCTGAACCAGGCCCGCGAGGCGATGGTTCGCGCCCATGAAGCGCTCGCCGAAGTGCGCGACCAGTTCCACATCGGCCCGTTCGGCT
>ERZ1645185.153-NODE-153-length-29306-cov-5.377184_pt1 | contig 29306 bp, 28 predicted proteins | sample MGYA00575351_ERZ1645185 | MGnify/ENA primary metagenome ERZ1645185 (study PRJEB40838, sample SAMN11284767) | freshwater sediment metagenome | isolation source: river sediment | host: Sediment | place: India: Jana village, Kanpur | collected 2015-12-17 ... | reverse complement strand
CCTGTTCGAGGAAATGGGCTTCCATTACAACGGCCCCATTGACGGCCACGACCTGCCGGCCTTGGTCAGCGCCCTGAAAACCTGCAAGGAATTGAAAGGGCCGCAGCTGCTGCATGTGCTGACCACCAAGGGCAAAGGCTACTATCCGGCCGAGGGCGACCAGATCGAGTACCACGCGGTATCGCCGTTCGATCCCATCGTCGGAATAGTCAAGAAAGCGCCCGGCAATCCGACCTACACGCAGGTGTTCGGCGACTGGCTGTGCGATATGGCCAATGCCGATGGCAGGCTGATGGGCATCACGCCCGCCATGCGCGAGGGCTCGGGCCTGGTGCGTTTCTCGCAGGAATACCCGCTGCGCTATTTCGATACGTCCATCGCCGAACAGCATGCAGTGACTTTCGCCGCCGGGCTGGCCTGCGAGGGCGCCAAACCGGTGGTGGCGATCTATTCCAGCTTCCTGCAGCGCGCCTATGACCAGCTCATCCACGATGTGGCGCTGCAGAACCTCGATGTACTGTTCGCCATAGACCGCGCCGGCCTGGTCGGCCCGGACGGCGCCACCCATTCCGGCAGCTTCGACCTGAGTTTCCTGCGCTGCATCCCGAACATGCTGGTCATGGCGCCTTCGGACGAGCACGAATGCCGCCTGATGCTAAATGCCGGTTATCACCATAAAGGCCCTGCGGCCGTGCGCTATCCACGCGGCAGCGGCACCGGCGTGCCGGCGGGCGCAGACCTGCAGGGCATTGAAATAGGCAAAGCGCGCCGCGTCCGAGAAGGCAAATCACTGGCCATCCTGTGCTTCGGCAGTACCTTGGCTCCGGCGCGGCCGCTGGCCGATGTTCACGACGCGACGCTGGTCGACATGCGCTTCGTGAAACCGCTTGACGAGGGCCTGCTGCGGGAGCTGGCGCTGACGCATCCGCGGTTCGTCACCGTTGAGGACAACGCCGTCATGGGCGGCGCCGGCAGTGCGGTCAGCGAGTTCTTCCGCCGCGAAGCCATTGCCGCCGACCTGCTGCAGCTCGGCCTGCCGGATGTCTACCAGGAACATGCCAGCCGAGAGGAGTTGCTGGCGGAAGCCGGCATCGATACGGACGGCATCAGGGCCGCTATTCTGGCGCGCTGGCCCTAGACCAGCCGGCCCAGCGTGACCCGGTCACGCTGTTCCATATCCTGCACCGTCGCTGTATCGGTGAACCCGGCACGCCCGAACAGCAGCCGTATCGCCGCGCCCTGATTCCAGCCATGTTCAACCAGCAGCCAGCCGCCCGGGCGCAGATGCATCGGCGCTTCGGACACGATGATTCGCATGTCATCCAGGCCTTCAACGCCGGAAGCCAGGGCCGCACGTGGCTCGAAACGCAGATCGCCCTGCTGCAGATGCGCATCGGCCGCCTCGATATACGGCGGGTTGCTGACGATGACCTCAAACCGTTGCCCGCCCAACCCCGTAAACCAGTGGCCATGCGCAAACGCGAGGTTATGCAGTTCCAGTTCAAGGGCATTGCGTTCCGCAACGGCCAAGGCGGCCTCGGAAACATCGACCGCCGTCACCTGGGCATGGGGCCGCTCATGGGCCAAAGCCAGCGCGATGGCACCTGACCCGGTGCCCAGGTCAAGGATGCGGCATGGCTGCCGCGCAGGAACGCGGCCCAGCGCCAGATCGACCAACAGCTCGGTTTCCGGCCTTGGTATCAGTGTGTCCGGCGATACATGCAGGTCGAAAGTCCAAAAACCTCGGCGGCCGGTGATGTAGGCCACCGGCTCGCCGGCCGCGCGCCGGCCCGCCAACGACATGAAATCCTCAACTTGCCGGTCTGTCAGCAGATGATCGGAAAATGCGTACAGCCAGGCACGCGTCCTGCCTAATTGATGCGCAAGCAGGAATTCGGCGTCAATACGGTCCAGAGCGGGCCCCGCGGCGGAACAGGCATCATTGAGCAGGCTGGCAATATCGGTCATCGCACTAGCATAACCGATAGGTCCAGGCCGCCGATGCGCAGCATGCGGATCATCAATCCAGACCCAATGGCGCACATTGATTTAGCGTGTATATTGATTCTATACTTTCGATCGGAAGTTCATATACAAGGAAGCGCCCCATGAATCTGCGCGATTTACGTTACTTCATCGCACTGGCCGACACGCGGCATTTCGGCCGCGCAGCCGAGGCCTGCTTCGTGAGCCAGCCGACCCTGTCGACGCAGTTGAAGAAACTGGAAGATGAACTCGGCGTCACCCTGTTCGAGCGCGCGCCGCGCAACATCCTGCTGACCCCCGCCGGCGAGCAGATCCTGCGCCACGCCAAGCTGGCGCTGTCGCATGTAGGCTCCATGCAGGAAATCGCCAAACACACCAAGGATCCGGAATCGGCCTCGATCCGCCTGGGCATCTTCCCGACACTGGCGCCCTACCTGCTGCCTCATGTGGTGCCCAAGCTGCGCAGGCGCTTTCCGAACCTTGAGCTGCTGCTGGTGGAGGAAAAAACCGAAACCCTGATCCACCAGCTGCGCGACGGCCTGATTGACGCCGCCATACTGGCCGAACCGGTGCACGACGACCACTTCGATTCCCTGCACCTGTTCACCGAACCGTTCGTTCTGGCCCTGCCGAAGAACCATCCGCTCAGCAAACAGCGTACGCTGGGCATGGGTGAACTTGGAAACCAGCACCTGCTGCTGCTGGAGGAAGGGCACTGCCTGCGCGACCAGGCCTTGGAAGTCTGCAGCCTGTCCGGCGCCGGTGAGAAGGAAGGCTTCCGGGCAACCAGTCTGGAAACGCTCCGGCAGATGGTGGCGGCCGGCGTCGGCATCACCCTGCTGCCGATGCTGGCGGTCAAGCCGCCGGTACCGAAATCGCCGCATATCATGCTTCTGCCTTTCAGCAATCCGCCCCCGCACCGTAACATAGCGGTTTTCTGGCGCAAAAGCTCGGTGCGCGGCACCTTCCTGCATGATCTGGGGCAGCAAATCGCCAAACTGCCCAAATCCCTTTTCGAAATGTGAACACCTGTACGTTCAATAGCCGCTCCCTATTGATTTGATAGAAATTAACTACTTTCAATATCAAAATCACAGGCGTAAGGTGGTCAGGTCCATGTAGAGGACTGCCAACAACTGTTACCAAGTCACTCAGGAGAAAACCATGTCAAACGAAGCGAAGTGCCCCTTCTCGGGCGGAGCCGGCAGCCATGTCGTGTCCGGCGCCCCTGCCAATGCCGACTGGTGGCCCAACCAGCTTAATCTGAAAATCCTGTCCGGCCAGTCTTCCAAGTCCAATCCGATGGGCGGTGAATTCAACTACGCCGAAGAATTCAAGACGCTTGACCTGGATGCCGTGGTCAAGGACCTGACGTCCCTGATGACCGACTCGCAGGACTGGTGGCCGGCTGACTATGGACATTACGGGCCATTTTTCGTCCGCATGACCTGGCATGCCGCGGGCACCTACCGCATCGCCGACGGCCGCGGCGGCGCAGGCACCGGCGCGCAGCGTTTCGCGCCGCTCAACAGCTGGCCTGACAACGGCAATCTCGACAAGGCGCGCCGCCTGCTGTGGCCGATCAAGCAGAAATACGGCCGCAAGCTGTCCTGGGCCGACCTGCTGGTGCTCGCAGGCAACGTCGCGATGGACTCGATGGGCTTCAAGACCTTCGGGTTCGGTGGCGGCCGTGCCGACATCTGGGAGCCGGAAGACGAGATCAACTGGGGCGCCGAACGCGAATGGCTGGCCACCAGCGACAAGGCCAACAGCCGTTATTCCGGCGACCGCGACCTGGCCAACCCCCTCGGCGCGGTGCAGATGGGCCTGATCTACGTGAACCCGCAGGGGCCGGACGGCAATCCCGACCCGGTCGCCTCGGGCCGCGATGTACGCGAGACCTTCGCGCGCATGGCGATGGACGATTACGAAACGGTCGCGCTGGTCGCCGGCGGCCATACCTTCGGCAAGGCCCATGGCGCAGGGCCGGAGTCGAATGTCGGCCGGGAACCGGAAGGCGCGGACATCGAGGAGCAGGGTTTTGGCTGGAAGAACAGCCTCGGCACCGGCAAAGGTGAATACACAATCACCAGCGGCATCGAGGGTGCCTGGAAGCCGAACCCGACAAAATGGGACATGGGCTACTTCGACATGCTGTTCGGCTACGAGTGGGAGCTGTCCAAGAGTCCGGCCGGCGCCCACCAGTGGCATGCCAAGGATGTGCGCGAAGAACACATGATCCCGGACGCGCACAACCCGTCGAAGAAGCACCGTCCGATGATGACCACGGCGGATCTGTCGCTGCGTTTCGATCCGGCTTACGAGAAGATCGCGCGCCACTTCCACCGGAACCCTCAGGAATTCGCCGACGCCTACGCCCGCGCCTGGTTCAAGCTGACCCACCGCGACATGGGTCCACGTTCACGTTACCTAGGCAAGCTGGTTCCGTCCGAAGTGATGATCTGGCAGGATCCGGTACCCGCCGTTGACCACCCGCTGATTGACGTGCAGGACATCGCCGCCCTGAAAGCCAAGGTACTCGCCTGCGGGCTTTCGGTTTCCGAACTGGTCAGCACCGCCTGGGCATCGGCCTCCTCGTATCGTGGCAGCGACAAACGCGGCGGCGCCAACGGCGCGCGCATCCGGCTCGCGCCGCAGAAGGACTGGGAAGCCAACCAGCCGGCCCAGCTCGCCAAGGTATTGGCCGCGCTGGAATCCATCCGGAATGCCTTCAATGCCTCGGCGTCCGGCGGCAAGAAGGTCTCGCTGGCCGATCTGATCGTGCTTGGCGGCTGCGCAGCGGTCGAAGCGGCAGCGGCGGCCGGTGGCCAATCGGTGTCGGTGCCGTTCAGCCCGGGCCGCACCGATGCATCGCAGGAGCAGACCGACGCCGACTCGTTCGCCGTACTCGAGCCGAACGCCGACGGGTTCCGCAACTACGTCAGGAAAGGCTTTGAAGCTGCCCAGGCCGAGCTGCTGCTCGACAAGGCGCAGCTGCTCAACCTGACCGCGCCGGAAATGACCGTTCTAATCGGTGGCCTGCGTGCACTGAACGCGAATATCGGGCAATCGCCGCATGGCGTGTTCACGCAACGGCCCGGCACGCTGAGCAACGATTACTTCGTGAACCTGCTCGACATGGGCACCGGCTGGAAACGTTCTGCCGGGGACGCCAATGTGCTCGAAGGCCGTGACCGCAAAACGGGTGAGGTCAAATGGACGGGGACGGTCGTCGATCTGGTGTTCGGCTCCAACTCGCAGCTGCGTTCGCTGGCCGAGGTCTACGCCGCCGGCGATGCTCAGGCCAAATTCGCGCGGGACTTCGCGGCGGCCTTCGGCAAGGTGATGAACAACGACAGGTACGACCTCGGCTGACGTGAAACCGGCATCCTGTAGCTAGTAAGTGGTTCAACTGCGGCCTGATGCCGGCTTATCCCGGATCAGGCCGCAGGTGTTTACTGGCCCGGCAGGCATGTACCCGGAGGCAGAGCCGGTCCGAACAGGGTAAAATGGGGGTTTTCGCACCCCCTGCGCGGTCATGAACACCCAAGCCTCCCAACCCCCTGAAAAAAACGACTTCATCCGCCAGATCATCCGCGAGGACATCGCCTCGGGCAAGCATGCCGTCATCCGCACCCGGTTTCCGCCGGAGCCCAACGGCTATCTGCATATCGGCCATGCCAAAAGCATCTGCCTGAACTTCGGCATCGGCCGGGAATTCCATGGCTTGGTCAACCTGCGCTTCGACGACACCAATCCGTCCAAGGAAGACATGGAGTTCGTGGCATCCATCCAGGAAGACGTGCGCTGGCTCGGCTTTGAATGGAACGAGCTGCGCCATGCCTCCGATTATTTCGAGGTCTTCTATCAAAGCGCGTTAAAGCTGATCGATGACGGCAAGGCCTTCGTCTGCGACCTGAACGCCGACGAGGTGCGCGAGTACCGCGGCACGCTGACCCAGCCCGGCCGGAACTCGCCGTTCCGCGAGCGCAGCGCCGCCGAAAACCGCGACCTGTTCGAACGCATGCGAAGCGGCGAATTCGCCGACGGCGCCCGCACCCTGCGCGCTAAAATCGACATGGCCAGCGGCAACATCAACCTGCGCGATCCGGCCCTGTACCGCATCCGCAAGGTGCCCCACCAGAACACCGGCGACGCCTGGCCGATCTACCCGATGTACGATTACGCGCACTGCATCTCCGACGCGCTGGAAGGCATTACGCATTCGCTGTGCACCCTGGAATTCGAAGACCACCGCCCGCTGTACGACTGGTGCGTGGACAACATCGACCTGCCGAACCACCCCGACCTGTGGCGGAACCTGGTCGAGCGCGGCTTCAGCGTACCGGTCGCCAAACCCCGGCAGATCGAATTCTCGCGCCTGAACATCAATTACACGGTGATGAGCAAGCGCAAACTGCTGGCCTTGGTGCAGGACGGGCTGGTCAACGGATGGGACGACCCGCGTATGCCGACCCTGTGCGGGCTGCGCCGGCGCGGCTACCCGGCCGCCAGCCTGCGCCTGTTCTCCGACCGCATCGGCATCAGCAAGCAGAATTCGCTGATCGATTTTTCGGTCCTGGAGAACTGCGTACGCGAGACCCTGGATGAAACCGCCGAGCGCCGCATGGCCGTGGTCCACCCGGTCAAGCTGGTGATCACCAATCTGCCCGGTGATCATGTCGAGCGGCTGTCGATGTCGAACCATCCGAAGAACGAGGACTTCGGCAAGCGCCATGTGCCGTTTTCGAATGAACTGTGGATCGATGCCGATGATTTCATGCAGACGCCCGTGGCCGGTTACCACCGGCTCACGCCAGGCGCCGAAGTGCGCCTGCGCGGCGTCGGCATCGTCAAATGCAATGATGCGGTTTTCGACGGCGACGCCGTCAGGGAACTGCATTGCACGCTCGACCTGGAATCGCGGCCCGGCATGGAAGGCTCCAAGCGCAAAGTGAAGGGCACCATCCACTGGGTATGCGCCAAACATGCGGTGCCGGCCGAGTTCCGCCTGTTCGACCGCCTGTTCACTGTGGAGAATCCGGATAACGAGGAAGGCGGCGGTTACACGGACTATCTGAACCCGCTATCGCTGCAGGTCACCACCGGATTTATCGAGCCGGCCGCCGCAGGCGCCTTGCCTGAGCAAAGCTTCCAATTCGAACGCCAGGGCTATTTCGTGGCCGACCGCCATGACCACCGCGCAGGCAAGCCGGTGTTCAACCGCAGTGTGACGCTGCGCGACACCTGGTCGGCGTGAAGGAATGACATGTCCACTGAAGGCCTGATCGCCTATTGCCGCCCCGGCTTCGAACCGGATTTGGCCGCCGAACTGAGCCATCATCTCGGCATGCATGGCATCCCCGCCTATGCGAAAACCGAGCGCAACAGCGCCTACGTCCTGCTGCTCGGCGCGCCGCGGGAACAGCTCAGCGAAGCCATAGCGTACGACCAGCTGATCTTCGCGCGGCAGAAATACGCCCTGATCGACGAGCTCAAGGACCTTGACGTCGGCGACCGGATCAGCCCGGTCCTGGATGCGCTGGGCGGCAAAGGCCGCTATGGCGACCTGTCGGTCGAACATCCGGATTCGGATGAAGCCAGGCAGCTGGCCGGCCTGGCCAAGGCTTTCGGCAACGCGCTGCGGCCGGCATTGCGAAAGCGTGGCCTGTTGAGTGAAAAACCCAACGAAAAGCTGCCGCTGCTGCATGTGATCTTCATCAGCAACAACCATCTGATGCTGGCCAGCTCCACCGCCGATGACCGCTCGCCCTGGCCGATGGGCATTCCGCGCCTGCGCCAGGATACCCGCGCGCCCAGCCGCTCAGCGATGAAACTGGATGAAGCCCTGCTCTGCCTGCTGACGCCGGCGGAGCGCATGAACCTGCTGCAGCCCGAGATGAAAGCGGCCGACCTGGGCGCTGCGCCCGGCGGCTGGAGCTGGGTGCTGGCCAAGCACCATCTGCATGTCAGCGCCATCGACAACGGTCCGATGGACGCCGATGCGCTGGCCACCGGCCTGATCGAGCACATCCGTGCCGACGGTTTCCATTGGCAGCCGCCGAAGCCGATCGACTGGATGGTCTGCGACATGGTCGAAACGCCAAGCAAAGTGGCGCGCCGCATGGCGCAGTGGTTCGCCAACGGCTGGTGCCGGAATGCTATATTCAACCTGAAGCTTCCGATGAAGAAACGCTGGGAGGAAACCGCGCTGTGCCTGGACCTGTTCGAAAAGCAATGCCAGAAGCCGATGCTGATCCGAGCCAAGCAGCTGTACCACGACCGCGAGGAAATCACCGTTTTCGCCCGCATTGACAAATAACCTCCATTCAAAAATTCTTTTATGACCATCGAAATAAAGACCACCGAAACGCAGCACTCCCGCCTCCCGACGATCGATTGGAACCATCTGCCGTTCGGACACATCTTCACCGACCACATGCTGTCGATGGATTACCGCGACGGCGCCTGGCAGGCCCCGGAAATCGTCCCGTTCGGTCCGCTCAGCCTGAACCCCGGCAATTCCACCCTGCATTACGGGCAGTCCATTTTCGAAGGCATGAAGGCCATCCGCGCCAAAGACGGCCGCATCACCCTGTTCCGTCCGGAGCTCAACGCGCGCCGCTTCAACGAATCCTGCGTGCGCCTGTGCATGCCGGAAATCGACGAGCAGCTGTTCATCGACCTGGTGAAGGCGCAGGTGCGCTTCGAGCAGGACTGGATTCCGAACAGCCCGGATTCCTCGCTGTACATCCGGCCGTTCATCTTCGCCACCGACGACTTCCTCGGCGTGCGGCCTTCGGAAACCTACAAGTTCATGGTGTTGACCTGCCCGGTAGGAGCGTATTACGCCGAACCGGTCTCAGTGAAGATCGAGGAGCATTACACCCGAGCCGCCGAAGGCGGCGTGGGCCGGGCCAAGACCGCCGGCAACTATGCGGCATCCCTGTATCCGACCAGACTCGCCAACAGCGAAGGCTTCCACCAGTTGATCTGGACCGACGGCAAGGAACACAAGTACATCGAGGAATCCGGCACCATGAACCTGGTGCTGGTCATCGACGGCGTGATCCTGACGCCATCCGAAGACTCCGACACCATCCTGCGCAGCGTGGTCAAACGCTCCGTGGTCGACCTGGCCAAGCACTGGGGCCTGCCCGTCGAAGAACGCCGGATTTCGGTCGAGGAAGTCATTCAGGCCATCCGCGAAGGCCGCCTGAGCGACGCATTCGGCGCCGGCACCGCCGCGACCATCGCGCCAATCGCCAAAATCGGCTACCGCGGCGAGGTGTTCGAACTGCCCGCGGTCGGTACGCGCGCCGTCTCCAACCGGATCAAGGCCTATCTGGACGGCATCAAATCGGGCGATGTCGCCGACGAGCTGGGCTGGTGCGTGGACGTCTGAATAAACGGGGGGGAGATTGAATGCACAAGCTGAACAAATATCTCAGGGAGGTGATGATCGGCGGCCTCTACCTGATCTTCCCGCTGACGCTGCTCATTTACGTCATCCTCATGGCGCACGATTTCGTGGGCGTCATGATCCGCCCTCTCTCGAACGCAATGCCGGACATCATTCCGGGCTTTGACGGCAGTTATCTGCTGGCCGCATTCATCCTGGTCCAGCTGTGTTTCCTTGGCGGAATCCTGCTTCTGAACAAGAACAACCGGAGCCGCTTCGACGATTTCGAACGGAAATTCCTGATGGGCGTTCCGGGCTACAACAAGCTCAAGCTGGCCGCAACGCTGATGGTCGGCGATACCCAGAACGACCTGCCGATCGTGGCCGTGCGCGACGGCGATTCCATCACGCTGGGAGTTCTGATGGACAGCAACGGGGAATGGTGCACAGTCTTTATACCGGAATCTCCCGACGCGAGCGCGGGCTCGGTCGTTTTCTTCCGCCGCTCCGCGGTCAGCACCACCGATATCCGCGCCAAAGACCTGATCATGGTCTTGAAGTCGCGGGGCATGGGGTCTTCGGCGATGCTGGGGAATCTTTGCCGCATTGCGCCCCCTGCGGACCTGGCAGATCACGCCTCACCGGTTCAATCGGGTACGGACGTCTCCAGATAAGGCTTTCCACCCGGCGCAAGGGCGGAGTATTCGCGCTTGGAGCGGAACAGCGGGTAGAACATCTCCACCCACCAGCGTTCTTTTCCGAACAGCTGGTCATCACGAAGCCCGATGTGCGCAGGATAGCGCTGCGTGATGTGGGCCGTACCGAACAGCACATCCCAGAAGAACAGCAGGTTGCCGAAGTTTCCGGTGTAGAACCCGATGCCGTCGTTGTACATGGCGTGATGGGCGTAATGGGTGCTTGGCGTCGATACGGTGCGCTGCACCAGCCACATCAGGGGCTTCAGCGCCTTGATCCGGTAAAGCGGCGCATCCCATTTCACCGCCGAGTGCGCCCCGGTGATGACCGCCAGCTTGATGACGATGTAGACCAGATAGACCTCGGCAAAGCCCAGATATATCAGGATGCCGGACAGCCACAGCCCCGGCATGGCCAGGTAATAGAAGAAATTATTGCGGTAGATGATGCGCGCGCTCATGTACTGGGCGCTGTGGTGCGCGCGGTGCAACGGCCAAAGCAGCGGGGAATGGGAGGCGCGGTGCCACCAGTATTGGGTCATGTCGTCCGCTATCAGGAGCATGCCGGCCATGGCATACCAAGGCAATCCGGACCAGACGCCCTGGTTCCCCGGCGCCCACGCCAATCCGGCCTGCTGCACGAGCCAGAAAATGAACGGCTGGGTGAACCCGGCCAACAAGGCGACGCAGAGCATGTCGAGGATGTTGTCACCACGGCTGGCATTCATGCCCCGGGCCTTGCCGAGCGCGAATTCAAGCAGGATGAAGCCGGCGAAAAGCGAGAACAGCAGGATATTTTGAAGGTTAGACATCAGTTCCTCACATACAGCAGGGTGGCTAAGGAATCACCGGGACGCCGATTATGCCCATCGGGCCGGCGCATTCCTTTAAATGCCCGCGGCATAGCGGGCCATGGCATTTTTGAGCGGTGTGATTTTATCGCCCGCGCCGAGCAACGGGCCGCGCAGCAGGCTCAAGGCGAAATTGTCGTTGGAGAACACCCGGTTGATGTTCTCGAACGCGTAGGCGGCCATGGCGTTGTCGCTGAAGCGCTGCCGGGCCCAACGCTGGAGCGCGTTCCGCTCAAGGGGATCCCCGTCACCGGCCTTCGCGGCGATGAACACCTCCCGCAATGCGGCGACATCGCGCAACCCCAGGTTGACGCCCTGCCCGGCCAATGGATGCACGGCATGGGCGGCATCGCCGAGCAGCAGCGTACGTCCCTGCATCATGGTCTTCGCCAGCTGGCGCCTGAGCGGAAACGCGGCACGCTCGGAAACCAGCTCGGATTTCCCCAACGTGCCGGCGAAGGCCGAATCCAAGGCGCGGCAGAACGACCCGGCATCGGCCTTCAGCAAGGCATCGGCGCGTTCATCCGGCAAGGTCCAGACGATGGAACAGATACGCTCGCCGAACGGCAGAAAAGCCAAGGGGCCCGTGCTTAAAAAGCGCTGCCAGGCGGTATGCCGGTGTGGCAGTTCGGTTTTGACGAATGCCACCAGACCTTTCTGTGCGTAATCATGGGCACTGGTTTCGATTCCGACCAGGTCGCGGACCTTGGAACGCGCGCCGTCGGCGCCGATGGCTATGCCGGCACTGATCTCGACACCACTTTGCAGTGTCAGGATCACGCTGTCTTCCTGGTTCGATATGGCCCGGATCTTGTCCGGACAGTGCAAGCTCACGTTATTCAAAGGGCGCAGTGCCTGCCACAGGGCTTCCACCAACGCGCTGTTTTCGACGATGTGGCCAAGATGGCTTCGGCCGAGTTCACCGGCGTTGAACCGCAAGGGCGAGCCCTGCACTTCGTCGAACACGGTCATAGCGGCATAGGGTTCGGCGCGCCGGGCCTTGACCGCCGGCCATACGCCGAGGTTATCCAGCAACGCCTGGTTATCCAAAGCCAGCGCGTAAACGCGCAGATCGGGCTTATCGGACTGCCATGCGGCGGGCGCATGCGCTTCCACGAGGGCAACGCGCAGGCCCAGCTTAGCCGCCATCAAAGCCGCCGCCAAGCCGACGGCACCGGCACCGATGACCGCGATATCCACATCCGTCTTCATCCGATCACATCCAGCAGATCAGGTTGGCGCATGCCCATCGCGGAAGACACCATGGGGGCCGCCAAGTGCGGCATGATGCCCAACCCCGATAGGGCCAGGGAACGCAGCGCGTGCATGGGCAGACCTGGATTGCTGGTCAGCTTTGCCAGTCCGTCACTGAAAGCCAAGGTGCGTTCGCGGTCTTCGGCGCGGTCCTGGGCATAGCGCCCGGCCAATCCGTCCTCAATGCCGTACTGCCTGACCAACGCCGCGAAGCCGAGCGCATCGCGCAGGCCGAGATTGAAGCCCTGAGCCCCGATCGGATGGATGGTCTGTGCGGCATTGCCCAGCAGGACGCAGCGCTTGGCGGCGATCCGCTCCGCCAACACACGCCGGAGAGGGTAATGCGAACGATTGCCGACCCGCTGGATCTTTCCGACGCGCCAGCCGAAACGCTGTTGCAGGTAATCGGCGTAGCCGGCATCGCTCAACCGCGAGACGGACTCCTTCTGTTCACTTGCCACGCCGCAGATGGAACCATACTGGCCGTCCGCCATCGGCAACAGGGCGACCGGGCCCTGTTCGCTGAAGCGTTCATAGGCGGTGCCCTCGCTGGCTTTTTCAGCCTGCAGCGAGCAGACGAACGCGGTCTGCCGGTAGTCGTGCTCCTGCGTGCCGATGCCTAACGCGCCACGGATGAACGACTGTGTGCCATCGGCCGCCGCCACCCACCTGGCGTGGATCCGCTGGGGGCCATCAGCGGTCTGAAGACGGAGTTCGGCGACCGCACCGTCCAAGCTGCACCCGGCCAGGCTGGCCGGGCAGAAGCGGCGGGTATTTTTCAAAGCGGCCACCTGTTCACTCAGCGCATGACCCAATTCCTGCGCCAGGACGACGCCGCCGAACGCAGCATGCCCGAAATCCACCGCATTGAGCAGCACACGGCCGAAATCGCCGGTCCGGCTGACATGGATGCGCTCGATGGCGGTCGGCCGTTGCCGCAGCCTGCCCAGCACGCCGAAGGCGTCCAACGCCTCCAGGCTGAGCTTGGACAGCGCCAATTTGCGTTGATCGAAGCCGGAAACAGCCTGTGCGCTTTCGGCCGCCTCGACCAAGGCAACGCGAAGCCCGTAGGGTTCAAGCGCACAGGCCAAGCTGGTGCCCACCAAGCCGCCGCCGACAATGGCTAGATCAAAGGGATCGGACTGTGGCTGCACGTTGTTAATCTCAAAGCCGGCTGGATAAGGTATTCTATTACCGATTATCTTTTTCTGCCTCGAGTGTTTTATGCCGAACCGCCCAACATCCCTTTTTTCCGCCGGTCCGTTGGCCCTGATCGGCTTGATCGCCGCCGTGGCATTGACCCGGCTCCTGCCGCATCCACCGAATTTTTCGCCGGTCGAAGCCATGGCCCTGTTCGGCGGCGCCTATTTCGCCAAACGCAGCTGGGCGGTGTTGGTGCCTTTGATCGCGCTGTTCATTTCGGATCTGGGCCTGGGCCTGATGATGGGCGGCGAGTATTTCCACTACTTCGTTTCAGGCGGCTTCCTGTTGGTTTACCTGACCATCGCCGTGCTGAGCATATTCGGCTTCGGTCTGCGTGGCAGGATTTCCGTGGCGCGCGTCGCCGGGTACGGCATCGCCGGTTCCATCCTGTTCTTCCTGGTCACCAATTTCGGTGTCTGGTTCGGTTCGGCCTTCTACCCGCAGACCGCCAGCGGCCTGATGGCAGCCTATGCGGCCGGCATTCCGTTCCTGCAAAACGGCATCGTGGGCACGCTGTTCTATTCCACCCTGCTGTTCGGCACTTATGAACTGCTGAAACAGCGCATTCCGGCCCTGGCGCAGAACTAAGCCGCATGGGCAACCGCCTGACCAAAATCTATACCAAAACCGGCGATGACGGTTCGACCGGGTTGGGCGACGGCAGCCGCGTTTCCAAGGATTCCGCGCGCGTCACCGCCTACGGCACCGTGGATGAGGCAAACTCCGCGATCGGGCTGGTGTTGGCCTGCGACCTGCCGGAGGACGTGCGTTCGCTGCTGGTATCCGTGCAGCACCACATGTTCGATCTGGGCGGTGAACTGTGCATTCCCGGCCATGCCGCGGTATTCGATGCCGACATCAGCCATCTTGAAGACCAGCTCGACGCCTTCAACGCAGATCTGCCGGCACTGAAGGATTTCATCCTGCCCGGCGGCGGCATGGCGGCCAGCCATTGCCACCTGGCGCGCACCATCTGCCGGCGTGCCGAACGCGAAGTGGTCACCTTGTCGCATCATGACGCCGTCCGTCCCGAGGCCGTGCGATACCTGAACCGCCTGTCCGACCTGCTGTTCGTGCTGGCGCGCGTGCTGGCTCGTGCCAGCGGTCACGGCGAAACCCTCTGGCGGCACGACCGCCGCAGGCCCTAGGCCGAACTGAAATCCAACGCCGCCGAATTGATGCAATAGCGCATGCCGGTCGGTTCCGGGCCATCCGGAAAAAGATGGCCCAAGTGCGATTGGCAGTTCGAGCACAGCACTTCGGTACGCCGCATGCCATGGCTGCCATCCTCTTTCAATGCGACGGCGGCTTTTTCAACGGGCTGGAAAAAGCTCGGCCAACCACTTCCGGAATCATATTTCGCATCTGATCCGAACACGGGCCGTTTGCAGGCTACGCACAGGTAGATACCCTGTTCATGGTGGTTCCAGTATTTTCCGGTGAACGCCGGCTCGGTGGCGGAACAGCGGCACACCGCATATTGCTCCGGCGTCAGCTTTTCCCGCCACGGATCGTCCCTGATATTCGCGTCATTCATGGCGTTTTCCTGATTTATTGCGCATTAACCGCTAAAATACAGGAAATCACCGCCTTAGGGCTTTCTCCGTGCGTTATTCCCGACTGACCATTGCCTGCCTGTCCTTGCTTTTCGCGACGAGAAGCCAGGCGCAATCCGAAGTAACTGTCTGGGAGTCGTGCCAGAATCCCGAATTCCTGCCACTGTTCAAGCCGCTGGTTTCCGGGCCGCAGCCTGAACCGTCAACCCTGCCGACCGACATCACATCCAACGCTTTCGATATCCATCAGCGGGACGAATCGGTTTTCGAAGGCGATGTGGAGATGCAGCGCGGACAGGAATGGCTGGCCACTGAAAAGCTGCACTACAACCACCTGCACGAGACCTACCGGACCGAAGGCCTGGTGCGCTTCCAGAATCCGACCTTGCGCATGACCGCGCAGGACGCACAGGGTGACAAAAAAAAAGACATCATCGAACTGAAGACACTGCAGTACCAGTTCCATGAGAGCAACGCCAACGGCACCGCTGAAAAGGTCGAGGTCCATGGCCAGGAAAGCCGGCTGAGCCTGGCCAATTTCTCCACCTGTCCCAGCAACAGCAAAGACTGGAATTTCGCCGCCGATGAAATCACCATCAACAGCGAAACGCACAAAGGCGTAGCTAGGAACGCGCGGCTGGAAGTCGGCGGCGTGCCTGTTTTCTGGATGCCTTATATGCAATTTCCCACCGACAGCCAACGCTCTTCCGGCATCCTGTCGCCGACCATCGGCCAGGACAGCCTGAACGGGCTCGAGATAGCGTTGCCGGTCTATCTGAATCTCGCGCCCAACTACGATGCGACCCTGACGCCGCGCTATCTGAGCCAGCGTGGCTTCATGCTGGAATCCGAGTTCCGTTATCTGCTGGACGGCAGCAATGGCGAGCTTTCCGCCACGTACATGGCGGATGACGACATCCGCGGTTCGGACCGTTACCTGCTGTCGTGGTCGCACTTCACCGGCATGAACCGGTCCTGGTATTTCCAGAGCGACCTGAACCACAGCAGCGATGTGTTTTACTTTTCGGACTTCGGCAACTCCATCGCGGAAACCTCGACATCGCTGCTGAAAAGCGAACTTGGATTCTACGGCAGGGGCAAATACTGGAACCTGGAACTGTCCGCAGCCAACTGGGAAATCGCCAACCCGCTCCAGGCACCCGGTTCGGAACCCTACCGGCGCCTTCCGCGGGTGGCGGTCAGCGGTTCCAAGCCCTTTCTTCCCTGGCTTGAAATCGGCCTGAATGCCGAAGCGGTCGCATTCACGCATGACCAGCTTGAAGACGGTAACCGCCTGGATGTCGCGCCGTACGTCAAAATGCCGGTCAAAGGCGCTTTTTGGTATGCCACGCCAAGTATCACCTGGCGGCAGACGGAATATTGGCTGGCCGATGAATCCGGCGGATCGCTTGACAGTACGCGGATTTCCCGCGGACTTTCCATCTTCAGCATCGATGCCGGCGCTAGCTTCGAACGTGCCGTGGCATTCTCCGACCAGACGTTCATCCAGACCTTGGAGCCACGCCTTTTTTACCTGAACGCCCCATACCGCGACCAGAATGAGATCCCTGTGTTCGACACCCAGGCGCTGACTTTCATGTGGCCGTCGCTGTTCAGGGAAAACCGGTATGGCGGCGCCGACAGGCAATCGGACGCCAACCAGCTGACCGCCGCTTTGACCACCCGTTTCCTCAATGCCGAGAACGGCAAGGAGCGGATGAATTTCAGTCTTGGCAGGATCACCTATTTCGACGCGCCGGAGGTGACTTTGCCCGGTGAGGCGCCGCTGCCGACCGATGGCTCCGCCTGGGTAGCCGAGGCCAACGTCCGCCTGAGCGACCAATGGCAGATCGGCGTGACGCAGCACTGGGATCCGGGCACGCGTAAAACCGACCTGTCCTCCATACGCGGGTACTGGTCAACGCCCAAGGGAATGAAAATCAACGCCGGTTACCGCTACCGTACGGATTTCACGGAACAAACCGACGTAGGCTTTGTCCTACCGATCAACAGCACATGGCAAGCCATGGGCCGTTGGACGTATTCCCTGCGGGACGACCAGAACCTCGACTCCCTGCTTGGCTTTGAATGGCGCAGCTGCTGCCTGGCTTTCAGGGTCTACGGGCGAAAATACATCCGCAGTTCCGACGACCGTGAAAACCTGGGAATCTACATCGAATTGGAACTGAACGGCATTGGGCATATCGGCAACAGGCCTGAATTATTCGAGGAAAATGGTATCCTAGCGTATTGATCGTGCGATAAATTTCTGACAAATTTCTGGAGTGGTTCATGTCTGTTTTACTTAAACGCCTGGCCTTAAGCGCACTGTTGCTCAACATCATCACCGGCCATGCGGCCTTGGCCCAGACCGCCGGCGCCACCATGGCGGTCGACAGCATCGTCGCGGTCGTCGATGAAGACGTCATTCTGCGCAGCGAACTCGAGCGCGCGGTCAATAACGTCAAAGCGCAATATGCCAAGCAGGCCGGGCAGCTGCCTCCCGAATCGATCCTGGAAAAACAGGTCCTCGAGCGCCTTATCATCCAGCGCCTGCAGGTCAACCGGGCCAGGGACATCGGCATCCGGGTCTCGGACGCCGAGCTGAACCAGACCGTCCAAAGCATCGCAAGCTCAAACAAAATGACCGTGGAGCAGTTCCAGAAACGCTTGCAGGAAGAGGGCCTCGAGTACAACGATTACCGCAACAACGTGCGTGACGAACTGCTTCAGCAGCGCCTGCGCCAGAGCTATGTGCAGAGCCGTGTCCAGGTCAGCGAGAACGAGGTGGACCAGGCCGTCTCCGGCCTGCAGTCCGCCGGCCCTGAAGTCCTGCTGGCCAACCTGCTGGTGGCCATGCCGGAAAGCCCGACTGCGGAACAGGTGGCGACCGCCAAACGCAAGATCGACGGCATCCGTGATCTGATCAGCAAGGGTCAAATGACTTTCAAAGCCGCGGCCATCCGCTATTCGGACGCGCAGAACGCCCTGGACGGCGGTGAAATCGGCTGGCGTACCGTGGATTCCATTCCCCCGCAGTTCACCGCCTTGATCAGCGGAATGAAACCCGGCGATGTTTCCCAGCCGGTCCGCGGTCCAAGCGGCTACCAGCTGATCCAGGTCGTCGATGTACGTGATCCGAAAAACAACGTCGTTGACGAATACCGTGCGCAGGCCATCCTGATCGATCCGACCGCTGTTGGCGGCAATGAAGTCGCGCGTCAGCGTGCCGAGGAACTCCATGAACGCATCGCCAAGGGCGAGGATATGGGCAAATTGGCCAAGGAATTCTCCTCCAAAGACCTCAATGCCGACACCGGCGGGGTTTTGGACTGGTTCACCCAGAACCAGTGGGGTGCCCAGGTCGGCAGCCAGATCGTGCTGCTTAAAGACGGTGAAGTTTCGCCGGTCATCCAAACCGAGGCCGGCTACCTGATCATCAGGCGCATCGCCAAACGCACCCAGGACGCCAATGCCGACAACAAACGCCGGCAGGCGCGTGAAACCATCGGACAGCGCAAGGCGGAAGAGGAATACGACCGTTTTCTCCGGCAGTTGCGCTCCGAGGCATTCGTCGAGTCACGCTTAGCGCAACCCTGATGCCCCTGCGCCCCAGACTGGCGTTGGTGCCCGGCGAGCCGGCCGGCATTGGGCCGGAGCTGTGCGTCAAGCTGGCGCACCGGGAGCATGGCTGTGACCTGACGATGCTGGCCGATCCGGCGCTACTGCGTCAGGCGGCGGATGCCATTGGCCTGCCGTTGACGCTCAAGGACTACGGGCAGCCGTGCGGTCCCGGCGAGCTGGCCGTCATTCCGTTCATCAATCCCCGCACCGTGATCTTCGGCCAGACCGAACCCGGCAATTCAGCGCAGGTCATCGCCGCGCTCTTGGCGGCCGGCGAAGGCTGTTTGAACGGAAAGTTCGACGGCATGGTGACCGGGCCCGTGCATAAAGCGGCGGTCAATGCGGCCGGAATAGCCTATACCGGAACCACCGAACTGCTGGCCGAACAGGCGCAGGCACCGGTCGTGATGATGCTCGCCAACCCGGCCATGCGCGTCGCGCTCGCTACCACCCATCTGCCGCTGCGCGAGGTGCCGGACGCCATCAGCGCCGGAGCCCTCGAACAGACCCTGCGGATCATCGATGCCGCCCTGCGCAAGGACTTCGCCATAGCCCGCCCTTGCATCGGCGTACTGGGCCTGAACCCGCATGCCGGCGAGCAGGGCATCCTGGGCTCGGAGGAGATTGATGTGATCATTCCCGTGCTGGAAAAACTGCGCGCCCAGGGCTTCCTGCTGGAAGGCCCGCTGCCGGCGGACACGGCATTCATCGCCGATCGCCTGAACCGCTTCGACGCCGTTCTGGCGATGTACCACGACCAGGGCCTGCCGGTGCTGAAGTTCGCCGGTTTCGAGCAGGCGGTCAACATCACCCTGGGCCTTCCCTACCCGCGCGTGGCCGTTGACCACGGCACGGCCCTGGAACTGGCCGGCAAAGGAATCGCCAGCGACGGGAGTTTATGGCAAGCTGTCCGCCTATGCCGGACATTGGCGACCGCAGGCAAGGCAACATGAGCCACTTCAAAGCGCCCCCCAAGAAAAACCTCGGCCAACATTTCCTGACCGATAAAAGCGTGATCGAACACATTGTGCACTCGGTGGACCCCAAACCGGACGATGTGTTGGTGGAAATCGGCCCAGGCCAGGGGGCCATCACTTTCCCGCTGTTGAAACGCCATGGCCGGCTCACCGTCATCGAGTTCGACCGTGATCTCATCACGCCGCTGAGTGAGGCCGCCCACCCCCTTGGTGAACTGACCATCGTTCACAAGGACGTCCTGAAAGTCGATTTCGACAAACTGGCCGGCGAAGGCAAGATCCGCCTGGTCGGCAACCTGCCCTACAACATCTCGACCCCGATACTCTTCCATGTCCTGGAACATTGCACGCATGTCGAGGACATGCATTTCATGCTGCAGAAAGAGGTCGTCGACCGCATGGCCTCCGGGCCGGGCAGCAAGGTCTACGGGCGCCTCAGTGTCATGCTGCAGGCGGTCTGCCATGTCATCCCGCTGTTCGACGTCGCGCCGCACAGTTTCAACCCGCCGCCGAAGGTGGACTCCTCCGTGGTCAGGCTGATTCCGAAGCAGCCGGCCGAAATCGGCATCGAAGACACGGCGCTGTTCGAAGCGGTGGTCCGCGACGCCTTCTCGCAGCGGCGGAAAACGCTGCGCAACGCCTTAAGCAGGCAATGCACCAGCGAGCAGCTGCAGGCCGTCGGCATCAAACCGGAGCTGCGGGCGGAACAGCTGTCGGTCGGCAAGTTCATCGAGCTGTCCAATTACCTCGCCGGCCAGCCGAAAGCCGGCTGAAACGGCATTTAGCACCCGTGCCGGGCCACAGGCTATAATAGCCCTGACTAAAAATTTGGATCACCCACTCAATGACAACCTATGCCATTGGTGATTTGCAGGGCTGTTACGACGTGCTTGCACGTCTGCTTGACCACGTAAAATTCGACCCGAGCAACGACCGTCTGTGGTTCTGCGGAGATCTGGTGAACCGCGGCGGCCAATCGCTGGAAACACTGAAGCTCGTCCACTCGCTGCGCGAACGCTGTACCGTCGTGCTCGGCAACCACGACATGTCCCTGCTGGCCATCGCACATAGAAGCGAAGCGGACCAGCATAAGGTCAACCAGGACCTGCATCGGGTGCTGTTCTCACCCGAACGCGACGAACTGATCGGTTGGCTCAAGCGGCAAAAGCTGTTCCATGCCGATTACGAACTGGGTTTCGCGATGGTGCACGCCGGGCTGTCGCCGAAATGGACGCTGAAGATGGCCCGTGCCCGTGCGCAGGAAATCGAGGATATCCTGCAAAGCGACCAGGCTGCCCGCTACCTGAAAGGCATGTACGGAAACCAGCCCAACTGGACGCCCAAACTGAGCGGCAACGACCGTTTCCGGGCCATCGTCAATATCTTCACGCGCATGCGCTACTGCACCCCGAACGGCCGGATCGGCTTCGAGGAAAAAGGCAAACCGGGCACCCAGCAGGCCGGCTTTTACCCCTGGTTTTCCGTGCCGGGCCACGCCGAACGCGAGCTGCCCATCGTCTGCGGGCACTGGTCGACCCTGGGTCTGTTCATGGGTCTGGGCGTCTATGCCATCGATACCGGCGCGGTCTGGGGCGGCAGCCTGACTGCGTTGGAACTCGGTCCGCAACTGCGCATCCATCAGGTGCCGGGGCGCGACGACGGCTTCAATAAGCACTAACGCGTTTGGCGCTGGCAGTCGATGAAACGGAACGCGAAGGCATGGCGTTCGTCGGCCGCGTGCGCTTCTTCATGCGTTACCCGCCATTGCTCCGGGTCGTAGGCCGGAAAATAGGCGTCCGCCTGCGCCAGCCGGGTGTCCACCAGGGTCAAATGCAGGCAATCCGCCATCGGCAGGGCCATGGCGTAGATTTCCCCGCCGCCGATCACCATCAATTCATCGGACCCGGCCGCATCGACCGCCTGCTGCCAGGTGGCGACGGCCTGCATGTCGGCGAACGGAACCTTCCCCGAGCGGGTCAGCACCAGGTTCTGCCGGTTCGGCAGGGCGCGGCCCAGGGACTGCGCGGTTTTCCGGCCCATCAATACCGTCTTGCCGCTGGTCAGGGCCTTGAAGCGCCTCAGGTCATCCGGAAGGTGCCAAGGCATGCGGTTGTCGAAGCCGATGGCGCGGTTGTCATCCAGCGCCGCGACCAGGGTGATGCGCTTCATACCGCAACCGGCGCCTTGATGGCGGCCTGCGGTTCATAGCCGATGATTTCGATGTCATCGAAGGTGAACGCGAACAAGTCCCGAACAGCCGGGTTGAGCTTCAGCACAGGCAGGCGGCCAGGTGTCCGGCGCAATTGCTCCTGCGTCTGCTCGAAGTGGTTGCTGTATATGTGCGCATCGCCGAAACTGTGCACGAAGTCGCCGACCTGCAGATCGCAGACCTGCGCGATCATATGCGTCAGCAGGGCGTAGCTGGCGATGTTGAACGGCACGCCGAGGAAAATGTCCGCGGAACGCTGGTACAGCTGGCAGCTGAGCCTGCCGTCCGCCACATAGAACTGGAACAGGCAGTGGCAGGGCATCAGGGCCATTTCCCCGAGTTCGCCGACATTCCATGCGCTGACGATCAAGCGCCGCGAATCCGGGTTGCGTTTTATTTCGCTGACCAGCCAGGCGATCTGATCGATGACCTTCCCGTCGGGGGCCTGCCAGGAGCGCCACTGCTTGCCGTACACCGGCCCCAGGTCGCCGTTGGCATCGGCCCATTCGTCCCAGATGCTGACGCGGTTTTCCTTCAGGTAGGCGATGTTGGTGTCGCCCTTCAGGAACCACAGCAGCTCATGGATGATGGAACGCAGATGCAGCTTCTTGGTGGTCACCAGGGGAAAGCCGTCCGCCAGGTTGAATCGCATCTGATAGCCGAATACCGACCGTGTGCCGGTTCCGGTGCGGTCGGATTTGTCCTGGCCGTTGGCCATGACATGCTGAAGGAAGTCCAGGTACGCTTTCACGGCAGTTCCTTAGGCGGGTTTCTGCCGGCGCGACAGCGTCAGCAGCGCCACGCCGACCAGGATAAGCGGCAAGGACAGCAACTGCCCCATGGTCAGCCAATTCCAGGCGATGAAGCCGATGTCGCGGTCGGGCTCACGGATGAATTCGATCACAAACCGGAATACGCCATAGCTCAGCGCGAACAGCCCGGAAACCGCATAGCGCGGCCGGGGTTTGCGGGAGTAAACGTACAGGATGACGAACATCGCCAGGCCTTCCAGCAGCGCCTGCGCCAGCTGCGAGGGATAACGCGCGTAAGCGGCCAGCAGTCCGGCGTCGTTGAGGGCGTGCAATTGCTCGATCGGCTTGACGGCCAGCTCAGATGGCAACGCGTTCGGGAACACCACGCCCCAGTCCTTGCCGGTCAAGCGTCCCCACAACTCACCGCCGATGTAATTGCCGATTCGGCCGAAACCGAGCCCGGCCGGCACCAGTGGCGCGATGAAGTCCAGGGTATCGAAGACATGCTTCCTGTTCTGGTACGACCAGATCGCCACGGCCGCCATCACGCCGAGCAGGCCGCCATGGAAACTCATGCCGCCTTCGTTGATCTTGAACAGGAACAGCGGGTTGGCGATGAACGCATCCCATGCGTAGAACAGCACATACCCGACACGGCCGCCGATGACCACGCCGAGCATGCCGTTGAACAGCAGGTCGCTGAAGCGCTCCTCGCTGACCCCGGCCAAGCGGCCCTGCCTTATCCTGCTGCGCCCCAGGAAATACGCCACGGCGAATCCGAGCAGGTACATGATGCCGTACCAATGGATGCCATGCGGCCAGAACGGCAGAGGCAAGGCGACGGGATTGATGTCATGCAGGACAGTCATAGAAAAGCGTTCCGGAACGTCAGCGACTATTGTGCCTGATTTGACGGTGCCGCAGAACCCCTTTGCCTATAGAATGACCGGCTCATCGGAGAGTTCCTGCGGATTATCGGCATCGGCGGGGAAATGCGTGATCAGCAGGCTGTTGATTTTTGACAGGCAGTCCAGCACGGCCTGGTCGGGATCCATGCGATGCATGTTTTCGGCGAATTCGGCGCAAAGCCCGGACCACAGCGCCTCGGGCACCTTGGCCGCGATGCCGCGGTCCGCGACGATCTCGATGCGGTGCTCGGCGACCTGCAGATAGACCAGCACGCCGCTGTTCCCGGCCGTATCCCAGACCCGCAAGGCTGAAAAAACCTGTTCGGCGCGCTGCCGGGAATGGATGCCGTTGAGCAGGGCCATCAGGCTGTAGCGGGCCTCCACCGCGAAGCACAGTTCACCGGCATGATGGCGCTCGCCTTCAGAGATGACGTCACGGATGAACTTCATCTTCGCCTTGGGGAACCAGCGGGCGAGCTGGAACCATCCGCCAAACAGGTTAAGCCAGATTCGCCGCCACATCACCATCCTCCCGAGGCGCCACCGCCACCAAAGCCACCGCCGCCACCCGACCATCCGCCACCGCCGGAACCGCCGCCCCAACCTGAGCCGCCGCCGGGAAACGATCCCCAGCCACCGCCGCCTGAGCTGAAACGGCCCGGACCGGAACTGGCGATGAAAAACGCGACCAAAGCCGCCATCGCCACCGAGCTGATGGCGCCGATCAGCGTGAACGCCAACCCGGCCGCGATCAATCCGGCGCCCGCCCGGCGCAGGAAAACCGGCTTAAGACGCGTACCGGCCGCGAACAGGCCAACAAATACGCCGATGAACAGCGCGAACAGGCCGACCGGCGCCTGTTTGCCCTGCTCTTCATGCAGCGGTGCCGGCAAATCCTCGCCCTCGATCAACAGGCTGATGGCGCCGACGGCATCGACGATGCCCTGGTTATAGTCGCCCTTGCGGAAATTCGGCGCGATATACTCACGGATGATGCGGCCGGCCTTGGCATCGGGGATGGCCCCCTCGAGTCCATAGCCGACTTCAATACGTACTTTGCGGTCGTCCTTGGCGATGAACAGCAGCACGCCGTCATCCGTTTTGGCACGGCCCAGCTTGTTCTTTTCCGCAATCGCCAGCGAATAGTCCTCGAGCGACTGGTCGCCGAGCGTGTCCACCATGTAAACGGCGACCTGGCTGCCCTTGCGTTTTTCCAGGTCGGTCAGCCGCGTTTCCAGTTCCGTGGTCTGGGCCGGCGTCAATGTGCCGGTCAGGTCGGTGACGTGCTCGATCAGCTTGGGCGGTCCGGCCGGCGCCGGCGCAACGGCGGTCTGGGCCAAAACGGGCCCAAACCAGCACAGTGCACAGGCCAGCGCGAAACGCAGCAGCATCAGGGCTTGACGGGCGCCGGCTCGACCGGGGCGAATTCAACAGTCGGCGCTTTGGATATCTGCGCTTCATTCTCGACCGAAAAATTGGCCTTGGGTTTGTAGCCGAATACCATCGCGGTCAGGTTGACCGGAAACTGCCGGATTGTGGTGTTGTAAGCCTGCACGGACTGTATGTAGCGGTTGCGTGCCACGGTGACGCGGTTCTCGGTGCCTTCCAGCTGGACCTGCAGATCGCGGAAGTTCTCGTTGGATTTCAGCTCCGGATAATTCTCCGTCACCACCAGGAGGCGCGAAAGCGCACCCGACAGCTCACCTTGGGCGGCCTGGAATTTTTTCAGGGCTTCCGGATCGGCGGCCTGCTCGGCGGTGATGTTGACCTTGCCGACGCTGGCGCGCGCATTGGTGACTTCCACCAGCACGCGTTCTTCCTGGGCGGCGAAGCCCTTGACCGTGGCCACCAGATTGGGCACCAGATCGGCGCGGCGCTGGTACTGGTTCAAGACCTCGGACCATTGGCCCTTGACCTCTTCATCCTGTTTCTGGATGGTGTTGTAGCCGCAGCCCGAAAGCAGGCCGGCAAACAAGGCAAGTACAGCGAGGTAACGTAAGCGCATGGAACACCTCCGAAGGGTTGAATGCGCTTATGCTACCGCAAAATCAATTCTTTGCACGTTTCTTGGCCAAAATGTTCAGCGACTCGACACCGGCCGAGAACGCCATGGCGAAATACAGCAGGCTGCGCTCGATATGGACTTCGAAACCGTCTGCGATCAGCGCCACGCCGACCAGGATGATGAACGCCAGCGCCAGCATCTTGACGGTCGGATGCTTGTCGATGAAATCGCCGATCGGGTTGGAAGCGAAGATCATCACGCCGACTGCGATGATGATCGCGGCGATCATGACCGGCACGTTGTTGACCATGCCGACGGCGGTGATCACCGAGTCCAGCGAGAACACGATGTCGATGACCGCGATCTGCGCGATGACGAAGCCGAATACGGCGGAAGGCTTGGTGTCGATGTCTTCCTCGTCGCCCCGGCCTTCGACCGTGTCGTGGATCTCGAGCGTGCCTTTGACCAGCAGGAACAGCCCGCCGCCGATCAGCACCAGATCGCGAATCGAGAAATTCTGCCCGAACAGGGAGAACAGGTTGAATTGCATGCGCGCCAGGAACGCCAACGAGACCAGCAGCAGGATGCGGGTCACGCAGGCCAGCATCAGGCCGAACTTGCGCGCGGCCGGCCGCTGGTGTGGCGGCAGTTTACTGACCGCAATGGAGATGAACACCAGGTTATCGATGCCCAACACGATTTCCAAAGTCGCCAAGGTGAGCAATGCCACCCAAATTTCACCGTTGAACAGCCAATCCATCATGATTCCTTGGTTAAAACGGGCCAAAGCACCAGCGCCCAGCACACGATGGCGTTGATGTCGGCTAAAAATACAGCGGCCGAGCCCATGTCTTTGGCACGGCCCGCCAATTCGTGCAATTCAGCGCCCCAGCGGTCAACCACGGCTTCGATGGCGGAATTGAGCACCTCGACGACGAGGATAAGCAGCAACACCGATACCAGCAGAAACTTTTCGACCGGCGTCGGCCCTAAATACAGGCCGACCGGAATGAGCGCCGCGAATAAATATACCTCAAGACGGAAGGAGGATTCCAGCCGCCATGTCGCCTTCAAGCCCTTCAGCGACCACTGGAAGGCCTGCCAGGCGCGGAATGGTGTCCGGGGTGCGTTTGAGTCTGTGCTATCGGCCATGATCGGGGTCTATTTTGCCACAAACCATGCGTTCCAAACTGAATATACGGCGTTGATCAACGTCGCCCGCCCATCAATCCGCCCAACAGGCCCCGCACGAATTTGCGCGCTTGATATTTCGCCTCGGTTTCAATCACGCCCTGGCGGCGGCCATTGCCGAACAGCAGTTCTTTCAGGAATCCCGGCTCCTCTTTTTCAGGTTTTTCCGCTTTCGCCGGTTTTTCAGCCTGTTCCGGAGCTATACGCCGTTCCTCTGCCTCTTGCTGGATGGCTTGTGCGCGCTTACTGAGCATTTCATAAGCCGACTCGCGGTTGACTTCGGCGTTGTACTTCACACCCAACAGGCTTTGCGCCAGAATCGCCTGGCGCTCCTGGTCGGTGATCGCGCCCATCCGGCAGCGCGGCGGGCAGATCAGGGCGCGTTCGACCGGCATCGGGATGCCTTTTTCCTGCAGGGTGGATACCAGCGCTTCGCCGACCGCCAGTTCGGAGATGGCTTTCGCGACGTCGATTCTCGGATTCGGCACGAACGTTTCGGCGGCGGTACGCACCGCTTTCTGGTCGCGCGGCGTATAGGCGCGCAGGGCATGCTGGATGCGGTTACCGAGCTGGCCGAGCACGTTGTCGGGAATGTCGTCGGGATTCTGCGAACAGAAGTACACGCCGACGCCCTTGGATCGGATCAAGCGCACGACCTGCTCGACGCGCTGCAGCAGCGCGGGCTGGATGTCGTCGAACAGCAGGTGCGCTTCGTCGAAGAAGAACACCAGCCTAGGTTTGTCCAGATCGCCCACTTCCGGCAGGGTTTCGAACAGCTCCGACAGCAGCCAGAGCAGGAAGCTGGAGTACAGGCGCGGTTTCAGGATCAGCTGATCGGCCGTGAGCAGGTTGACCACGCCGCGGCCGCTGGCGTCCTGACGCATGATGTCGGACAACTGCACCGCTGGTTCACCAAAGAAATGCTCGCCGCCGTCCTGTTCCAGACGCAGCAGGGCCCGCTGGATGGCCGCCACCGACGCCGGCGACACCAGGCCGTATTCGCTGGAGATCGCCGCCTTATTCTCCACGACGTGGTTCAGCATGGCGCGCAGGTCTTCCAGGTCCAGCAGCAGCAGGCCTTTGTCATCGGCGACCTTGAACGCGATGTCGAGCACGCCGGACTGTGTGTCGTTCAGTTCCAGCACCCGGGAGAAAAGATTCGGGCCGAATTCGGATACCGTGGTGCGGATCGGGTGGCCCTGCTTGCCGTACAGGTCCCAGAAAGTCACCGGGCTGGCTTCATTCTGGTAGCCGCTGACGCCGATCTGCTCGACCCGCGCCTGGATTTTTTCATTGCTGGTGCCGGCGACCGCCAGACCGCTGACATCGCCTTTGACATCGGCCATGAACACCGGCACGCCCATGCGCGAAAAGCCTTCCGCCAGGACCATCAGCGACACGGACTTGCCGGTGCCGGTTGCGCCGGCCACCAGGCCGTGGCGGTTGCCGTACTTGGCCAACAATGAAACCTGCAACTCGCCCTTGCCGATCAGGATATCGCTCATGATGTTCATTTATTCCTTGAAAATTGCCACGCCCCGGCTGCCGTCCGGCTTGATCCAGCCGCGGTACATGCCCTCGGTGCTGAACGGCATGGAAATGTTGCCGTCTTTATCGAGCGCGATCGCACCGCCGTCGCCGCCCATCTGCGGCACGACGTTCATCAGCACATCTTCGGCAGCGGCCGCGATGGAATCCCCGCGGTATTTGACCCGCGCGCAGATGTCGTGGGCCACCGCGGCGCGGATGAAGTATTCGCCCCAGCCGGTGCCGGAAACGCCGCATTGTTCGTTGGCGTAGGTGCCGGCGCCGATGATCGGCGAATCGCCGATGCGGCTCCAGCGCTTGTTGGTCATGCCGCCGGTGGATGTTCCGGCCGCGACATGGCCGGATTTATCCAAGGCCACCGCGCCGACCGTGCCGAAATACTTGCCTTTCAGGTCCGAGGAAGCGGTCTTGCGCTCCTCTTCCTGAGCCTGCCTGAGCTGCTCCAGGCGATGCTCGGTATCGAAATAGGTGGGATCGACGCGTTCGATTTCCGGGCGCGTGTCGGCGAAATGCTCGGCGCCTGAACCTGCCAGCATGACGTGCGGCGACTGCTCCATGACCGCTACAGCCAGCAGAATCGGGTTTTTGATGGTACGCACACCGGCCACCGCGCCCGCTTTGAACGTGTGTCCTTCCATGATCGAAGCGTCCAGCTCATGTCCGCCAACGGCATCGAATACCGATCCTTTGCCGGCGTTGAATAACGGTGAATCCTCCAGCACCAGGATGCTGGCGATCACCGCCTGGCGCGCGCTGCCGCCCTGCTGCAAAACGGCATTGCCGGCGTCCAGGGCGTCGTTCAATGCAGCCTGATAGGCCGCTTCGGTTTCGGCCGACATACTATCGCGGCTCATCACACCGGCGCCACCGTGGATGACCAGTGCGGTTTTTTCCGCAGGGACGGCGCTGTTTGAAGTCATGATCACCAAACCGGTATGTAAAGGGATTTCACGGGCCCATCCGGGCGGGATAAGCTATGATAAACCAGTTCCGGGCCCTGTGGACTATCCGGGCAAGGCCGTTCCTGGCAGCGAAACCGTCGCAATGGTCCCTTTGCCGGGTTCGCTCTCCAACGTGATGGTCCAACCGAATCGGTCGCAGAATTTCTTTACCAGGGACATTCCGATACCTTTGCCGGTCTGGTT
>ERZ1645185.152-NODE-152-length-29373-cov-5.990927_pt1 | contig 29373 bp, 27 predicted proteins | sample MGYA00575351_ERZ1645185 | MGnify/ENA primary metagenome ERZ1645185 (study PRJEB40838, sample SAMN11284767) | freshwater sediment metagenome | isolation source: river sediment | host: Sediment | place: India: Jana village, Kanpur | collected 2015-12-17 ... | reverse complement strand
AACATCGCCGAATTCGACGTCAACTGGACCCGCTCGCTGATGGACGGCAAGGCCAGTTTCAGCCTGGATGCCTTCGGCGGCTGGGAAAATGCTACCCAGAACCGCCTGGACGGCGATTCGAACTTTTATGGCCTGTCTCCGACCTACAACTTCACCATCAACGAACAGTGGGGTGGCTATGTGTTCTTCTGGTGGCAGAACGACCGCTACAACAGCGAACGCTATTCGTCCGAACCCCCGGATGACATCGTCGCCCTCGTCACCCGCAACGACGACCTGTATGAAGTCGGCGGCGGCCTGACCTGGGAGTTCGGCGAAGGCTGGTCGCTCAATCCGGAAATTCTGTACGTCGAAGACAACAGCAATATTTTATCGGTCAATTACAGTTCTACCGAAATCTGGCTCACGCTGCGCAATGATTTTTAAACTGGTGAAAAGTCATGCTGTGTCTGCTTGGCTTGCGTATAATCCGATTCATTGACCATCCATCATGCACTGCTTGGGAAAGCACTCGAAATGAATAAATCGGCCGTTTTAACGCTTATTCTGGTCGGATTGTCCGGCTGCACTTTAGGCCCCGACTACGCCCGGCCGGAGATCGACAGTCCGGCGGCATGGCGCATCGATGCGCCCGCCGCCAATGACCTGGCCGCCAGCGAATGGTGGCGGCAATTCAACGACCCGGTGCTCGACACGCTGGTTGAAGATTCCCTGCGCGGCAATCTGGATGTGCGGATCGCCGCGGCCCGGGTCGACCAGTTCCTGGGCGCATTGAACGCCACCCGTTCGCAGCTTTACCCGCAGATCGGCTACGGCGCCGATGCCAGCCGGGCCCAGGCCAGCCGGATCGGGCAGCCGCCGCTGCCGCCGGGCGCCGATCCGTACTTCTCGCTCTACCAGGCCTCGCTCGGCACCGCTTGGCAGGTCGACCTGTTCGGCCGCGTGCGACGTCTGGGTGAAGCGGCGCAGGCGCAGGTCTACGCCAGCGAACAGGCCCAGCGCGGTGTGGTGCTGACCTTGGTCAGCAATGTCGCCACCGGTTATATCGGGCTGCGTGCCCTGGACCGGCAACTGGAGATCGCCAAAGCCACCGCCGGCAACTTCAATGAAACAGCGCGCATTTTCGACTTGCGCTTCAAGGAAGGCATCGTTTCCAGGACCGAGGTGGCGCAGATAACCTCGCAAGCCCAACAGGCCAAGGCCGCGATACCGGCCTTCGAGCAGGCCATCGCCGCTCAGGAAAACCTGATTTCGATCCTGCTCGGCCGCAACCCGGGCCCGATTCCGCGTGGCAAGACCATCGATCAGCTGGTCACCCCGCTAATCCCTTCGGACCTGCCCTCGACACTGCTAAGCAGGCGTCCGGACATCCTGCAGGCCGAACAGAACCTGGTTGCCGCCAACGCCAACGTCGGCGCCGCCAAGGCCCTGTATTTCCCGAACATCTCGGTAACCGGCCTGTTGGGCAGCGTCAGCACGGCTTTTTCCGAGCTATTCACCGATCCGGCCTCCACGGCGTTTCTCAGCGCCGGCATCACCGGGCCGCTGTTTACTTTCGGCGGCATCAAAGGCCAGGTCAAATCAGCCGAAGCCCAGAAAGAACAGGCGCTTCTGGTCTACCGCCTGACCATCCTGAACGCTTTCAGGGAAACCAACGACGCCTTGACCGGTTCCATCAAGAAGGCCAACGAAGTCGCGGAGCAGCAGAAGCGCGTCGATGCACTGCGCGAATTCGCCCAGCTGTCGAAAATGCGATTTGAAAACGGCGTCACCAGCTATCTGGATGTCCTGGTTGCAGAGAATGAATTGTTCGCCGCGGAGCTGGCTACCGTGCGCCTGCGTGCCGACAAAAACACCCAGGCCATCAACGTCTATCGGGCGATGGGCGGCGGCTGGGTGGACAAATCAAATTCGCTGGCCACCGACCCTGGCGCCGCCGTGGCCGTCCGCGCCACCGAAGCGCAAGACGCCGTCAAGTAAGCGCAAGCATGCGCACGCCCCGTTCCGGAAGCAGCTTGCGCGGTACGCTGATCTGTCTGATGCTTTTCCTGCCGGCTTGCAGCACACTGCCGCGGAACGCGTTGCCGGGCGAGTTGCTCAATCAGGCGGCGATTCCCGGCATGCCGGTTATCCGCGCTTATGGCGGAGAGCTCAGCCCGTACATGATGGACGACCTGAAACGATCTTTCGCACAGGAGTCGCCGGAGGATTTCCCGGTCGCCCCGGACGGCAAGATCCACTACCCGCACCTGGCATTATCCGGCGGCGGCCAGAACGGCGCTTTCGGCGCCGGTCTGCTGAACGGCTGGACCAAAAAGGGAACGCGCCCGGTGTTCAAGATCGTCACCGGCGTTTCATCCGGCGCGATGATGGCGCCGTTCGTCTTCCTCGGTCCCGAATACGACGATGAACTCCGCGTGTTTTACACCAGCACCTCATCGAAAAATATTTTCTCGCGCCTTTCCATCCTGCCGCAGCTGCTCGGCGGCGAATCCCTGCTGGACTCCGCGCCGTTGCAGGCCATGATCGCGCAGCTGGTCGATGCCGACTTCCTGGACAAGGTCGCACAAGCCCATGAAGGCGGCCGGCGCCTGTACATCGGCACCGTCGATCTCGACTCGCAGCGGCTGGTGGTCTGGAACATGGGGCTCATCGCCGGCAGCGGACGGCCGGATGCGCTCGACCTGTTCCGTGACGTCATGCTGGCTTCATCCTCGATACCGGTCGCGTTTCCTCCGGTGTTATTCAAGGTCGAGGTCGATGGCCGAAAGTACGATGAGCTGCATGTCGACGGCGCGGTCAAGGCAACGGTTTTCTACTCGGCCGGCGTGTTCAATTTCGAAACCGCCCAGAAAAGCAGCCCGCGCGGTCCAGGCCGTGAAGACGTCTACATCGTCCATAACGGCCAATTGGGCCCGGTTCATGGCGAAACACGCCGCAGGCTGTCCAGCATCGCCTATCGATCCATCGAAGCGGCGGCCAAGTCCGCCGTGCTGGGCGATCTGTTCCGCATCTACGCCGGCACACGACGCTCGCAGTCGGGTTTTTACTGGGTGACCATTCCAAGCGATGTGTCGCTCGAATCAAACGAGATGTTTGATCCGGTGACCATGCGCAGGCTGTTCGACTTCGGCCTTGCAAAAGGCCAGGCCGATGACGTCTGGTTCGGGGAGCCGCCTGGGCTTTCGCCGTAACGGACGCTGCATCCGCATGGCGCCGGCACCCACCATTGGCTGCCCGAATCACTCACCCCGCCGCCCCCTGGACCATCAACCAGCCAAACAGGCCGGCCAAAGCCAGCAACAGGATGCTTGCGCTGGTCCAGCGGCGGGCAAACTCATCCAGACGCTCGAATGCGGCGCCTGCGGCAACCATGGCGCGGCGCGCGAAGCCGCCATCGGCGCGCTCCGCCAACAAAGACCGCCGCGACATCCCAAACGCCAGCAGCCCGCCGCAAATGACGACGGCGAGGGTCGACAGCAGCTCCTTGGGCGCCAGGGGATTCGAGATCAAGTCGCCCGGAACCGGCCCGAGCGCCGCCAATGCCAACAGCAGCGAACAGGCGGCGAGCGCCAGTGCCGCGGTTTCGGACAACCTTGACGCACGCTTGAGCAGAACCACCGGCGCGGCCGGACGGCGCAGCACGTTGGCAAGCACCAGGACCATGTAGCCGGCGGTGAACGCCGCGCCGCCTTGCAGGACCAGCGTCCACCACCACTGCCCCGAACCGTCGGCGGCGGCGAGCAGGAGCTTTTTAGCCAGATAGGCGCCGCTCGGCACCACGCCCATCAGGGCCAGTCCCGCCACCGCGAACGCCAGCACGGTAACCGGCATGGCGCGCGCGATACCGGCGAGGTCGGCGATGCGGTCATGTCCCAAGGACGCGTAAATCAGGCCGGCCGCCATGAACATGCCGGCCTTGGCGGTGGCATGCGACACCGCCTGCAGAACGCCGGCGTCCAATGCCGCACCATGCACCAGCGCCGTGCCGCCGGCATCGAAGGCCAGCGGAAACATCAGGAACAGATAGCCGATCTGCGCGATGGTCGAATAGGCGACCAGCAGTTTCAAGCGCTCCTGGCGCAGCGCGACGACACTGCCGACGACAATCGCCAGCGCGCCCAAGGCCGCCAGCAACTGGGCCGCGGAGAAGGTGATGACGCCCGGCATGACATCGAACCACAGACGCACCACCAGGAACCAGGAGCCCTTGATGACCAAAGCGGACAGAACCGCGCTGCCTGCGGCGGGCGCGCCGGCATGTGCCGGAGGCAGCCAGATATGCAGCGGGAACAGCGCGGTCTTGGCCAGCAGACCGACCGTCATCAACGCGGCCGCCGTCCAGGCAATCGGGCCCGGGCTGACCAGGCCGGCCAACAGCGCGATATCCAGCGTCCCGTGAGCGCCGTAAAGCAGGACCGCGCCCAGCAGATACAGCAAGGAGCCGGCCAAGGCGAACAGGAGATAGCGCAAGGCGGCGCGCAGCGTCTCGCCACGGCCATCCAGACAGACCAATGGCACGCCGGCAAAGGTCAGCAGTTCCAGGGCGACGTACAGGGTAAACAGGTCGCCGCTCAGGAATACCAGGTTGAGCGAGCCCCACACGGCGAGCAGCAACAGCCAATACATGAACGGCGCGCGCTTTCCGGCATCGCCGGCAGGCGGCGCAAAATCCCGCCAGGCATAGGCGGCGATTCCGGCCACGACCACGGCAACCGCCAGCATCATGGTCACCGACAGGCCATCGGCGCGCAGCGCGATGCCCAGTGGCGGTGCCCAGCCACCCAACAGATAGGTCAAGGGCTGCGCCGACTGGACGAAAGTCAGCGCGATGGAAAATACCACGGCAAGGCCCGCCAGGATGGTGATCAGGGCCACGGCACGGACGTTGCGGCCACCAAGCGCCAACCCGGCCAACACGCCGAGGAACGGCAGCAACACCGCACATACCAGGGACAATGTGCCGGGTTCGGTCATGCTGGTTCCAGTTCCGGCGTACGGATATCAGGCATCCTGCCCACCGCCTGAACGTTTATCCGCGGCCTCGGCCGTAAGCGATGCGGAGCCGGTTTCTTCGTGAAGCCTCAGCAAGACCGCCACAGCCAACGCGGTCGCCGAAAAAGCCACCACGATGCCGGTGATCAGCAACGCCTGCGGAACCGGATCGGCGGCCATGCCGGCACCGGCGCCGCGGTAGGCGATGGCGCCGAACAACAGGAACACCCCGCTGCCGATGACGTTGAAGGCGAGGATCTTGCGCAACGGCTGTGGATGGGTGATCAGCCCGAACAGGCCCAGGCCGATCAAGGCCGCGGCGCACAGGCCGAATACGCTGGCGACCGTCATCATGATTCGACTGCCCGCTGCGGCGCGCCCAGCAGCAGCAGGCCCAAGATCAGCGTGAGGGTCGGCATCAAGGCGAATTCTATGACCAGTATCAAGGGCTTGGCATATTCAACCGGATAAGCCAGGAAGTCTCCGGCAACGGCAACGCCGAGAACCCCGATGCCGATGAATGCCAGCGGGCCCAGCACCAGGGAGAATCTCAGCAAGCCGCGATCGATTGCCGGCGCATCGGCAAGGCCGGCCATGATCACCAGCAGCCACATGGCGGCCAGGATGGTGGCGCCTTGGAATTTTCCGCCGGGATAATCGGCGCCGACCCAGAAAATATACAGGCCGACGACCAGGCCAATCGGCGGCAGCACGCGCGCGATGTAGGCCAGAACGCCATTCGGATCGGCGCTCTGCTTCAACCCGGGCCGGCCGGCCCAGAAACGATCGGGAGTCAAAGACCAGACGCCGATCAGTGCGAACACCAGCACAACGGCTTCCAACAGGGTATCCATCGCCCGAAATGCCAGCAGGACCGCGGTAATCGGGTTGCCGACGCCCGTGCTGCCGATGTTGGCGGCCACTGCATCGGCGAGCGACGGCGCGGGATCGGGCAGCGCCAGAACGCATATGGCAAGAACCAGGGTGACCGCCGTGGACAGGCCTGCCGCCAGCCATTTCAAGGCGATGCCCGGCTGTTCGGCAGACACGGCGTTTTCGGTGCGCTTCAGCCGCGATGCGGCACCGATCAACAACGCGCCGGTCAGGCCGCCGCCGATGGCCGCTTCGGTCAGGGCCACGTCGATGCCCTGCAATTGCGCCCAGACCAGGGTCAGCAGCAGACCGTAGGCAATGAAGGCGACCACCGCCGAAAAGGCATCGCGCGCCAGGATGATCCAGACGGCCAGTCCGACGATCAGAACCACCAGGCCGATGTTGAGCGGGTCGATCATCGCCTGCGGTCCCCATCGGCAGCGATCCGGCGGGCGATCAATTGCGCTACGCTGGCGCCGGACAACATAACCAGCAGCCAGATCACGATCAGTTTCAGCGCATCAAGGATGCCGCCGGCCTGCGGCAACAGACCGAGCACCACCAGACCCAGGCCGAGATTGTCGGCCTTGGTCAGCGCGTGCAGGCGCGTCAGCGAATCCGGAAAACGCAGCAGACCGACCGTCCCGGCCAGGAAAAAAACAGCGCCGGCGCTGACCGCCGCCATTGTCCAGAGATCCAGCAGGGCGCTCATTCGGCGGCATCCTCCGGCTTTTCATCCTGCTCGGCCGTGTCGCCGGCCTTCGCAAACGCCAGACCGGCAAACGCCGCCAATAGCGACAGGGTCAGCGCCACATTGATCATCATGTCCTGGCCGGTAGCCGCGCCGGTGAGCAGGACACAGGCGATGCTTCCGGTACCCAACAACTGCGCCGCCATCATCCGGTCGGCATCAGCCGGGCCGCTCAGAACGCGCAAAAGGCCCAGCGCGACCATCGCCAATATGAAGCACGTGACGGTCAGCAGGAATTCACTCATGGCGCCGGCCCGCGGTCAACGCCCTGGCGAGCAGGCGCTCCTCCTGCCATAGCTGTTCGACCACCGGTTGCGAGATGTCGAGGCAATGGTAGATCAAGGCGTCCCCGGCACCCGACACCGACACGGTACCCGGCATCGAACTGGTGATGGCGGCGAAGGTGTTGCGTGCAAGCCCGGGCGGGAAACCCAGCGGGCAACTGACGAAGCCGGGCTGAATGGGCAGCCGGGGGTCGAACGCACGGCGCGCGACATCGATGCCCGCCAGTACCGAAGCCCACAGGAAGTGCGGCAACAGCATCAACAGACTGCCGAAACGCAGACACCCGGATGCCGGCTCGAGCAGGCGCAGGCTGACCCAGGTCGCCGCCGTCGCGGCCAACACGCCGATCGCAAGGTCGGCCGGCTTGGCGCTTTGCATCAAGACCAGCCAGAGCAGGTAAAAACCCAGGCTGCGCGAAAACGCCGCGCCGGCGTACGACGGCAAATGCGGCATGTTGGCCTCGCTGTCCGTCATGCCGAAGCACCTCCGCCGAAGGCCGTCGACGGCGGTCCGGCTTCGTCGGTGTGCAGCACGCTGACTTCCATGTTGCCGAGCCGGTCGAACAGGCGGATTTCGGCACGGATCGGCCACCAACCGTAGAGAAAGATATTCAGCGGATGCCATAAAGCGACCCAACCTCCGATGACCACGCTTTCCTGCAGCAGCCAGGCGGAACTCTCATTGCTGATCAGGCCGCTGATGTAGTCGCTGATGAAAATCGCCATGGCCAGGAAGGACAGTCCGATCAGCAGGCTGTAACGGCCGTCCCTGAACAGTCTTTTCAACCTGCGGCGGTTTGATGACGCACGTTGCCGGAAGCTTTCATGCACGGCATCGGCGAGCACGCCGGCAGCGCCCTCGAATCCCGATCCACGGGGAAGGGTGACATGCAGGCCAAGCGGCGCATCGCGCGCGGTCTCATGGGCCCACTCGAGGATGTAGGCGACCACCTCGACATCCAGATCACGCTCACGGAACGGCGCCGGATCCATGGAATTGAACAGCTGCATCGGATTCGCGATGCACAGCTCCAGCGACTGCATGGCCCGTTTGGCGGCCATCAGCCGGCCTGCGGCGCCGCTTCAGGCGGCGTTGCCTTTTCGTTGCCGAACACCATCACGTAAACGACCGGCAGGAACACCAAGGTCAGCGCGGTGGCCACGAACAAGCCGCCCATGATGGCGAAGGCCATCGGCCCCCAGAACACGGTCGGCGCGATCGGAAGCAGGCCGAGGATGGTCGAGATCGCCGCCAGCATCATCGGCCGCATGCGCGAGGTCGCCGACGCCATCACGGCGTCGAGCACGCTCTTGCCTTCGGCCCGGTCGGTTTCGATCTGCACGATGAGGATGACGGCGTTCTTGGCGATCATTCCGATCAATGCCAGGATGCCGAGAATCGCCACGAAACCCAGAGGCTGGCCGAACACCAGCAAGGTCAACACCACGCCGATCAGACCCAACGGCAGCATGCACACCACCATGGCCAGGCGCCGGAAGCTGACCAGCATCACCATCATGATCACCAGCATCAGCAGGATCATCAGCGGCACGACCGCGAACACGGAATCGCTGGAGGTCTTGCTTTCCTCGTACAGGCCGCCGGTGGCCATGCGGTACTTGGCCGGCAGGCCCGCCGCGAATTTCTCGATCTTGGGCGCCAGGCCGCTCACCACGTCATCGGGCATTATGCCGGCGGCGACATCGGCGCGTATGGTCAGGGTAGGCACGCGGTCGCGGCGCCAGACCAGCGGGAACTCCTGATCTTCCTTGAAGGTGGCGAACTGGCTCATCGGCACCATGCGGCCGCCGGGCGTGGCCACCTGCAGCGAGCTCAGGGTCTCGAACGAGGCGCGCTGTTCATTGGTGGCGCGCGCCACCACGTTCACCAGATAGATGTCGTCCCGAACCTGGGTGACGACCGTACCGGTCATCGCCGCATTGAGCACCGAAGACAGCGAGCGCGTGCTGACGCCCAAGCGCCGCGCTTCGTCCTGGTTGACCACAACGCGCACTTGCCGCGCCGGCTCCATCCAGTCGTAATTGATGTGGCGCACCCGTTCATCGGCGCCGATCAGCTGCGCCAGCTCCAGCGAGTAGCGCCGCACTTCATCCGCGTCCGGCCCGGTCACCCGATACTGCAGGGGCCAGCCCACGGGCGGGCCCAACTCCAGCGGCGACACCCGCGCAACGACTTCCGGGAAGTCCTTGGCCAATGCGGCCTCAAGCTTTTGCTGCAGGCGCTCGCGCGCCTCGAGGTCCTTGGCGACGATCACGAACTGGGCGAAAAACGGGTTCGCCAGCTGCACGTTCAAGGTCAGGATGAAACGCACGGCGCCGCGGCCGATGTAGGCGCTGTAGTGATCGACGTCCGGATCGTCGTTGAGCAGTTTCTCCAGACGTATGGCCTGCGCCTCGGTGGCGTGGATGGAGGCGTTCTGGCGCAGGGTCATGTCAACGGTCAGCTCGGGGCGGTCGGACGCCGGAAAGAACTGGCGCGACACCTGGCTCGACAGCAGGATGGCCACCACGAAGGCGCCCAATGTCAGGCCGACCGTAAGCCACTTTGCCTTGATGGCGCCCTTCAGGAATCCGCTGTAGATCTCCAGCACTTTGCCGGGCTTGGCGTCGGGATCCGGTTTGGGCGCCTTGAGGATTGCCTTGCCCACCACCGGGGCAAAAATGACCGCCACCAGCCAGGACACGATGAGGGATATGCCGACCACCGAGAAGATGGTGAAGGTGTATTCACCGGCGCTGCTCTTGGCGAAACCAATCGGCACGAAGCTGGCGATGGTGACCAGGGTGCCGATCAACATCGGCGCCGCCAGCGTGCTGTAGGCGAAGCTGGCGGCCTGGTCCTTGCTGTCGCCCGCGCCGAGGCGGCGGACCATGGCGTCCACCGTGGTCATGGCGTCATCGACCAGCAGGCCAAGCGCGATGATCAGCGCGCCGAGGGAGATGCGGTGCAGATCGATGTTGGCGATATCCATCACCGCGAACACGATCGCCAGCGTCAGCGGGATCGACAGCGCGACGACCGTGCCGGGCCGCACCCCCAGACTGAGGAAGCTGCAGGCGAGGATGATCACGATGGCCTGCCAGAGCGAGGTCATGAAGTCGTTGATCGCCACGTCGACCGTGGCCGCCTGGTCCGCCACCAGCGTGGGCTCTATGCCCTGCGGCAGTTCGGCGGTGATCTCGGCCATTTCGGCGCGCAGGTTCTCGCCGAGGGCCAGGATGTCGCCCGAATCTCGCATGGCGATGGCCAGGCCGATGGCGGGCTCGCCGTTGACCCGGAACATGGGCTGGGGCGGATCGGAATAGCCGCGGCGCACGTCCGCCACGTCGCCGAGGCGGAAGATGCGGTCGCCCGCGACGATGTTGACCGCAGCGATCTCGTCTTCGGTCGCGAAGGCGCCGGTGACCCGCAGGAACACCCGCTCGCGTTCGGTCTGGATCACGCCCGACGGCAGGATCAGGTTCTGGCTCTGCAGCGCGCCAAGGATGGTGGGCATGTCCAGGCGCAGGCCGGCCAGCTTTTCGGTGTCGAACTCGATGAATATCTGTTCGTCCTGGGCGCCCAGCACTTCGATCTTGGAAACATCGGGAACCTGCAGCAGGCGCGAACGCGCCGCCTCGACATGGTCGCGCAATTCGCGGAAACTGAAGCCGTCGGCCGTGAAGGCATAGATGATGCCGAATGTGCTGCCGAAGTCGTCGTTGAAGCCAGGGCCTACCACGCCGGCCGGCAAGGTCCCGCGCATGTCGCCGATGTTCTTGCGGACCTGGTACCACACGTCGGCCACGTCCGAGGGCGGGGTGGACTGCTTGAGATCCACGAAGATGGTGGTCTGGCCGGCCGTGGTATAGCTGCGGATGCGGTCCAGGTGGTCGGTTTCCTGCAGCGTCCGTTCCAGGCGCTCGGTCACCTGCTCCATGGTTTCTTCAACGGTTGCGCCGGGCCAGGCGGCGCCCACCACCATGGTCCGGAAGGTGAAGGCAGGATCCTCGTTTCGGCCCAGGTTAACAAAAGACAGGGCCCCGGCAGCCACCGAGAGGATCATCAGGAAGATGACCAGCGAGCGCTTCGACAGCGCCCACTTGGAGAGGTTCGGACCGATCATGGCGCGGGGGTCTCGAGCAGGAGGACTTTCTGTCCGGGACGCAGCGCCTGCACGCCGGCGGTGACGATGATGTCACCCGGATTGAGGCCGGACTGGACCCTGACCCACTCTGAGTCATTCGCCTGGACCGCGATGGGACGCGCCGACACCGTCAATGTGGCCGGATCCACGACCCACACCGCCGAACCGCCTTCTGCGCGGAACAACGCCAGGGCCGGGATCTGTATGGCGGGCGCCGAACTCAACTGCACCCGGCCGGTGACCGTGCTGCCCAAGCGCATGGCCTCGGGGGGATTCAACAACTCGATCCGCACGGCGAAGGTACCCGTCACCGCATCGGCGCGGGGGGAAACTTCACGTACGCGGCCTTCGGCGACCACCTTGGGGTCGCTGGTGAGGAACACCGAAATCACGGCATTCCTGGCAACCGCATCCTTGACGGAGGCCGGCACGTCGAAAACCGCATCAAGCGCGCCAACGCGGGCGATTTGAACGATCATCCGGCCGGCGGACACCACTTCGCCGGCATCCGGGCCGCGGGCCGTGACCACGCCGCCGGCATCCGCATACAGGCGTGTGAAGCCCAGGCGGTTCTGGGCCAGTTCGACCTGGGATTGCACGGACTTGACCCGCGCCTCCGAGGTCTTCAGCACGGCCTCGGCGTTGTCGAAGTCGGCGCGGGAAACCGCCGCATCGGCCACCAGGTTGCGCATTCGGACGAAGTTATTGCGGGCATCCACCAGCTGCGCCTGCGCGGCGATCAGCTGCGCCTGCGCCGACTGCAGCCCGCTCTCTTCGTTCTGGGAGTCGAGGCGGGCGATCAGCTGGCCTTTCTTGACACGGTCGCCTATCTCCACCGTGCGCTCAATCAACTGGCCATCCAGACGGAACGCCTGATTGACCTCGCTCTGCGACTGGACTCGGCCGGTGAGCGCGATTTTTCCGCTGCTGTCCCGGCTCTCGATGGTCACGGTGCGAACCGGACGGACTTCGGCCTTCACGTCATCTTCACCGCCCCGGCATCCGGAGAGAAGAATCAGCAGGCCAAGTGCGCAGGCGGCTTGAAATCCGAAATTGGTTTTGGTGCGCGTTGCAGTTCCGACAGCCTTCATAAACCCCTATCCTTACAATGAATTAGCGAATTCGAAAATTGTAATTGCCGTTGCAACCCCAGTTGCAGATACTAACATACCAAAATTATCCATGAAATTAAGGATGGCCGTAAAAATACATTTTGCCGCCTGCAAATCGCGGGCTTGATCTTTCCTTTATCTTGATCGGTTTAGAATCTTGGCCAGATTAAAGCACCGGGCCGTCATGCCCTGTTTGCCCCTGGCGGGCGAACGGCCAAAGCCCGGCAATCGCCGGACCGGAAGCACCATCAATGCGGCAATCGCCGCCAGAAACAATAAAGCCATCTTGAGCGAATACAGCCGCGCTTCGGCATTGATGTAAATGGCCGCTTTAACCTGACTTGGACTGGCTGTCGTCCCGTCGAGAAAATCCTGCAACTGCACATTGCTGACGAAGGTGACGCGATCGATGTTTATCTGATTGATGAACGTTGCCGGAATTTCCGGATGATCCTGTATTTCATAAGTGATGCTGGCACTGAGTAAACCAACCACCAGAGCGCCGGCAAATGCCGCGCCCAAGCCATTGGCCAGATTCCTGGCGGCGCCGCGCAAGGCACCGACGTCACCGGACAGCCTTCTTGGCGATGCGCTGATCAAGACATTAAACAGCAAGGTTACCAGCGCGCCCTGAGCAAGTCCCATCAAGACCAGGCTCAGCACCACCAGACCGTCATTCCATTGATTATTGATAACGAATGCCAAGCCCACAAGGGCAATCGCAGCCAGCAGGAACGAATAGCGGGCAAGTTGCCGGGGGCTGAAACGCCGATACAATCCAATCACCAGAACCGCCGCCACCAGAATGGAAAGCTGATAGGGAATCAGCGCCATCGCGGTGGCGAAACTGCTTTGCCCCTGCACCATCTGGATGTACAGGGGAATCATGAAATTCAGCGCGCTGCCGATGGCAACTATAGCCATCAAAGCAACAACCGCCATCCGCTCCGGGCGGGATTCAATCACTTCGATTGCCAGCAGCGGCGCCTTGTTCACTTTTTTCCTGTGCTGTACCCAAACAATGAACAACTGCATGCCAACGATGCCGGCCACGATCATCAGCAACGCCGGCGAAATGCCCAATGGTCCGGACGGTGCCGTGGCATAGGCGCGCATCGCCCCCCAGTCGTTGATGAAGTTAAAGCCCAAACTAATCAAGGCGATGGCGAATGCAGCCAACGCCGCGCCGATTCTGTCGATTTTCAAATCCGGTTGCTTCTCGGAGGGTTTCAATCTATGGCTTAACAGCCAAGTCAGGGCGGCAAAGGGGACGATGAGTGCGAACGAGTAGCGCCAGCCCAGATGTGTGCCGACCAAACCGGCGATCAAAATCGTGGCGGCCGTTGCCGCCGCCTGCACGCCGCCGAGCAGGCCAATGGCTTTGGCTTGTTGCTGCCCGGTATAGTTATCGGTGATCAACACCACCAATGAGGGCAACAGCATGGCGGCCCCCAAGCCAGACAAGGCCTGGGCGACCAATAACCATCTGAAGCTGTTACTGCTGGCCGTCATCGCGGCGGCAAGCAGCAACAGCACGACAGACCAACGGAAAATCGTTGTTGAGCCATACTTCTGCCCTAATTTGGCACCGAGCATGATAAAGCCGGAAACCGCGATCGAGTACACCACGATGGCACTGGCGACCGTCGTCGGGGCAATCGAAAATTCATCAACCATCGCGCCGATCAGGACCGGCAATGCGCTGATGTTCAGGGTGGTCACCGTCTGGCCCATGGCGACCAACGCCATCGGCAGCCAGGATGCCGGACGGTGTTCGATGCTATCAGGAATTGCAGGGCTGCTCATGGGTCCGGGCCGGCTGAACGATTCGACGGTTGACGATTGTATTACACTGCACAAGTATACGTTACGGGCAGGCGCCGCCGACCCCGTCCGGCACTGTGAAGTCCGCGTGAATAACTCGTTGTTTGGCGGCCCAACCGAGCATCACGCATGGATGCGCCCTGTTTGGCGGTGGACGAACTGGGGATGTAGCGCTATATTGACTCGAGGTTTCCACTTTAATTATGCTAACTTCCTGTCCATCGCAGTTCCTCTGGAGAACATTTGTATGAATTCCGTCCGCACTTTGGTCTTTTTGATCATGCTGCCTGCAACCGTTTTGATGGCGGCATCGGCAACAGCCAACCCCAATAACTTCAACTCCAATCAGACCGGCCGCGCGCAGACGGTGCAGATGGGTACCGTGTATGCCGTGCGAGACGTGACCATCCAGAATGACGGCACACGCACCGGAAACGTCACCGGTGCCGCGCTTGGCGGCATCGCCGGCAGCACGCTGGGCAGCGGTCGGCGCGCCAACACCGCCGGCGCCGTCGGTGGCGCGGTGGCCGGCCGCGCAATCGGCAATGCGGTCACCGCATCGAACCAGTCCGGGGTGGAAATCACCGTGCGTCTGGACAGCAATCTGCTGATGTCGGTTGTGCAGGCCGGCAACTCCAATGAGTTCCGGGTCGGCGACGCCGTGCGGGTCACGAACGATGGACAAACCACCCGCGTTATCCGAAACTAATCCAAATCATCAAGGAAAATACCCATGAGCATCACCCGCACCGTCACAACGATATGCCTGCTGTCCGCCACGCTGCTGATCACTTCCTGCGCCTCGACATCAAGCCCGAACACCTTCTCGAACAACCAGACCGGCCGCGCGCAAACCGTGCAGATGGGCTCGGTCTATGCGGTACGTGACGTCACCATCCAGAACGCGCCCAGCCGGGTCGGAACAGCAACCGGCGCCGTATTGGGTGGCATCGCCGGCAGCACGCTGGGCAGCGGCAGCCGTGCCAACGCCGCCGGCGCCGTCGGTGGCGCCGTGGTGGGTGGCGCAGCGGCCAATGCCATCACCGGCTCGAACTCCGCCGGCGTGGAAATCACCGTACGCCTGGAAAACAACCAGCTGATTTCGGTGGTGCAGGCCGGTTCGTCCAATGAATTCCGGGTCGGCGACGCCGTCCGGGTCACATCCGACGGCCAAACCACGCGCGTTGTCCGGAACTGATTCATTTTTCACGCATTGATCGAGGCAGGCGTTCCACAGGGACGCCTGCCGGCCGCCGATGCGGTTGACGTGGAAATCCAGAAACTGTATTTTTTGCCATAATCCGGAATAACCGGCCCCAGGGAGAGCATTACATGAGATTTCTTTACATTGCCATCGTCGTCGTCATCGCCGCCGTCGTCGTCCTGTTCAACATCCAGAATGTGGAATCGGTGAATGTTTCGCTGTTTTCCGTCAGTGTCAGCATGCCGACTTGGCTGATGGTATATCTGGTCTATATCGCAGGCATGCTGTCCGGTGGCGTGGTCTGGGATTTCCTGCGCAAATCCATCCATGGCGCGTCACGGCCCTGACCTTAATCGGAAGCCTACGGGCTTTCAACCCGCTCGGAGAGACGCTGTGAAACTGATTTGGGCTTCCCTGTGCACTGTACTTCTGGCCAGCGCCTGCGCGACCACCGGCCTGAACCAGAACGAACGGCTGGCTTTGTACCGATCCCATGCCGGAGAGCCGGTCGGCAGCGTCAGGAAATGGACCAACAGCGTGCAATGGCGGGTGCTGGGCGATGATGCGCTGGTTGTATGGACCCGTCCCAACGAAGCGCATCTGTTTGAATTCCGTACGCGCTGCGCCGGATTGAGATCGGCCCGGACCATCACCATCAGCAACATGGGCGGCCTTGTTTCCGCCCGCTTTGATAGCGTCACCATAACCGCGCCGGTCACCGCGACGAGTTCGCAGGTACCATGCAGGATTTCCACCATACGCCCGCTCGATATGCGGGCCATCAACGATACCAAACGCGATCTGCGTGAAGCCCAAACGGTTGAGAGGACACTCGACAACGGCGCCGGGCTGCAGGAACAGTGATTTGGTTTTCATTACCCCTCAATAACATGCATCAAATCCGCCGCCCGAAGCTGGCTTCAGGCATGGATATCCGGAGCTCAAACCAGTGAAATTACCCGTTGCATCACTCTGTATCGCCATTCTGGCCAGCGCCTGCGCCTCAACCGACGCCGGCCAAAAGGAGAGATCCGCGCTTTATCAACGCAATGCCGGCGCACCGATCCCAAGCTTCAGCTATTCCAGCGACAAACTGCAATGGCGGGTTCTCAGCGACAACTCACTGGCGGTCTGGATCCAACTGGACCAGGCCAGTCTTGTCGAGTTCAGGAACGGCTGCCCGGGCCTGCGCTGGGCGCGCGAAATCAGCATCAGCAACGCCAATAAAACGGTGACCGCCGGCGTCGACAGCGTGCGCATCCTGTCTCCCCTGCCTGACCGTAAAAGCTGCAAAATCAGCACCATCCGGCCTTTGGACCTGCAGGCAATCAACGATGCCAGACGCGAACTGCGGGAAGCGCAAATGGTTGAGCGGAGTTCCGACGGCACGACCGAATAGCGCGGCATACCCTCGCTTCGGGCGAGGGCGGGCACAGTGGAGTTCATGATTGGATTGGCGCGCCCGGAGGGATTCGAACCCCCGACCAATGGCTTCGGAAGCCACTACTCTATCCGGCTGAGCTACGGGCGCGGATGGGTTATTTTAGCAGAGTGCGCAGGCGCTTTGCGGATTTTCCGCCACATATGCGGCCTGCTCACTGCCTCAGCAGCGCATGCACGCGCACGCCGGGCAGGTTATGCACATGCAGCACGCCGTTCAGCGCCATGGCGCGGTCGCGGATGCTGTGGAAGCCGTGCGTGATCTGGCCCAGCGATTTCAGTCCGATGCCGTCGTCGGTGATGCTCAGGAACAGGTGGATCTTCCCGCCGCGCATGCCTATCCGCAGGCGCACCTGGATGTGCGAGCACAGCGCGTACTTCACCGCGTTGCTGACCGACTCCTGCACAATCCGGTAGGCGGCCAGGTTGGTCAGCGGATCAAGCTCGTCCAGCAGCAGGCTGTCGCCCTGCAGTTCCACCTGATAGGTGACCTGGGACAGTTCGCACAGCTGCGCCGGGCTGCCGTAGGTGATGGCGGCATACAGGCCCAGCTGGTTCAGTTCGTCCGGGGTCAGGGCATTGACCACCGACTTCAGCGACGCGCTCATCTTGTGGGTCAGGCGCTCGAGCGATTGGCTGTTGGCCAGCCGCTCCTGTTCACTGGCGTGCGGGTGGCCCACGCTGATCTGCGCCTGCATGGCGGTCAGGATCTGGCCCATGTCGTCGTGCAGTTCGCGCGCCAGGCGCTTGCGCTCCAGCTCTTCGCTGTGCATGCTGCGCCGGGTGGAGTCGGCCAAGGCCGCCAGGGCCGTCTGCAGACGGCCTTTGTCGGCCTGCAGGGCGCTTTCCTTGAGCTTGAGTTCGTCCACGCTGGCCCCAAACAGCAGCGCCATCGAGCCCATCACCGCCACGAACAGCTGCAGCGCGAGGATGTCGCCGCTGCCGCCGCGCAGGTGGTCGTCGACGGCGATCGCGATGCTGACCGTCAGCACCGACAGGGCTGCGCCGCGCCAGCCGTGCAGGAACGAGAACACCACCACCGCCGCCAGAAGCAGGATCTGCAGTATGGCCGTCAAGCCGGCTTCCGGGCTCATGTCCACGAGATTGCTCAGCAGCAGCGCGAACGGCAGCAGGTACAGGTAGATCAGCGCGGAGTTGATGATCCGCTTCGAGCCCGCATGGTTTTTCGGGACCAGCAGCCAAAGCGCGGCCGGGAACACCAGGATCACCCCGACGAACGCGCCCATGAAATGGCCGAGCCCGAAATTGACCAGCGCCGGCATGCTGTCCGGCAGGATGATCGGCTGCATGTCGACGATCCGGCCCTGGCGCACGTCGCCGACCATGCCTTCGGTGAAGACGTACCAGAAGTCCTTGAGCGTGAACAGCGCGGCGACCAGCACCGCCGACACATGCAGCAGCCACATGCCGCGCAGGGTATGCGCGTTGTCGGCCCGGACGCCCTGCTTCTGGGCGAGCGCCACCCCGGCCATCGGCAGCAGCGGGTGCACCCAGTTGCCGATCAGCAGCAGCAACGGCCCCTGCGCCGCGTAGGCGCCGCCAAGGGTTCCGAAGCTGAGCCAGGAAACGATGAAGTACTGCAGCATCGAGACGGCCCCGAACAGCACATACCAGGCCGGCCATTCGGCGCGCGGCCTGACGAAGGCGACGCTGAACACCAGGCCCGCCACCAGCATCCAATGGAAGAAGCCGATGAAGAAAAAACCGAGATGCAGGACCAGCACCGGCAGGATCCAATGCATCGGCGGAAGCGATGTTTTCACCTTGTTTACGATCGGAGGCATGGTAGGCGGGAATCAGGCATGCCTAAGCCTAGCAACAAATCGGCCGCGGCAGGCAAGAAATTTTCTGCCTGCCGGCCGGGAAATCCGCCATAATGAGGCCATGATCCGCATCCTGCTCCTCGACGACCACGGCATTGTCCGCGAAGGCATCAAACGCCTGCTGGATACCCAGCCCGATTTCGAGGTCTGCGCCGAATGCGAAACGCCGCAGCAGGCGTTCGACCTGATCTGCCAGCACGAACCGGATTTCCTGATCACCGACCTCAGCCTGGCGACCACCAGCGGCTTCAGCGTGATCGAGCAGCTGGAGCATTATTCCGGCAAGCCCAGGATCGTGGTGCTGAGCATGCACGACAACCCGGCCCTGGTCGCCAAGGCGACCTCGATGGGCGCCGATGCCTACGTCACCAAGGCCACGGCCGCCAAGGAACTGGTGCCGGCCATGCGCGCGGTGATGGATGGCGCCGGCTACGTATCCAGCGACATCCGCATGCTGAAGAAAAGCGCGCCGCCGAAGCTGAGCAGCCGCGAGCTGGACATCCTGAAGCTCATGCTGCGCGGCCTGGCGCCGAAGGCCATCGCCTCCGACCTGGGCATCAACGACAAAACCGTGTACGGCCACCGCGCCAACCTGATGCTCAAGCTGCAGGCGCGCAACCTGACCGAACTGCAGGAAAAAGCGGTACGCTTCGGCTTGATCGAGTAAGGCCGCCTCACGTGCGTCATCACCCGGTTACGCTGAAATACCAGCCGGTTACGGTCTTGCCGCGAAGCCCATTTCGCTAGAAATATATGCGGATTCCCGCCTCGAAGGTTCGGCCGGGCAAGGGTGCGAAATCCTTCAGGTACGAAGTGGATACGCGCGCTTCCTCGTCGGCGAGGTTGCTTCCGTCCAGAAAGACCTGCAAATCGGTGCCGCCGGCTGTCCAGCGATAGGCGATGTTGGCGTTGACCATGTTATAGCCATCGGTTTCGGTTTCACCCGGCGCGGTCTCATCCTGGCCGTATACGTGCACCAGGCCGAAACCGGCCGTCCAGTTGCCGAGTTGCCAGGCGATGTCGGCACCCAGACGGGATGGCACGATGCGTGGCAGGTTATCCCCGCCGCCCGTGTCTGTGTTGACGCTGTCGGCCAGCGCGTTGAACGTCCACAGACCGCTTTGGTTTTCCAGGAAATCCCAGCTCAGCTGGGCTTCCCAGCCGGTGAATGTAGCGTCGGTCTGACTCCAATAGGCAACCGGCAGCTCGTCCAGCTCCACATCGCTTCCTTCCAGATAGATGAAGTTGTCGTATTCAGTGCGGTATACCGACACGGAAGCGTCGATTTTACCGTCGTGGAAATGCAGGCCGATGTTGCCGCCGATGGATTCTTCCTTGTCGAGATCCTGGTTGCCGATCTCAAACGTTCCGGTGGCCACGTGTGGACCGAAGGCGTAAAGCTCTTCAGCCCGCGGCGCGCGCTGCGCGCCGTCGAAAGCCGCCGTCAAGTGGAAAAGATCGTTGATTTTCCAGATGCCGCCGAGTGAATAACTGAATGGATTGTAGGACCGGTCCGGCAGGCCGACGGCATCGGGTTTCAAGCTGACATCGTCGTACCGGGCGCCGATTTCCAGCTTGAAGTCTCCGAACTCACGTTCCTGCAGCACGAAGAAACCCCAGTCGGTGGTTGAAGTCGGCGGCACGAAGGCTTCATCACCGACGGCTTCGAAATCGTTGTCGACGTATTGGATGCCGAACGCGCCATCCCAGCCGTTCCATTGTTTCTGTGCGGCTTCCAAGCGGACTTCCAGGGTGTCGCTGAAGAATTGCGTACCGGTTTCCGTGCCTTCCAGTTCTGTGTGTTCATAGTCGGTATCGGCCAAACGCATCACCAGCGACTTGAAGATGCCGACATCGTTGATGCCGCCCTGCAGGTCAAAACGGCTCTGCGACATATCGATGCGCACCAGTTCAGATTCTTCTTCAGCCCCGTCTTCGTCATGATCTTCTCCGCCATGCCCTTCTTCGTGCGCGTGTGCGCCGGGCGGGACGCCGTAATTGGTTTCAAATCGGTTGTAAGATGCGCCAAGCCAACTGTTGTCGCCGAACCAGGTCAATCCGGCTGCAAAGGAGTCGGCCGTCAGATTGGAGTTGGGTTGGGTGCCTTTGCTGAACTCATCGAGCGATTCGCCTTCGGCGAGCCCCTCATCGATCAAATCCTTGGAGAAGGCATAGCCTGGAATGTCGTAATCCTCGAAGTCGCGAGTGACGAAATCGACATGCCAACTGAACGCATCATTGGCGAAAGTGCCATCCAGGCGGCCCATGCCGGTATAGCCATCGTTATTGGTGTTGTAGCGCAGTTCGGCCTTGCCGCCGAAGGCATCGGCGTAGGGCGTGGTTGGAATCCGGCCATCCACCACGTTGACCGCGCCGGCGATGGCGCCGCTGCCGTAAAGCAAAACAGCGGGACCACGCAGGACTTCAATTTGATCGGCCAGAAACGGTTCAAGAGTCACCGCATGGTCGGAACTGACGGTCGAGACGTCCCCGGTCAGCATGTTGTTGGCCAACACCTGCACGCGGCTGCCTTCCTGGCCACGGATGATCGGGCGGCCGACGCCGACGCCGAAGAAGGTCGACTGCACGCCGGCCTCGCCCTCGACGGTTTCACCCAACGTGGCGCCTTTTGCCCTGTTGAGCTCTTCACCGGTCAACACGGTGATCGGCTTGGCGATTTCATCAATGCCGTTGCGCAACGGCGAGGCGGTGACCTGGACACGGTCCAGTTCAGCTGGCGCGGCGCCTTTTTCACCGGACGCAACGGACGTGCTTTGGGCGTTGGCGAGGCCGAACGGAAAAGCCAGGATGGTGGCGATGGCAAGCGTCAATGGGGCGTGTTTCATCAAAACCTCTGGGTAAGGTAGGCAAACTGTCATACAGGAACACGTAATGTTATTATATAACATGCGTACAATCAAGCAAGGCGTGCGCCACAGCAGTTAGCGGGAACGCGCAACACTTGCGCCCGGCCTTACGCTCACGAACCGTGGGGATCCGTCCGCGCAAAGAAAAGGCGGGCACAGCGGCCCGCCTCTATAAATCACACCCCCGGCCGGATCAGGCCGCGAACAGCGCTTTCATTTTCTTCAGCGCGTTGGCTTCCAACTGGCGGATGCGCTCGGCGGATACGCCGTATTCGTCGGCCAGTTCATGCAGGGTGGCCTTGTCTTCGGCCAGGAACCGTTTCTGCAGGATTTCGCGCGAGCGCTGGTCGAGGCCGGCCAGGCCTTCCCGCATCAGGTCGAGCTGGCTGTCTTCGTGGCTGCTGCGCTCGTAGGCGGCGGCCGGATCGGCGTTGGCGGCGACCAGATACGCGGACGGCGACGGCGGCGCATGGTCGTTGTCGTCGTCATCGGGGGCGTCGAAGGTGATGTCACGGCCGGACAGGCGCGATTCCATCTCCATCACGTCGCGCTCCGTCACGTTCAGGTCTTTGGCGACCGCGGAGACTTCCGCCGCGTTCAGCCAGCCCAGGCGCTTCTTCGACTTGCGCAGGTTGAAGAACAGCTTGCGCTGCGCCTTGGTGGTCGCCACTTTCACGATGCGCCAGTTGCGCAGGATGAACTCATGCATCTCGGCACGCACCCAGTGCACGGCGAAGCTGACCAGGCGCACGCCTTGGTCCGGGTCGAAGCGTTTGACCGCTTTCATCAGGCCGATGTTGCCTTCCTGGATGAGATCGCCCATGCCGAGGCCGTAGCCCTGGTAACCGCGGGCCACATGCACGACGAAACGCAGGTGCGCCATCACCAAGTGGCGGGCGGCATCCAGATCGTCGTCGTCACGGAACGCGCGGGCAAGCTGCCGCTCCTGTTCGACGCTGAGCACCGGCACGCGGTTGACCGCGGAAATATAGGCGTCCAAAGAACCCAACGCGCTCGGAACCGGCAGGCTCTGGCTGATCAAGGCTTTCGTTGTCATGGCTGTCTTCTCACTCATGGGGTTAGTTTAGCACTCTGAGGCTTAGAGTGCTAATGGCTCTGAAAAGTTCCGTCAAGCCAGGATTAAAACCCCGATTCCGCGTTCATCTTATTGATTTGCATGGACAGTTCACGGCAGAAGCCAATCGATGGGCTTCTGCCCGTGGCCCTGCAGATAGCGGTTGGCGGCCGAAAAATGCCCGCAGCCGATGAACCCGCGGTGCGCCGACAGCGGCGAGGGATGCGGCGCGCGCAACACGCAATGGCGCCGGTTGTCGATGATCCGGCCTTTGGCCTGCGCATAGGCGCCCCACAGCATGAACACCAGGCCCTCGCGCTCGGTTGACAGCCGGCGGATCACCTCATCGGTAAAGCCCTCCCAGCCTTTGTTCTGGTGCGAACCGGGCTTGGCCTGCTCGACCGTCAGCACGGCGTTGAGCAGCAGCACACCCCGGTCGGCCCAGGCTGTCAGGTTGCCGGTGGATGGCCGCGGCAGACCGAGGTCGCGCGCGAGTTCCTTGAAAATGTTCTGCAGCGAGGGCGGTGGCGGCACGCCGTCCGGCACCGAAAAACTCAGGCCGTGCGCCTGACCTGGCCCGTGGTACGGATCCTGGCCGAGGATGACCACACGCACCGCCTCGAACGGCGTGTGGTTGAAGGCGTTGAAAATCAGCGCACCGGGCGGATAAATGACCTTGCCCTTGGCTTTCTCGGACCGCAGGAAATCGGCCAGGGCCCGCATCGGTCCGGAATCCAGGCAATCGCCCAGATGGCTCTGCCAGGAGGCACTCAGGCGCCCGTCGCCGCTCATGCGGGATCGCGTCGGCTTCTCTGCCCCATGCGCAGCTGGAACAGCAGCTTGGTGATCAGCAGCCGCTCTTCGATCGGCTTCTGCACCAGGTCGTTGGCGCCCAGCTGGATCAGCTGCTTCTGGTTGCGCGGATCGGAATCGCCGGTCATCACCACGATCGGCAGCTGCCTTTTGTTGATGGCCTTGTCCTGACGGACGATCTTGAGCAGGTCCATGCCGGTCAGGTCACCCTTCAGGTACACGTCGCTGAGCACGATGTCCGGCAGTTTCCGGCCGGCCTGCAGCGCCTCGTCGATCAGCACCAGCGCGTCTTCGACGCTCATCACGTGCTGCACGCCGAGACCGTGTTTTTTCATCATGCGCATGGTGGCCGCCGCCACCACCCGGCTGTCTTCGATGTACAGCACTTCGCCGCCGACTTCTTCCTCAGGCGCGATATAGCCCTTGATGAACGACGCCAAGGCCTCCATGCCCCAGGTCTTGTCGAAGTAGTCGGTGACATGCTGGCTCAGGCTGCGCTGCTCCAGGCGTTCCTGCACCTCACCGGAAACCACGATGATCGGGAAATACGACTGCGTGCTCTGTTCGCGCGCAAAGGCGGCCAGCGCGGTGCCGTCCATGTCCGGCAGTGCCAGTGCGGTGACCAGCAGGTGCACCGGCTGGGCCAGCAGGACCGCCTTGGCCTGTTCGCCGTTTTCGCATTCCGTCACCACGGCATCCGGCAGGATCTTCGACATCATGCCGGTCAGCAGCTTGCGGACCAGCTTGGAGCCGTCCACCACCACCAGATGCGGATGCTGCAGATCCAGCGGCAGGAAGGCCATCGCGCTCACAGGTCAACCGGGCGCGTGGCACGCAGATGGTGGCCGGCCGCCAGCCAGGCGCCGATGATGCCCAGCATGACGGCGCCCAGCATCAGCGCCGGCAGGATCCAGACCGGCGCCGGCGCGAAGCGGAAGGCGCTGCCGTAGCTGGATATCAGCGCCAGGATGCTTGGCTGGATGTAATGTGCCGCGAGCAGTAGCAACGCAACCGCCAGCAGGCCCGACAACAGGCCCAACAGGCCGCCCACGTAAAGGAAGGGGCGGCGTACATAGCCGTCGGTGGCGCCCAATTGCTGCAGGACGGCGATTTCCTGTTCGCGGGCGGCGATGTCCAGGCGCACATTATTGGCCACCGCCAGTACCGCGCCCAGAGCGAATACCAAGGCCAACAGGCCGAGCAGACGCCCGCCGAACCCGAGCCAGGCGTTCAGGCGCTGCTGCCAGACCGCATCGTGCTGGACGAACTCGGCCTGCGGCATCGCCTTGAGGCGCTCCAGCAACGCTCTTTCATCGCCTTTCGGTTCGATGATCATCACCACAGGCAAGGGGTTTTTCCCGATCATGGACACCGCTTTAGCTAGCTCGCCGCTGTTCTGGAAATCCTTCAGGCCTTCCTCGGGGGTCCTGATGCGGACGCTGGCCGCCGATGGGTCGGCGCGCAGCGGCCCTGCCAGCGCTTTTGCCTGGTCGACGGTGACTTCCGGCTGGAAAAACACGTTGATCGCGCGCGAACTCTGCACGCTGCCGCTCAACTGCTGCAGCTGCAGCAGGGACCAGCCCAACGCCAGCGGCAACGACAGCGCGATGGCCATCACGCTAAGCGACAGCAGGCTGGAGAACGGGCGCCTGAACAAGCGGGCGACGCTGGACATGAGCGCCGCGGCGTGCTGGGCGCGCCAGGCGGCGAAGGCGGAATAGGAAGCGGTTGGCTTATTCATCGGCCAACTCCTCCGGGGAGATGTCGTCCATCAGTCGGCCTTTGTCGATCACCAGCACGCGCTTCTTCATGCGCTTGACCAAGGCCAGATCGTGGCTGGCGATGACCACGGCCGCGCCCTGTTCGGTCAAGCCGACCAGCATCTGCATGATGTCGGCGGCCAGGCTCGGGTCCAGATTGCCGGTCGGTTCATCGGCCAGCAGCAGGATCGGCTGCGCCGCGATGGCCCGCGCGATGCCGACGCGCTGCTGTTCGCCGGTCGACAGGTCGGCGGACAGTGTCTGCGCCCGGCTGTCCAATCCCAGGCGCTGCAGGGCCTGATGCACGCGCTGCTTGATCAGCCTCGGATCGATGCCGGCGATCAGCAGCGGCAGGGCGACGTTGTCGAACACGCTCTGGTCCAGCAGCAGGCAATGGTCCTGATGCACCACGCCCAAGGCGCGGCGGTGCAGGGCGACTTTTCCGCCACGCACGCTGTTGAGGTTTTTTTCCTGGAACCAGACCGCACCCTGGGTAGGCCGCTCGGAAAGGTGCGCCAGCTTGAGCAGGGTGCTTTTGCCGGCGCCGGAATGTCCGGTGATGAAAACCATTTCCCCGGCCTCGACGGAAAAACTCAAATCATCCAGCGCCTGATGGCCGCCTGGATATTTTTTGCTGACGCCGTCGAAGCGCAGAAGTGCCATCGTTTGTTCCCGGGTGGTGGTATGCCTAGTGTGCCGTATTACTGCTTGGACTTCGAGGGGGAGAACCAGGATTTAATGCGCGAACCCAGCTGCCTGATGGGCGAAGGCTTCGGATTGGCGGTTTTCGGCGCGCTGCCGGCCGAGGCCGGAGCGGACTGTGTGTCCATCGGCTTACGGCGCGGACGGCGTGGCCTGCGGGCCGATGTCTCGGCCTGTCCCGCGTCCTGGCGAACCTGCGGAGCGCTGGAACCCTCCATGACCGGCTTATCGGCACGCGGCCTGTCCGGCGCAGGCCGGTCGGAGCGCGGTTTTTCCGAGCGTGGCCGATCGGAACGCGGGCGATCCGAGCGCGGGCGGTCGGAGGAGCGCGGGCCAGACCCGGACCGGGCGCCCGGCTTGCCGCCCGGCGGCTGCATCGCCTTGGCTTCGGCATAGATGTCGGCGATGCTCTCGCCGGCTTCCGGCTTGGCGCGCGGCTGGCGCGGAATGGCCACCAACAGCTCGGAGGTCACCGGCGCGGTCGGGATTTTCTGTTCGATGAACGCTTCGATTTCCGGCAGGCCCTGCGCATAAAGTTCGCAGGCGAAGCTGATGGCATCGCCCTCGGCGCCCAGACGGGCGGTCCGGCCGATGCGGTGCACGTAATCCGGGGCATCGAACGGCAGGTCGAAGTTGTACACGTGGCTGACACCGTCGATATGCAGGCCGCGGGCGGCGACATCAGTGGCGACCAGGATCTCCAGTTCACCGCGCTGGAACTTCGCGAGCAGCGACTGGCGGCGCTTCTGCGGCACGTCGCCGGACAGCACACCGACGCGGTAGTGGGCTTTTTCCAAGGCGCGGGCGACGCGCTCGACCCAGACCTTGGTGTTCACGAACACCATGCAGCGCCCGTCTTCCAGGCGCGACAGCAGGCTGATCAACAACGGCAGCTTTTCTTCCATGGCCGGGAAGTACAGGAGCTGGCGCACGCGCGCGGCGGTGATGCTCTCGGTTTCCACCGACAGTTTTTCCGGGTCGTTCATGTGTTCATAGGCCAATTCCAGCACGCGGTGGCTCAGCGTGGCGGAAAACAGCAGGGTCTGGCGCTCCTCGCGGATCGGCAGCTTGCGCATCAGGTAGCGCAGGTCCTTGATGAAGCCCAGATCGAACATGCGGTCGGCTTCGTCGAGGATGCAGACTTCGCAGGCATGCAGCGACACCACGCCCTGCTTGACGTAATCGATCAGCCGGCCCGGCGTTGCGATGATGATGTCCGAGCCCTGCTCGAGCATGGTTTTCTGCTTTTCGTAGTCCACGCCGCCGTACACCAAGGCGAACTTCAGGCCCAGCGCTGCACCGAATTTCTCGGCATCCTTGGCGATCTGGATGGCCAGTTCACGGGTCGGCGCCAGGATCATCGCGCGCGGATCGGCAGCGCGGCGATTGGCCAAGGCCGGCTTGGTCAGCAGGCGGTTCATGCAGGCCACCAGGAAGGCCAGGGTTTTGCCGGTACCGGTCTGGGCCTGACCGGCCACATCGCGGCCCGCCAAGGCGACCGGCAGGGTCATGGCCTGGATCGGCGTACAGCGCGAGAAGCCGGCCTGCTCCAAGCCCTGAAGTAACGAAGGGGTGATGTCGAAATTGGAAAAAGCTATGTCAGTCAGTGGTTTATCAGTCATTTTTGGGATTCCGCGGCATCTGCGCCGCTTGCATTGCGCCTCTGGACAGCGCACACTGCGCAACAAGATTAGGCGTCGGGGATTGAGTTTTTTACGATCGCCCATATTCTACCCTAAAGCCCGTATTGACGTTTTTTTTGAATCAAGGAGTGTTCCGTGAGCGATAAAGTCCAGCACGTCACCGATGCCAGCTTCGACGCTGATGTATTGAAATCATCCACCCCGGTATTGGTGGATTTCTGGGCCGAATGGTGCGGTCCGTGCAAAATGATCGGCCCGCTGGTCGATGACATCGCCACCAGCCACGAAGGCAAGGTCAAAGTGGTCAAGATCAACATCGACAGCAATCCCGGCACCCCGCGCCAGTATGCGGTGCGCGGCATCCCTACCCTGATGCTGTTCAAGGACGGCAAAGTGCAGGCCACCCAGGTCGGCGCGGTCGGCAAGGCGCAGTTGGCCGCGTTTGTAGACGGCAACATCTGATTTTCCGATGCACCTGAGGGCGCAGTGCCTTCAGGTGCTTGCCCAAACCGGCCATCGGTGCTAATTTAGCGGTCAATCGCGCCTCGCGCTGAAATCATTACCCCCTTCTCCCCTCTTTATCCCCTAGCTCGCACTCGCGAGGAACTCTCTGTGTCAGAAATCGAAAACCACGAAGGCGAACCGTCCGCCAAAAAAACCATCCGTAAGCCCCGTGCGGTAAAAGCCAAGCCCAGCGCTCCGGCTGAAATCACCGTGCATGTCGATCCAGCGCCGGTTTCAGCGCCAGCCAGTCCGGCTGCCGCCATCGAACGCGCGCCGCGCCAGGAACGGCAGGATCGCGGCGAACGGCACGAACGCAGCGAACAGCGTTCCGAACGCCAAGCCGACACCGGCCAGTCCGGCTATGCCCAAGCGGCCCAGGACGGCGAAAGCCAGGGCGGCCAGGACAACCGCCCGCCACGCCAGCACCATCAGAACAGCAACCGCCGCGACCGCTTCCAGAACCGCAACGAGCGTTTCCAGAACCGTGACCGCGAACGCGGCCAGCCACGCGCCGAAGGCGAGGGTTTCGACGAGCCGCGTCCGGCCTTCCAGCCGCCGCAGCTGCCGCCGGATTTCCCGAACTATACGCTGACCGAACTGAAACGCATGCCGATGCCGAAGCTGCTGGAAATGGCCGAGCAGCTCAACCTGCACGAAGGCGTGGCCCGCATGCGCCGCCAGGACGTGACCTTCGCGCTGCTGAAAGTGCTGACCCGCCATCCGGCCGGCGTCGCCGCCGAAGGCGTGCTGGAAATCCTGCCGGACGGTTACGGCTTCCTGCGTTCCGCCGACGCCAGCTACCTGGCCGGCCCGGATGACGTATACATCTCGCCCAGCCAGATCCGCCGTTTCAACCTGCGTACCGGCGACCATATCACCGGCCGAATCCGCAATCCGAAGGACGGCGAGCGCTATGTGGCGCTGAATACCCTGGACACCATCAACGGCGAGCCCCTGGAGCAGTCGAAGAACAAGGTCCTGTTCGAGAACCTGACCCCGCTGTTCCCGCGCCGGCGTTTCACGCTGGAGCGCGGTAACGGTTCGACCGAAGACATCACCGGCCGGATCATGGACCTGATGGCGCCACAGGGCAAAGGCCAACGCGCCCTGATCGTGTCGCCGCCGAAAGCCGGCAAGACCATGATGATGCAGAACATCGCGCAGGCCATCATCCACAACCATCCGGAAGTGCATCTGATCGTGCTGCTGATCGACGAGCGTCCGGAAGAAGTCACCGAAATGCAGCGCACCGTGCGCGGCGAAGTGATCTCCTCGACCTTCGACGAACCGGCGGCGCGCCACGTGCAGGTCGCCGAGATGGTGATCGAGCGCGCCAAGCGCCTGGTCGAACACAAACGCGACGTGGTGATCATGCTTGATTCGATTACACGTCTGGCGCGCGCCTACAACATGGTGGTGCCGAGCTCCGGCAAAGTGCTGTCCGGCGGCGTCGACGCCAACGCGCTGCACCGTCCGAAACGCTTCTTCGGCGCCGCGCGCAACGTCGAGGAAGGCGGTTCGCTGACCATCATCG
>ERZ1645185.151-NODE-151-length-29395-cov-13.074574_pt1 | contig 29395 bp, 25 predicted proteins | sample MGYA00575351_ERZ1645185 | MGnify/ENA primary metagenome ERZ1645185 (study PRJEB40838, sample SAMN11284767) | freshwater sediment metagenome | isolation source: river sediment | host: Sediment | place: India: Jana village, Kanpur | collected 2015-12-17 ... | reverse complement strand
GCCTGGCGCGAGGTGCGCTCGCTCATGCCGATCAGCACGTTGCCCTTGCCGATGGGCATCACGTCGCCGCCTTCGAGCGTGGCCAGGCCGTGGTCCTGCGTCGGGTCGCCCCACCAGACGTTGACCTTGCCGGCGAAGTCGGGGTGGAACTTGTAGATCGCGGTGGTGAGGATGGTCTCCTCGTGCCGCGCCGGCCAGTACAGCGGGTTCAGCGTCACGCCGCCGTAGATCCAGCAGGTGGTGTCGCGGGTGTACAGCGTGTTCGGCAGCGGCGGCAGCAGGTACTCGGTGGTGCCGGCGGCCTGCTTGACGACCTTCAGCGCCGCGCCGCCGACCTTCTCAGGAAAGTCCACCGTCGACAGCCCGCCGATCAGCGTCTCGGCCAGGTCGCGGTCGGACAGGCCTTCCAGATAGCTGCGCAGCTCGTCAATGAAACCCAGACCCACCTGATTGGGCACCACCTGGTTGTCCAGGATCCACTTCTTGCCTTCGGGCACCGCCACCGTCTCGGCCAGCAGGTTGTGCATCTCGACGACCTCGATGCCGCGATCGCGCATCTTCATCATGAAATCGAAATGATCGCGCTTGGCGTTCTCCACCCACAGCACGTCGTCGAACAGCAGCTGGTCGCAGTTGCTGGGCGTCAGCCGCGCATGGGCCCGGCCCGGCGCGCAGACCATCACCTTGCGCAGCTGGCCGACTTCGGAATGCACGCCGAACTTCGGCGCGTCGTCCTTCGCGGCCTTGCCCTTCGCCGCGGTCTTGGCGGATGCCTTGCTCTTGCTGGTTGCCATGGTTGCCTCCTTCAGTGGATGGATTGGTGGGGAACGGAATCAGAGCGCGATCGCGCCGCTGATCAGGCCGTAGACGCCGTACAGCGCCGCGGCCACGATCAGGCCGAAGATGACCCAGTCGCTGGTCTTGTCGAACACCGGCTTGCCCTGCTCGCGCCGGGCGATGAAGTACAGGATCGTGCCCGGCGCGAACAGCAGCGCGGCCAGCAGGATGTAGCGCAGGCCGCCGGCCCAGAGCATGAACAGCGTGTAGGCCACGGCGATGCCGCCGAGCACCAGGTCGCGCTGCCGCTCCTCGGGCCGCAGCTGGTAGGTCTCGCCGCGCTTGGCGATCATGAAGCCGTAGGCGGCGACCAGGAAGTACGGGATCAGCGTGGTCGCGCTGGTCAGGTTGAGCATCAGCGTGAAGGCGTCGCGCGACCAGTAGGTGGTGATGACGATGATCTGGATGATGATGCTCGTCCACCACATCGCCGTCACCGGCACGCCGTTGGCGTTGGTCTTGGCGAAGGCCTTGGGCATGTCCTTGGACTTGCCGGCGGCGAACATCACCTCGGCGCAGATCAGCGCCCAGGCGAGGTAGGCGCCGAGCACCGACACCAGCAGGCCGACGCTGACGAACACCGCACCCCAGGGCCCGACCACCGCCTCCAGCACGCCGGCCATCGACGGCTGGCGCATGCCGGCGATCTCGGCGCGCTGCAGCACCGCATAGGGCAGCAGCGTCACCAGCACCATCAGCCCGGTGACGCCGATGAAGCCGACGATCGTCGCCCAGCCGACGTCCTTGCGCTCCTTGGCGTAGCGCGAATAGACGCTCGCGCCCTCGATGCCGATGAACACGAACACCGTCACCAGCATCGTCGCCTGCACCTGCTGGAACAGCCCGGTGGTCAGGTCGCCGCCGTACAGGTTGAAGCGGAACAGATCCAGCTTGAACGAGAAGAACAGGATGACGATGAACAGCAGGATCGGGATGACCTTGGCCACCGTGACGATGCTGTTGATGAACGCCGCCTGCTGCACGCCGCGCAGGATCAGGAAGTGGAACAGCCAGATGCCGATCGACGCGACGACGATCGCCACCACCGTGTTGCCTTCGCCGAAGACGGGGAAGAAGTTGCCCAACGTGGACTTGATCAGCACCCAGTAGGAGACGTTGCCGATGCAGCTACCGATCCAGTAGCCGAAGGCCGACAGGTGGCCGGGATAGTCGCCGAAGCCGGCCTTGGCATAGGCGAAGACGCCGGCGTCCAGATCGGGCTTGCGCTCGGCCAGCGCCTGGAACACGCGCGCCAGCATGTACATGCCGGTGCCGGCGATGACCCAGGCGATCACCGCGCCCAGCGGCCCGGTGGCGCTGGCGAAGGTGCGCGGCAGCGAGAAGATGCCGGCGCCAACCATGCCGCCGACGACCATCGCCGTCAGCGCCATGCGCGTCATTTTCTGTTCGTTGGCCATCTTTGTTGTCTCCTCAGAAGTCCAGGCGCAGGGTGACCCAGATCTCGGTCGAGCTGTACTTGGCCGCCAGGATGTTGCTGCTATCGCGGATGTACAGGATTTCCGGGTTCAACGACCAGTTGGGCGCAAATTGCCAGGTCAGGCCGCCGCCCACCTCGTACAGGTTGTCGTTGCGCGTGCCGATGCCGACCAGGCGGTCGCCGGGCTCGCCCAGGCGCTCGATGTTGTAGCGGTCGTTCTGCCACCAGAAGAAGGCGAAGCCGCCCAGGTTCTCGGTGATGCTGAAGTTGAGCGACGGCGACAGGCCGAAGAAGTTGGCGTCGCCGTCGGGGCGCTGCGTATTGAACTCGCGCCCGGCTTGGCCGTCCAGTGAGAAGCTGGCCTTGCCGTCCAGGAACGAATGGGTCCAGCCGGCGGTGGCTTCGACGATGTTGCGCGTGCGCTCGCGCAGGCGGCTGTTGCTGGGGTAGCGGCGCTGGCGCAGCTCCAGCCCGGCGGACACCTGGTTGTCCGGGTCCAGGCGCAGCCGGTACTGGCCGTAGGCGCCGAAGTCGTTGCGGTAGATGCCGTCGCCGCGGTAGCTGACACGGCCGCGCAGGCCGCCGATCCAGTTGCCTTCGCCGACGTTGCGGCTGACGGCACCGTTCCAGCGCAGGTCGGAGTCGTTGCGCCGGCTCGCCTCGTCGTAGTTGCGGAAGCGGTAGTCCAGGCTGCCGACCAGCGCATAGGCGTCGTCCAGCTCGTAGTTCAGCCGCCCGCCGATGCGGGCCGCAAAGAAGGCGTCGTTGCGTGGCCCGCCGCCGGCGCTGCCGATGCGGTAGTTGCCATAGCCAAGCATGGCGTAGCCGCTGGCCAGTAGCCGCAGGCCTTCGGCATAGGCGCGCGCCGCCTCGGCATAGATCTCGGCCTGCGATTCCAGGTCGGGCGGCAGGTCGTCGAAGCGCAGCACGGTTTCGAACTCGATCTTGGCGCGGGCGTAGTCGCCCAGCGCCAGGTAGGCGCGGCCCAGGCCGAGGTGCGCTTCGACCGAGTCGGGCTGCAGCGCCAGGCTGCGTTCGAACAGTGCCCTGGCCTGCTGCGGCCGCCCTGTGCGCAGCGCCGCCTCGCCCAGCAGCAGGCCGAAGACCGCGTTGTCCTTGCTCGAGTCCGCGAAAGGCTGCAGCAGCTCGTAGGCGTCCTGGTACCGGCCCTCGCCGACCAGCTGCCGCGCGCGAGACAGGTCGGGCGAGGATGCCACGGCCGCCGCGTGCAGAACCAGCAGCGCGCACGCCAGGCGTGCCGGCCAACCCCGCCGACACTGCCGAGCGCCCAGCCTGATGCCTGGGCTACTTCGCATCCCGTTTTCCATCCGGCGCACTCTATGGGAATCGCGGGCTGCCGGAATTGCCAAATGCTTATCGGGGGATAATCTGAATGAATGCGCCTGGGCTACCGGCGCAGGTCAACCCCGAATGCCGATGCCTACCGGTCACCCACCGCCCAGCGCGAGCAGCACCCTGGTGCAGCGCTTGCCCAGGCACCTGAAGATGGGCGAGTTGCGCGCCTTCATGGCTGTGATGGAGCACCGCAGCTTTCGCAAGGCCGCAACGGTGCTGCACCTGTCGCAACCCGCCGTCACCAAGGCGATTGCCGCGCTGGAGCATACGCTGGGCGTCAAGCTTTTCGACCGCCTGGCCAACGGCATCGAACCCACGTTGCACGCGCAAGGCTTCGCGCCGCACGCCGCGGCCATATTCGACCAGTTGCGCCGCGCCGCACTGGAGCTGACGCGGCTGTCCAGCGGGGCCACCGGCCACCTGCGCGTGGGCACGGTGCCGATGCCGGCCATCCCGTTCCTGCCGCTGGCGGTGGGCCGCCTGATCGACGCGCATCCCGATGTGCAGGTCTCGGTGATCGAGGAGCGCGAGTCCGAGCTCTTCGACCGGTTGCGGCGGCGGGACATCGAACTGGCCATCCTGCGCCTGGCCTTGGTCGAGCCGTCGGAGGACATGCGGGTCAGCCGGCTGTTCGACGAGAAACTGTGCGTCCTGGCCGCCAAGTCGCATCCGCTGGCCTCGCATCCGCAGCCGAGCTGGCCGGAGCTGCTGCGCCACCGCTGGGTGCTGCCTCCGGCCGATTGTTGGTTCTACGAGTTCGTGCAGCGCACGCTGGCCCGGCTGGAAATGCCCATGCCACATGCCGTGGTGGAGACGCTGTCGATCCAGCAGCAGTTCAACATGGCGCTGCATGGCGGGCTGCTGGCCTTCGGCATGCGCTCGCAGATCAGCTTTGCGCCGGGCCGCGATTTCCTCGTGCGCCTGCCCTTCGAGTTGCCGGTCATGGGCGCCATGGTCGCATCAGTCGGCCTGAAGGCGCACGAGCCCAGTCCGCTGGCGCGGCTGCTGGTGGAGGCAATGCGCGCCGTGACCCAACCAACATCCGACGAAGCCGACGACGTCCCTTCGCAGGCGCTGACGGCGGCGAGCCTGGCGCACGCGAGCGCGCAGGCTTGACGGCAGCGCTCCGTGCGCCACAATCGCGGCCCTTGGCTGCCCAGTGCGGCGGTCCGTTCCCCAACCCGAGGTGAAAGCAAGCGATGAGCAATTTCTGGGACATGGTCTGGCTGATGGTCTCGACCTTCTTCTTCGTGGCCTACCTGATCATCATGTTCCAGATCGTCGTCGATCTGTTCCGCGACCACGAGCTCGGCGGCGGCTCGAAGGTGCTGTGGGTCATCGGCCTCATCTTCATCCCGGTGCTGACGGCCATCATCTACATCGTCGCCCGCGGCAAGGGCATGGCGGGCCGCCAGCAGGCCAGTGTGCAGAAGGCCAAGGCGGAGACCGAGACCTACATCAAGACGGTGGCCGGCAAGTCGCCGGCAGCCGACATCGCCGAGGCCAAGGCCCTGCTCGACGCCGGCACCATCACGCAGGCCGAGTTCGACAAGCTCAAGGCCAAGGCGCTCGCCTGAGAGACCCAACGCATCACCGCGAGTGATCGGGCGATCACCCAAGGCAAAGGGGGCGACGCTCGGCAAAGGCGTACAGTTCGCGCTGGCACAGTCAGGACGCTGCGTCCCAGACTGCCGACCGCCCGAACCCGGCGTTTTCGTATCAACCCAACCGAAAGCAAGTACATGAACAAGCGAAACCTGATTGCCGGCGGCCTTTCAATGGCGGCCCTGGCTGTGTTCAGCAGCGGATGCACGACGACCAGCGGCGCCTCGGGCGACCCGGCAGCACAGCGCCAGGCGATCAACTCGCAGGCCGACAACGCGCTCGCGCGGTTGTTCAGGGAGGCCCGCGATTCCGAGGCGCTGGTGAAGGAGGCGCGCGGCGTGCTGGTGTTCCCGAACTTCATTTCGGCCGGCTTCATCGTCGGCGGCGCGTCGGGCCAGGGCGTGCTGCGCGAAGGTGGCAAGACCGTCAGCTACCACCGCATGACGGAAGGCTCGGTCGGCCTGCTGGCCGGCGCGCAGTCGCAGGCGGTGTTCATCCTGTTCATGACGGCGGACTCGCTGGCCCGCTTCAAGAGCAGCAACGGCTGGACCGTCGGCGCCGACGCCGGGGTGACGATGCTGACGGTGGGCGCCGACGCCAGCATCACCGGTCGCACGGCGCAGCAGCCGGTGGTGGGCTTCGTGCTGACGAACAGTGGCCTGATGGCCAGCGTCAGCCTCAACGGCAGCCGCATCACGCCGCTGAACCTGAACTGACGCCGGTGCCGCCGCGCTGCGGCGGCACACCTCGGTAGCTTCCCGACCAATTTTCCGTACAGCCGCTGCACGCGGCTGTTGGCGTTGCCGCTACCGACTGCCGGGAAGCTGGCCGCGCGCTTTCGGCAGTCGCGCGCAGGATCGCCGATGCCTGCGACCCCGCGAGGTTGGACATGAGCGAACTCGCCCCCGTGACCATGGTTCTCCAGCTGCTCGGCGGCCTGGCGCTGTTCCTCTACGGCATGGAGAAGATGACCGACGGCCTGAAGGCAGCCGCCGGCCGGCAGATGAACACGCTGCTGGCTAAGCTGACCGGAAACCGTCTGCTCGGCGCCCTCACCGGCGCCATCGTCACCGCGGTGATCCAGTCGTCGTCGGTGACCACCGTGCTCGTCGTGGGCTTCGTCAGCGCCGGGCTGATGACGCTGGCCCAGGCGGTGGGCGTGATCTTCGGCGCCAACGTGGGCACCACGGTGACCGCGCAGATCGTGGCCTTCAACACCACCGCGCTGGCGATGCCGCTGATCGCCATCGGCTTCGTCATGGGCTTCGTCTGGAAGGACGGCGTGGCGCGCCACTACGGTGCCATGCTGATGGGGTTGGGCCTGCTGTTCTACGGCATGGGCACGATGGGCGAGGCGATGGCGCCGCTGCGCACCAACCAGGCTTTCGCCGAGTTGCTGCAGTCGCTGCAGAACCCGGTGCTCGGCATGCTGGCCGGCGCGGCATTCACCGCGCTGGTGCAGTCGTCGTCGGCGACGATCGGGCTGGCCGTGGTCATGGCCACGCAGGGGTTGCTGTCGCTGCCAGCCGGCATCGCCATCCTGTTCGGCGCGAAGATCGGCACCGGCATCACCGCCGTGCTGGCCGGCATCGGCAAGCCGCAGGACGCCAAGCGCGCCGCCGCGGTGCACGTGCTTTTCAACCTGCTGGGCGCGGCGCTGTGGCTGCCCTTCATACCTCAGCTGGCAGCGCTGGCGCAGGCGGTGTCGCCGGTCGTGGCCGATCTTTCGGGGGTCGAACGGCTCGCCGCCGAGGTGCCACGCCAGATCGCCAATGCGGCGACGATCTGGGCCGTGGCCAACACCGCGATCTTCCTGCCCTTCACGGCGGCATTTGCCAAGCTGGCGACGCGCATCGTTCCGGATCGCGCGGCCGAAGCGAAGGAACTGATCCGGCCGAACTTCCTGGACGACGAAGTCATCCAGGTGCCGTCGATGGCCCTGGAACGCGCTCGCCTGGAGCTGGGGCACATGGCCGAACTGACCGGGGACATGCTCGCCAAGTTGAAGTCGGCCTTCGAGGCCGGGGCGCCGTGCGAACTGTCGCGCCAGGCTGACCAGGTGCGGGTGCTGCGCGAAGCCGTGCTCGCCTATCTGACGCACGTCGGGCGCAGCGAGCTCAGCGACACCGAAGCGGCCGAGTACGTGCGGCTGGTCGCCGCCGCGGGTGAGATCGACACCATGAGCACGGCCATCGGCCGCGAACTGGCGCCGCTGGCCCGGTCCGTGAAGGACGCCGACGTCACATCATCGAAGGAGGCGGTGGACCTGCTGCACCAGCTGCTGCAGCAGGTGCAGCAGGCATCTCAAGCCGGGCTGCGTGCATTGGTCGACCGCGACGAGGGCGCAGCGCAGTCGGTGGTGGCGAAACGCGGCGCGATCCTCGACCTCACGGCAGATCTGCAGCGCATGCAGGCCTCGCGCCTGGCCCAGGACGACCCGCAGCGCCTGGTCAAGCACCACCTGCAGCTGGAGATCGTCGACCGGCTGCGTCGCATCCATGGCCTGGCCGAGGACATGGCCTTGTCGGTGCTGCCGCGCAGCGTGCTCGTCGCTGAGCTGGGATCGTAGCGCCGGGGCGAGCGCCCTCAGGGTGGCGCAGCGGCCATCGGCCGGCCCTTGCGCGAGCCGTGCCTGTGCGAATAGACCCAGGTGAACTCGGCGCCGAACAGGAAGATCTGCGCAGAGTAGTAAACCCACAGCAGCACGACGATCAGCGATGCCGCCGCGCCGAACAGCGTGGTGATTCCGCTGCCGCCGATGTACAGGCCGATAAGCCCTTTGCCGAGCAGGAACAGCACGGCCGTCACGACCGAGCCGATCCACACGTCGCTCCAGGCGATGCGCGCACGCGGCATGGTCTTGTAGATCAGCGCGAACACCGTCGTCACCAGCAGCAGGCTCAAGCCCAGTTCGGTGACGCCGCTGAAGGTGGCGAAGCTCTCCGAATCCGGGTCCCACCAGCGGCTCAGCGCACGCAGCGCCGCGCTCAGCGCGAGCGAGACCACGAGCAGGAAGCCGATGCCCAGGATCATGCCGAAAGACAGCAGCCGCGCACGCACCAGCCCCCACAGCCCGGCGCTGCGCGGGCGCGGGGCGACGCGCCAGATACGGTCCAGCGCATCCTGCAACTCGGCAAACACCGAGGTCGCGCCGACAAACAGTAACACCACGCCGAACAGCGCCGCGGACAGGCTCTCGACGCGGCGGCCGGCGCTTTCCAGCAGGTCCTGCACTGCCAGCGCGCCGTGCGTGCCCAGCATGCCCTGCAGCTGGTGGTAGATCTCGCCGCGCGCGGCCTCCTCGCCGAAGAAGAAACCGGCGATGGCGATGACGATCAGCAGCAGCGGCGCGATCGAGAAGATCGTATAGAAGGCCAGCGCCGCGCCCATGCTCTGCGCGTAGTCCCTGACCCAGCTCAGTGCCGCGTCCTTGAACAGCGCGGCGATCTCGCGCACGGCGCGGCGCATCGTCACAGCCTGCCGCTCCTGGACAGCAGGACCGCCACCGGCCGCGTGCCCGGGAATTCGGAGAACACGATGGTGACGATGACGGTGATCGGCACCGCGAGGAAGGCACCGGGAATGCCCCACAGCTCGGTCCACACCGCCAGGCTGATGAGGATCGCGAAGGGGCTCAGGTTCAGCGAGTTGGCCATCACGTAGGGATCAAGGAAGTTGCCGATGACGAACTGCGCGGCGGTCAGCGCCAACAGCAGCCCGAGAATCGGCCCCAGCTCGCCGAACTGCACCACCGCCATCAGCACCGGGAAGACCACGCCCAGCACCGAGCCGATGTAGGGCACGAAGTTCAGGAATCCGGCCAACACCGCCCACAGCAGCGCGAACTCCAGCCCGTACAGCGCCATCACGCCCCAGCTGACGGCGCCGAGCAGGATGCTCAGCAGCGTCTTCAGCGCCAGGTAGGAGCCGATGCGCCGGTTGATGGCGCCGATGACCTCGCGGATGCGCGCAACCCGCCGCAGGTCGTCCGACAGGTTGGCGAGCTTGGCCTCGAAGCCGGCGCGCTCGACGAGCAGGAAGGTGGCGTAGAGGAAGACGACGACGAGGGTGACCAGGATCGAGCCCAGCGAGGCCAGCAGCGAGCCGAGCAGCCGCTGCAGGTTGATCTGCGTCATCAGCTCCTGGCGCAGCGTGGTCCAGGTGGGCTCGGTCTCGACGCCGAAGAACACCGCGATCGCCTGAATCGCCGCCAGCAGCGACTGCTGGTATTGCGGCGCCAGCTGCAGCGCGCGCTCCTTGTTGGCGGCGATCAGGTAGGCCAGCAGCAAGAAGGCCATGCCGATGACGACCACAGAGAACAGGTAGCGCAGTTGCAGCGGCAGCCGCGGCCCGATCAGCGGCGCGCGGCCGAGCACGTGCGCCAGGCCGACGATGACGTAGACGATGACCGCACCGAGCACCGCGGGCACGAAAATCGTCTTGCCGATGTAGAGCACCCAGCCGATGATCAGCATCAGCACGGAGCCGTACACCACGGCGCGCAGTCGGTCCATGTCGGGTCGTCGATGGGATTGCGGGCCAGCGGAGTTTGCACCATGAAGTACTCGGCCGCGGTATATGCGGTGCACGTGCTGCGCGTTGTAGACTCGCGCCGCCCTGGCGCCGCTGCATCCGCAGCGAGCGGGCCAGCAAAAGCCGAGGAAACCCATGTCGAAGACTCTGCGGGCCGCCCGGTGCGCGGCCTCCGCCGCCACGCGTCGCCCGGCCGCGTCCGCGCTCACCGCCCTGCTGTCGGCGGCCGTCCTGGGCGCTTGCATGCCGCGCCACGATGCCGCGGTGCCGGATCCGGCGCACAACAGCCGCAACGCGCTCGACTGGGCCGGCGCCTACGAAGGCGTGCTGCCCTGCGCCGACTGCCCCGGCATCAAGACGCGGCTGATCCTGAACAGCGACGGGCGCTTCGAATTGAGCACGCAGTACCTGGACCGCCAGGTCGCGCCGCAGACGGCCAGTGGCCGGTTCAGCTGGAACGCAGCCGGCAACACCATCACGCTGGACGCCGCCGGAGCCGGCCAACAGTTCCGCGTCGGCGAAGGCCGGCTGCTGCAGATCAACCGCGACGGCAGCACCCCGCCCTGGGATGCCCCCGGCCGTGTGCTGACGCTGCTGCCCAAGAAGTGAACGGAGAGCCCATGTCCTTTCTTGCCCGTACCCTGCCGCTGCTGGCGGCCCTGGCCGTAGCGCTGCCCGCCCAGGCCGCCGACGCCGCGTCGCAACCCACACCGAACCGCCGCAGCGCCGACCCGGCGCTGGTGCGCAGCCTGCAGGGCCACGTGTGGACGCTGCAATCCGGCACCGAGGCGAACGGGCAGCCGATCGACGGCCTGATCGTGCCCGGCAAGCCCTTCGTGATGCGCTTCGACGGTGCGCGCCTCAGCGTCAAGGGGGGCTGCAACACGATGTTCGGCCCCTGGCGGCTGAGCCCTCAGGGCCAGCTGATGCTCGGCCGCCTGGGGGCGACGATGATGGCCTGCGACGCACCGCTGATGAAGGCCGATCAGGCGCTGTCGGCGGTGCTGTCGGAGCCGCTGGCCGTGCAGTTGGAGGGCGGCACGGCACCCACGCTGCGCCTGCAGTCGCCGACGCGGCAGCAGCTGGTCTTCAGTGGCGAGGCCACGCTGGAAAGCCGCTATGGCGCGCCACAGCGCATGTTCCTGGAAATCGCACCGCAGACCGTGCCCTGCCAGCCCGGCGCGGGGGCACCGACGCAGTGCCTGCAGGTTCGCGAGCGGCGCTTCGACAAGCAAGGCCTGCGCATCGAGCCGCCGGGCGAGTGGCGGGCCTTCCATGGCCAGATCGAGGGCTACACGCACACCCCGGGCGTGCGCAATGTAGTGCGCGTCAACCGCTACGAGCGCAGGCAGGTGCCGGCCGATGCGTCGCGCTACATCTACGTGCTCGATCTGGTGGTCGAGAGCGAGACCGTCGCCAAGTAGCGCGCACCGCGCGGCGCGTCAACGCGCGGCGCCGCGTATCGGGTCGGTGCAGACGTCCGCACCGTCGCGCGGCAGCGGGCCCAGCGTGAAGTATTCGATCGGCACCAGGACCGGCGAGGCGATCATGCGCAGCATCGACGGGACGACTTCCGTCGGCTGAAACCGCTGGTCGAACAGCGTGCCGCTGACGCGCAAGGGGGTCTGCAGCCGGAACAGGCCCAGCCCCTTGGCGCGCGGCCGGAAGACGGCCTCGAGTTCTCCGGCTCGCAGGTCGGCATGGCCCGTGCCGCGAATGCGCACCGTGGTCGTGTCGATCAGGAACTTGTCGTCGCGCAGATCGCCGTCCTTCAGGTCGAATCGGCCGACGATGCAGTTCACCTGCGACTTCTGTCCCGGGTCGATCAGCGGCAGCAGCGTCAGCACCAGGTTCGCCGACCACAGGTTGAAGACGCCGGCGCGCATCTCGGTCGGCCAGACGGCGACGTCCAGCGTGCCGCTGGCATGGGGCATCACCGCATCCAGCGACGGCGCCGTGCCGGCAAGCGCCAGGTTCAGGCTGAACAGGCCGCGCAGGTCGTCGGCGCGTCTCAGACGGCGCGCGATGATGCCGTAGTCGAAGCGCTCGATCTGCGCCGCCACCTGGAAGTCGACCTCCGACTGCTTCAGGTCGTAGACCATCGACAGCCGCATGCTGCCACCGGGCAGGTTCAGCACCGCCGGGTCGAGCGCCAGCCGCCCTTGCTGGAGCGTCAGCTGGATAGCGCCGTCGGCCAGCCGGTCGGTGCCGGCGAGCACTTCGTCCGCCTGCACCGCGACGGTGGCGTCGAAGCGCCGCAGGAAGCGCGCACCCAGCATGCGGTCGATGCGGCCCGCGGTGCGCATGGCCGTGCCGCGCAGGCCATCGTCGCGGAGTGCCGGCTCAGGCGCGTCGATCAGGCGCTGCGGCATCGGGAAGTCGTCGAGCTGGATGCTCGGCGCCGCCACGCGCACCTCGGCGCGCGGCCGCGGGCCGCTGAGGTCGAGCTGGCCGCTGCCGCCGAGCCGGCTCTGTCCGACGGCCAGCGTCAGCGCCTGCACGTCGTAACCCTTCGCGGTCTTGCGGATCGGGCCGCGCAATGACCAGGGCCCCCACGGCGGCAGTTCCACCCGCACCAGATCGTTCAGACTGTCGAGCCGCTGCCCGCCCATCTCGAGCGTCAACTGCCCCGCGCGGCCCAGCGGCAGCGCGGCCTCGCCTTCCAGGCTCAGGCGCGTGCCCGCCGCCTGCGCCTGCAGGGCGAAGGGCACGCGGGCCACGTCGCCCGCGAAGTCGGCAAAGGAGCCGGTGCTCAGCTGCAGGCGCATGGGGGTCTCGTCGAGCATGCCGTTCAGGCGCAGCCGTATCGGCTCGCCGGCGGGTGCTTCGATGCCGGCCTCGTGCAAGCGGATTTCGGCGGCCGGGCGCTGCGCCGAACCCGGCACGCTGAAGCTGCCGCCGGACAGCTGCGCGTCGAGCGCCGTGTGCGCCGCCAGTTCACGCAGCGAGTTGCCGCGAGCCTGCAGCGCCAGTTGCAGGCTGCCGGCGCGTGCGTCGAGGCCCTCGGCCACGCCCAGCGTGCCGAGCAGCGCACCGATGTCGATGTCGCGCGCGGACAAATCGAGCCTGGCCGACGGCACCTCGCCGCGGGCATCGAGTGCGACAAGCGCGGTGAACGGCGCCCCCGCCAGCCTGCCGCTGGCCGGCGACGGCAGCAGCCGCCCCTCGCGGGCTCGCGCGGACATCACGACATCCGCCAGTTCGGTGCGCCCCAGCCACACCTGCCGAAGTTGGAGATCGAGGTCGGCGTCCGCCAGGTGGAGGCTGCCGGCGAGCAGGGGCGCGTCCAGACGCGTGCCGGCTTGCGCAGGCGCCCTGCCGCGCGCGAGCAGCGTGGCCAGCTGCGCTGCGTCGATCAGCGGGCTGCGCACGCGGGCCGTGGTCAGCGGCCGGCCGCTGCTGCGGTCGTGCCGGGCATCAACGAGCAAGCGGCTGCGGCCGAGCTCCAGCGTGGTTTGCTCGACCGACCATGCGTCCGGAGCCATGCGCAACTGCCCGCGCAGCGCCAGCGGCAGGCCGGACTGCGGCGCCACCGGCAGCCAGCGCGCCAGGCTGCCCGCGCTGTCGGCCTGCAGATCGAAGCCCAGCGCCGTGCTGCGCGCCGTCCCGGCCGGGCCGAACAGGCCCTCGACGCGCAAGCGGGCCTGGGCCTGGTCCAGTTCCAGTTGCAGCGGCAGGGCACGCTCGCGCAGCATGTCGTGCCAGGTGCCGGCGCGAACCGAGAGCCGCGTCGGCTGGCCTAGCAGCGTGCCTCGTGCACGGCCCCGCAAGCGTTCGCCGCGCCCGGCCTGCAACTGCAGCGCGTCGAGCGTGAAGGCGATCGGGTCGGCAAGGCCGGCTCGGCGCCAGCGCACTTGCGCAGCCTGCACCGCGAGCGACGACTCGGGCTCGCGCAGCATGTCGGCCGGCGTGTCGCCGCGGCCGCCCAGGCGCCACACGGCATGCCCCAGCCGGCCCTCCAGGCCCTGCAGCACCGGCAGATCGCGCGCCAGGGCGTCCAGCGCCAGGTCCCGGGCGTCCAGCCGGAGCGCCAGGGTCGGCGTCGGCACCGCCAGGTCCAGGTCGAGCTGGCCGGTCAGCGCGGCGCCGGCCAGCGTGGCGTTGAGCGGCGCGCGCACGCCCCGCGGGTCGGCACGCAGCGCCAGCTTCGCATCGTCGACCGGGACGGGCAGTCCGAGCCAGCGGTCCACGCGCAGCTCCAGGTCGAGGTCCCACGGCACCAGCCCGCGCAGTGCCAGCGTCTGCCACGCCCGCGCGTCGACGGGCGCTTCGCCCGGCGCCGGTGCATCGGCCTGCAGCAAGCGCCGCAGGTCGAGCGAGGCGATGCGCAGCGCGCCGCTCAGTCGCGGCCGGGCCGCCGCGAAGGACCCGTGCAGCTGCCCCGAGAACCCGGCCTCGCCCAGCAGGCCCTGCAGGTCGGCGAGCGCGACCTCGTCCGCGCTGGCCACGACGCTGGCGCTGGCGCTGGCGCTTGCGCCACCGGGCAGCGGCCAGCGCACGCCCACCGCGGCAGCGGCCCGAGCCAGATCGTCGGCACCGGCACCGAGGTAAAAGCGCGCCTGGCCCCGGCGCGCATCGAACGTGCCCTGGGCCTGCAGCCAGGCCACGGCGGACTTGAGCTCCAGCCTGAAGGGCCAAGGCTCGCTCGCGCGCCGCAGCGCCTGCAGCGTGCCGCCCTCGAGCCTGAGCCGGCACGGCTGGCCGTCCACCCTGCCCTGCAAGGCCAGCTGCAGCGGATCGTCCGGCCGCAGGCTGCCCGACAGTTCATCCAGTTCCAGCGAGCGCTGCGACGCCGCGCGCGGGTCGTGATAGCGCAGCACAAGCCTTTGCAGCTTGATGGGCCCGATGTCGATGGCCGAGGGCGGCGATGCCGGCGGCTGCGCCGGAGCGAAGCTCCAGTTGCCACGGCCATCGTCCGCCCGCTGCAGCCGCACTTCGATGTCGCTGGCCTCGAGCCCGCGCAGACGCATCCGGCCGCGCAGTGCGTCGAGCAGGTCGATGCGCACCGTGGCCTGGCCGACGCTCGCGAACGGCGCATCGCCGAAATCCGGCGGGCTGGCGATGCGCAGCTCGCCGATGCGCAGCCGCAATGGCCGCCCGAGCGCCAGCTGCAGCGCGCCCTGCACCGCGACCGGTCGCCCGAGCGCAGCGGAGGCCTGCCGCGCGGCCGCGTCGCGCCAGCGCGAGAGGTCCAGAGTCAGGCCTGCCGCGAATGCCGCGACCCCTGCGCCCAGCAAGAGCACGACCGCTGCGGCCAGCGCAACGGCGACGCACCGCCAACGACTCACGCGCCGCGGCGCCAGACGCCGCCCCCCCGCAACCCGATGCCCGATGTCGCGCACCGTGGCGTGCGGCCGGTCATGGCTGCCGAGCCGCTGCGCCCTTGCCGGCCGGCGCCGCAACCACCCGGCCGCCGATGTCCCCGAGCAGGCGCTGGAACTCGGGCGAGTCGGCGATGATCCGGCCGGCAGCCTGGCGCAGGCGGTCGACGGCGTCGTCGGTGAGCACGAAGCTCGTCGGCTGCTGGTTGAGGAATGCCCGCTCGGCCGGGTCGCTCAGCGCGGCGAATGACACGTCGATGGCATAGATCTCGGCGTCGGGCGCACGCAGCGCCGCCGCGACCGCCGGATCCTTGTTGGCCGCCATGGCCGCCGAATTGCGCACCTTGCGCATCGATTGCCAGCGCGCCGCCGTGTCGCGCAGCAATTCCACCGCCTCGAAAGAGAAGGCGTCGATCGGCGTGCCGGTGGCCTTCAGCAGCACCTGCACCGCGCCGGGCGGCGTCTGCGACCTGTCCCAGTCGGTCGGCGGCGACGACACCGAGTTGACGATGAAGACGATGACGCGGCGCTTGCCGTCCAGCGGCGAAGGCAGGCCGGCGTCGTGCAACGCCTCGCTGATCTCCAGCGTGTCGAGCACGCCGCGCATGCCCACGTTGTCCGAGACGCCGCCATCGACCAGATGCAGGAAGGGTCGCTGCGTGCTGTCGCGGAAGCTCTCTTCCGCGCGCAGCGTGCGGAACGCGCGCGCCGCCGGCCGCGGCGGATCGTTGCTGTCGAGGAAGGGCCGCAGCCAGGCGGGCGGCTGGCTGCCGCACTTGCCACCATGGTTGTCGATGGTCACCGGCGACAGCACCACCGGCACCGCCGACGAAGCCGCGGCGGCGCGCGACAGCGGCACGGCGCCCAGGTCCGAGCAGATGATGTCGAACTGGCGCTGGGTGAAAGTGAAGCGCGAGCCGGTGGACAAGGCCGTGGCCGAGGCCACGATCAGCGGGCCGTTGCCGCGCTGCAGGTCGGCAAAGGTGGCGCCGTTGAACAGGATCTCGTCGTACAGCTGCGCCGCCACCTCGGAGCGGCCGGTGGCCACGCCGCCCAGCGTGCCCCAGTGGGCTGGATTGAAGACGCGCGCGACGATCTCGCCCTGCACGTCGCGCTTCAGGAAGCGCTGTTCGTAGTCGTCGAACAGCTTGTCGCCGTACAGCCCGTAGGCCAGCGCGGTGAAGCTGCCGCCGGACACCCCGGTGATCACGTCCACGGCATCGAGCAGGCGGACGGTCCTGCCCTCCCGGGTGCGGATCTCGGTGCGGCGCAGGTACTCCAGCACGCCGTAGGAGAAGGCGGCGGCGCGCGTGCCGCCGCCGGAAAACGCCAGCACGAGCAGGTTCTCGCGCTCGCCGTGCCGGGCGGCCCGCGTTTCGAGGCGGTAGCCGGCCGTGGGATCGGCCTGCGCGATCGGCGGGTTCACCGGCCGGCTGGCGCAGCCGGCCAGCAACAGCAGCATCGCGCTGGCAAGCAGCAGCGGCAAGGCCTGGAATCGGATCATGGTCCTTCCTTCTTTTCGTTCGACACGCTCACCGCCAGGATCACCGGCAGCAGCACCGCCGCCACCAGCCCGGCGGCGAAGCCGTTGTTGTAGAGCACCAGGCCGCCGTGCAGCTGGCCGACGGTCTGCACCACCGACGAATGCACGAAACCGGCCACCAGCCCCCAGTGCCAGCCGAAGCGCCCGGCGATCGGCGCCAGCGTGGTGCCGAACAGCGCCGCCAGCACGGCCGAGGGCGCGGCCGCGTTCCAGTCCTTGGTGATCGAGGCCAGGAACACGCCAAGCATGATCCACACGATGTTGGCCGGATGCTTGCCGTAGGCCGAGAAACCGACAATGCACAGGATGGCACCGATGGTCGGGCCGTTCAGGTCGCTGCCCACCGCCAGCACGTAGGCCGTGCCCATCAGACCGGTCAGCGCCATGTTGAGCAGCGCCGGCCCGAAGCCGAAGTCGGCGACGTAATCGCTGGGCGCGCGGCCGCTGCGCCGCATCAGCTGCATTTCGCGCTGCACCGCCTGTCTATCGAAGGCGAAACCGGTCGCGGCCATGGCGGCGAACAGTCCCACCAGCAGGCTGCCCAGCAGCAGATTGTTGCCCTGCGTCCAGATGAACACAGGGTCGGGCACGAAGCCGTAGCTCTTGTAGACCGCCACGATCAGCGTGCCGAGTAGCCCGGCGACGAAACCCATGTTGTAGAGCGAGTGTCCCTGGTGCGCATGAAACAGGTGCGCCGCCGCCGGGACCAGCACGAAGCCGAGCAGCACGGTGGTGGCCAGCGCCAGCGGCAGGCTGGTGGACATCGTCAGCGCGCTGCTGAACAGGATCTCGCTGAAGATCGGCGCCAGCGCCGTGCCGAAGAAGGCGGTGTTGATGTGCTTGGCGAAAGGCTCGCCCTTGAAGCGCGCATACAGCCACACGCCGGCCACGATGCCCCAGACGTTGAGCAGGTTCTTGCCGAACAGTCCGAAGCCCAGCACCAGCCACAAGCAGGCCACCGCCGCGCCGCCCATGACCGCTCCCGAGACCCAGTAGACGGCCACCGCGGCCAGCGTCAGCAAGCCGGCCTGCACCAGCGCGGCACCGACGCCGCCCTGGCCCATGTAGTCGGTGACCAGCGTGTCGCGCGTGCTCAGGATGGCCTGCATGCCCGAAGCGATGCCGCGCGGCGAATCCAACACCAGCCCGGCAGCGACGAAGGCCAGCGCGAAGGCCGCCATCGTCAGCAGCCGCTGCCGGTCCGACGACGGCCTGGGCGGCGGCAGTTCAGCGCCCGGCATCTTCGCTGCCTTGAAGATGCTGCTGCGGCAGCAGGAACAACCACGCGCACAGCACGAACGGCGCGGTCAGCGCAGGGATGCCCAGCGGCGCAAAGGCCGTGTTCAGCGCCGCCTGCGACACGACCGTGAACACCGTGCCTAGCGCCGCATAGGCCGCCACGCGCCAGCCCGGCCGATAGAAGACGGTGCCCAGCGCCACTGCGGTCAGCACCGGGCTGAAGCCGAGCAGGCCAGCGCTGACCAGGCCGCTCTCGGCGCCGAACAGGTGCGCGGTCAGCACCGCCAGCACCGCGCCGCCCAGCGCGAAGCCGGCCGCGGCCGGCGAGGCCAGCGCCAGCCCGGCAAGGAACAGCAGCGCCGAGACCACGTTGGCCTTCAGGAACACCTGCGAGACGCTGAACAGCACGCCGACGACGAAGGTGCCCAGGTCCAGCGGGTCGGTCAGTGCCGGCGCCAGCACTTCGGTCTCGTCGGCAAAGGGCGGTGGCTCACCGCCCAGACCGGCAAAGGCCGCAGCGGCCAACAGCAGGATCCAGGTGGTGAGCACGAAGGGGAAGGTCAGCGCCGCCACGCGCCAGGTGCGTGCGACGTTGGCGGTGCCCAGCGTGATCACCACCGAGACCGCGCCGCCCAGTACCACGTAGACCCACAGCAGCGGCGCCGCCTCGAGGAAGGTGGGCAGCGCGAGTCCGACGAGAAAGCCGTTGTAGCCGTACATTCCGGCGGCCAGGGCCTCGGCATCGACGCGCAGCCACATCGCGCACAGCGTGGCGGACAGCAGCCCGAGCAGGCCGCCGACGAGCACGGGCACTGCCCCGGCCTCGACCGAACCCCAGGCGATGGCGGCGATGAACAGCGCGCCGGTCAGCGGGTGGTTCTGGAACATTACCTGCCCGGCGCCGCGCAGGTTGACGTCGATGAAGCTCAGCGGCGCCGAGGCGGCGCAGCGGCGTTGCCAGGCTTCGAGCCTTGCGGTCATGGTTGCTTCTCCTGAACCGGACGCTGCCGGGGTGCGCGATGCGCAAGCATTCTGCGTGCAAACCGGGCGCCACCAACCCCCGCGGCGTCATTCGCACCGGTTATCACCCTATTGCCATTTGGTGGTCGTTTCGTGGGCGAAGCGCCGGCCCGCGCCGACCCAGGCAACGACAATCCCGCTTGCATGTGGACGCCATCCGGCGCCATCATTTCGCGACTTCCTGCAACCACCACCGAGACCGCTCATGGCACGCAGCAGACTCCTTACCACTTCCCTCGTCGCGGCGCTTCTGGCCCTGGGCCTGGGTGCGGCCAACGCGCAGACCCGCGTGCAGTACGGCCGCATCACCGCCGTCACACCCACCACCGTGGACGACAACACCGGGCGCAACGTCGGCCGGATCGTCGGCGGCGGCATCGGCCTGGCATCGGGCAGCGGGCAGTCCGGCAGCAACCGTGCACTGCGCACGGTGGGCGGCGCAGCCCTCGGCGGCCGGGTGGGCGACCGGATGACCCAGACGCAGGCCTTCGAGTACACCGTGCTGATCGACGGCACCAACACCATCCGCATCGTCTCGGACCAGGCGGGCAAGCGTGTCGGCGACTGCGTGTCGGTCGAGCAAGGCCAGTTCGCCAACATCCGGCTCGTGCCCGATGCGCGTTGCGCACCGCCGCCGCGGCCCGCCGCCACACCCGCGCCAGCACCTGCCCCGGCGGCCGCACCGGCACCAGCGCGTGCGGTCGAGCCGGCAGACCAGACGGCCGCGAATGCGTGCGAGCAGGCCAAGCAGCAGGTGCTGGAGGCCACCACCGACGAGGCCTTCAACCTGGCCGAGCGGCGCATGCGCCTGCTGTGCGGCGAATAGACCGGCAACAGGATTGCAGCCGCTGCGGCCGGTCCGCTAACATGCGGCACGCCCCGCAGCGCAGAGTACGAAAATGGACCTGACCCCGCGCGAGAAAGACAAGCTGCTGATCTTCACCGCGGCGCTGCTGGCAGAGCGCCGGCGCGCGCGCGGACTGAAGCTGAACCACCCGGAAGCCGTGGCGCTGATCAGCGCGGCGATCCTCGAAGGCGCGCGCGACGGCAAGTCTGTGGCCGCGCTGATGAGCGAGGGCAAGACCGTGCTGACGCGCGCCGACGTGATGGACGGCGTGGCCGAGATGATCCACGACATCCAGGTCGAAGCCACCTTCCCCGACGGCACCAAGCTGGTGACCGTGCACCAACCCATCGCTTGAAGGAATGACCATGAACAAGTTCCTTGCCGCTGCCAGCTTCGCCGGCGCCGCGCCGTTCGCGCTGGCCCACGGGGGCCACGGCTTCGAAGGGCCGCACTGGCACGCCAGCGACCTCTGGGGGTTCGTGCTGCTGGGCGTGGCCGTGGCGCTGGTGGCCTGGGGGCGGCGGGGCAAGTGATGGCCACGCCCGGCGAACTCATCACCGACGGCGCCGACCATACGCTGAACCCTGGCCGGCGTGCCATCAGCCTGGTGGTCGAGAACAGCGGCGAACGCCCGATCCAGGTCGGCTCGCACTACCACTTTGCCGAGACCAATGCCGCGCTGCGCTTCGACCGCGCTGCCGCGCGCGGCATGCGGCTGAACATTCCGTCGAGCACAGCGGTGCGCTTCGAGCCCGGCCAGCAACGCACGGTGGAGCTGGTGGACTTTGGCGGCGACCGCATGGTCTACGGTTTCCGCGGCCTGGTGCAAGGAGCGCTTTGATGGCCCGCACGCTCATTTCATTCGCTGCCCCCCAAGGGCGCGCCAGCGCCCTGCGGGCGGCCGGGCGGGCACTGTGATGGCGACCATCGGACGACGCGCCTATGCAGAGATGTACGGCCCGACGGTCGGCGACCGCGTGCGCCTGGCCGACACCGACCTGATCATCGAGGTCGAACAGGACTACACGCTGCGCGCCGGCGGCTACGGCGAAGAGGTCAAGTTCGGCGGCGGCAAGACCATCCGCGACGGCATGGGCCAGGGCCAGCGCGTCAACGGCCCCGGCCCCGGCGAGGCGGTGGACTGCGTCATCACCAACGCGCTAATCCTCGACCACTGGGGCATCGTCAAGGCCGACATCGGCCTGCGCGGCCAACGCATCTGCGCCATCGGCAAGGCCGGCAACCCCGACGTGCAGCCGGGCGTGGACATCGTCATCGGCCCGGGCACGGAGGTCATCGCTGCGGAGGGCATGATCGTCACCGCCGGCGGCATCGACAGCCACATCCATTTCATCTGCCCGCAGCAGATCGACGATGCGCTGGCCGGTGGCGTGACCACCATGCTCGGCGGCGGCACCGGCCCGGCCACTGGCACGCTGGCCACCACCTGCACACCGGGACCCGAGAACATCGCGCGCATGCTGCAGGCCGCCGATGCCGTGCCGATGAACCTCGGCTTCCTGGGCAAGGGCAACGCCAGCCGGCCCGAAGCCTTGCGCCAGCAGATCGCAGCCGGCGCCATTGGCATGAAGCTGCACGAGGACTGGGGCACCACGCCCGCGGCCATCGATTGCTGCCTGTCCGTGGCCGAGGAAACCGACACGCAGGTGTCGATCCACAGCGACACGCTCAACGAATCGGGCTTCGTCGAGGACACCATCGCCGCCACCAAGGGTCGCACGCTGTGCGCCTTCCACACCGAAGGCGCCGGCGGCGGCCATGCGCCGGACATCATGCGCGTGGTCGGCGAGCCGAACTTCCTGCCCTCGTCCACGAACCCGACGATGCCCTTCACCGCCAACACGGTGGATGAGCACCTGGACATGCTGATGGTGTGTCACCACCTCGACGCGTCCATCGCCGAGGACCTGGCCTTCGCCGAAAGCCGCATCCGCCGCGAGACCATCGCCGCCGAGGACGTGCTGCACGACCTGGGCGCGATCAGCATGATGAGCAGTGACAGCCAGGCCATGGGCCGCGTCGGCGAAATGGTGATGCGCACCTGGCAGACGGCGCACAAGATGAAGCTGCAGCGCGGCACGCTGCCCGAGGACAGCGCGCGCAACGACAACTTCCGCGCCAAGCGCTACGTCGCCAAGTACACCATCAACCCGGCCATCGCAAACGGCATCAGCCACGAGGTCGGCAGCGTCGAGGTCGGCAAGTGGGCCGACCTGGTGTTCTGGAAGCCGGCCTTCTTCGGCGTCAAGCCGGCGCTGGTGCTGAAAGGCGGTTTCATCGCGCTGTCGCTGATGGGCGACCCGAACGCCAGCATTCCCACGCCTCAGCCGGTGCACTACCGGCCGATGTTCGGCAGCCTTGGAGGTGCACTGACGCGCGGCTCGATCAGCTTCATGAGCCAGGCCGGCATGGCCGCCGACCTGGGCGAGGTTCTCGGCCTGCGCAAGCACCTGGCCGCGGTGCGCGGCTGCCGCCGCGTGGCCAAGCGCGACATGGTGCACAACGGCTACACGCCGGTGATGCAGATCGATGCGCAGACCTACGAGGTGCGCGCCGACGGCGTGCTGCTGACCTGCGAGCCGGCCACGGTGCTGCCGATGGCACAGCGCTACTTCCTCTTCTGAACGCCCTGCCCGCGCCTGCCTTCCCTGCGATCGTCGCGCTGCCAGCGGCGAGCGGGAGGTGGTGGCGTGCTCTGGCAGCCTGTCTGGTGGCCTGGGCCTTGGTGCCATCGGCGGCCGGACAGACCTCGGCCGCTGCCGAGGCCGCGGTGGCACCCGACGCGACAGCGATCGCCCCGGCCGACATCCCGGCGCGCGCCGATGCCGATGAGCGATACGCACAGGCCGTGCTGCGCCGCGCGAAGTCGCCCGAGGTGCTACGGCGGTTCGATCAGGCACTGGCCAGGCAGGCGACGGCGCTGGACCGCTTGAGCGAACTCACCGACAGCGGGGACCTGTCGCTGCTGTCGGTGCGACGGCTGGAGAGCCTGGAGCGCTACTGGCGGCTGAAGGAGCGCCAGTTGGAGCAGACACGCGGCGAACTCGGCCGCCTGACCAACACCGCCTCAGAAGCAGCGGCCGAACTGAGTTCGCGCCACGCTGCCTGGCTGGCCACCAGCGCACAGCCGAGCCTGTCGCCGGCGCTGCGCCAGCGCTCGGACGAGCTGGTCGCGCAGATCGACCGCGCGCAGTCGGTGCTGACACCGCCATTGGGCCGGCTCATCGACCTGGGCCGGCGCGGCAACGCGCTGGCCGCGCAACTGCAGCGCGGAATGGGCGAGGTGACCGCGCAGGTGGCCGCACAGGACCGCCGCCTGGTGACGATGGACGTGCCGCCGCTGTGGCAGTCGCTGCGCGACGCCGAAACGCGCGAGCCGGCCGCCACCGGGCTGCGGCGCAGCTTCGAGATCGAGCGCGCCTTTGCCGCCGACTTCGACGCCGCGCACGCGCGACTGCTGCCGGCGCTGGGTATCACCTCGCTGCTGCTGCTGCCGCTGATGTTCTGGATCAAGCGTCGCGCGCGCGGGCTGGTCGCGAGCGGTCAGCGGGGCGAGCAGGTGCTGCAGACGCTGGCGCGGCCCTGGGCCGCCTGGCTGCTGCTGGTGGCCGGCATCGCCGTGGTCTACGGCCTACAGGGCCCGAGCCTGCGTCAGGAGCTGGTGATGCTGCTGGCCTGGATTCCTCTGCTGGGCCTGCTGCAACGCAGCACCCAGCAGTGGATCGGCAACTGGGCCTACCTGAGTGCCGTGTTCTACTTCCTGAACGCGGTGGCCGGGCTCTTCATCGGCGATCCGCTGCTGTACCGACTGCTGCTTCTCGGTCTGAACCTGCTGATGCTGGCGCTGCTGGCCGCTGCGCTGCTGCGTGCGCGGCGCAGCGGCGAAGGCGGTCCCACCGTGTTGCACGACGGTCGCTGGCAAGTGGTGCTGCTGATCATCGGCAGCGTGCTGCTGGCTGCCGCCGTGGCCAATCTGGTAGGTAATGTCACGCTGTCGGAAACGCTGATCTCGGCCACGCTCGACAGCGCCTACGCCGCACTGGCCATCTATACCGGCAGCAAGGTGCTGCTGGCCTTTTTCCAGGCGTTGGTGGCCGGACCGACCGCGGCGCGTTTCTCGACGCGTTACGCCGCGTCGCTGCTGCCGGCGGCCCTGAACCTCGGTCGTGCCGCGCTGGTCGTGGCCTGGCTGCTGTTCACGCTGCAGTCCTTCCGCATCTACCGACCGGCGGCGTCGTTCGCGACGACCGTGCTCACCTACGAGTTCAAGCTCGGCGAACTGTCGCTGAGCCTGGGCAGCCTGGTGACCTTCGGGCTCGCCACCTGGGCCGCGTTCTGGGTGGCCAAGACGCTACGCCAGCTGCTGTCCGAGGACATCCTACCCAGCCTGTCGCTGCCGCGCGGCGTGGGCAACAGCGTGTCTTCGCTGAGCTACTACGTGGTGCTGTTCGTCGGCCTGCTCGCAGCACTGGCCGCTGCCGGCTTCCAGGTCGGCCAGCTGACGCTGATCTTCGGCGCGCTTGGCGTGGGCATCGGCTTCGGCCTGCAGGACGTGGTGCGCAACTTCGTTGCCGGGCTGATCCTGATGTTCGAGCGGCCACTGCAGCGCGGCGACACGGTCGAGGTGGCCGGCGTGCTGGGCGTGGTGCGCGACATCGGGCTGCGCGCCAGCATCGTCACCACCTTCGAGGGCGCGGAGGTCGTGGTCCCCAACGGCATGCTGCTCGCCGACAAGGTGGTGAACTGGACGCTGTACAGCACGCGCCGTCGCTTCGACCTGAACATCAGCACCCGCTACGACGCCGACCCGCAACGCACGATCGAGCTGCTGGTGCAGATCGCCCGCACGTGCGACGGTGTGGCGGCGACCCCCGCGCCGGCCTGCATCATGACCGGCTTGGGCCCCGGCGAGTTGCAGTTCAACGTGCGCGCCTGGACCAAGGATTTCGCCGACTGGATCGACGTACGCACCCAGCTGGCGATGAAGATCCGCGACGGTCTCGCCGAAGCAGGCATCGAGGTGCCGAGGCCGCAGCGCGAGGTTCTGCTGCGCACCCTGCCGTCCGAAGCATCGCCGCCGGCGCCACCCTCCGCCGCGGCTGCCGGCGGCGCCGGGCCGGGCTGATCAGCGCACGAACTGGTCGACGTAGTCCGCGCCCAGGCCCACGGCCTGGTAGTGGGCGCGACACATCGCGAGCTTGGTAAACACGTCCTCGTAGCCGGTGGTCTGGCCGGCCTCGTCGACGTAGACCATCGCGCCATGGATGTTGAAGAAGGTGATCATCTCGGTGGCCCCGCCCGCGGCCTCGTCGACCACCAGCGTGTGGATCTCGCCCGGCGGCTCGTAGACGAAACTGCCTTCGCGCGCCACCCAGTCGTGCTCCAGGTAGCGCCAGGCGCCGCGCAGCACGAGGCCGGTCACCCACGAAGGATGGATGTGCCGCGACAGTACGCCCGACTGGCGCACGCGCAGCAGGTTGCACCAGCTACCGGTGACGGTGTTCAGCAGCAGCGGCCGGAACCACACGTTCGGCGCCTGCGGCACCCAGACGCGCTCGTCCTCGGGAATGGCCGCAATGGCGATCTCCGGCTGGATGCCGGACAGTTGCAGTATCGGGGTCATCGGGAACCTCGGCTTCAGGTGATCAGGTAGCCGCCATCCACCGGCAGGACGACACCGGTGACAAAGCGCGCCGCCGGGCTGGCCAGGAACAGCACCGGCCCGGCGATGTCCTCGGGCGTGCCCCAGCGGCCCAGCGGCGTGCGCGCCAGAACCTGCGCCGAGCGCACCGCGTCGTTCTGCAGTGCCTGCGTCAGCGGCGTGGCGATCCAGCCCGGCGCCACCGCGTTGACGCGGATGCCGTCGGCCGCGTAGGCGATGGCCAGCGACTTGGTCAACTGCGCGACACCGCCCTTGCTGGCGCTGTAACCCGGCACCAGGCCGCCGCCGAAGAAGCTCAGCATCGACGCCGTGTTGACGATGCAGCCGCGCCGCGCCTTCAGCCCGGCACGCGCGGCGGCACAGACTCGCATCGTGCCGTTCAGGTTGACGTCCACCACCTGCGCGAAAACCTCGGGCTCGAGCTCAGCGCCGCGACGGATGATGCCGGCGCAGTTGACCAGCACGTCCAGCTCGCCGAGGGCGTGCAGATCGCGGGCCACCGCCTCGGAATCGCAAACGTCCAATGTGCGGCAGACGACGTCGGCCATGTCGTCGCGTGCGCGGGCCGCCTGCGCCTCGGCCTCGGTGGCGCCGGTGGCGTGCACCTCGGCACCGGCGGCCGCGAAGGCCCGCGCGATGGCAGCGCCAATGCCGCTGGTGCCGCCACTGACCAGCACGCGGCGTCGGTCTTCATCCATGGGTTGTCTCCCGTCGGGTTTGCAGCTCGCGCCACACTGCGGCGGCGGTGGGAATCGGCGCCACCGCACCGAAACCCTCGGTCGACAGCGCCGCTGCCACGGCCGCATATTCGGCGGCCGCGCGCAGGCCGTCGCCGGCCAGGCGGCGTGCGACGAAGGCACCGCCGAACGTGTCGCCGGCGCCGGTGGCATCAACGCAGCGCACCAGGTGCGGCGCAATGCGGTGGCGCTCGCGGGCGTCGGCCACCAGCGCGCCGGCCGCGCCCAGCTTCAGCGCCACCGTGCGCGCGCCCAGGCGCAGGCAGTGGTCGGCCAGCGCGTCGGGGTCGACCAGGCCGGTGAGCTGCTGCAGGTCATCCAGGCTGGGCAAACACAGGTCGCAGCGCGCGATGGCGTCGAAGATCAGCGCCCGCGCGCGCGGCAGCGGCCACAGTTTCAGGCGCAGGTTGGTGTCGAAGCTGACCTGCACCCCGGCGCCGTGGGCGATGTCGATGGCAGCCTGCGCGGTATCGCAAGCGCTGTCGGAGATGGCCAGCGTGATGCCCGACAGGTGCAGCACCCGCGCAGCGGCGATGCGTGCGCGCGGCAGGTCGGCCGGTCGCATGCGGCTGGCGGCCGAGCCCCGACGGAAGAAGCTGAACTCGTGTCCCTGCGAGCCGTGGCTGACGAAGTAGACCGCGGTGTAGCCTTCTGCATCGGCGCGCAAGTCACTGTGGTCCACGCCCTCGGCGTCCCACAGCGCGCGCAGGCAGCGGCCGTTGGCATCGTCGCCCAGCGCGCCCAGCAGCCCCGCGCGGGCGCCCTGCCGTGCCGCGGCAATGGCGAAGTTCGAGGTATCGCCCCCGAACCCCTGCAGGTACACGCGGCCGCCCCCCTCGCCCGTCTGGTTGAACTCCACCATCGCCTCGCCCAGCGCGAGCACCTGCGGTGCTGGCGCGGCATCGGTCGGTACGGGCCCGTCGTCCATGGCCCGCATTGTCGGCCGGCGCGACGACCGCGGCCGTCCCGCCTCGCGCTGCTAGACTGCCGGGCCTCGACCGCGCCGCAGCAGACGCCTTTCACGATGCAGACCCCGGGAAACCTCATCGTCGTCGCCGCGCCCAGCGGCACGGGCAAGTCCAGCCTGGTGAAGGCGCTGCTCGAACTGGACTCGCACCTGGCGGTGTCGGTGTCACACACCACGCGGGCGCCGCGCGGCCAGGAGCAGCAGGGCCGCGAGTACCACTTCGTCGACGAAGCCACGTTCAAGTCGATGGTCGACCGTGGCGAGTTCTTCGAGTGGGCGCAGGTGCATGGCCACCTGTACGGCACTTCGCGCCGGGCCATCGAGGACCGCCTGCAGTCGGGCCAGGACATCGTGCTAGAGATCGACTGGCAGGGCGCGCTGCAGATCAAGAAACTGTTCCCGGAGGCAGTGCTGGTGTTCATCCTGCCGCCCAGTTGGCAGGAGCTGCTGCAACGGCTGCAGCGCCGCGGCGAGGACGGTCAGGAGGTGATCGAGCGGCGCATGAACAACGCGCGGCTCGAGGTCGCCCAGGCGCGGCACTTCGACTACGTTATAATCAATGCGTTGTTCGAGACTGCACTCTTCGACCTGAAGACGATCGTGCACTCGCAGCGCCTGAAGTACGCGGCCCAGGCGCGCCACCGCCCCCAGGTGTTCGCCGCACTCGATCTGAACTGAACTTCTGCCGAAAGCCCAGCATGGCCCGCATCACCGTCGAAGACTGCCTGACCCAGGTGCCCAACCGCTTCCAGCTGGTGCTTGCCGCCACCTACCGCGCGCGCATGCTCAGCCAAGGCCACGCGCCGAAGATCGAGACGCGCAACAAGCCCGGCGTGACCGCGCTGCGCGAGATCGCCGCCGGCGAAGTCGGCCTGGAAATGCTGCGCAAGGTACCGGTCTGAAGCGCTGAAGCACTCCTCCCTCGCCAACGGGCGCCTGCGGGCGCCCGTTGGACTTTGTGCGCACGGCGCGGGGCAAGCCTGCTAGATTTCGGCCATGGGCATCCGCTCGCTGGCCGCCGAACTGCTGCCCTCTGCATTGCAAGGGTGGCAGCGCGCGGTCGCGCCCGCGGCGGCCAAGGGACCGCCGGTGGCCTCGCTGGCCGCGCTGACCGACAAGCTCGGCTATCTGCCGAAGGCCGAGCACAAGAAGGTGCACGAAGCCTTCAAGTTCGCCGACGAGGCGCACCTGGGCCAGTTCCGCGCCACCGGCGAACCCTACATCACGCATCCGATCGCGGTGGCCGGGCTGTGCGCCGACTGGAAGCTGGACGTGCAGGCCATCATGGCCGCGCTGATGCACGACACCATCGAGGATCAGGGCGTCACCAAGGCCGAGTTGATCGAGCGCTTCGGCGCCCCCACCGCCGAATTGGTCGACGGGCTGACCAAGCTGGACCGGCTGCAGTTCAATACCCGCGAGGAAGGCCAGGCGGAGAGCTTCCGCAAGATGCTGCTGGCGATGGCGCGCGACGTGCGTGTCATCCTCATCAAGCTGGCCGACCGGCTGCACAACATGCGCACGATGGCCGCGATGGCGCCCGACAAGCGGCAGCGCATCGCCCGCGAGACGCTGGACATCTATGCGCCGATCGCACACCGGCTGGGCCTGAACCAGGTGTACCGCGAGCTGCAGGAACTGTGCTTCGAGTACCTCTACCCATGGCGCCACTCGGCGCTGTCCAAGGCGGTGCAGCGCGCACGCGGCCACCGCCGCGACATCGTCGAGCGCGTGCGCCAGGACGTCGAGAAGGCCTTCGCGGCGGCGAAGATCAAGGTCCAGGTCAGCGGCCGTGAAAAGACCGTCTACTCGATCTACCGCAAGATGCGCGAGAAGCACGCCGGCTTCGCGCAGGTCAACGACGTCTTCGGCTTCCGCATCGTCGTGCCGACGCAGCCCGAGTGCTACCTCTCGTTGGGCGTGCTGCACCAGCTGTACCGGCCGGTGCCGGGGCGCTTCAAGGACTTCATCGCCATCCCCAAAGCCAACGGCTACCAGTCGCTGCACACCACGCTGGTCAGCCCGCTGGGCACGGCGGTGGAGTTCCAGGTGCGCACCGACGCCATGCACGCGGTCGCCGAAAGCGGCGTGGCCGCGCACTGGCTGTACAAGGATGGGGACAAGAAAGGCATGCCGCACGGCGACCCGCAACGCCTGGGCGCGATGTGGCTGCAGTCGTTGATCGACATCCAGGACCAGACCCGCGACTCCGCGGAGTTCCTCGAGCACGTCAAGATCGACCTCTACCCCGACGCGGTCTACGTCTTCA
>ERZ1645185.150-NODE-150-length-29418-cov-7.974526_pt1 | contig 29418 bp, 25 predicted proteins | sample MGYA00575351_ERZ1645185 | MGnify/ENA primary metagenome ERZ1645185 (study PRJEB40838, sample SAMN11284767) | freshwater sediment metagenome | isolation source: river sediment | host: Sediment | place: India: Jana village, Kanpur | collected 2015-12-17 ... | reverse complement strand
TACCACCGTACGCACTCCAGAAGTTCTTGAACTCGCCGTTGCCGTTCACGTTGCCGCCGTTGCCCAGCAGCATGCCCGACGTATTGGCGAAACCCCACGCGTTCACGTTGAGGCCGGCTTGACGGAATATCCCGACCGGCTTCACGGGGCGAATGCCGAGCCACATGGACGCGCCAGTTTCGTCGCTGCGCCGCCGGAAGCCCAGGTCGTTGATTTCGAAGCCCGGCGTCATATACCACGCCGAGGTGCTGAGTCGCGTGATGCCGCCACCCTGCTTCTCGAGCGACCCCTGCGCCAGCCAACCGGCCAACGACGTGCGCGTACTGTCAAAACGCAGATGCGAGGCGTCGGGACGCTGGAACTGGTGCACACCCGAGCGCTGCGTGAGCGCGATGGCGGCGGCCGTTCCACTCACGTGCGACCCGGCGAGCTGCCCACTCGCCTGCCAACGATTGCCCGCGAAGCGATGCCGTGCGTCGAGGCCGCCGGTCCAGGCATTTCCGCGCAGAACATCACGCGTCCACTCGTCAGTCTGTCGCGCCGTATTGGTGACCATGAGCCCCACACCGCTGTTGCCACCGGCCAGATCCTGTTGCAGGCGCAGTACCGCGTAATTGGTTTGCGGTTCGATCGTGCGCTGCAGCGTCCCCTGCTCTCGCCCCGTTACGGCGTCGATGAGACCGATCGACAACCCGTTGCCCAATCGCCCCGTGACTTTGGCGGCGCCGACAATCTGCGACTGGAGCGGTGAGGCCGCGTCGCCGAAGTTGCCGCGCAGTTGCGGAGTGCGGCCAATGCGACGCGAGTAGAAGAGACCAGTACACTGGCCGTCGTTGCAATCGATATCGTAGCGGAAGATGCCACTGCCTTCGAGGAAGAACGGGCGCCGCTCCGCAAAGAACTGCTCGAAGGCGGACAAGTTCAAAACGCCGGGGTCGGCCTCAACCTGACCGAAGTCGGGGTTCACCGCCGCATCGAGTGTCACGTTCGAGGTCAGACCGAGCTTCACATCGGCACCGAACTGTGTGCGCGCCGCGTTGCGCGGGGTGCCATCGCCCAACGGGCTCGCACCGTACCGTGCCACACTGTACGGCATGAGCTCCATGCGCCGTGGTGCCGGCAGCCCCTTGAAGCCAGGAGTCGCGGCCCACTGGCTCACGTTGCCGGTTCGCGAGCGGCGAATGAGTGGATACGACACGCGCTCACCCGTGCGCGCGACGCGGCGCAAGATCGCCACGCCGAACGTATTATCGTCGCCTGGCACGTACCGCAACTGACTCAACGGAATACGAAACTCGGCCACCCACCCCGCCGAATCGACCTGGGTGGCGCCTTCCCATACGGCGTTCCAGCCCCAGTCTTCGTTCCCATCGTTGAACATGTAGCCATCGGCCATCGTACCAGCGGCACTCAGGCGAAACAGATAGCCCGTGCGCTTGTCGTTGTACGAGTCGATGCCGATGATGACATCGTCGCTGAGCGACATGCCGTCGCGTCGCTGCAGCACGGTGAGGATGCTGTCGGGCTTGGGGTCGTGCGACCGCACGAGCACATACAGATTGCGCTCGTCGTAGGCAATGCGAGCTTCCGTGCGGAACGTCGGGTTACCGTCTTCCGTGGGATCGAACTGACGAAAGCCGGTAATTGGTTCGACCGTCTGCCAGATCTCATCATCCTCGCGTCCATCAATGCGTGGCGCCCGCGGCGCGCGAGCCGGGCTGGGTACCCTAGGCACCGCAGCAGCGGCAGCAGCCACGACGGTGGGCCGAGGCGTGCGTTCCGCGGGAGTCACCGCCGGTCCACGTGACGCGACGATTTGCAATAGCACAGCAGTGAACAACATCGGCGGGCTCGCAGATGGAGAAGAAGGCTCGTGAACGCCCATCTGACATCGCGAGGGTGGAGATGGTTGGAATCCTCCACGCAAATCTCCCGGCCCCAGTTTCAGCGCCGGTAAAACGTGTATTTACGACACAGCCGCTACCGGCAAGCCCGTTCAGTTTCGCTGCATCACGAAGTAGGCCGTGTCGCGCCCACCGCGCGCGGCGTCGGCGAGTTCGATGCGATCGAGTCGTGCGCCGACTTTCACGAGGGCGGCGCGAGACCGATGGTTGGCTACGCCCACATGGAACCACACACGATCAACGAACTGAAAGGCGTGGTCCAGCATGAGCCGCTTCATCTCGCCGTTTACCGCGCCGCCCCAGTAGCTGCGGGCGAGAAACGTGTACCCAATGGCGACGTCGCGCGTTCTCGCGTCCCATTCGTACCAGCGCGAACAACCGACAACCGCCCGCGTGTGCGCGTCACGAGCAACCAGTGCCGCACCGCCGGCCACCGCGCTCTCGAAGTATCGTGTGAACGGCTCTCGCTGCCAGCGCGTAGGCTCCGGATGCTGCGCCCAAATGAGGGGATCGTTCGCGGCAGCGTACACGGCCTCGAAATCGGCGGCCACGAGTGGATGTAATGTGATCAGCGATCCGTGCAGCGTCGGTTGCCAGTTGGCGGCGTCGGGTGGCGTCATACCCTGAAGTATGGCACCACCCATCGCCGTCGGTAGGGGACAGCCGTTCAGGCGCCGCGATCAGGCGTGCGCATCAAGCTGCTCGGCATGCGGCAACGCGTCGGGCGGAACATTGTAGCGAACGGTGTGAATGTGGAAGCGACCGTACGTCCACGCCGGTTTGTCGCGGTAGTGCCAGATCGCCTCACCTTCACTTGCCAGTCGCGCTACGCCGAACTCCCGATAGGCCCGCAGCGGCGTGCTCCAGGTGTCACCGTCGGTCGCCAGCGTGTGGCGATCGTCGGAGCGGAAGTCGATCAGGTCGCCATGCGCGTCGAACGCGAGCTGTGCACTCACGATCCGGCCGCCGTTGTGGAACGTGACCACGACGCGGGACTCATCGAGCGTTTGCCAGGTGAAGCGCGGATCAATGAGCACCGCCGGGGCCATCACGCAAAAGTCGTTGAGCACCGTCACCGTTTCTGCATGCGTAAATGCCTCGCCGGCCGCGTCCACCACATGCAGCACCCCGAGCATCCGGATGTGCATGGAAGCACCCACATCGGAGTACTGATGCAGCCCGCTCACCGGCAGCCCATGCATGCGGGTGCGCAGCAGAAACAGCCGCGAGGGATGATCCACAAAGCTCACCTGTAGCACGGGCGTGTGCATCCACGGTTGGCCCGGTCCGCGGTTGAGTTCGGCATCCATCTCCACCACGAAGTTGTGTACCCGCGGTCGCCCCACGACCCCGGCGCGGCGAAGATAGCGCGCCACGGGTGTCGGCAGATGGGCAAGGTCGGCCTCGGTGACGGGCACGACCCGCGGCAACGGCTGCGCATTCGCTTCGTAGTCGACTTCGCGATCGAAGCGGGTGGTAACGCGGGTCAGGTCGGGGAGAAGCTGTGGCATGATCGCTCCGGCGGCGGCAGTGGGAGAGTACCGTACGCTGTGCTTGGTGGCGGAGGGTAGCATCCGGGCTTTCCCCGACGATTCCGCCGGAAAGTGCTGAGGACGGGCGAAGGCGTGCGGTGAGCTCCGCGGTCTTCGACGTCAAGTGCTCCGAAGCCCTTGGCCAGGGTGGATGGGGAGAAACAGGTCAACTCGAGCGGTACGTACGCCATACTTCTGCATGGCAAGCGACGTCCCGACCGAGCTCCACATACAACTGCTTGCGGTGAACATCGGCAGGTTGGAGACGCTGGTGGCAGGCTCCACCAGGCGCTCCGGTATCCGCAAACACGCAGTAGGCGGTCCCGTGCTGTGCGACACGCAGGGACTGCTTGGCGACGCCATCGGCAACCGCACGCATCACGGTGGTCCCGATCAGGCGCTGTATATCTACAGCGCCGACGACTATGCGCTGTGGAGTACCCAGTTGCAGCGCGACTGCGGCGCAGGGCTCTTCGGCGAGAACCTGACGATTGACCGCTGGTGGCCATCGCCGCGCGTTGGTGATCGATTGCAGTGTGGGGACGTCGTGCTCGAGCTCACGGCCCCACGAATTCCGTGCGCGACGCTGGCCACGCGCATGCAGGATACCCACTTTGTGCAGCGATTTGCGGAGGCCCGCCTGCCCGGGGCGTACGCGCGCGTATTGAGAACGGGAGCTCTGGAGGCTGGGCAGCGCGCCTCGGTCACACGTGGCGATGCCGCATGGCCCACGGTGGTTTCCTTGTTCGACCTCTGGTTCGCACCCTTACGCGATAGGCGCGTGTTACTCGACACGCTGCGCGCGCCTCTTGCCAGTCGACTGCGCGACACGATCAATCGCTGGCTGGCCGCGACCTCGCCCTGAACGTTTGTGTGGCGTGGAACCACGGATAGCAACCGATGCGACCGACACCCACGGATTGGTCCGGTGCAAACGGCAGTATCCGTATCCATCCGCTCGATCGGTTTCTCTCCGCGGCAGGCAGTTCCCAAGCGCGATGGCCGCTAGCGCGGCCCCACACGTCGATCCAATTCGGCGAGCGTGAAGCGTGTGCTCACGATGTACGGCGGCTGGCCGGCCGTCCAATACCCGTAGGTGGTACCGACCATCGTGCCGTCCGGCAGCACTTCGAGCCCCGGGTAGCTCGAGTCCCAACTGTCCGTATTGTCTCCCAACCGCACCCGATACTGACCAGGCGCGCCGCTCACGATATCCTCGAAGCGGCCGACCCACGCCACCCAGTCGCCTTTCGTGGCGCTGTTGGATGCCATGTCGCGGAAGGTCACGACCAGACGGCCGTCAGGGGCATACTGTGCCGTGTGCCGATCACCCGTAAGCTCGCGCGCGACAGCCCGAGGAGCACTCCAGGTTCGCCCCTCGTCGGTGGTGACGATGACCTGCGACTCGGCCACGCGGCGGTTCTCGCGCAGCACCAGGGCAAGCGTGCGACCATCAGGCGAACGCACCGCGCCCGGCTCGCACAGATGCAGCGTGCTGCCGCTCCAAATCGCCTGCGGCACATCCCAATGGCGCCCGCCATCACGCGAACGGACCTGATACAACGAGAAGGTACCGGCAGCCTTCCCGTTGCTCGCGAAGAAGCGGCCATCATCGTGAAAAAATGCCAGCAGACTGCCATCACGCATGACGACCACCGAACCCATGACCACGATGCCGCCCCAGTCGCCGATGGATGTCAGCGGCGACCAGGTCGCGCCCTCGTCGTCACTGGCGGCAACACGCGCGGGATACAGACCGGAAAAGAGCAGGAGCCGGTGACCGCCTGACAGCGGATCCGGCACCCGATGAATGGTTGGCACTTCGAGTGAACTGCTCCAGTTGTCCGGTACCGCGAGACGCTCACTCCACGTGCGCCCGCCATCGGCGCTTCGCTTCATCACGACCGCTCCCTTCCCATGACCCTTCGGGTACACGGCGACGATGCTGCGGCCGTCTCCGAGCAGGGCCGTGGTCACGTGCCCCAGATACTGCGCGGGCTCGCGGTCGACCACCACCAATCGCGACGAATCACGCGCAAGATCGACGAACGCGGTGCGGAACCCCTCCTGCGCCTGGCTGCGACCTGGCAGCGCCAACTGGGCGAGCCAGACAATGCTCGTGAGGCCTGTGCACCAGCGAGTTCCTTTCCCTTCGTGCATGATTGTCGTGTGCGGATGATGGCCGTTTCACCGCGCATAGGATCGCGCGATCGCTCGGAAGAAGGTATCGTGGCCACATACTCTTTGCCCGGAAACCGCATGCCACGCATTCTCTTCGTGCTGATCAACGGCGGTGGCAATGTGCCGTCGCAGCTGAGCATCGCGCGAAGATTGGTACAGCGTGGACATGATGTGCACGTACTCGCCGACCCTGCCGTATCACGGCATGCGACGGCGGCCGGCTGCCATTTCCATCAGTTCGAGCTGGCACCGCCTGGCTTCAGCGATGCGCCCGACGACGTGGTGCGTGCCCATGAGCGGCAACCCGCCATGGCCAAGCTCCGACGTGTGGGCGAGGACATCATGTTCGGACCTGCTGCCGCGCACGCTGAAGACCTCCGGCGCGCTATCGGTCGACTGGCGCCCGATGCGCTGGCCGTGGACTGCCTGCTCTTCGGCGCCATGGCGGGTGCCGAGGCTTCGGGCATCCCCGCCGCCACGCTCACGCATTTCCCCCTCCATGGGCCGGTGGCGGGCGCTGTACCAGGGGGACTGGGACTCAAGCCAGCGGCAGGCATCGTTGGGGCTCTGCGCGACCGATTGCTCGACGTCGTGAAACGACGGATCTCGGCACCGGGGTTGGCCTCGGTGAACGCCACTCGGCGATCGTTGGATCTGGCACCACTGCGCGACGTCTTCGAGCAACTGCTGCGTCTCGATCGCGTGCTGCTGCTGTTTCCGCGTGAGTTCGACTTTGTTCCGTCGGGACTGCCGCCGCATGTGCAGTATGTGGGCGCACAGTTGGATGATCCGCTACTCGCCACCACCGCGACGCCGCCGATCACCAAGAACGAACGCGCCCCCCTGGTGGTGCTATCGCTTGGGTCCACCTATCAGGCACAGGAACGACCGTTTGCGCGGGCACTCGACGCCCTCAGCTCGCTCCCGGTACGGGGTATTGCCAGCTATGGACTGCTCGACGCCCCCTCGGCTCCGCAGCCGCCCAACGTGCAAGTGAGCCAGTGGGTGTCGCACCATGCGATACTTCCTGAGGCGGCGGCGATGATCTGTCACGGTGGGCTTGGCTCCGTCATGAAAGCGGTGTCGCACGCGGTGCCACTGGTCGTTGTCCCGCTTGGTCGCGATCAGTTCGACAATGCGGCCCGGGTGGAAGCGTGCGGTGCCGGCATCCGCGTGTCGAGAAACGCATCGGCACGTGTAATTGCCAACGCTGTTCGTCGCGTCCTGCACGAGCCCGCCTACCGCAGCGCCGCCCGACGCCTTGCGGAGGTCATCGCGCGAGACACGGCAGCGGACGGTGCCGTGCGCGAGATCGAAGCGCTCGCGGGGCGTCCGCGCCGCAGCTGACGCAGCGCCACGCTTGCCCCCGGCTGCGGCAGACGCAAGCTTCTGGCATGCCCATCGTCTTTCCGTTCGATCCCAATATTGCCCGCGCGTCCACCATTCCCGCGCGCCTGTATCACGACCCCGTATATCTCGAACTCGAGATGGAGCGGGTCTTCGCGCACACTTGGCAACTCGTCGGGCGCGCCGATCAGGTGGCAGAACACGGACAGTTCTTCACGGCCGACGTGGGTCCCAACAGCATCGTCGTGCTGCGCGACGGGGAGACGCTGCGCGCGTTCTACAACGTGTGCCTGCATCGCGCCGGACCCGTGGCCAGTGGCTGCGGCAAGCGGAACACATTGCAGTGCCGCTATCACGGGTGGACGTATGCGCTGGATGGCACGCTGCAGCGCACGCCTGGAATGGAAGGCACCACCCAATTCCAGCCCGACGAGATGCACCTCGTGCCCGTGGCCGTGACAACGTGGGGGCCCCTCGTGTTCGTGAACCTCGACGGCAAGGCACCGCCGCTCATGGGGATGCTCGAAGACCTCCCGACGCGCGTGGCGCCGTTCCAGTGCGAGCGCATGCGCTACGTCACGTCACGGCACTGGGACATCGACTGCAACTGGAAGGTCTACGTCGACAACTACCTCGAGGGGTACCACGTACCGGTGGTACACCCCGGGCTCAACAAGGAGCTCGACATGGACCGTTACCGCGTCGAGCCTCATCGCTGGTATTCCATCCAGCACGCCCCGTTGCGTCCGGTTCACGGCGGACATACCGAGCGACGGTACGATCCGGCCACGACCGACACCCCCGAGGCCGTCTATGCGTGGCTCTTCCCCAACACGATGCTCAACGTGTATCTGGGGCAAATGCAGACGAACGTCGTGATCCCCATGGGTCCCGACCGCTGTCGGGTCGTATTCGACTGGTACGCCGCCAATCCGCCAGCCAACGCCGCCGACGATCCGACGTGGGTGAAGCTCATGGCGTTCAGCGCCGAGGTGCAGGACGAAGACATCGCCATCTGCGAGGTAGTGCAGCGCAATTTGCGCTCACGCGTGTACGACCGCGGGCGTTACTCCGCCGAACACGAAACCGGCGTGCATCACTTTCACTCACTGCTTCACGAAGCGATGACCTGATCGCGCGGCCAGGCCATCGCTCGCGCAAAGCGGAGAGCGCCGCGCCCGCTCAGTGCGACGCGGCGACGATGTCCAGCATCTCCTGCACGTTCGTAAGCTTCACCCGCGGACGCCCAGACGCGGTACCGCGCGCCTGCTCCGCCTTGTCCAGCGTTTGCCAGTCCGCCCAGCTGGTAACCATCACGCCGCGCTCGGCCAGCAGCGTATCGATGGTGGACACGGCGGGATCGAGCGACGGCACCACCGCGGCCGCGATATCGGTGAGCACCTGCGTGACCGTATCGGTGGCGCACAGCTTGTTGGTGCCGATGATCCCCTGCGGGCCGCGCTTGATCCAGCCGGCCACGTACATACCCGGCACCGGTGTCGTGCTGCCGGGCGCTTCGACCACACGACCGTCAAGGTTGGGCACCACACCTTTGCGCTCATCGAACGGCACGCCGGGCAACGCGCGCCCCTTGTAGCCAACCGAGCGGAACACCAGCCCCACGGGCAGATCGTAGGTCTCGTTGGTGGCGATGGCTTTCACCCCGCCGTTTCCATCGGACTCCAATCGATTCCGCACCACGGTCAGGCCCGTCACGTGCTCGGTGCCAGCCAAAGACACCGGCGACGCATTGAAGTGAAACACCACCTGTCGCGGCGCATCGGTGCGCGGACGCGCCGCCCACTCGCGCAACACCTCGAGATTCTTGGCGGGATTGCGGTCTTCCATGGCCGCCAGTTCCGCCTCACTTGCCGCATCCAGTTCGAGATCGCGCGGATTCACCACCACGTCCACCCCGTCGAGTTCGCCAAACTCGCGCAACTCGGGCGTCGTGCACGCCGCCTGCACCGGGCCGCGACGGGCAACAATGTGGATGGTACGTACCGACGACTCGGCGAGTGCCTTGAGCGCGTGATCGGCCAGATCGGTGGCTGCGAGCGCCTCGGTGGGCTTCACCAGAATGCGCGCCACGTCCATGGCCACGTTGCCAATACCCACCACCGCGACCTCACGGGCCGTGAGATCGAAGGTGGCGCCGGCATAGTCCGGATTGCCGTTGTACCACGCGACGAATTCGGTTGCCGCATGGCTACCGGGAAGCGTTTCACCCGGAATGCCCAGCGCACGATCGGCGTCGGCACCATAGCAGAGCACCAGCACGTGGTAGCGCGCGCGCAGCTCCTCGACCGTGACGTCGGTACCCACCTGAACGTGCCCGAGATACCGGAACCCGGGTTGGGACGCGATGCGATCGAAGACCCGGGTTACCGATTTGATCTTCGGATGATCCGGCGCCACCCCGCCACGCACAAGACCGAAGGGGGTGGGCAGGCGATCGATAAGGTCGATGGCGATACCGGGGGCTGCCTTTTGCAGCGCCTCGGTGGCGTAGAAGCCGGCCGGGCCCGATCCAATGATCGCGACCCGCAACGATGACGGAGGCGTGGACATGGCACGGAACGTAACGGCTGGATGGCGGAGCTGGCAGGAGCGTAATTCCGTAGCCGGTGAAACCATCGGCGCGGGCGTGCGTACCTTACGACGTAAGCCCATGATCGCCGTTTCACGTGCCCGAATCCCTCGCCATGCGCACCAGCATCATTCTCATCGCGGTCCTTGGCACGGTCCAGGCGCTATTCCTGGCGGGGGCTCTGTTTGCGCGTCCCTCCAATCGGCGTGCAAACCGGGTGCTGGCGGCGTTGCTCCTGACCATGGCCGTCTACCTCGGCGTCGGCGCGTATCAGCTCGCCGGCCTGGTCTCGCAGTGGCCGCTGCCGTTTGCCTGGTCACACCCCATGCCCCTGCTGTTCGGGCCCTTGCTCTACCTGTATGCGCTGCTGGCCACCAATGGCGAGCGGCGCCTCGGGGCACGCGACGCGTGGCATGCCGTGCCCGCGCTGGCGGTGATTGCGTGGGCCCTGCCGATTTATCTGCTACCCGGGGCGGACAAGATCGCGCTCTTCGAGGCCATTCGGCTCGGCGAGCCACCGGACGCCGTTCGCCAACAGTTGGATGTGGCTGGCTGGCTCAAGATCATCTCCGGCACCGTGTATACGGCCCTTACGGTACGCGTGACCGTGCGGCACCGTCGTGAAATCCGCGCGCAGTACTCCACCCTCGAAGGCATCACGCTTGACTGGTTGCTGCTGCTGGTGCTGGCCAGTGCCTTCGCGTGGGGTTTTGCGCTGTTGGCCCGCGTGCTCGAACCGTGGGATGTGGTGCGCCCGGGCACTGGGGATACCGTCATAGCGGCCATGATGGCCATCGCCACTTATGCCATTGGATATCGCGGGTTGCAGCAGGTGGCCACCGCCCCGCCACTGGTCGTGACTCCCGAGGTTGCCGTGCCGGTAGACACACCGGCCTTCGAAGCGTTTTCCGCCGCCGCGACGCCGTCGGTGGCCGACGACCCGCGGGTCGTGCCCGACCGCGCACTGCTCACACCCGGCATGATGAACGCCATCGAGCAGCGGCTGCGCACCGCCATGGACCGCGACGAAGCCTGGCGCAACGCCGACCTCACGCTCGCCGAGCTCGCCGATCGTGTGGGCACCACCACGCACAAACTCTCGGCGGTGCTCAACAGTCGAGTGGAGCAGAACTTCTACGATTTCGTGAACGGTTACCGCGTGCGCGAAGTGCAGCGGCTGTTGCTACAGCCAGAGACCACCTCCCGCACGCTGCTCACCATGGCCATGAATGCCGGCTTCGCGTCGAAATCCACCTTCAACGCCGTGTTCCGACGACAGGTGGGGATGACGCCGTCGGCGTGGCGCGATGCGCACCGCCCTTCGGCCATGGAACTCGATCGGGGATACGTCCGAACGGATCCAGACGTACGTCCCGCCGGATAGCACCGGACGACGAGCTGCCGGGCACGGGGCACTGTGCGGCTGGCGACCACGCATGCATTTGCCGCGTGGCCGACGCCGATGGTGTTCCCGAGGTTGGAGTGAGGTGCGTATGTCCTGTTTGTGTCTGCTGCTGGCCGCGTGGCTGTTCGGTCAGGAACCCGCTTGGCGGCTCAATGATCAGTTCGGCCGTCCGCATTCGTCGGCAGAGCTGGTGGGCAAACCCGTGCTCATCATTGCGGGCGGCGCCGCGGCAGCAAAGACCTTCGACGCGTGGATCGATGCCGTTCTGGCGTCGTTCGGTGGGCCGGCGTCGTCGCGGCCGTTCACGGTGGTCGGTATTGCCGACATTGGCAACGCCCCGCGCATTGTTCACCCGCTCATTCGACTGCGGCTGCCTCGAGACCGGCAACGGCCCGTGCTGGTGGATCCCAATGGCACGGTCTCGAAGACGCTGCACATCGAGCGCGCCACCTCCAACCAACTCGTATTGGCCCGTGACGGATCGGTTTTGCTGCACCTGCGTGGCATTCCCGTAGACAGCAGTGGTGTGCGGCGCATCGTCGAGCAGCTGCGTGTAGCCGTGCGCGGGGCGCCTGCCGACTCGGCGCGATGACGCGGGCTGGAGACCACGCGCATGGGTCGCCATGGCGCGCCGTACACGTGTGGGCGCGCGGTACCGGTATTGCCATGGCGCTGCTGTACGCAACGCTGGTGGGTGTGCTCGCACTCGCGCAGTACGCGCAATACGACCCCACCACCGACACACGTCCCACGGTGAACTTCGCCAACCATCCCATCGCCATTGTGCTGCACGCCGTGGGTGGCTCGTTTGCCCCGCTCATTGGATTGCTGCAATGGTCGGCGCGCCTGCGGCGGCAGTGGCCCGGCCTGCATCGCTGGCTCGGGCGTGTGTATCTCGTGGCGGGCGTGGCGATAGGCGGCAGCTCGGCGCTGTGGTTGTCCTTCTTCGCATACGGAGGCCCCGTGGTGCGAACCGGCATGAGCGTGGTGGCCGTGTTGTGGATGGTGGTGAGCCTGCAGGCATTCGTGGCCATCCGTCGTGGCGATGTGGCCGCACACCGTGTGTGGATGATGCGCAGCGTGGCGCTGGCACTGGGGGCCGTGACCCTGCGTGTGTATCTCCCGGCGCTCAGTCTCGCCGGTGTGCCATTCCTCTACGCCTACCGCCTGGCGGCGTGGGGGTCGTGGCTGCCCAACCTCGCGGTGGCCGAGTGGCTGTTGTGGCGGGAGCGGCGCACTGGGTGAGTCGTGGTTGTCCGTTGCCCTCACGCCCTGCGCGACCCGGCCGTATGCTTCAGCCGTCAGCCCGAGTTTTCCCGCAGCGCGTGTGGGAAGCGGGCTCCTCACGGAGTCATGAGTATGAACGCCACACGTTTGTTCGTCACGTTGTCCATCCTGCCGTTGCTGCTGGCCACGCCTCGGCTTTTGTCGGCGCAGCAGCAGATGGATCACAACATGCACAACATGGGTCCGGAAATCGTGATCCCCAAGGGAGCGCGCTACACCAAGGCGGATGTGCAGTTCATGCAAGGCATGATCGCACATCACGCGCAAGCCATTGTCATGGCGCGCATGGCGGAAACCAACGGAGCCAATCCGCAGGTTCTCAAACTCTCGCGCAAGATCGATCAGTCGCAGCTGCCCGAAATTCAGATCATGCAGGACTGGCTGCGACGCTACGAGCAGTTTGCCCCGGACACGGCATCATGGCACGGCATGCGCATGGACGGTATGCTCACCGACGACGAGCTCGCGGCCATGAACCAGGCACGCGGCGTCGCGTTCGACCGGCTCTTTCTGGTGGGTATGATCAAGCACCACGCCGGGGCGATCAAAATGGTGGACGATTTGTTCAAGTCACCCGGTGCCGGCCAGGAAGTCGATGCCAACGTGTTCGCCAATGAAGTCGTGACGGCACAAACGGCCGAAATCGGCATCATGCGGCGACTGCTCGCGCTACTCCCCGCGAAGTAACCCATCCCTCCCCGTTCTCCCACCACCGGAGTGTAAGTCCATGCGGTTCATTCGTGGTATGGTGTTGCTGGCGGCAACGCTTGTGGCCCCGTCGTTGATGTCAGCACAGACGTTTCCCAGCAGCAAGGACCCGCGCAGCGGACTCAAGTCTGGTAGGTACGATGCGGGCGTGGCCGAAAAGAACATGCGCCTCATCTCCACGGTGCCGAAGCCGGCACCGTTCGATACGGTGCGCGGGCTCACGTTCATCAATTCCGATCTGGCCTTCCGTGGCAACTACGTCTATCAGGCCAACTTTGCCGGCTTCAGCATCTGGGATATCACCGATCCCGCCAAGCCGGTGATGACGGCCGTCGTACGCTGCATCACCTCGCAGGGCGACCCTACTATTTACGGCAATCTGCTCTTTCTCTCCGCCGAGGGCGCGGGCAACCGCAAGGATTGTGGTGACGGTGGCGTGCAGGACCCCAAAGATCACATGGCCGGCGTACGCATCTTCGATGTGAGCAATCCGAAGGCGCCCAAGCTCGTGAAAAACGTGGAGACGTGCAAAGGCTCCCACACGCACACGCTGGTGCCGAGCCCCACGAACAAGCGGATCATCTATCTCTACGTGTCGGGGCAGCAGGCCGCGCGTCCGGAAACCGAACTCGCCGGCTGCAAGAACGGCACGGATGCAGCCGATCCGACGAACTCGCTCTATCAGCTCGACATCATCAAGGTCGATCTGGACAAGCCGGAACAGGCCACCGTCATTCCCGGCGCGCGCATCTTCACGGGACTCGACGGCGCCTCCGAGTGCCGCCGCTATTGTGCGCCGGTCGATCCGCGTCGTGCACAGCGCGCGCGGCCGGCCGATGATTTTCTGGCCGCTGGCCCGCGCAACTGCCACGATGTGACCGCGTATCCGGCCATGAACCTGCTGGCGGCGTCGTGCTCCACGCACTCCATTCTCGTGGACATCAGCAACCCGGAGAAGCCGTTCCGCATCAACGCCCTCGCGGACACGAACAACTTCCAGGGGCGCCATACGGCCGCGTTCAGCAACGACGGCAAGAAGCTCATCCAGACTGACGAGTGGGGCGGTGGCACGGGCCCCATGTGTCAGGCGTCCAGCATGATCGAGCTAGGCGGCAACACCGTCATCACGCTCGACGGCACGAAGAAGCAGACGCAGCGCGCGTATTTCAAGCTTCCCTCGGCGCAGGCGGCCGAGGAGAACTGCGTGTCGCACAACGGCGGCATCATTCCGGTGCCCGGACGTGACCTGTATGTGCAGGGGTGGTATCAGGGCGGCATCAGCATCATGGATTTCACCAGCGCCGACAGCGCGTTCGAGGTGGGGTACTTCGACCGTGGCTCCATCGATCCGCCGCGTCCGGTTGACGTGCCGTCGGCGGCAGCGGCCGGGATGAACCCGAACGTGCGTGGCGGTGGCAACGTGATTGGCGGCTCGTGGGGCGCCTACTACTGGAATGGCCTCGTGTTCTCGTCGGAACTCGACCGCGGCATGGACATTCTCGAACTCACGCCGAGCGCCGAGTTGACCGCAAACGAAATTGCGGCGGCGAAGCTGGTGCGCTTCGAGGAGTACAACCCGCAAAGCCAGCCGAAGATGACGTGGCCGCCCGCTTTCGTGGTGGTGCGTTCGTATCTCGACCAGCTCGTGCGTGGACAGGGGCTCGCGAGTTCCCGCACTACCGCCATCGATGCGGCGCTGACGGCGGCGGAGCAGCAGTCGGGCGCCGGACGTGCCTCCGCACTGCGTACACTGGCCACGCAGGTTGACCGCGACATGTCCGGCGCCAAGGACGGCGCGCGCGTGCGCGCGATGGCGGGTGAGATTCGGCGGCTGGCGGCGGCGACGAAGTAGGGCCGCTATAGTATTGACCTGAAGGGCGCTCCGAGTGGGGCGCCCTTTGTCATTTCAGAGTGCGAGCGGGTTCACCCAATTCAGCGTGCGATAGCGGGCGAAATCGGTGTCCGCTGAATGCAGCGTGGCGCCGCGTTCGATGCACATGGCGGCCAGATGGGCGTCGGTCGTGAGGTTGGCCCCGCGCCCCGTTGCCGCGAGCAACCCGCGGAAGACACCCCAGTGCCTCTCGGTTGGGTGGATGACCGTGACCACACGCTGCGCGAGCCACTGATCGACGAGCGAAGACGCGTCATCGATGGACCACGGCGACTCCATGATGCGTGGATGTGTGGTAATGCGCAGAAAGCCCAGAATGACGACCCAAGGCAATCCCACGGGCTCATCACCCGTCATGAGATCATCGAGCCAGCGCTGGGCGCGTTGGTGCTCAGGACTGTCCTGATGGACCGCATACACCAGCAAGTTCACATCGGGGATGATCATCGGTCACCCATGCGTCACTGCCCATCAAGCAGCTTTCGGGCGCGCTCATCATCCTCGAGCGCGGCCGACAACTGCAGGGCCTTCACGAGATTCACGCCCTCACGCACCTGCCCGAGTTGAACAGACGGGGTACGATAGACGGTCTCGTTGGGTGTGGTCTCCGCCTCGAGGCCACGGTGCAAGACTCGATGAAGCAAGGTCCGAAACGGAACGCCCAGCCGATGCGCGTCGTCGCGGAGCCGCTGCAGCAGAGTGTCGTCGATGTCGACGGTTGTACGCATAGTCTGATGCTAACGCATCATTGCATTGATGACAAGACATACCACGACGGACAGCCGCCGCTTGTCACCAGACCCGCACCCTCGTAGCGTCTGACATGACTCAGCCCCGTCGTGACTTTGTGAAGCAGGCAGCCGCCGTCGGCGCGGCCGTCGCCGGACTTGGCGCACCGCTCAAAGCCGCCTCAACGCCTATTGCTGCCGAGTCGATCGGACTCGGCGAGCCACTGTCCGTAGCACTCGACCAGGCGGCGCAGGATGAGGGCTATTGGACCAAGGTCGCCGCGCAGTACGCGGTAACCGACGCAGTCATCAACCTCGAGGCCGGCTACTTCGGCATCATGGCGGCACCGGTGCTCGCGGCGCATCACCGCCACGTGGATCGGGTGAACCGCGAAAGCTCGTATTTCGCGCGCCGCGCGTATGTGCCCCTCATGCGCGAAGCGCGCGATGCGGTGGCGCAGTTCGTGGGCGCCAAGCCCACGGAGATCGTGCTGTCGCGCGGCGCGACGGAGGCGCTGCAGGCGCTCATTACGCAGTATCGCGGCGTGAAGGCCGGCGACACGGTCATGTACGCCGATCTCGACTACAACGCCATGCAGTGGGCCATGAACGCGCTGGCCGCGTCGCGCGGCGCTACGGTGGCGAAGCTCGCCATCCCCGAGCCCGCGTTACGCGAGAACATTCTCGCGGCGTATACTCAGGCGCTCGATGCGCACCCGCGCACGAAGCTGCTGCTGCTCACGCACTGCAATAACAAAACGGGGCTCATCATCCCGGTGAAGGAGATCGCCGCCCTCGCCAAGGCACGCGGGGCCGACGTGGTGGTGGATGCTGCGCACTCCTTTGGGCAGGTGCCGCTCTCCATGGACACACTCGGCGCCGACTTCGTGGGGCTCAACCTGCACAAGTGGATTGGCGCGCCGGTGGGTGCGGGGGCGATGTACATCCGCGAAGGGCGACTCGACGCGATTGATCGAATGCACGCCGACGAGGCGGCCCCGCTGTCACGCATCGAGAGCCGCCTGCACACCGGCACCACCAATTTCGCGACGGTCATGACCATTCCCGACGCGATTGCGTTTCAGCAGTCCATTGGGATTCCGCAGAAGGCGGCGCGGCTTCGTTACTTGCGCGACCGCTGGGTGCACGCCGTGCGCGACGTACCCGGCGTGCAAATCCTCACGCCGGAAGATCCCGCCCTGGTTGGTGCCATCACCGGCTTTCGGTTGCACGGGCGCGGAACCCGCGAGGCCAACGAGGCCATCGCGCGTACCCTGCACGAGGAGTTCGGCATCTTCACCTTCCAGCGCACCGGGCTCGCCAACGGCGACTGCGTGCGCGTGACGCCCACGCTGTTCAACTCGCCCGCGCAGATGGACAAGCTGGCGGCGGCGCTACGCACCATGGCGGCGCGGGGGTAATCACACGGAGTCATCCGTGTGACTTCCAAGAATGGAAACGGACCCGGGCTGACCTGACCAGAGGCGTCTCACGGGCGTCTCTTTCCGCAACGCCGTCACTCTTCAGCGAGGACGGCGAGTCGGCCGAGCAGGAGGAGTACCGGCGTATCCGAACAGTGTGTCACAGTGGTGGCACTCGAGACGGGTCGGTGACGGGATACATGCAGCGTTGTCGGCGCGCGGCGATTCCCCGCCACGTCCGCCCTCCGCTCTCTACCCGGGTATTCACCATGGTCATCAGTATCGCAACACGTCGACTTGTCGCCGCGTTTGCCATTGGCGTCATCGGCATCGCAGAGCCACTTCTGGCCCAGACGTTCTATCAGGCGAACCCCACCGGAAGCTTCTATCGCACCTCGTCGGAGACACCAGCAGCGCCCATCGTCATTTCACTTGCTGACTACCTCGGAGCTACCGTGCTCTCGCTGAAGCCGCGAGGGCAGCTACAGGTCGCGGGTTCGGGGAGTCCCGTGCACGATGCCGTCTTCTGCGCGGTATTCAGCAGTTCCAACACGCTGCTCGGCAGCGGAGTGCAGCAACGGGTGCCAGGAGCCCTCGCGTCGAGCGCGACCATCAACTCGCCGTGCGTCACCGGCAACACCTTCTATGGCGGCGTTCCCACCAATCTCGCTGAAGACTTCTTTGTGCCCTTCGCAGGCCTTGAGGTCGCGGTGCCAACCGGGGCGAACTACTTGTTCGTGTCAGTGTTCGACGATTTCTACAGCGACAATGTCAGCCCCAATCCGGCCTTGTACGGCGTCGAGGTGACAGGCACGACCAAGGTCCCTGAGCCGTCTACCATGCTACTGCTTGGCACCGGTCTCGCAGCCCTCGCCGCCGCGCATCGTGCGCGGCGCACAGCCGCGGGTAAATAGCCGCCGCCAGCGGGAGCTGGGCAAAGGTGGCGCCGAGGGAAGGGCGGTTCAGGCAACGCACACGGCATGTTGCCTCACGTGCCTTCGACCGTCCTCCATCGGTGCCGGACATGCGCTCGGGTGAGGCGCATCCTGACGTTCGGGCGGCGACGGCCGCGCCTCGCCACCAGCCCTTTGCCCTGGAATGCCGTGAATCGACGTCGCGTCATCGTGCCCCCCTGGGCGCGGACAATCCGGTTTCAGGTGTCGCTGTCGCTCGGTTTGCTGTTCGCGGCGCTGGCCGGCAGCGCAGGCTACAGCATCTATTCGCTCAACCTGCGCCGGCACGACTACGAGATTCTGAACCTGTCCGGGCAGCTCCGTGTGACCAGCGCGGCCATGGTCAACGACGCCCGCGCGTACTTGCAGGTGACATCGGATTCGGCCGAGGTCCGCGGTGCCGAGAGTCGTGTGTACCACTAAGGGTTGCAGCGACACGTAGCGCTGTACGACAAGATCATCGAATCGTTTCTCGCACGTCGACTCGATCCCGAACTCACCGGCAAGCACGACCCGCTCACGTGCAACTGGGACGCCCACTCCCGCTCGCAACTGCAGCGCACGGCCGACGATTGGAATGCCTTCCGTTTCATGCTGAATCGCCGGCTTTCCTCCGCCAAGGGAGCGCCCGATGTCACGCGAGGAGCAGAGTACATCGCCCAGTTTGGTGACGACTTGGCGAAGTCGTCCGCGCAGCTGTCCCGCGCGTTTCAGGACATGATGGAGCAGAAGCTCGCCACCATCCGCCTGTTCAACCAGCTGGTACTGGGGATTGCCGCCGTAATCATGGTGGCACTCGTCGCGCTGCTCTACCGACACCTGGTAAGGCCGTTACGCGAAACGATGGAAGGATTTTCGCGCGTTGCTCGGGGAGACCTCGGGCATCAGGTTCCGGTACAGGGTGGCGGAGAGATTGGACAGATGACGACGGCCTTCAACCAACTATCAGTGCGACTCAACGCGCTGTTCCGGTTGACTGATCGAATCGCCCAGGGCAATACGCTCGACGACACCCTGCGCTTCGCGACCGAGGAGTTCCGGGGATTTCTCCCACTTGATTGGGTGGGACTCTTTTTCCTCGCACCCGATGGCGACCGCTTCGTCCTCGAGCGGCAGTATGGTGGCGCCGAGACGAGCTTGCGTGAAGGCATGTCGTTTCCTCGATTCGGGGTGACACTGCAGACCGGCGCACTCCGCACCATCAACGACCTCGGCGCCGGCCTTCTGGAGGATCCCGCCGATGCCTGTGTCGGGATGCTGCGGCACGCGGGCTTCGAGTCGGCGATGCTGCTGCCCACCCAGGGAAGTGGCGGCGTCGCACTGCTGGTGTTCGCGTCGCGTGCCCGTGGTGCCTACGCCTCCGAGCATACTGAACTGATCGAGAATGTGGCCGGGCAACTCACCCACGCCCTCGACAAGACCGTGTTCATGGAAGGGCTGGTTGTGTCAGCTGTCCAGGGACTCGCCAAGCTGGCCGAGAGTCGTGATCCGGAAACCGGTGACCATCTTGCCCGGATGGCGCTCTATGCAGCCCTCATCGCAGAGGAGCTTGGGCGCGTTGGTCCGTATCAGGAACAGATCACGGCGGCGTATGTCCGTTCAATCCACCAGTTCGCACCGATGCACGACATTGGCAAGGTAGGACTGGGCGACAGCATTCTGCGCAAACCGGGTGCACTGAGTGAGGCCGAGCGGCTGGATATGCAGCGCCACCCGGGCATTGGCGCCGAGGTGTTGCGGCGGTGCGAAGCGCAGGTGAATGGTTTGGGCTACAGCATCTTTCGCATGGCGATCGAGATCGCCGAGGGCCATCACGAGCGTTTCGATGGCGCCGGCTATCCGCGCGGGCTTGCCGGGGATTCCATCCCGCTCGCGGCTCGCATCGTGTCCGTGGCCGACGTCTTCGATGCGCTGACTTCCAAGCGACCATACAAGGAGGCCTGGCCGGTGGAGAAGGCCCTTGCGATGCTGGAAGCGGAGGCTGGATCGCAGTTCGATCCCGATGTCGTGGCGGCGTTTCGTCGGGCGCTGCCGCAGGTGCTCGAGGTCTACGAGCGCTTCAAGTATGTCGGCACGGAAGAAGCCGAGGACGCTGGCGATGAGTCCGTGCACGAACCGACCGTACTGGTGGGCGCCGGCGGGCGTTGAACGGCTTCGCCCGCTGCTCGATTCCGCGAACACAAACGGCCGGCTCCCGCGACGATGACAAGGGGAGCCGGCCGTTTCGATTTGCCTATGCGACTATCGCACCAGCTTCTTGTACTTGATCCGGTGCGGCTGGTCGGCATCGGGGCCCTTGCGACGCTTCAGGTCCTCGATGTACGCGCCGTAGTTGCCCTCGAACCACACCGTCTCCGAGTCGCCTTCGAACGCGAGAATGTGCGTGGCCACACGGTCCAGGAACCAGCGATCGTGGGAGATGATCACCGCGCACCCCGAGAAGTCGAGCACCGCTTCTTCCAGCGCGCGCAGCGTATCCACGTCGAGATCGTTCGTGGGTTCGTCGAGCAGCAGCAGGTTGCCGCCCTGCATCACCGTCTTGGCGAGATGCAACCGATTGCGCTCACCACCGCTCAGGTTGGCCACCAGCTTCTGCTGATCGGCGCCCTTGAAGTTGAAGCTCGCTGCGTACGCGCGTGAGTTGAGCTCACGCTTGCCCACGGGAATGGTTTCGCGTCCCCCCGAAATCTCTTCCCACAGCGTACGCTTGCCCTCAAGCGTGCGGTGCTGGTCCTGATAGCTGATCTGCACCGTGTCGCCGATATGCAGCTCGCCACCGTCGGGCTGCTCGAGCCCGTTGATCATGCGGAACAGCGTGGTCTTACCGGCACCGTTGGGGCCGATGATACCCACGATGCCGGCGCGCGGCAGATCGAAGTTGAGATTGTCGAACAGCAACTTGTCACCGTACGCCTTGCGCAACCCCTTGGCGCGCACCACATCGTTGCCCAGACGCGGCGCCGGCGGGATGATGATTTCGTTGCTCATCACGCGGTCGTTCTGCGCTTCGCTGGCGAGATCCTCATACGCCTGCAAGCGGGCCTTGTTCTTGGCCTGACGCGCGCGCGGTGACATGCGCACCCACTCGAGCTCCTTCTGCAGCGTCTTCTGGCGCGCACTGGCCTGCTTCTCCTCAAGGGCCATACGCGCCTGCTTCTGCTCGAGCCAGCCGGAGTAGTTCCCCTCGTAGGGCACGCCCTTGCCGCGATCGAGCTCGAGGATCCACTTGGCCACGTTGTCGAGGAAGTAGCGATCGTGCGTGATGGCCACCACCGTGCCGGGGAACTTCTCGAGGTAGTGCTCCAGCCACGCCACGCTTTCGGCGTCGAGGTGGTTGGTGGGTTCGTCGAGCAGCAGCATGTCCGGCTCTTCGAGCAGGATCTTGCACAGGGCCACGCGACGCTTTTCACCGCCGCTCAAGTTCGTCACCGGCCAGTCGCCCGGCGGCAACCGCAGCGCGTCCATGGCCACGTCGATCTTGTTGTCGAGGTTCCACAGGTCGTGCTGGTCGATGAACTCCTGCAGCTTCCCCTGCCGCTCCATCAGCTTGTCGAAGTCGGCATCCGGCTCGGCGAACTGAAGCGAGATCTCGTTGAACTCGTTCAGCGCGTTGCGATGCTTCTGCACCGCGAGCTCCACGTTGCCACGCACATCGAGGTTCGGATCGAGCTCCGGCTCCTGCGGCAAGTAGCCGATGCGCGTACCCTTGTGGGCCCACGCCTCACCCTGAAACTCCGTATCCACGCCCGCCATGATGCGCAGCAACGACGACTTACCGGCGCCGTTGGGACCGAGGACGCCGATCTTCGCGCCGGGATAGAACGACAACCAGATATCGTCGAGGATGATGCGCGAGGGCGGAACCACCTTGCGCAACGCCTTCATGACGTAGATGAACTGCGGTGCCATGGAACTCGTGACAAGAGAAGACAGCCCGCTGTCCCGATGACAGCGGTCACGGGCCGTAATCTAGGGACCGTTGGAAGCCATTATTCAGCCGGCTTTCCCAAACTCGGAACGGAATATAGGGGTTTCCCGGGTGCAGATCATTCGCGTTTGGCCGATACTGTGAAAAATCAGCCATGTCGTCCGTACTCCCTGCTCCCGCGTCCGCCTCACCCGTGGTGACCCTGCTCTCGCGCCTGGCGCTCGCCATCGCGCGGCGTCGGTCGTACGGCGACGTGCACCCCATGGTGGCGCAGGCCGATGAAGCGCTCGCCGAGTCGCTGCTGGAGTACATCGAAGCCCAGTCGTCGTTCGCCATTGCGGTGGCCAATCGCGACCTGCTCGTCAACGGCGACGTCATGCCGGCTACCAGCATCGTGGTGCGCGACATCGCCACGCGCATGCATCTGCTCGGCATCGGAGCCATTCGCTTTCAGCGCGGCATCACCACGCCGTCGCTCTCGACGCTGATTGGCCTGCTGGCGCGCCGCCCAAGCGAAATTGGTGCGTCGCTCGCAATCCCCGACATGCAGGGGATCATCGTCGGACGACTCGACTACGAGCAACTGGGCCTCGCCGACGAAGCCACGCTGCGCGCCGAGGGCGAATCGCTCTGGCGGGCGCTCGCGACCCGCGCGCAGGAACAGCTGCTGAACGGATCCGTCAGCGGTCTCGAGAGCGCGGCACCTGGTGGCGGGCACGTGTCCGCGTCCAGCAGCGGCAGCACCAGCAATACGCTGGCGTCGGTACTCGCCCGTGCGGCGCACACCCCCGCTGCCGCGGAAGCGGCGTTCGCGGCGCTGAGCGATCTCGCCGAGCGCGTCTCCATGACGCCGCGCACGGTGCGTGACACCGTGGGTGAGCAACTCGAAACGCTGTTTGCGTCGCTCGACGATGCACCACTCGTGGCGCTGCTGCGCGCCGCCCCGATGGCCGCCCGCCTGCGTTTCTCCGGCACCATGATCGACGTGCTGCCGAGCCGGTCGATGATGCGTTGGCTCAGCATATCGGCACAGGCGAATGGCCGTGAGCTGTCGCCGCACATGCTGCGCATCATCACCAAGATGACTGCCCATCAGGGTGCGCGATCGGCGGAAGCCGCCGACCAGTCGTTACGCGAAACCGTGCTTGAAATCGTGCAGGGGTGGGAGGTTACGGAGCCGAACCCGGAAGAGCATCACCAGCTGCTCGATACACTGGCCCAATGGACGGCGCACGAAAGCAATCGGGCCGATGCGTCGGAGACGGTACATCTCGACCCCATCAGCCACGAAGCCATTCGGCTCGTGCAGATGGCCTGCGAAATCGACCAATTGTCTGGTGACGCGGCGCAGGCGGTGCGGTATCTGGCCGACCACGGGTTCACCACACAGCTGCTGGAGTGGGCGGAGCAGGCGGCCAGTGAGGAGACACGACAGCAGCTGCGCGCGCTGTCCATCACCCCGCAGGCGGTGTCGAACGTGTTGCTCGCCGCACCCTTTGATGCGGCGGCCGCCAAGCAGCTGCTCGATGCAGTTCCCGACGCCGCTGCCGCGTTGCTCATCGAACCACTCGAGCTGTGTGAATCGCGCACGGGACGGCGGCTGATCTTCGACAGACTGCACACGGCTGGTGCGGTGATTGAGCCGGCGCTGCGCGAACGACTCACCCATCCGCTGCCGTGGTACCTCGCGCGCAACCTGCTCGGCCTGTTGCGCGATATCGCGGCATCCTCACGTACGGCTGAAGGCGTCGATACCGGCGCGTCGTTGCCGGTGGGGCCGCTGCTGCTGTTCCAGTCGCACGAGCACCCGCAGGTGCGCCGCGAAGCGGTTCGCGTGCTCGCCTTCGACAAAGCCACGCGCGTGGCCGCGTTGCGACGCGCCCTCGATGATGCGAGTGAGGAAGTGCGCCTGACCGCCATCGATGTGATTCTGGCGTTGCGTGATGTCGAGTTGCCGCGCGAGGTGATCGCCCGCCTGCTGGCGACGGCCGACCAGGATGCGCTCGACATGTCGGTGCGCGAGAAGGCGCTGCGCGCCGCCGCGACCAGCACGCACGCAGAGGTACGCGGCTGGCTGATCGCGCACTGCACGCGCCGCGGATTGCTCAAGGGGATCAAGCTGGCGCCGCTCACGCCACTGGTGCGCACGGGGCTGCAACTGCTGGCGTCGCGCTTCGCCGACCATGACGACGTCGCGCCCGTCGTGGCCCTCGCCCGGAAGGACGGGCTGCTCGGCGGTACGAGCCGGGAGGCCAAGCGATGAGCATGCCGCTCGGAGTTGGCGTGGGCGAGCTGCTGCATGCCCTGGGACAGGCGCTGGCAGCCATGTCGCTGTACGGCGCTTCGCACCCGTCGCGCGCAGCCGCGCGTGAACGCGCGCACGGCAAGTTGCTGGCGGTGCTGGAAGAGCATGCGCCGCTGCGGCTCACCTGCCTCGACGACGACGTCATTGCCGACCGCACGGTCATGCACGAGTTCCATGGGTGGGATTGGGGGCGTCGACTGTCGTCTGGCGGTATTCAGCGCGTGGAGTTCGAGCACGCCCACATCGACGCACCCATGTTCGCGGCGTGGCTCGAACTGGTGCACGCGGCGGTCAGCGCTGGCGGTACGCCGGTCACGCAGGCGTCGAGCATCGGGCCCATTCGCTACGGTCCCGTTGGCCTGGCCGCCGACAGCAGCGGCGCCGCCGGCGCGGGAGGCGTCCAAGTCGGCGACGTGGACAACGACGTGGCCAATCTGCCCGTGGAGTTCGAAACCCCGACGGCCATCGAACGTGACCCGGACCTGCTGCGCGATGAAGTGGACGCACTCGCCTGGGTGGAGAAGCGCGTGGCGGCCACCGACCGCATTCCGGTAGGCGAGGTCGAGGCGGTGGTGCGCGGCCTTTCCATGGCCATGCAGGCAGAGCACGGGTCGCTGCTGCCGCTCATCGCGCTCAAGAGCGCCGACGAGTACACCACGGTGCACGCCTGCAACGTGGCCATGCTGTCGATGGGACTGGCCGAACAGTTGGCGTTCAGTTCGCAGGATGTGCGGGCGATTGGCGTGGCCGCACTGCTGCACGACATCGGCAAGGTGCGGTTGCCGGAATCGCTACTCAACAAGCCTGGGGCGCTCACCGAAGCCGAGCGTGTCATCATGCGCACGCATACGGTGGAAGGGGCACGTCTTCTGGGTGAGCGAGGCTCGGGCTATGGCTTGGCGTCGATCGTGGCCTACGAGCACCATGTGTGGGCCAACGGTCAGGGCGGCTACCCAGACTTCACGTTTCCGCGCCCGCCGCACTACGTGACGCGACTGGTCCAGGTGTGCGACGTGTACGACGCCCTCAGCACGCAGCGCCCCTATCGGGCCGCCTGGCCCCGTGCGCGTACGCTGCACCATATGCGCCTGCAGGCAGGACGCGAACTCGATTACGACCTGCTGCTGGCGTTTTTCGACCTGCTCGACCGGGCCGAAAAGCGCCAGGTGCTGCTCTTCTAGCCTCGCGGCCCTGGCTGTAACAACAACGCCAGACTCGAGCAGGGAACGCTGACCGCCCTCACGTCGTATTGTGGGGGATGGCCTTTCTCCAGATTGCCGACGTGTCGGCTCAGCTTTCCGGCAGCCCTGCTGCCGCCCTGCCCCTGCTCTTCGGGGCGGGCGTCCTCACGAGCCTGACGCCGTGTGTGTACCCCATGATCCCGATAACGGCGGCGATCGTTGGGGGCCAGTCATCATCGGAGCAGTCCGGAGCCACTACAGCGTCAAAGTGGCGTCCGATTGGGCTTTCGCTGGTGTACGTGGTTGGATTGGCGAGCGTCTACGCCGGGCTGGGTCTGCTGGCCGGTCTCACCGGCACCATGTTCGGCACCGTCTCGGCCAACCCGTGGGCGTACTTCACGATGGCGAACCTGCTCATGATTGCCGGGCTCTCCATGCTCGACGTACTCCCGGTGCGCGTACCGTCGTCGCTCATGCAGCGCGCCGCCAACGCCGGTACCGGCGGGCGGGTAGCCGGCGCATTCGTCATGGGCGCCGCCTCAGGACTGGTCGCGGCCCCGTGTTCCGCCCCGGTCATGGCCGCCGTCCTCACGTGGGTCTCCACCACCGGATCGGCGTTGCTCGGCTTCACCTACCTCTTCACCTTCTCCCTCGGCATGTGCACGCTGCTCGTGCTGGTTGGGGTGTCGGCCGGCACACTGTCGCGATTACCTCGCGCTGGTGCGTGGATGCTGACGGTAAAAAAAGGCTTCGCCTTCGTGATGATTGCGATGGCAGAGTACTATCTGGTGAAGATGGGACAGGTCTACTTCTAACTCAGCACCCATGATCAATATCCTCTCGTCGCTCCGCCGCGCCGTCGCCATCGTCGCCGTGGCCGCCGCCCCCGCTGCCGCTCAAGACCTGGGCATCGCCGTGGGTGAGATGGCTCCGGGTGGCCCGCTCGAAACACTCGCCGGCCAAACAATCGACCTCGGCAGCTATCTCGGCAAAACACAGCCCACCGTCATCGAGTTCTGGGCCACCTGGTGCGGCAACTGCAAGCAGCTCGAGCCCGCCATGCGGGCCGCGCACGCGAAGTACGGGAAGTCCGTGCGCTTCGTCACGGTGGCCGTGTCCGTCAATCAGTCGGCGGAACGCGTGAAGGCGTGGCAGGCGGCCAACAAGATGCCCGGCGAGCTCTTCTATGACCGCAAGGGCACGGTAAGTGGCGCCTACGACGTACCAGCTACCAGCTACGTCGTGGTGGCCGACAAGGCCGGCAAGATCGTGTACACGGGCGTTGGCGGCACCCAAAACCTCGACGCCGCCATCAAAAAGGCTATGTAACACTCGGCAGGAATGTAACAGGCGGAAACACAGCCATTGAAAACGGCTGTAACGCGTTACATCCTTAGGAGATCGGAAACCCAGTCCGAACTCGCGAAACCGGTTGGTGACGGTCCGCGGGTTTCCCGCCTCCAGCCATCCGAGATCCGCGTGAGCAGTCGCCCTACGCCCACCATCCGCGACGTCGCCAAAGCCGCTGGCGTGTCCATCGCCACCGTGTCCCGCGTGCTCAACGACGCGGCGCGTGTCACCGAAGACACCCGCGACCGCGTGCGCACCGTGGTCGACAAGATGGGCTACGCCCCGCATGGGGGGACCCGCAGTGTCGCCGTACGGCGCACACGCACGTTGGGCGTTCTGCTTCCGGAGCTGTACGGCGAGTTCTTCTCCGAGTTCATTCGCGGTATCGATGAGACCGCCAAGAAGCATGGGTTCCTTACGCTCGTTACCAGCGCGCGCCGCGAGGCGCACGAGATCGCGGCGGCGGTGAGCAACATGCGCGGGCGCGTCGACGGCTTCCTCGCCGTCTCTCCGTCGGTGGCAGCCCGCGCGACGTTGGCGGAAGTAGCCGAGCGCTACCCTACGGTGTTGGTAGGGGCGGGGAGCGATGTGGGTGCGTTTGCGGCGCTGTCGGTGAACAACTTTCAGGGCGCCGCGGCCATGATGAAGCACCTGTTGTCGCTCGGCCATCGCCGCATCGTGTTCCTCAAAGGCCCGGCTGGGCAGGTGGATGCCGGCGAGCGCCTGCACGCGGTCCGCGAAGTGGCCAACTGGTACGACGACTGCGAGCTCATTGAGCTCGCCGGCGACTTCCGCATGGATACGGCCTACGACGCGGTAACGCAGCTGCTGCAGTCGGGCGTTCGCCCCGACGCCATCTTTGCCGCGAACGACACCATGGCCATTGGCGCGATCTCGGCGGTGCGCGACGCCGATCTGCGCGTACCCGATGACATCGCCGTAACGGGCTTCGACGACACGCCCATGACGCGTTACCTGTCGCCGCCCCTGACCACGGTGCGCATGCCCATTTACGCGTTGGGTGAGCGCGCGGCGCTGCGCCTCATCGAGACACTCCGCGGCGGCGGTACTGCGGTGCCCGCCAATCACGAAATCCTGCCCGCGCAACTCATCATCCGGTCCAGCTGCGGTGCTGCGCGCAAGATGATGGAAGCGGTGGGCTGAGTTTGGTGCGGCGTCGGGATCGTTAACGGCAGACGGCAGACGGCGGGAACCACAGACGGGGGACGGCAGGGGTTCGGTAGAACCGTTCGGGGGCGGCCGCTTTGCGGCGCCCCCGATTTCCTTATCCCGGCGGTCTGCCGACTGTGGTTCCTGCAGTCTGCCGCCTGCTGCTGAAGCAACTCGCCGACCCCACTGACAGCTGAGTTGTATCGACTCGGTCCCAAGTGCCCGCCTGTGTTGACTCGCCGCACACGCACGTGAACGTTCCGGCATGACCTCGTCTCGCTTTCGCCACGTCGCCGCCGGCCTGATGTCGGCGACGCTGCTTTCTCAGCTGGTCGCCTGTGTGCGGCCCGGTTCCACCACCGCCGCCCTCGCCCCCATCGCGCCCGCAGCGCGTCCGGAAATCATCGGCCATCGCGGCGCAGCCGGCCTTGCCCCCGAGAATACGCTCGCCGCCTTCGCGCGAGCCTGCGCCGTGGGCGTCGACGGTATCGAACTCGACGTGCACTTGAGCAGCGATGACCAGATCGTGGTGCATCACGATTACTCGCTGCACCCGGATCTTACGCGCGACAGTGCGGGAGCATACAGCATTCGCGATCCGCGTCCGTTGCTGTTGGCCATGCCGCTGACTCAAATCCGGCAGTTCGATGTCGGACGCCTTCGTCCGGGCAGCGACTATGCGAAGCGACACCCTGAACAGCAGCCGGTCGACGGCGCTCGCATTCCCACGCTGGACGAGGTGATCACCTTGTTCGTGCGGGAGTGTGCGCCGCCCACGCGACTCGTGGTGGAGATCAAGACCGATCCCACGCAACCAACGGTGAGCGCTGCTCCGGAACGTCTGGTACAGCGAACGGTCGACGCGTTGCGAGCGCGCGGCGTGGCCACACGCACGCAGATCATTGCGTTCGACTGGCGGGCAATTCGCGCCGTGCACCAGGTGGCCCCCGACTTTCCCACGAGTGTGCTCACAGGCGAAGGGCGCACCGAACGGGACTGGAACACCGTGCAGGTTGCGCGCAACGGCGCATCCCCATGGATGGCCGGTCTCGATGTCGACCGCTTTGGCGGTTCGGTGCCGCGAGCCATTCGCGAAATCGGCGGCCGTAATTGGTCGCCAAACGCCGCCAGTGTGACGCGTGAACGCGTCGAAGACGCGCATCGTCTCGGTGTACGAGTCTACCCGTGGACAGTGAACGACACCACCGAGATGAAACGCCTGCTCGATCTTGGCGTGGATGGTATCACCACCGACCGCCCCGACCTGCTGCGCACCGTCCTCTTGCGGCGCTGACCGGCTACTTGAAGCGGGGCGCGGCCTTGGCGTCGTAACTTTTGCCTTCGCGCGGCAGGACCGTGTCGACGAGCACCGCACTGAGTGCCGCGCGCGGCGCCCGGTCTACCAACGACATGGCGCAGCCGCGATCGCTGGACTCCAACACTCCGAACTCGGCCAGATCTCGCTCTACGGCGGCCGTATCGAGGCAGCGCGAGTACGCACCAAATGCGCGCTCGGCCCGTGGCTCCCACGACAGGG
>ERZ1645185.149-NODE-149-length-29464-cov-5.252100_pt1 | contig 29464 bp, 28 predicted proteins | sample MGYA00575351_ERZ1645185 | MGnify/ENA primary metagenome ERZ1645185 (study PRJEB40838, sample SAMN11284767) | freshwater sediment metagenome | isolation source: river sediment | host: Sediment | place: India: Jana village, Kanpur | collected 2015-12-17 ... | reverse complement strand
CTGCCCGCGCTGGCCCGTGACCATGCGCACGAAGGCTTGCTGCTGAGACGTCGCGAGCACGGCGGCCTCCTCGTCCGTATCGGCAGCGATGACGTTGTAGCCGAGCATCAGGTACGGCTTGTCGAGGCGGGCGGATGGCTTGAAGTGGTTGCGGTACACCTCGATCGCCTGGCTGAGTGCCTGCGGCGCGAAGTGCGAGGCGAAGGCGTAGGGCAGGCCGAGGTGCGCGGCGAGGCTCGCGCCGAACAGGCTGGAGCCGAGAATCCACACATCCACGTTCGCGCCGCCCCCCGGCACGGCAAGCACTGGGCCTTCGTCCCGGAAATAGGCCATCACCTCCTGCACGTCCTGCGGGAAGCGCTCCGAGGCGGCGTGGAGATCGCGGCGGATCGCCTGCGAGACCATCTGATCGGAGCCGGGCGCGCGGCCGAGGCCGAGGTCGATGCGGCCGGGGTAGAGCGCGTCGAGTGTCCCGAACTGCTCGGCGATCAGCAGCGGCGCATGGTTCGGCAGCATGATGCCGCCCGCGCCGACGCGAATCGTGGAGGTCGCGCCCGCGATATGGCCGATCAGCACCGAGGTCGCGGCGCTGGCGATGCCGGCCATGCCGTGATGCTCGGCGAGCCAGAGGCGGCGGTATCCGAGCCGTTCGCCCGTTTGCGCGAGCGCCACGGAATTGGCGAAGGACTGCCGGACGCTGCCGCCTTCGGTGACGGGCGAGAGGTCGAGGATCGAAAGCGGGATCATGCTGCCATCAGGGGCGAACCTGCCCGTTGCCGCGTACCACGGTCTTGTAGGTGGTGAGCCCTTCGAGCGCGACCGGGCCGCGCGCGTGCAGGCGGCCCGTGGCGATGCCGATCTCCGCGCCGAAGCCGAACTCGCCGCCGTCCGCGAATTGTGTCGAGGCGTTGTGGATGACGATGGCGCTGTCCACGCCCGCGAGGAAGCGGTTCGCGGTCTCGGCGTTTTCGGTGACGATGCTCTCGGTGTGCGCGCTGCCGTGGCGGGCGATGTGCTCTGCCGCGCCGCTCACCCCGTCCACCATCTTGGCGGAGATGATCGCGTCGAGATATTCGGTGCCCCAGTCGGCCTCGTCCGCGGGGACGACGCGCGGGTCGATGGCCTGCACGGCCTCGTCGCCGCGCACCTCGCAGCCGGCGTCGAGCAGCGCTTTCACGACCCGCGCGCCGGTCGCCTGCGCGCCCTCGTCGATCAGCAGTGTTTCGGCCGCGCCGCAGATGCCGGTGCGGCGCAGCTTGGCGTTGAGCGCGATGGCTTCGGCCTTGTCCGCGTCCGCGTCGCGGTCGATGTAGACGTGGCAGATGCCGTCGAGGTGCGCGAGCACGGGCACGCGCGCTTCGGATTGCACGCGCGCGACAAGCCCCTTGCCGCCGCGCGGGATGATGATGTCGATAAGGCCCGCCGCACCCAGCATCGCGCCGACGGCGGCGCGGTCGGGCGTGTCCACCAGTTGCACCGCATCGGCGGGAAGCCCTTCGCTGGAGATGCCGGCGATGAACGCGGCGTGCAGTGCCTTCGATGTGGCGAGCGCTTCCGATCCGCCGCGCAGGATGCAGGCATTGCCCGACATCAGGCACAGCGCGCCCGCGTCCACGGTGACGTTCGGGCGGCTTTCGTAGATGATGCCGATAACGCCGAGCGGCACGCGCACCTGCTCGAACTTGAGGCCATTGGGCTGCGTCCAACCCTTGATCGGCGCGCCCACGGGATCGGGAAGGCCCGCCACGGCTTCCACACCCGCCGCGATGCTTTCGAGGCGGGCATCGTCGAGCCGCAGCCGGTCGAGCATCGCGCCCGAGGTGCCGCGCGCCTCTGCAGCCTTCATGTCTTCGGCATTGGCGGCGAGGATCGTGGGAGCGGCGGCGCGGATCGCCTCTGCGGCCGCCTTCAGTGCGGCAGCCTTGCGCGCGGTCGGCGTCGCTGCGAGCGTGCGGGACGCGGCGCGGGCAGCGGTGGCCATCTCGGCGATACGGGCTTCGATCTCACTCATAACAATACCAGATGATCCCTGTGTACCATGGCGGAACGCGGCGCATAGCCGAGGATGTCCGCCTGCGCCTCGGTGCGCTTGCCCGCGATGGCGCGCGCATCGGCGATATCGTAACCCGCAAGGCCCCGCGCAAGCACGTGGCCGTTTTCGTCGGCGATTTCGATGGCGTCGCCGCGCGCGAACTTGCCGTCCACCTGCCGTACGCCTGCCGCAAGCAGGCTGCCACCACGCTGCAAGGCCTTCACCGCGCCCGCGTCGATGGTGAGGCGCCCGGCGGAGGTGAGGCGGCCCGCGAGCCACGCCTTGCGCGCCCGGCTCGCCGAGACGGCGGCAAACACTGTGCAGCGGCCGGTCTCTTCCAGGCGCGCGAGCGGGTTGAGGCCTGTGCCCTGCGCGATGCCGAGCGGGATGCCGCTCTTGCAGGCGATGCGCGCGGCGGCGACCTTGGCGCCCATGCCGCCCGATCCCATCGCGGCGCTTTCCCCCAGCGTCACGCGCTTCAGCACGGTATCGATGTCGTCGACGCGCGCGATGAGTTCCGCGTCCGGATCGCTGCGCGGATCGGCGGTGAACAGCCCGTCGATGTTGGAGAGGAGCAGCACGCCCTCCGCCGCCGCTGCCTGACCGACGCGCGCAGCGAGACGGTCGTTGTCGCCGAAGCGGATTTCCTCGGTCGCGACGCTGTCGTTTTCGTTGAGCACCGGCACGACGCCGAGGCCGAGCAGGCGTTCGAGCGTCGCGGCGGCGTTGAGAAAACGGCGGCGATCCTCAAGATCGCCGAGAGTCAGCAGCATCTGCGCGGCAGTGATGCCCTTGTCACCGAGCAGTTCGGCCCACGCCTGGCTGAGCAGGATCTGACCCGTGGCGGCAGCGGCCTGCGCGTCCTCAAGGCAGGCACGCCCGCCCTTCGGCAGTCCGAGCCGCCGCGCGCCGAGCGCGATGGCGCCCGAAGAGACGACGACGATCCGCTGGCCGCGCGCCCGGCGGTCCGCGATGTCGGCGGCGAGGCTTTGCAGCCATTCGCGCCGCAGCTTGCCGTCTTCGTCGACAAGCAGGGCTGAACCCACCTTGACGACCAGAGCTTTGCAGTTGCCGGGCGAAAAGGGACTCAGATCGGTGACCATGCTGCCTGTTTGTCCGCCTCTTTTCGCGTGCCCCGCGCGGGCTCCCCGATCTTACTCAGAAGCGCGTCGAGAACCTCCGTCAAGCCTTCACCGGTGGCAGCGGAAACCAGATAGACCTCGTGCCCGCAGGCCTTTTCAAGCGCCCGTTGCTTGGCGGCGCGCCCGCGCGCGTCGATGAGGTCGATTTTGCTGAGCGCAACCACCTGCGGCTTGTCTTCAAGCCCCGCGCCGTAGGCCTCCAGTTCGTCCACGATCGTGCGGTACGCCTTGGTGGGCGAGGGCGCACTCGCATCGACAAGGTGCAGCAGCACGCGGCAGCGCTCGACGTGCCCGAGGAAACGGTCGCCAATGCCGACACCATCCGCCGCGCCTGCGATCAGGCCGGGTATGTCGGCGAGCACGAACTCGCGGTCGCGGTGCAGAACGACGCCGAGCTGCGGCTTCAGCGTCGTGAACGGATAGGCACCGACCTTGGCGTTCGCGTTGGTGACGGCGTTGATGAAGGTGGACTTGCCCGCGTTCGGCAGGCCGAGCAGGCCCACGTCGGCGAGCAGCTTCAGCCGCAGCCACACCCACATCTCCTCGCCGGGGATGCCGGGCTGCGACTGGCGCGGCGCGCGGTTCGTCGAAGTCTTGTAGGAGGCGTTGCCGCGTCCGCCCATGCCGCCGTGCAGGAACGTAATGCGTTCGCCGACCGTGGTGAGGTCGGCGAGCAGCGTATGCTCCTCGTCATCGGCCAGAATCTGCGTGCCCACCGGCACGGGGATCACCAGGTCCTCGGCCGAAGCGCCCGTCTGGTTGCGGCCGGCGCCGCCCGCGCCGCGCGGCGCCTTGAAGTGCTGGCGGTAGCGGAAGTCGATCAGCGTGTTCAGGCCCTCGACGGCTTCGAAAATGATGTCGCCGCCCTTGCCGCCGTTGCCGCCGTCCGGTCCACCGTGTTCGATGAACTTCTCGCGGCGAAACGAGACGGCACCGGGGCCGCCGCCGCCGGAGCGCAGGTAGATCTTTGCCTGATCGAGAAACTTCATGCCGCTTCCCTATACATGCCGACGCGATCTAGCCAGCGTTCGCGTGACAGGCGGTATTCGACCGAATCGATCTCGCAGTCGCGCGCGCGGCAATAGTGGGGCACGATCTCGCCGGTGGGCATAAAGCCGAGCTTTCTCAGAACCTTGCCGGAGGCCGGATTGTCGATGAAGTGGCCCGCGCCGAGCATGTCGTTGCGGGCGCCGAGGAAGGCTGCCGCGATGATCGCCTCGGCGGCTTCGACCGCGATGCCCTTGCCCCAGTGGCGCCGCGCCACCCAATAGCCGATCTCCGGAACGGCAATCTTGTCGTTCCACCGCCCGAACCCCACGCTGCCGACAAGTTCGGGCGCGCCGTCCGTGCGCAGGAAGATGAGGCTGCTCGCCTCGTGTGGCGGCGTTTCGGCGTCCTTCGCGATCTTCATGCGCGCGTCTTCGATGCTGTAGGGCCACGGCGCGGTCGCGAGGTTGCGGACGATCGCCACGTCAGCGATCGTGGCGGCCAGCGCCGCTGCGTCTTCCGGCCACGCCGGCCTTAGAAACAGCCGTCTCGTTCGTGCAAACATCTCTCGCTCCATGCCCGATCGGGAAGGGGAGAGACGAAAAAAGGGAGATGGCGACCCATCTCCCTTTCCCTGTGCCTATGCACCAGATTCAGGGGCCGCCTACCCGGCGGCCGTATATCAAGCGGGCCGCCTCGCTATTCCGCTGCCATCGGCATCGGATCGACGCTGACGAATTTGCGTCCAAGCTTGCCGTCGTGGAACGCTACGCGGCCCTCGACGAGCGCGAACAGCGTATGGTCCTTGCCGATGCCGACATTACGGCCCGGGTAGAACTTGGTTCCGCGTTGACGAACGAGAATGTTGCCAGCGAGTACGTCCTGCCCGCCGAAGCGCTTCACGCCAAGACGCTTGCCTGCCGAATCGCGACCGTTACGCGACGAACCGCCAGCTTTCTTATGTGCCATGGTTCAAACTCCTCTTTACTCGGCGTCGGTCTTGGCAGCGGCCTTCTTGGCCGGGGCCTTCTTCGCGGGCTTTTCAGCCGGCTCGGCGGCCGCTTCCACGGCCGGCGCGGCTTCCGCTTTCGCGGCCTTCGGCGCCTTCGCGGCCTTGCCGATCGCGGTGATCTTCAGCACCGTCAGAAGCTGGCGGTGACCGTTGCGGCGGCGATAGCCGTGACGCCGCTTCTTCTTGAAGACAATGACCTTGTCGCCCTTGGGCTGCGCCACGATCTCGGCCGACACGACCTGACCGGCGACGTCCTTGAGTTCGCCGCCCTCGCCAATGGCAAGGATGTCGCCCAACTGGACGGTTTCGCCGACCTCGCCCTTCAGGCGGTCAACGGTGATCTTCTGCTCGGCGGCTACGCGATACTGCTTGCCGCCCGTGCGCACGACTGCGAACATGGCTTTTGGCTACCTTAGGCCCAGAAATTGAACAACAAGCACCCGCGCGTGGAAACACGCCGATGCCTGCGGAAAGCGCAGCTAGCTACTGGCCGTGGGCGCGAATGTCAACCGATTCAGCACAGCTTTCGCCATCAGTGGCAATGCCGTGATTTCAGCCGATAGCTGCCGTCCGGCATTCGCTCGAACATCTCGGAAACCGCAGGGTGCAGCACAGGCGCGCGGCTCTCGTCCGGCAGCAGGTTCTGCTGGCTGACATAGGCCACGTACGTCTGGTCGTCGTTCTCGGCGAGCAGATGGTAGAAGGGCTGATCCTTCGCCGGGCGGATGTCCTCGGGAATCGCTGCCCACCACTCCTCGGTGTTGGCGAACTCCGGATCGACATCGAAAATAATGCCGCGAAACGGGAAAAAGCGGTGCCGTACCACTTCGCCGATGCCGAAGCTGGCGGTGGTGACGGGCTCGCCGAAGGACGGCAGCAAACGCGGCGTGGGAGCAGCGGAGGGAGCGGTGATGGACTTCGCGGTACGCATGGAGAGAATATAAGGGCCTGCTGCCACTCTGCAAAGGCTGCCCGGTTCTCCGCGATACGAAAGAGCCGCTGTTGCTGCCGACTTGCTTAGGCCGCGGGCTGCAAATGAAAGCGTTCAGTGCCCATGTCCGCGTAGGCAATGCCTTCGGCGCGCAGCGCCTCCGGGCAGTCCTCGTCCCGAATGCGCGCCGCAAGCAGGTGGGCGAGCGCAGGGGCCGTCTGGATGCCGTAACCGCCCTGGCCGGCCAGCCAGTAAAAGCCCGGCAGATCAAGGTCCGGCCCGGCGATCGGCAACCGGTCCCGCGAGAACGTGCGGAGACCGGCCCAGCTGTGGCGGATACGCCGAACCTGAAGCGTCGTTGCCGCGCAGACCCTGTCGACCGCGACGGCGATGTCCCATTCGTCCGGCTGCGCGTCGCATGGCTCGCAGGCCGTTTCGTCCGCGGGCGAAAGCAGAAGCGCGCCCGCGTCCGGCTTGAAGTAGAAGTCTTCGTCGATATCCATCACGAACGGCCAGCGCGCGATCTCCATGTCCGCGGGCGGGTCCACGAGGACGGCGGTGCGCCGGAAAGGCTTTACGTAGCCTGTTCTCGATCCGGCCATGGCGGCGACATTGTCCGCCCATGCGCCGGCTGCGTTCACCACGACCGCGCTGGCGAAAACGCCCGTTGCCGTGCGCAGTATCCAGCGGCCTTCGTCGTGGTCGAGGCCTTCGAGACCCGACCGCGTCACCAGAGCGCCGCCGTTCCGCCGGAATGCACGGAGATAACCCTGGTGCAGGGCGTCGACATCGATCGCGAGCGCGCCGGGTTCATAAACCGCCGCCACATAAGGTTCGGCGAGGAGCGGGCAGAGGCGCCGCGTGGCGGAAGCATCCAGCCACGTGGTAAGGGGCGCGATATCCGGCCGCGCGAAGAAAGCCTCCAGGCGGCCGAGCTGGTCCGCGCGGGCGACGAACATGTTGCCGAGCGGTGAAGTCAGCGCGTGGTCGGCGAAGCCCTCGGGCGGCGCGGTGAGAAATTCCCGGCTGGCGCGCGACAGGGCGCGAACGGTTTCATTGCCGTAGATGGCCGTGAAGACCGCAGCGGATCGCCCCGTCGCGTGATAGCCCGGTTGATCTTCCTGCTCGAGGAGCAAAACCCTGTGGGTGGAGGACAGTGCGCTTGCGATTGAGGCGCCGGCCATGCCGGCGCCGATCACGGCAATGTCGAATACTGCCTCGGGAACCGTGGTCATGAAGTGGCCCGCAACTCCTGCGTCTTCTGCAGGTCGAGCGACCAGGCTCCGCCGCGTTCCTCGACGACGACACCGTAACGGGTGCGGGCGTCCTCGGCGGTGAGGAATTCGTTGCGCACATCTCTGAGCACAAGCTCGGGATCGCGTTCGCTGGCCTTGCCCCATGCTCCGCCGCCACCGGTGATGACACGGAACAGCGTGCCCTCGCCGAACGGGCCGATGGAACCGACACGCTTGTTATAGACAATGCGTTCGCCCTCCACCGGCATCACGGTGAGGCTGCCGTGATCGCCGTCCGTGCCGTCCTTGAAGCCCGCGGCCGTGGTGTCCGCAGTATTTTCGATGACGAAGGACGCGTAGACGCCGTCGGTGAGGCACCGGTAGTCCTTGCGGACGCCCATGCCACCCCGGAACTTGCCGACGCCGGCGACTTCGGGTGCGAACTCGAACAGCTCGACGCGGAACGGATGACGCGTCTCGGTGATCTCGATCGGCGTATTGGGCAGGTCGCCGTTGCCGGTCAGCTGGTTGGTCGCGCCGTCTCGGTCGATCAGCGCGCCGTTGCCGCCGTGCATCGGGTCCATCATCACGAACGGCTTGCCGTGGCGCGATTGGCTGCGCGAGAAGAACGCGCCGGTCAGCTGATAGCCGCCCGCTGGGCACTTGTCCGGCACGATGTTCAGGAAGCACCGGAACATCATGTCCATCAGGCATTCGATGACATAGCCGTAAGAATCGGTCGGCGCGGGCCACACCGGGTTGACGATCGATTCCGGCGGCAGCTCGAAATCCAGGCATTTGGTGTGGCCGGCGTTGCAGGGATCGAACGGCAGCAGGATGCCCTTCAGCGACGATGCGAGGATGCCTTTGGTGCAGGGCGCGGGAAGGTTGATCGGCCCACGCGCCGTGGGGCTTGAACCGTTCAGCGACAAGTGCACGCGGTCGCCCTGGATCGTGACCTTCAGGCAGACGAGGAATTCGCCGTCTTCCTGCACGCCGTCGCTGTCGAGACGGATCGAGGTGCCGTATTCGCCGTCCGGCAATGCCGCGATCGTCGCGCGCATCGATCGGTCGGTCTGGTCGATGACATAGTCCATCGCCTCGCGGATCGTCTCCGTGCCGTATTTGGCGCACAGCGACTGGATACGCTCGCAGCCCTGCCGGCACGAGGCGATCTGCGCCTCAAGGTCGCCCTTCACGATTTCCGGCACGCGAACGTTGCAGTCGATCAGATCCCAGAGTCCCTGGTTCTTGACGCCGCGTTCCACGATCTTCTGGTGCCGGAAGCAAAGGCCTTCCTGAAACGTGTCGGTCGTGTCCGGGCACCAGCCGCCGGGATTCTTGCCGCCGACGTCCGCCCAGTGCGCGGCGGTTCCGCAGAAGGCGACGAGTTCGCCTTCGAAGAACACCGGCATGTAGACGTTGGTGTCGGAAATGTGCGTTCCGGTTTCGAACGGATCGTTGACGATAAGGACGTCGCCTTCCGCGAAATTGCCCTTCCACCGCGCTATTCCGGCGCGCACGGCTTCCGGGAAGGCCTGGCTGAACACGATCACGCCCGGCGTTTCCGCCCACATGTCACCGGTCGCCGACATGATGGTGACGCTGAAGTCCTGGACTTCATAGAGCAGCGGATTGAAGGCCGTGCGGATCATGGTCTTCGCCATTTCCTCGGTGGCGGCGACGAGGCGGTTGCGGATGATCTCCGTCAGAACGACGTCTACTTTGCGCATGGTGTGTCTTCCCGCCTTTAGAGAGTGGGTTCGAGAACGAGATTGCCGAAGGTGTCGCAGGTGGATTGCCACCCGGGCGGAACGATCGTCGTCATGGTCCATTCGTTGATGATCGCAGGGCCGGTGACGATCTGCCCCGCCGAGAGCGTCTCTCGGTCGAACACGTCGGTCGGCACCGCTTTGCCGGTGCGCGGGAAATAGACATCCAGCTGCCGCATCGCCGCGCCCTGCGGCCTTTCGGGCATCGGGGCGATTTCCGGCGCGCGGACACGCCCGATCGCGCGGCAGCGGATGGAGACCAGCTCCAGCGGTGCGTCCGGCTCGCCGTGGCCATAGAGCCGGATATGCGATTCGACGAAGCGCTGGCGCGCGCCTTCCAGAATGGACGCGGCATCCTGCCATGCGTCCTCCAGGTCGATCGTGATCGTGTATTCCTGATTCTCGAACCGAAGGTCGAAGCGCTTCACGCGCTCGATATCGCCGGCGGCGAAGCCATACTGGCCGATGCCGTTCGCCGCCCGCGTCTCCAGCTCGTTCATCGTCGCCAGCGCTCCGGCGATGTGCGCGGCGTCGAACGGCATGACCTTGGTGCGGACCTCGTCCTCCATGTAATCGGTGGTGAGGATGCCCCACGCCGAGAAGTTCGCCGGCGCATTCGGCACGATCACCTTGGGCACCTCCAGCTCCTCCGCCACCGAGCAGGCGAACAGCCCGCCGCCGCCGCCGTAGGCGAGCAGCACGAACTCGCGGGGATCGAGGCCGCGCTCGACCGTCTTGCTGCGAATGGCATTCGCCATGTTCGTTTCGGCGATTGAAACGATGCCCTGCGCGGCCGACTGAAGGTCGAGCCCCAGCGGCGCGGCGATCTTCTTTTCGATGGCCGCCCGCGCGCCTTCGGTATCGAGCTGCATCCGGCCGCCGAGGAAATAGGCGGGATCGAGGCGGCCGAGCGTCAGGTGCGCGTCGGTGACGGTCGGCTCGGTGCCGCCGCGTCCGAAACAGACGGGCCCCGGCGAGGCGCCGGCGCTTTGCGGCCCGACCTGCAGGCCGCCGCGGTGGTCGAGCCATGCGATGGAGCCGCCGCCCGCGCCGATCGAGATGACGTCGATCAGCGAACCGAGGATCGGCCGCTGCGCGATCTCGGCCTGGCTGCGTTCGAGGACGCGCCCCTCCTCGATGATCGCGACATCATAGGTGGTGCCGCCGACGTCGGTGCAGATGACGTTCGCGTAGCCGAGGCGGTCGCACAGGAACTTGGCGCCGATCACGCCGCCCGCGGGGCCGGACATCAGCGTACGGATCGGCTTCCGTCCGGCCGTCTTCGCATCCACGACCCCGCCGCTCGATTGCATGATGGCAAGCGAGCGCGTGTAATTCGCGTCCTTCAGCTCCGTTTCGAGATTGGTGAGATAGGTCTGCACCGTGGGCTGAATGAAGGCGTTGAGCACCGTCGTCGACGTCCGCTCATATTCGCGCCATTCGGATGCGATCTCGTGCGACACGGAGATCGGCAGATGCGGGTGGCGCGCGAGGATGCGCTGACGCGCGGCAATTTCATGCGCGGGCTGGGCATAGGCGTGCAGGAAGCAGATCGCGATGGCCTCCGCGCCGCGCGCCAGCAGCAGGTCGACCTGCGTGTCGACCGCTTCAAGATCGATCGGCGTCAGCACCTCGCCGTCGAAGGTCATGCGCTCTGGAATTTCAAGCCGAAGGAAGCGTTCGACGAGCGGCGGCGCAGACTGGTGCAGGAAGTTGTAAACGGGCTTCCGGCCGCCGCGACCCATCTCCAGAACGTCGCGGAAGCCTTTGGTGGTCAGCAGGCCGACTTTCGCGCCCTTTTCCTGAACCAGCGCATTCACGCCGACGGTCATGCCGTGGAAGATTTGCTGGATGCTGTCGATCTCGACGTCGAGGCTTTCGATGCCCTTGAGGAACTGCTCGTGCAGCCTGTCCGGAATCGAGGGAATCTTTTCCACGCGGGCAGCGCCGGTATCCTCGTCCATCAAGACGAAGTCCATGAATGTGCCGCCTACGTCCACGGCGACCCTGTAGCGATCCTGTGTCATGCGCTCCCGCTCTCGATAATGTGTTCGCAAGGCCCGGCCGGACTTGCGAACGATGAACTCAGTCCATCGAGGGAAGCGGGGTGCGGGCCTCATTGCAAGGTTGCTCATGGGGGATAACCCAAAGCCGTTCCGGCGTGGGGTTCGACTATGGGGGATCACCCAACATTTGGCTTGGACCGGCGGCCGATCGCCCCGACTATTGTTCGCGGATACTCGTTCGCAAGTATCGGTTGCACATAAAAGGGGGAATATGATGGATACCGTTCGAACGCGGATTCTGGCTGCCGTTTCGGTGGCCGGCCTGCTTGTCGCCGCCGCACCGGCCGTCGCTGCCGAGCCCGAGCAGAGCGAAATTGTCATCACGGCGCGCAAGCGCGCGGAAAGCCAGATCGAGGTTCCCGACGCCGTCACCGTGTTCACGGCGCAGACCATCGAGAACGCCGGCATCAACGACGTCACGGACTTCGCCAATCTCACGCCCAACATGTTCTTCACGCCGACCTTCAGGCCGGCGGAAATGCAGATGACGATCCGCGGTATCCCGACGGCGCAGGGGGGAGAGGCCCCGGTCGCGGTCGTGATCGACGGCGTGCAGGTCTCGCATCCCACCTTCGTCAACCAGGAACTGCTGGATATCGAGCAGATCGAGGTGCTGCGCGGCCCGCAGGGCTCGCTCTACGGCCGCAACGCCATCGGCGGCGCGCTCAACATCACGACGCGGCGCCCGACCAACGAACTCGAAGGCATGGTCCGCGCTTCCTACGCCAGCGGTAACGATATCCGCGTCGGCGGTGCCATCTCGGGTCCGCTCGTCAAGGACAAGCTGCTGTTCCGCCTCGCCGCTTCGATGCGCGACTACGAAGGGCAGTTGCGCGATCAGACCGCGCGCGATGGTGACCGCAAGGCGGATTACGACGAGAACTACCTGGTGAAGGCCGGCCTCATCTTCACGCCGACTGACCGGCTGGAGATCAACCTCAGGGGCAATTATTTGCATCAGCGCGCCGGTGCCCCATCGCTCGAGATCGTCGGAAACGCCAATTTCGACGATTACGATACGTCGCTGATCAATCGCAATGTCCTGACGTTCGACAAGCGCGAGATCTACGACCTCTCGCTGAAGGCCGATTATGATTTCGGCGCCGCGATGCTCACATGGATCACCGGCTACAGCCGCAGCGACGCGCGTCTGTTTGGCGATGCGGATTTCTCGCCGACACCGTTCCTGCTCCAGGATCTCGATCTGACCGTGAAGGCGTTCACGCAGGAGCTGCGGCTGTCCTCGCAGGGTGATGGCTGGCTGCGGTGGCTCGTCGGCCTCTATTACCAGAAGCGCGACACCGACAACTTCCTGCTCATTCCCTTCGACGATGGCACGGGCCAATCGAACGGCACCTTCGCCATCCAGAGCTTCGATGCGGGCACGAGCAAGTCGATTGCGGCGTTCGGTTCGGTGAGCGCCGACGTCTCCGATGACCTCGAACTGACGCTTGGTATGCGCTACGACCGCGACAAGCGCCGGTCCGTGGATACGGCGATCGGCGCAGCCTCGGAGGCGGGCGATACGTTCGAGGCCGTTCAGCCCAAGCTGCAGCTGAAATACAAGATCGCCGACGATCTCAACGTCTTCGCGAGCTACGGACGCGGCTTCCGGTCCGGTGGCTTTAACGCGTTCTTTGCCGCTGGCGCAGATCGGCAGTTCAGCAAGGAAACGTCGGACAGCTTCGAAATCGGCATGAAGGGCGATTTCCTGGACCGCCGCCTGACATTGTCGGCATCGGCATTCCACATCAAGTTCGACAATCAGCAGTTCTTCTTCATCACGGTCAGTCCGCCGTCGCAGAACGTCGTGAACATCGGCAAGGTGGATATTTCCGGCCTTGAAGTTGAGCTGGCCGCCCGCCCGACGTCGCAGCTCACCATCAACGCGGGCTTCGGCCTTTCGGATGCGACGATCAAGCGGTTCAGCGATGCCGCGCCCGCGCTTTACAAGGACAACCGCGCTCCGCAGAGCCCCGCGTACACGGCAAGCCTCAGCATGGATTATGTGATCCCGCTGGCGGACGAATTCGACGTTCGCTTCAACGGCAGCTTCGTGCGGCGCGGCTCGATCATGTGGGATGCCGCCAACACGCTGCGGACGCCCGCGAAGAACCTCATCAACGCCCGTTTGTTCGTCGAACGAGGCGGGTTTTCGATCGGTGCTTACGTCGATAACCTTACGAACGCACGCTATCCGACGCAGGCGCTCGCCAATTCCTTCGGAGACGGCTTGCATTCGCGCATTCCGAGCCCGAAGCGGCAGTTCGGTGTTCAGGGTTCCTACAAGTTCTGATTTTCAGGTCTGATCATGGTGCCTTCGCCGCAAGCGTGGCGGAGGCACCATTCGTTTCCACCGTATGCGGAGGGTTCCTTGACCATGCATGAGGGCCGGGACGTCCGCATTTTCGGCGCGGACGATGTGTGGGCACATCTTTCGTACGAAGCCTGTATCGCTGCGATGCGCGATGCCATGGTGGCGTTCTCAGAAGGACGTGCGCCGAGTGTCCCGCGGGCGTTTCTGGATCTTGCGGGCGGCAACATGTTTGGCGCCATGGCGGGCAGCCTTGGCGAAGGCGACATGTTCGGCGCCAAGCTGATCAGCCTGTTTCCCGGCAACGTCAGGCATGGCAAGCCTTCGCACCTTGGCCTCGTCGCGGTGTTCGATCCTGCGGATGGCAGCCTCTGCAGCGTCATCGACGCTGCGGCGCTCACCGCGATCAGGACGGCTTCGGCGAGCGCCGCCGCAACCGATGCTCTCGCCCGGCCCGATGCCCGAACGCTTGCAGTGCTGGGATACGGCGAGCAGGCCGAGACGCATATCTGCGCGATCCTCACCGTGCGTTCGATCGAACGCGTCCGCGTGTGGGGGCGTGATCCGGAACGCTGCGCGCGCTTTGCTGATCGTATCGCGGCGGCGTGCGCAGTTCCGTGCACTGCTGCGACAGACGTCGCACATGCCGTTTCCGACGCCGACATCGTGTGCACGACGACAGCGGCGGTCGAACCCATCCTCTACGGTCGCTGGATCGCCCCCGGAACCCACATCAATGTCGTCGGCTTTGCTGGAAGCGATGCGGCGGAGATTGATGCCGATCTTGTGCTCCGCGCGCGCTATATCGCCGATAGCCGCGCGTCCGTTTTCGCCGAAGCCGGCGAATTCCGTTCGCTGCTCCAAAACGGCGTGGTGACGGACGCCCACATTGTTGCCGAGATCGGCGACGTCTATTCGGGGCGCACGGCAGGCAGAAAATGTGATGACGATATCACGCTGTACCGCTCGCTCGGCCACATCGTTCAGGATCTCGCGGCGGCACGCACTCTCGTTGATCTGTCGAGCGGGGCGGCGCTTCGAAGCGTCCGTCTCTGAAGGCTGATGCGAAGGCGCCTATACCCGCCATTCAAGATGCAGCGCCGTGGGCTGCCGGAATTCGAAGCCGCGAATTTCCGCGGGGTGATCGGCCGAAAGGCGCATATCCGGGCAGCATTCGAGGATATGCCGGATGGCGGTGATGGCTTCGAGGCGCGCGAGATTCGATCCCAGGCAGAAATGCGGGCCGAGCGCGAAGCCCAGATGCTTCCGCACGTTCGTCCGGTCCAGTCGGAAGGCGGCGGGCTCATCGAAAACGCGCGGGTCGTGATTTGCCGCGCCGAGCATACAGTTGACGATGTCGCCTGCGCGAAAATTGGTTTCGCCGAGCGTGAAATCCCGAACGACGTGGCGCGTGGCGGATTGCACCGGCGAAAGCCAGCGCAGCGTTTCCTCGATGGCCTGCGGGATGAGGGCCGGGTCTCGGCGCACGCTGGCGAGCGCATCGGGATGCGTGCACAGGGCATAGAGGCAATTGAGGACAACGGCCTCCACTGTCGAGATACCGCCGAAGAAGATGATGGACGCGTTCCTGCAAATCTCGGCGTCATCCAGCCGGTCGTCGCTCGGGTCGTTGACGACCTGGCTGAGCAGGCTGTCGTCGGGCGCTGCCCGTACCCGCGCGATGTGGTGCCGGATGAGCGCATGGAACGCGCCGACGTAACCCTGCGCCCGCGCCCGAACGTCCTCGCGCCACGCGAAATTCGAAAGTGCCCGTTCGAAGCCATCATACCAGAGGCGCAGTTTTGCTTCCTCCTCAAGTGGGATGTCGAACAGCGAAAGGATCGAGAGCACGGGCAGCCGGCTGGCGTAGGCGGCACGAAACTCGGCTTTGCCGTCGTTCACGAAGCCGTCGATGAGCCTACGCGAACACGCATCCGTCCTCTCCTCCATCGAAGCACGGATGCGAGCCGGGCTGAACGCCCCGCGGAACCGGGATTTGAATCGTTCATGCTGCTCCCCTTCGGCAGTCAGCATGTGTTCGCCGAACGTGTCGAAAATCAGCGAATCCGGCGTTCCGGTCACGAAATCGTCGGTGTTGCGAAGGATGGTCTCCACGTCCCGGTAACCGGCGACGAGCCACATGCCGAGATCCGCCACCCAGCCCACGGACGACCCCGACTGCAGCGTCCGGAAGGTTGGATATGGGTCGCGATCCAACGCTTCCGCCGTGATCTCAAGGCAGGGTGTTCGATCGTGCATCATGGCGGCGTGGGGTCCTTATCCCGTTGTTTCCGTGAGATTAGGAGGCATGGATTGAAGAGTCTCGCCAGATATGCCATGATTTTTCTAAATTTCGGATGGTTTGGATCAAATAAGTCTCATAAATGACGAAAATGACCATAACGCTCGATGCAGGTGACCGGAAAATTCTGCGGGAGCTGCAGCGGAATGCGCGGCTCAGCAACATCGACCTTGCTGCGCGCGTCGGCATGTCTCCGTCCACGTGCCTGCGCCGTACACGCGCACTCGAAGAGGCGGGGATCATCAGCGCCTATGTTGCAGTCGTCGATCCGGCGGCACTCGGGCCGAGTATTTCGCTCTACATCATGATCGATCTCGATCAGCGCATCGAAACCGACGCCAGGATGTTCTTCGACAGGATCGCCCGCGACGACCGCATTGTCGAATGCGTTGCGCTGACGGGAAACCACGACATACTGATCAGGGCGGTGGTCCGCGACATGGCAGACATGGCGCAGCTGACAATGGATACGTTGCTGAAGCTGCCGAGCGTGCGGAGCATCACGTCGAGCATCGTGATGCGGCCGATCAAACGGTCCGCTTCGCGATCGGATCTTTTCTGAGGAGCGCAGCTGCATGAAATTCCTGCCGCTCGGAACTGCTTCGGATGCGGTTGAAAGAGAGCGGCTGATCGAGCTCGCGCTGCGGGGTGCACCGGCGGCCGCAGGCTCCACGATCATCACGGCACCAGCAGGATACGGTAAGACGACGCTGCTCGTGCAGATCAGGGACGCGCTGGAGCTTCTGGGCTTCCGCTCGGCATGGCTCAACTGTACGGTCGATCACGTCCAGCCTGCGGCGTTCCTCGTCGATCTGGCGGCGAGTTTCCAGCGGGCAGGCATGTTTCCGTCCATGCCGGAATTCGGCCTCAGCGATATCGCGTCGTCGCTTTCCGAATGTGGCCCCGTCTCGATATTCATCGATGAGTATGAGTGCGCGAGTTCGGACGAGACGGACAGCTTCCTCGAATTTTTCATCCGCATTTTGCCCTCGAACTGCAAGCTGTTCGTGGCGACCCGCGAGCTTCCGAAGATCAGCCTCTCCAAGCTGCTGGTCGACGCGCGAACGCGACTGGTGAAGGCCAATGAGCTGCAGTTCAACCCGGCGGAAACGAAGCGCCTCATGGCCGACATGGGGGATGCGGATCACTATGGCGATCTGCTGGAACAGTGCGATGGCTGGCCGGTCATCCTGCAACTGCTGCGTCTTGAAGGCCAAGCGCTGCAGAAGACGGGATTTCCGTCCACGAGGGGCCAGCACCGGGTCAGCATCTTCAACTACATCGCAGAGCAGGTGCTGGCGCGGCAGGAGCAGGAGTTGCAGGAGTTTCTGCTGCAGATCTCGATCCTATCGGATGTCGATGTAGCCTCCTCCCGCGCCGTCACACAAAGCGACGCCTCGGAAAGGCTGCTGCGCGCGGCGCTCAACCTCAGCCCTATCGTCACCACGATTGCCGAAGAACCGCTAACCCTGCGACTACATCCTCTACTTCGCGATTTTCTGCGTCAGGAACTTGCCGTGAGGATGCCGTCAGCGCCCAATGCGCTGCACGGAAGGGCCGCGAAGCACTTTGCCGCGTTGAACGACCTGCACAAGGCCGTTCACCACGCGAGTCTGTCGGGCCAGAATGATCTGACTGTAGACATTCTCGAGGAAGCAGGCGGCGCACTTCTCGTGATCAGCGAAGGCATCGCTGCTGCCGGAGCGTTTCTGGCCACGCTTCCGGCGAGCGTCGTGACGGCCCGACCCAAGCTGCGACAGCTGCGGGTGATACAGCAAGCGATGGAGGGCATATCCTCGGACTGGTTGGGCGATTTCGAGCGGCTGGACTATCTCTGCAGTAACACGCACGCGAATTCCGGCGACGAGACGTATCAGTTCACCACGGATCTCATAAGGGCAATCCGCAATTGCTCCGAAACACGTTACGCCATGCTGAGCGCGCCCTGGGCAGAGATCGCGAAGCTACGGGAAAAATCCCTCGCGCTGCGATATGAAGAGCCGCGTTACCTTGGTATCTGCCTGCCGGCAGAGCAGATTCCGCTATGTGACTATGGATCGGTCAGTCTCGCCGAACGGCGGACGCAGGAGTTGCAGGCGCTGTTCGAAACCGAACGTTATGCGCCCAACACTGTGTGGATCACCAATCACCTATCTTTCCTCGCCATCACCAAAGGCCATTCGCGCGATGCCGAGCACTACTCCCGCGTCGTTCTCGAACGCCTCGCCGACACCGGAGAGATGCGCAACACCTTCATGCGGCGGCATTGCACCGCCATTCTCGGCCAGAGCTTTTTCGAGCAGAACATGCTCGATGTGGCGCTGGCGCATTTCGATGCCGTGCCGAGGCAGATAGCCTATTCGCTGCTGAGTACGCAGGTGTACGCCGTCTGCACGAGGGCGCGGTGCCTGTTCCTTGGCGGCGAGATCGAGCAGGCGCTGTCGGATCTCGACGATGATTATCAGTACGCGCTCGAAGAAGCCTTGCCGCATATGTCGGTCATCGCGCCGGCGGTTGGTGCCGAGCTGAGGCTGACGGCGGGGGATAGGAGCGGATGCGAACAACTGATTCGATCTGCGAAGCTTGATGCGGTGCTTGATCAGCACCGGACATGGTTTGTCCGTCCCTGGCTTGAGACGGAAGCGCTGGTACGGCTGTTTTCCCGCTATTGGCTGCATGCGGGTGACGCCGAGCGCGCCTATAATCTCGCGCACGAATTTGCCATTCGTGCCGCGCAAAGCGGACGTCTTCTGATGGGCGCCGGCGGACTTCTGGATGCAGCGGCTGCGGCGTTGGCCGGCGGACATCGCGGCAAGGCCGATGCTGCTATACGTCAAGCCATGAAGCAGGTGGAGGGCACCGGCGCAGTGCGTCTTTTCCTCGATGCAGATCAAGACGTTCAGGCTGTTCTTCAAGAGATATCGCGGGATGAACGGTCGGGGGCGGGGGACGCAATCCTGCACCACTTTTCCGCGCACATTGCCCACGACGCGGATCGCGGCGTCGCTAGGCTCCTAAGCCCGCGCGAGCAGGAGGTAATGGCCGAACTGTGCCTCGGGCATCCCACAAAGGTCGCCGCCCGGCATCTCAACCTTTCGTATGAGACGGTCCGGCATCATCTGAAGCGAATCTACCACAAGCTGCATGTCCACACCCGGCAACAGGCCGTGGAGGCCTGGAAGAAACATGCCGATTTACCCTGAGCGGCGGGCTATGCCTCTTGTGCGCCGGAGGGTGTGATGGTGGAGGGGGCTGGATTCGAACCAGCGTACGCTATGCGGGCAGATTTACAGTCTGCTGCCTTTAACCACTCGGCCACCCCTCCACAGGGCGGGCGGCCCGGCAGTGGAGCCGGGCGCGGCAAGGCGGGCTAGATGGCGAATGGCCGCGGCGATGTCAACGCGTGATGTGCAGCTTCACGCAACGAGCCCCGACGCCCAGCGCGCGAAGGCGAGCCAGCCCTCGGTTTCCCAGACGAGAACGCGCAGAACCTGCGAGCCGACGAGCAGCAGCCCGCCCCAGACGGTCGCGCGGTGGACACGGCCCATGGTCATCAGGTCGAACAGCACGAGCGCGAACAGAAAGAGGTCCGGCAGCACGAAGATCGCCACCGGGCCCACGAAGGGCGGGGGCAGAGGCATTCGCCCGATCGCCGGGCTCATCATGCCGATCATCGCGATGAACATCAGCCGCTTGTGCATCTGGGGCGTGCGGCGGTTGGCGAGTGCTCCGCCGATCAGCAACGCGAACACCGGAACGTCGAGCAGCGGCACGGCAAGGAAGGTGAGCCGCGGGATCATAGGGGGGCCGGATGCCCTGTGGACGCCATGGAGCGCGGAAACCGTCGCGATTACGATCATCACCGGCAAAATCAGGAAGCCAATTGTGCCGAGCAGGCGATGTAGATCGGTGCGCCGCCATGCCACAAGCTGCGTCTGCAGCACGAACAGCAGCATCCAAGCGGAAAAGAGGAAGGCATGGACGTGAACAAGCGTCGTTGCAGGCTTCAGCCCCGGCGGCGGCTTCAAGATCCCCGAAAGATAGTAGCTTGGCGCAAAGCCGATGAAGACGAGCGCGAGCATCAGCAGCGCCGTCGATGTGAAGAACCAGCGGTCGGCAGAGGCTGCCGGGCGCCGTTGTGCCAGTGTTGCCATGGAAGCCCCCCTTCCGGTTGACGCACCGTTCATACCCTAGTCCGCCGAAACCGAACAGAGGGTTGGAGTGGGGAGACGCGCGGGCTAAGGAGCCGCCAGGACGCGCGCAGCGTCGCGGCGAAACGGGAAGACGGCGATGGGTAGACGGGGTAAATCCGGCAAGGCGAAGGGCGGCGGCGCGTTCAAGTACCCGCGCCTCTATGGAAAGCACGCGGTCGAGGCGGCGCTCGGCAACCCGGACCGCATCCCGCGCAAGCTGTGGGTGACAAGCGACATCGCGCAGAAGTTCCACCTGCCTGAGGGCCTTCCGGTGGAGATCGGGCAGGCGGCGGACCTGGCGCGGCTTGTGCCGGCCGATGCGCCGCATCAGGGGCTGGTGCTGGAGGTGGAGCCGCTCGACGATCTTCATATAGAAGATGTAGTCGGGCTTGATGGGCCGATTCTTGTGCTCGATCAGGTGACGGACCCGCACAATGTAGGCGCCATACTGCGCTCTGCGGCGGCGTTCGGGGCGGCGGCGGTGGTGACGCAGGACCGCCATGCGCCGCCTGAATCGGGTGCTTTGGCGAAGGCGGCGTCCGGTGCGCTGGAAGTGGTCCCCTGGGTGCGGGTGACGAACCTGTCACGGGCGCTCGAGGAGCTGGCGAAGGCAGGCTACTGGCGGATCGGGCTCACCGGCGATGCGGACAAGGTGCTCGCGGATACGCTCGCCGACATGCCGATCGTGCTCGTGCTCGGCGCCGAAGGCCCGGGAATGCGCCAAAATGTCGGCGCGCACTGCGATGTGCTCGCGAAACTGCCGATTTCGAAGCGCGTCGAGAGCCTCAACGTCTCGAACGCGGCGGCGGTGGCGCTTTATGCGGTGACGTCGCGCTGATCAGCGCACGCGCTTGATGAAGACGGTGCCGTCCTCGCGGCGCTCGGTGACGAAGTTCGGCACCGCTTCGACCAGCTCCGAGAGCCGCTTGAAGCCGTAGTTGCGCACGTCGAAGGAGGATCGATTGCCGGCGATCTTGCCGACCTCGGCGAGGCGCGCATAGCCCTGCTCGTCGCGCTTCACGGCGTTGTAGGCATCAATCAACAGGTCGATGAGCTGGTCGTCGACCTCGCCCTTGGGCGCCTTGTCGGCAACCGGCATCAGCGCATCGACATCAATGAAGCGCGTGCAGGCCTGCCGGAAGGATTCGGGCGTGCTGGCGCGGCCGAAGCCGTAGACGGGCAGCCCGTTCTGCCGGATGCGCATCGCGAGCGGCATGAAGTCGCTGTCTGACGACATCAGGCCGAAGCCGTCGACCCGGCCCGAATAGAGCAGGTCCATCGCATCGATCGCCATCGCCATGTCGGTTGCGTTCTTGCGCTTGGCGATGTCGAACTGCTGCATCGGCATGATCGCATAGGCGTGGAACACGGGCTCCCACGTGCCGAGTTCGGGCTTCGACCAGTTGCCGTAAGCGCGGCGGATGTTCACGGTACCCAGCTCGGCAAGCACGGTCAGCACTGCGTCCAGATACTTCTGCCCGCCCTGATCGGCATCGATGAGGAGCGCGATGTTGGGGCTGCGCTCGTTGCCGTTTGCCGCCATGCTCAGTCCTTCGCGAACAGGTTTTGGGGCGTGCGCATCGCCTTGAATTCGAGCGCATTGCCGCTGGGATCAAAGAAGAACATCGTCGCCTGCTCGCCGACCTCGCCCGCGAAGCGGATGTGAGGCGCGATCTCGAAGCGCACCTCCGCGGCGCGAAGCCGATCGGCAAGCGCGTGAAAGGCAGCCCAGTCGAGCACGATGCCGAAATGCGGCACGGGCACCTGGTCGCCATCCACGGGATTGCGGTGGATGCTGCCCGCCGGAGCGAGATGCGCAACGATCTGGTGGCCGAAGAAGTCGAAATCCACCCAGCTGTCGGACGAGCGCCCCTCGGGACAGCCCATCAGATCGCCGTAGAAGCGGCGGGCGGCGGCAAGATCATCGACGGGAAAGGCCAGATGGAACGGCTGAAGGGTCATGGGCGCGACAGTGGCAAGCCCCTGCCGGGCACGCAAGGCCTAGAAGGCCCTAGAAGGAGCGCTCCAGCCGCCCGAGCAGCGCGCGTGCCGGGGAGAGCGGCACTTCGGTGGCGAACTGGTCGTCGAGGCGCTTCACGCGCTCGTAGAGGTCGCGACTCGCCTCGATGATCTCGCGGGCGCGCGGGGGAAGCTGGCCGAGGCGCGTGGAGTCGAGCTCGGTATCGCCGGCACGGCCGAGGCGACGTTCCGGCGCTTCGCCCTCTGCCTCGGTCATTTCGCCAGCCGCCACGGCCTTGCGGACGAGCAGCCACGAAACGACGTGCATCAGCCGTGTCGTCACGCGCAGCGATTCGCACGAGTAAGCGACGCGCAGCACAGGGTCGAGCGCGGCGCGCTCCAACTGGCCTTCGGAATCGAAGTAGCCGCGTGCCTCGTCGGCAAGCAGCATCGCCTCCGTATAAAGGGCGGCCACCAGCTTCGCTGTGATCGGCGTGTGTTCGTTCATCATCGTTGCCGCGAGTGAATCGCGCCTTGTCGTTCCCGGGTCAACGGGCATCTTGAAACAAAAGGGGTTAACAACCACCTCACCAGCGCCGGCGAAGGGATGCCCGAAATGGGGTCCGAGCGTCCGGCAAGGCCCAGCCATATGGTGGGCTGAAGGACCGCATATTGCTTTGAATTGAAAGGATATGGACATGCGTACATTCGATCTGACCCCGCTGCTTCGCTCGTCGATCGGCTTCGAAAACCTCAGCCGTCTCGCGGAATTCGCCGCGCGCGGCGATGAAGGCGGCGGATACCCCCCCTATAACATCGAGAAAACCGGCGATAACGCCTACCGCATCCAGATGGCGGTGGCGGGCTTCGCGGAGAGCGAACTCGACATCACCGTTCAGGAAAACACGCTGATCGTGACCGGCAAGACCGCCGAGACGGAGAACGGCGACCGCCAGTTTTTGCACCGCGGCATCGCCAAGCGCGCCTTCGAGCGACGTTTCCAGCTCGCCGACGTCATCAAGGTGACGGGCGCGAACTACGAGCACGGCCTTCTCAACATCGATCTCGTCCGCGAGATTCCGGAAGAGAAGAAGCCGCGCAAGGTCGTCATCGGCGGGCAGAGCGGTCCGCAGGTGATCGAGGGCAAGCGCGAAGCCGCCTGAACCTGTTGAGGTGCAATAAGAAGGGCCGGGGACGAACGTCTCCGGCCCTTTTGTTGTTATGCGGCCGCCTGGTGCGGGTTGGCATTCGCGGACGGGCCTTTCAGCGCGGTGACAAAGTCGTCGCGCCAGACGATCACGTCCTCGTCGCGAACGCTTCGCATCATGCTCTGCCAGCGCCGGATGCGCTCATCGCGCGGCATGGAAAGCGCGGTGTTGATCGCATCGCCCACCTCTTCGCTGCTGTGCGGGTTGACGAGCAGTGCGTCGGCGAGCTGCGGCGCGGCGCCCGCAAAACGCGAGAGAATGAGAACACCGGGATCCTCCGGGTCCTGCGCCGCGACATATTCCTTGGCGACGAGGTTCATGCCGTCGCGCAGCGGCGTTACGAGGCCCACGCGGGAAGCGCGGTAGAAGCCCGCCAGTTCGGCCCGCGAATAGCCCTGGTTCACGTAGCGGATCGGCACCCAATCGACGTCTGCATGGGCGCCGTTGATATGGCCGGCCGACTGCTCCAGCGTGTTGCGGATATCCTGATAGGTATGCACGTCCTCGCGGGAGGGCGGTGCGATCTGGAGCAGTACGACGTCTTTTGCCGCCTCCGGATGTTCGGTCAGGAAGCGGTGGTAAGATTCGAAGCGCTCGACGAGGCCCTTGGAATAGTCGAGCCGGTCAACTCCGATGATGACCTTCTTCCCGTCGGCGCTTGATTTCAGCCGTTCGTACGCGCGTCGGGCGATGTCGCTTTTCGTAGCCGCCATGAACTCGGTGTAATCGATGCCGATGGGGAAGGCGCGCGCCACCACGCGGCGGCCCTGCCATTCGATCGTGCCATCGTCCGAAACCGTCCCGCCCAGCTCCTTTTCGACGTAATGATTGAAGGATTCGAGCCACTCCTGCGACTGGAAGCCGATCACGTCGTAGTGGAGCATGTGCTCGACCAGGCGCTCGTGGAAAGGCAACGAAACGAACAGGCGCGTCGGCGGCCATGGGATGTGCAGGAACAGTCCGATCCGGTTGCGCATCCCCCGGTCGCGGAGGAACTTGCCGAGCGGCAGGAGGTGATAGTCGTGGATCCAGACGAGGTCGTCCGGTTCCACCAGGGGCGTTACGCTGTCGGCGAAGCGCTGGTTTACCCGTTCATAACCCGCGCCAAAGCTGCGTTCATATTCGGTAAGATCGACGCGGTAGTGGAACAGCGGCCAAAGCGTCCGGTTCGCGTAACCGTTGTAATATTCATCGATATCCTGATGTTCGAGGTCGATCGTGGCGGTCGTCACGCCGTGCTGGCGCTGCATGTCGAGATGTCCGGTGAACGTTTCGGTTTCATTCCCCGACCAGCCGAACCAGATGCCGCGGTGTTCGCGGAGCGCTGCGCCGAGCGCTACGGCGAGGCCTCCCTGAGCACCATTCGAATCGGCCCCTTTGGGCACGGAAACGCGGTTCGAAACGACGATAAGGCGGTTCATCGGATGGTACTCCAGGGTTTCGACAGCAATCCTGCGCAATTGATGATGCCAACCAGCGAATAGGTTTGCGGATAGTTCCCCCACAGCTCGCCGGTTTCGAAATCCATGTCTTCCGAAAGCAGCCCCGCGTCCGTCGTGTGTTCGAGCATTCGCTGGAAGAGCGCGCGCGCCTCTTCGCCGCGCCCGCTCAGCTGGAGCGCTTCGATCAGCCAGAACGTGCAGAAATTGAACGCGGTTTCCGGTTTGCCGAAATCGTCCTCCGTGTCGTAGCGCAGCATGTGCTCGCCGCGGCGCAGTGCCTTTTCAGCGGCCGCGAAGGTGGCGGCCATGCGGGGGTCGTCCGCCGGGAGGAAGCGCAGGTCGACCAGCTGGAGCAGGCTCGCGTCGAGTTCGCTGCCGCCGAAGGAGGCACCGAAGTGCCCCGCGCTTTCCGACCACGCGCGCGTCTCGATGGTGTCGCGGATCGCGGCGGCACGACCGCGCCAGTGGCGTTCGCGCTCATCAAGGCCGAAAATGCGCGCAGCATTCTCCAACCGGTCGCAAGCCGCCCAGCTCATCACCGCGCTGTAGGTGTGGACGGCGGTGCGCGTGCGGAATTCCCACAGGCCGGCGTCGGGCGTGTCGTGCCGCAGCCACGCCATTTCGCCGACGTGCTCCAGGCTATGAAAGTCGTCGAGGTTGCCCATCCTCAGCAATCGCCGATCGACGAATGCCTGGATGTTGGGCAGCACGATCTGGCCGTACACGTCGTGCTGGACCTGCGTGTAGGCGGCGTTGCCGACCCGCACGGGGCCCATGCCGCGATAGCCGGCGAGGCTGCCCGCGATCGTCTCGTCCAGTGTGCGCTCGCCGGACACGCCGTAAAGCGGTTGAAGCTGGCCGTCGGCGGCGTCGACGATGTTGCGGAGATAGGCGAGGTATTTTTCGAGAACGTCGAGTGCGCCGAGCCGATTCAGCGCCTGCACCGTGTAATAGGCGTCGCGGATCCAGCAGTAGCGGTAGTCCCAGTTCCGCCCCGAGCCTGATGCCTCGGGGATGGATGTGGTCAGTGCGGCGACGATCGCGCCGGTTTCTTCGTGCTGGCAGAGCTTGAGCGTGATCGCGGCCCGGATCACATGATCCTGCCATTCGAGCGGCGTCGCGAGCCCCCGGACCCACTGCATCCAGTAGGACTCGGTGCGGTCAAGCATCGCCTGTACCTCGTAGGCGACATTGCCGGTGAAGGGTTCGTCGGGGCCAAGGAAGAAGTGCAGGGGGCGTTCGAGCCGGAACGGGCGGCTATCGAGAACGTAGCCGACCGGTGCATCGGTTGTCAGGCGCAGGGTCTGGTCGCCGAGCAGATACCGGACATGGTTGGTGCCGCTGGTGCGCGGCGCGAGCTCTCGCCCGTATCCGCGCATCGGCGCAAGATGAATCCTGAGGCGCGGCGATCCCGCGACCGGCCGCACGACCCGCACCCAGGCGATAGGCCGGTACATGCGTCCCGAGCGCTCGAAACGCGGACAGAAATCGATGAGGTCGACGGCGCCGCCGGTCTCGTCCTCGAGCCGCGTCACCAGAACGGGGGCGTTGCGCCGATACGACTGCCGCGCAGAAACCTGCCCTTCGAGCGAGATCGCCCAGGCGCCGTTCGTGTGGTCGCCGGGATCATTGTTCAGGAGCGCGCAAAACGTGGGGTCGCCGTCGACGCGCGGTACGCAGCCCCAGACGAGACGTCCGGCGGTGTCGATGAGCCCGCTCACCTGGCAATTGCCCACGGGCCAGAGATCGAGGCTGCTCACAGGTGCCCCAACCAAGTGTGAACGGCATTCACATCGCCAAGGCGCGCCGTCGCGGTGGTCGCGGCGCGCGTGCCGACGAGAATCCCGAAACCGCCGTGTGCCGCGGCCGCCCGGAAGCCGTCCTCGTCGGTCAGGTCGTCGCCGATAAAGACGGGCGTGCTCCCCCGGAAGCCGGGCGTTGCCATCAGCGACGCGACGATGCCGCCCTTGTCGATGCCAGGAGGCATGAGTTCGGCGACCATCTTTCCGGCCTTCATCGCAAGTCCGTAGCGCGTGCCGAGCTGCCGCGCGAAGGCCTCCACGGTTGCGCCGGCGGTCGGCGTCTGCCGATAATGAAAGGCGAAGCCGAGCGGCTTGGTTTCCAGCAGAAGCCCGTGCGCGGCGGCAAACGCGCTCGCTTCCAGATGGGCTTGCTCCGGGAATGCCGAGCCGGGAGGCGCATTCGCGCTTGCGGCGGCGAGGCGCAGTTCGCCGCCGTGCGAGCCGGAGAGGGTCAGGCGGCGCGTGCCGAGATGGCGGTCGAGGTCCGCCAGCGCGCGGCCGCTGACGACCGCGAGCCGCCCCTCGAGGGCTGCAGCTGCGTTTTCGAGCATGTCTATCAGCCCCGGCGCGATCCGGATCGCATCGGGGGCATGTGCAAGTTCGACAAGCGTGCCATCGAAATCGAGGAAGACCGACAGGCGCTCGATCATTCCGGGCAGGGGGGGCGGCGGCAGCATCTGCGCGCCGGCTGGGGAGGTCTCTGCGGAAGAATCGATGCCCATGTGATGCGCGATGAAGAACGTTCCTCGGCTGCCTTCGGTTCCTCCATTGTGGGCGCAGCGCGCCCGCCGGATCAACCCCGCATGCACATCAAACGACAGGACTTGCGCCCGGGAATGCCCCCGATTATAGACGCGGCTCCCGGGCTCTAGGAGTGTAGCTCAGTTGGTAGAGCATCGGTCTCCAAAACCGAGGGCCGTGGGTTCGAGTCCCTCCACTCCTGCCACTCTCTCCTGAAAAGGGCAGATTTGGGGGCTCGGGAGCGAGTAGAGGTTCACCAGTCAACCGGCGCCGCCCGGAAGAAAAGGGCGCGGCCGGTCGGCTGTTTTTGTTTGGGAATTGAGCGCGTTAGATGGCTAAGATGACCAATCCGGGCACGTTCGTGCGGCAGGTACGTCAGGAGACCGCGAAGGTATCCTGGCCGACGCGTCGCGAGACGATCGTGACGACGATCATGGTGCTCATCATGACCACCATCCTGTCGCTGTTCTTCCTGGGCGTCGACCAGGTGCTGGGCCGAATCGTTCAGTTCCTGCTCGACATCGCGAAATAACGGGAAGGTTCGAAACAGGCATGGCCGCGCGCTGGTACATCATTCACGCCTACTCGAACTTCGAGAACAAGGTCCGCGATTCGATCCTCGACGAGGCGAAGCGCCTGGGTCTTGAAGCGCTTGTCGAGCAGGTCGAGGTGCCGACCGAGACCGTGACGGAAATCCGCCGCGGCAAGAAGGTGCAGGCCGAGCGGAAGTATTTCCCGGGCTATGTGCTGGCGAAGCTGCACATGACCGACGACGTGTTCCACCTCGTGAAGAACACGCCGAAGGTGACGGGTTTCCTCGGCGCGAGCGGCAAGCCCTCGCCGATCAGCGAGGCGGAAGCCGCGCGCATCCTTTCGACCAAGGGTCACCACATCGAGGCGCCGAAGGCGAAGATGAAGGTGAACTTCGAGATCGGCGACGAGGTTCGCGTCCTCGACGGTCCGTTCGCCAGCTTCAACGGCCTCGTGGAAGAGATCGATTACGATCGCGCCCGCGTGAAGGTCTCGGTGTCGATCTTCGGGCGCGCGACGCCTGTCGAGCTCGACTTCGAGCAGGTCGAGCGTACGAAGTAGTTTTTTACCCCTCGCCGTTAAGGGGAGGGGCGTTGCCTGCGGGAGGCTGCCTTCGGGTGGCCGTCTGGACCGCTAAACTTGAAAGAGAGTGAGACCAATGGCCAAGAAGATTACCGGCTATATCAAGCTGCAGGTGCCGGCTGCCGCCGCCACCCCGTCGCCGCCCCTCGGGCCGGCGCTCGGTCAGCGCGGCGTCAACATCATGGAATTCTGCAAGGCGTTCAACGCCCAGACGCAGGAAATGGAAAAGGGCGCCCCGGTGCCGACGGTGATCACCGTCTATGCCGACCGCAGCTTCTCCTTCGTCACCAAGACGCCGCCCGCCACCTTCCTTCTGAAGAAGGCCGCGAACCTCAAGTCCGGCTCCAAGACGCCGGGCAAGGCGAGCGCCGGAACGATCAAGCGTTCCGCCGTCCGTGAGATCGCGCAGGCGAAGATGGTCGATCTGTCGGCAAACGACATCGACGCGGCAATGAAGATCATCGAGGGCTCCGCGCGCTCGATGGGCCTCGAAGTGGTGGAGGGCTGAACATGGCCAAGCTGACGAAGAAGGCCAAGGCGCTGGCCGGCAAGGTCGACCGTGAGAAGCTCTACGGTATCGACGAAGCCATTGCGCTCGTGAAGAGCCTCGCAAGCTCCAAGTTCGACGAGACCGTCGAGGTCGCGCTGAACCTCGGTGTCGATCCCCGCCACGCCGATCAGATGGTGCGCGGCGTTGTCCGCCTGCCGAGCGGCACGGGCAAGGACGTTCGCGTCGCGGTGTTCGCGCGCGGCGACAAGGCCGAAGATGCCCGCAAGGCGGGCGCCGAGGTTGTCGGCGCTGAAGACCTGATGGAAGAAATCCAGGGCGGCCGCAGCGATTTCGATCGCGTGATCGCGACGCCCGACATGATGGGCATCGTCGGCCGTCTCGGCAAGGTGCTTGGTCCCAAGGGCCTGATGCCGAACCCGAAGCTCGGCACCGTCACGCCGAACGTCGCCGAAGCCGTGGAAGCGGCCAAGGGCGGCCAGGTGGAGTTCCGCGTCGAGAAGGCCGGCATCATCCACAGCGGCATCGGCAAGGTGAGCTTCGACGATGCGGCGCTGAAGGCGAACTTCGACGCTTTCGTCGACGCCATCGTCAAGGCGAAGCCGTCGGGCGCCAAAGGCAAGTACGTTCGCAAGATCGCCATCAGCTCCACGATGGGGCCGGGCGTGAAAATCGATACGGCGACCGCAGGCGCGGCCGCCTAAA